>Ga0116144_10001171_pt1 | contig 32476 bp, 22 predicted proteins | sample AD_UKC035_MetaG_FD_89746 | JGI IMG/M metagenome (GOLD analysis project Ga0116144, IMG submission 89746) | Active sludge microbial communities of municipal wastewater-treating anaerobic digesters from USA - AD_UKC035_MetaG | ecosystem: Engineered > Bioreactor > Anaerobic > Digestate | place: USA...
ATACTGCCCCTGGAGCTGCACCCACTCGCCATCCGTCACACCGTCCTCCGCGCTGGGCGCGATCCATTCATACACTGTCTCGCCCCCGGTCGGCGTGCGCTGCATGGAGATAATCACCCGACTGTCCGGCGCGCCCTCGACCAGGCGCACATACCCGCCGATCTCGTAGGTGTTGCCCGGCTCCAACAGTCCTGACATATCCACTGCCGCGCCGTGCCACGCCGCCGCGCGCTGGGTCACCAGCAAGCTCTGCTGGCCCGCATGGGCCACATCGTCCACGACGCTGACAGAGGGCTGACCGCGCGGCGTCCACCCGGCCAGGCCATCCTCAAAGTCATATTGGACAACGATTTCCATGGGCGGCGCGGACGACGCAGGGGTGGCGGTGGGAGATGGTGTAGCTGTCGGCGCGGCTGTCGGAGATGGCGGCGCGGTGGGTTCCGCGGTGGGCGGCAGCGCAGTCGGTTCCGCAGTCGGCGGCAATGCAGTGGGCGCTGCGGTAGGCGTCGGCGGCTCAGGCGGAAGTGGGGACTCAGGCGTAGACAGGCAGGCGGTGACGACCCACAGCGCCGCCACGGTGATAGGGATAAGAGACCAGGCCCTTCGGATGGACAACCTTTTGAACATGAAGCATATCCTCCCCCATATAATTTTCAGTCTGATGGCTAAATCTACTGATAAAACGCGACCGGGTATCCACCCTACCCGCGCCGCGCCGGCGCCGGTCGGCGGACGGGCAGGGGCGGCGACTGCTCCAGTTCCTGCAAAACGATCTCCACCGCCTTTTCGAGCTGCGGGTCGCGCCCTTCGATGACCAGTTTGGGCGTCATCTCGACCTCGACATCCGGCGCGACGCCCTCATTTTCCACTTCCCACTCGTTATCCGGGCTAAAAATCGCCACGCGCGGCGCAGTGATGAAGCCGCCATCCAGCAACACCGGATAGTCGAAGATGCCAATCAAGCCGCCCCAGGTGCGCTTGCCCACCAGTTTGCCCAGGCCGCGCCGGCGAAAGAAGAGCGGCATCGCATCGCCGCCCGATCCGGCGTACTCGTTGATGATCATCGCTTTCGGGCCAAAAATGGAGGTGTTGGGGCTGTGGAAGATGCCGCCCTCGCGGGTAGCCCAGTGGCAGAGCAAGGAGCGCCCTAGCATGTCAATCACGTAGTCGGCCACCGAGCCGCCGCCGTTGAAGCGCTCGTCGAGCACCACCGCCTGCTTGTCCAGTTGGGCAAAGTAGTAGCGGTTGAACGAATCGTAGCCCTCCAGCGACGTATTCGCCATGTACACATAGGCCACCTTCCCCCCGGACAGCGCGTCCACCTTTTTGCGGTTTTCCTCCACCCAGGCCCAATGCCGCAGCGCGCTTTCGTCCCCAATCGGCTTGACCGTCACCGAGCGCGCCTCCGCCAGGTCGGGGGTGGCCCCCACCTTGAGTTCGATCAGCCGGTCGGCAGTCTGCTCGAAGAGTTGGTAAAGGTTGGTCGGCGCGCGCAGGGGCCGGCCGTTCACGGCCAAGAGGTAGTCGCCTTCGGCGTCGTTGACGCCCGGCTCGGTCAGCGGCGCGCGGAGTTCGGGGTGCCAGTTTTCGCCCGCGTAAATGCGCTGGATGCGGTAATAGCCGTTCACGATCTCATAATCGGCCCCCAACAAGCCGCATTTGCCCGGCGGCGCGCCGGGCACGTCGCCGCCTCTGACGTAGGCGTGTCCCACCCCCAGTTCACCGATCAACTCGGCGAAGAGGCCGTTCAAGTCGCTGCGGTGCCCCACGTGGTCGAGGAAGGGGCGGTAACGCGCACACACCGCCGCCCAATCCACCCCGTGCATGGCCGCGTCGTAGAAGTAGTCGCGCTCGATGCGGCAGACTTCGTCAAACATCTGCTGCCATTCGGCGCGCGGGTCCGCGTACACTTCCAGGGCGTCCAGAGACAGCCGGCCCTTGCCTGGCTCCGGCGGCCTTGCCGTCTCGACGATGAAATAGTCGCCGTTCTTCTCGCCCTGGTAGAGCAACTTTTTGCCGTCGGCGCTGAGCCAATAACCGCGCACTTTGTCCACAAATACCTCATCCTTGCGCTCCTTAAAGTCGTAGACGCGCAGCGCGTACAGTTGCTTCCACCCTCGCTGGTGCGGCAGCAGTTCCAGATAGAAGAGCTTGTTCTTGGCGGCCTGCAAGTCCTCGTACTCGCGCTCCGGCACAGGCAACGCCAGGATGCGCTGATCTATCCCCTCCAGGTCAATCTTGACCCCAACCGCCTCTTCATCTTTCTCCTTTTTCTCCTCCTTCTCTTCTTTCCCCTCTTCCCCCGTTCCCTCTTTTTCCTCGTCCGCCTTCTTCTCCGGTTCCTCGTCGCTTTCGGGGGCCAACGGGGAAGGGTCGTCTTTGCTGAGGACGGTCAGGTAGAGGCCGCGCAGCGCCGCGCGCTCATAGGACGACATATCCAGCCAGCCGGTGTTCAGGCCGAAGTTGGCGCTGGCCGTAAAGTAGAGGAATTTGCCCGTCGGATCGAAACAGGCCCACGTGGTGTCGCTGAGGCCATCCGTGATTGGGTGGACGGCGCCGGTCGCCACTTCGTAGAGGAAGACCGCGTGGATGTGCGTGGGGAGTCGTTTGGTGTAAGTGAGCCAGCGGCTATCGGGCGACCACGCCGGATTGAGGCTGCGCCACGGGTGGTCGTAGGTGTCGGTGTCCACAAGCACCGGCGTTTTCTCAGTCAAGTCAATGAAGTACAGATTCAACGCCTTATCGGTGTAGGCAATTTTAGTCCCATCCGGCGACCAGGTAGGCCGGTAAAAGAATGATTTTTTGCCCAGCGAGATGAAGGTTTTCTCTTTCAGTCCGGTCTGGTCGGCGATGACCAGTTCGTACTCGCCGCTGGCGTCGGAAAAGTAGGCAATCTGCTGCCCGTCGGGCGACCAGGCGGGATCGCGCTCGCACACGCCCGGCGTCTGCGTCAGGTTGCGGAGGTCGCCCTTCTTGGCCGGCGCGGTGACAATCTCCCCACGCGCTTCGAAGACAGCCCGCGCGCCCGTAGGCGACAGCCCGGCGTTGCGGATGGCGTGGACGGCTTTGGTGAAGCGCGGCCGCGTGGCGGGCAGGTCGGCGCGGATGCGGATCTGGAGCGGCGCGGCCGTCTGCGTCGTTGGGTCAAAGAGGTGGACGCGCCCGCCTTGCTCGTAGGCCAGGAGGCCGGCGCCGGCGGTCAACGAGCGGATGTCGAAATCGTCATGGTGCGTAAGCTGCGTCACGGAGTGCGTCTCGGTGTGATAGCCAAAGAGATTCATCACGCCATGGCGGTCAGAGAGAAAGTACACGGTGTCGTCAAGCCAGCAGGGAAACGTATCGCTGGCGTTAACGTGCGGGATTTCCACGTAATCGTAGGTCTCCAGATCGAGCACCCAAATGGCGGGCGTAGTGCCGCCGCGATACCGCTTCCACGACCAGAATTGCTCTTGTAGGCGCGTGTAGGCGATCCGCCGTCCGTCGGGCGAGTATGCAGCGCGCTCGGCCATAGGCAGCGGCAGCGGGGTGGGGAAGCCGCCTTCGATGGGGACGGTGTACAGCCGGTTGTAGCGCGCCGTGGACGAGCTGCGCGCGGAGGCGAAGAGCACACGCTGGCTATCGGGCGTCCAGCCGCGCACCCAGTCGGCGCCGGGATGATAGGTCAGGCGCGTGGGCGAGCCGCCATCAGATGGGATGACGTACACGCTGGTAGCGCCGTCGTAGATGCCCGAAAAGGCGATCCACTGGCCGTCGGGCGAGGCCAGCGGCGTGGCTTTTTCGCCCGGATGCGCGGTGAGCCGGCGCGGGTGGCCGCCGTCCCGGTCGGCGCGCCACAGCTCGCCGGCATACAAAAAGGCCACATAATCGGCGCTGACAGTAGGTTGTTTGAGCAACAGGGTTTCTGGGGGTGAAAATGTAGACATTCTATCTCCTCGTAACATAGCCACAGAGGACACAGGAGCCACAGAGAAAATCTCCGTGTTCCTTATGTCCTTTGTGGTGAAAGATTTTCCTCAGCGGGCGGATATTGCGGGCGCGCCCCTGAAGGGGACGGTTATGGCAAACTCGCCACGCGCCTTTCGTAAGTGACAGAACATTCACAGGGGCGGTCAATACCGACAACGAAAACCTGCCACTTCTTCTCAGCGCAATCTGCGACAGGAATGGTGCGATTTTCCGGTAGCCAGCACTCCTGCTTCTCTTTGACTTTTAGGGGGCCATAGGTAATCAGGCTATTTCCAGCCTTTTCTTCCAGGCGCACTTCAACTGAGCCTTGCTTCACTTGACAACGCACCTGGGCTTCCGGCATTTCAAAACTGACCGACTCCGTCTTTTTCTCTCCTGCCGCAAGTTCCCATGAAGGGGCAAAGCTGAAGCCGGCAACGTCATCATCGGTAAGTCGGTAAATCATGGCAACCTGGTAGATAATCTTGTAAGGCGGGGGGGTCTGGATATCCACGCGGGAAATACCAAGGTTCAGTTGGCTGCCATCCACAAGGGTTGCGTATGAGTTTTCCGATGCGGGCGTAGAAGCGCTAGACCCGGCCTCAGGAAGCGGGGTTTTCGCCTCGGCCAACGCCGTTTCACCGGAAACCACTTGCAAGTTGATGCTACAGTGTTCTCGTTGAGAGGCAATGAAGTCGCGGACGATATCCTCCGTTTTACCGGAGACGAAGACATTAAAGGTATTTCTGTATCCCTGATCATACGTCGTCAGGGAGCCGACGGCTTGCCACATATCCTGCACTTGTTGAATGTGTGGCGGTTCGCCAAAAGACAGTTGATTGGCATTCATACCCTTACCTCCTCCGAAATTAGTCTGATAGTTGTCAGTCAGATAGTCTAATGATAGAAAATTCCGATTATGGTTCCTCTACGCAGCGGAATCCCCCGAACGATTCCGAGTAGGAAGGTCTGGTAGGGGCGTGATAGGCCAGTGTGTTTTGAATCCCATCCGGCGATATGGAAGCATCCCCACCCTTAACAATGAGACGTTCGGGATCATCGTTATCCCAATCCACACAACCATTAGCATTATACCCTTCTTCGCTGTAAGCCGTGCATGTCCATTCCCAGGCGTTGCCGGCAAGGTCGTAGATCCCCTCTGGCGTGCGATCCTGCGAGGCGCTGCCAACCACCTGCACAGACTCAAGGCGAGATTCTCCATAGGAAAAATACGCCTGGGTTATATCCTCCGGAGGAGTATCCCCCCACGGCCACAGACGACCATCCATAGAACGGGCGGCCCGTTCCCATTCTAACTCGGTCGGCAGACGGCGTCCGATCCAATCACAAAACCGCTGAGCCTGGAAGACGGTCACGTTGGTGGCAGGATGTTGGCTGCGTTCCGGTGGGGTGTATTGCAGAGGTGAGGTATTGGGCGGACTACACACCCCGGCAGCCACGCATAGCAGATAACGTTGATTTGTGACCTCATGCGCTTCCATGGCAAAAGTCTGCACGAAATAGTCATCCGCTTTCAAAGCCTTATCCTCCAAAGCGTCATTTCCCAAAGACGCGGTGACCTGTTCCAGAACGATGGGTTTCCCCCCCAACCTTCGCGCCTGCCAACGCAGCCACTGTCGGCGCAGCGGTTGAACACTTAATACCGCAACCAGAATCGTCAATGCGGCCACTGTGACGGTGCGCCAGGCGCGCATCCGCGCGCGCGCCCGCCGCGCCTGCTGGCCGGCCTGGATGAACTCGCGCTCGTAAGGTTCGACGTCGCCCGGCGCCGCCGCGTCCAGCCAGGCTTGCGCCGCCGCCAACTCCCGCCCGCGATACAACAACGTCTCACTGCGCGTTGCCTGCCATTGGCGCGCGAGGGGGCGCCAGGGATGCGTGTGATCCTGCGCCGTTTCCCATTCGCGGTTGGACTTCACAATGGGCGGCACCAACCGGTCGTGTGACAACTCGTACCAGCGCGAGCCGGCGCGCATCTCAGAACGGATCAGGTGGTGGGCCTCCAACAGGGTGACAACGGCATTGGGCAACCCCGCCGTCTCGGTCGCGCTCTGCAAAGCCAGCCCGCGCCGCTCCTCCGGCGTGATGAGCGCTTCGGAGAACCAAGCGCGCAGGCGGCGCTCGGCGACGCCCGCGCTCTGACAGGTCTGAGTCAGGGCGCTTTCGTAGAAAGCAGTCAAGGCGTCATCCACGTTGTAATGCTTGATTTCGTCCCAGGTGATGACGCCATCCGCCGCCACCGCCTCCGGCAGGCTGTCCCACAACTGCTGACACACCACCTGCAACTGCACCGGCTCGACGTATTGGCCGATCCCCCCACCCCCCTCAATCCCCCCCGGTGGGGGGGAGGCGGTCTTGATATGGCTGAGATTGGCAACGAGTTTCTCCGCCGCATCCTCTGCAAAGGCGCAACCAGCTTTTTCCGCCGGCCCCTTAACAATCTCCAAAGCCTGCGCGCGCGTGGGCAGCGTCATCCGAAACCGCGCCTGCAACGCGCTCGGCAACAGCGGGATGTACGGGTCGAGTTCCGCCACGTAATCCTCGCGCAGCACAAACAGCACGGCGAGGCCCGGCAGCGCGTCCAACGCCTCGCGCACCTGGCGGAAGAAACCCTCGGCCTGCTCCCACTGCGCGCGGTGCGTCGTGGCGATTTCTTCAAACTGGTCGAGGATGAGGAGCGTGGGGGAGTGGGGGGTAGGGAGTGGGGAGCGGGGAGTAGGGAGTAGGGATTGGGGATTGGGGACTGGGGGCTGGCCGTCGGCGGTCGGCGGTCGGCGGTCGCAGGTCTGCAAGTAGGAAAGCAGGGTGTGTTCCAGCAGCGCTTCCAGCGGGATGGCTGTTTCGGCGGCGAGCGCCAGCAGCGCGCTGAAGACGAAGACGTTGTCCACCTTCGCCGGCGCGATGGAGGCCGGCAGGCCGCTGCCCACGCGGGCGACGGGCAGGACGCGCACGCCTTTTTGTTCCAACGTGGGAATGACGCGCGCGTTGAGCAGCGAGGTCTTGCCCGCGCCGGATTGCGCGTAGAAGAGCACGGCCTGCTCCGCCAGGATCAGCCACGCCAGCTCCTGGCCTTCGCGCTCACGCCCAAAGAAGTTGGCGCTTTCGCCGCGTTGGTAGGGGCGGGGACCGATGTAGGGGTTAGCTTTCATACATCCTCGCTGAAGCGCGTTTTGTCCACATCGTAGACATTCGCCTCCCGCAGGCGGCGGTAGCCGGCGATGCCGTAGGGGATGCGTTTGGCGGGGTATGGGGTCATCATACGCTCCTCAATTCATCCCGTTTAATATGACAGACAACCTATCATTCTTGCGGGATAGGCAAATCAGGGCAGGTAGGGCGATAGAAACGTCCCGGCAGGTATTTCTTCCACTCCTGGCGCGTCAAGTTACGCGGCAAACGCGCACAAGCTTCAGCTATGATGTCTTCTGACCGCCAGTTCCAAATCCGCGCGGTACCATTCATGCCGCCGCTAGCCAACCAATGTCCGTCCGGGCTAAAGGCTACTGTAGTGACCAGACTATTGGAATAAAGAAGCCCATCCAAACCTCCTCTATAACCCGTTACGTCAGAGTGTTGAACGCGGAAGACTTCTTTTCCGGTCAGGACTTGCCACACTCGCGCTGTTCCCCTACGGGTTCCGGTCGCCAGCCATTGCCCATCAGGGCTGAAAGCCAGCGTCCACACGCCATCCCCTTCGTGATCTAATGTAACCAGGGGGCGATGTGTCAAGATTTTTGTACTCCAAATTGTGACCGTTCCATCCATGCTTGCAACAGCTAGCCACCAACCATCTGGGCTAAAGGCCACATCATGCACATAGGCTTGATAACCCCATTGAATGGCCTCTGTTATAACTTCTCTAGCGGTAAGGTCCCATAAGCGGGCCGTCCAATCCTCACCGGCGCTTGCCAATTGTGTGCCATCAGGGCTAAGGGCTATTGCCCACACCGAGGAATTCCAATATAGCCCGCGGTGTTCAAAGCGCGCCACCGGTTGTCCGGTAGCCGCATCCCAAACCCGCGCGGTCCCGTCATAACCGGCCGTCGCCAGCCATTTCCCATCCCGACTAAACTCGAGATCCTGCACTTGCGCTCCATTATTCATTGTAGCAATCGCCTGTGTTATTTCTTGTCTGTCGGCTATGCCCCAATCCCACACGCGAGCAGTCAATCGGCTACCTGAGACCACGCATTGACCATCTGGACTCCAGGCAACTGCCATGATTTTATCCCATGCTTGTCCCTGTTGTAATTTAGTTACCAGCGAGCCTGTAGCGACGTTCCATATCCGGGTATAGCCGTCGCCACAACCGGCAGCCAGTAATTGGCTGTTGGGGCTGAACGCGATACTCCATACTGACTGTTCTCCTATTGGTTCATCATATTTGAGTAAAGTTGGTATCAAACTCCCCTGCGTATCCCATACACTCACAGTTCCGTCCCAGCTCGCCGCTGCAAACCAACGTCCATCTGGGCTAAACGTTGTAACCACCACTGCATTTTGATGCTCGATACGCGGCGTAATGGTTTGTGTCGTGATAGGCCATACACTGAGCATATTGGTCGCCAACCAAGTGTTATCTGGGGCAAAGGTCAAACCCCATACGAGTCCTTTTGGCATACGTTTCATCTCGCGCCCGGTCGTTGCCTCCCACAATCTGGCCGTTCCATCCAGGCTGCCGGTGGCTAACCATTTACCATTTGGACTAAAAGCGAGCGCCCATACGGCTCCATCGTGTTTCAACAGACTTTTAGGAGTGCCCTCTGGAATAGTCCATAATCTGGCCGTCATGTCATCGCTGGCTGTCGCCAGACGTTGTCCATCAGGACTAAACGCCAAAGCATAGATATTGCACTGGTGAGTCACAGAAAACGCCTCGGTCTGGGTATTGATATTCCAAATATGGGCAATATTGTCCCTACCGGCGGTCACCAACCATACCCCATCCGGGTCGAAAGCGACAGATAACACAGTGTTATCATGTTCCAAATTCATGATTGGTCGCCATGTGTGGGTCTCCCACACGCGAACGATATCGTCTCTACCAATCGCCGCCAGGCGCTTTCCATCCGGGCTGACCACCACAGAGCGTTTCAAAGCATATTCAAAGTCTTTACGAAGAGCTACAGATCTCTCTGTATCACACGTAACACGCTCTGCTGCCATATTGGGCAGTCGCTGAGGGCTTGGGCCGGATACTTCAGTCATAGTTTCGGTCCAACCATCCGGTGTTTTCTGCCAGATACGGAGGGTCCCGGCCGTGCTCATAGCTGCCAGCCATTGATTGTCTTGTCCAAATGTAATCGCATTAACTACATCATCATGGTCTAATTGAGCTTCCACTGCCCAGGTGGTCGTATTTCGTAAACGGATACTATGGTCCATCCCGCCGGTTGCTAACCACCGGCTATCTGGGCTAAATGCAAGCGTCAAGTCACCCTTGTCTTGAAGAATTACCTTCCAAGTGGCTGTATCCAACACCCACAACTTATCGAGGTTTGTTGCTGCCAACCATTTGCCATCAAGACTGGCAGCCGTGTTCCAGGTTGTGTACGTCACCTCACTGTTAACAAATAACGGCGTGTCAGGCAAAAGATCCAATCCAGCATAGATACTCCGGGCCGCTTCAGCCGAAGGCGATCTAAGCATAGATTCAGTGGCTAAAAGCACACTCCTAACCGCGCCCTCTTTAGCAACACCAATTTCTTGAGCTTGAGCAGACAATTGACGAGATGTAGCAATCTTGCTTTGCGTCAAAGCCCAAACGGTCAGAGCAATCATAATAACAAGGCTGACAGATAAGCTGACGATCATTGTGTTGCGTAAACGCCTTAGCTTTTGCCGGGCTTGCTGCGCTTTCTCTCCTGCTTGCAAAAACTCATTCTCATAGTCCTCAACCACATCAGGGTTAGCTTTGGCCCAGGTTACCGCTTCAGCCAACATCTTATCACGATAAAGCAACCCCTCATTTTGGCTATCTTTCCACTGCCTGGCCGCCGTCCGCAACGGCGTCTGCCGCGCCGCCTCCCACGCCCGGTTCGACTGCGCCACCGGCTCCACCAACCGATCATGACTCAACTCATACCACCGCGAGCCGCCGCGCGACTCGGAGCGGATGAGGTAGTGGCTTTCCAACACGCGCACGACCTCATTCGGCAGGCCGGCGGTTTCCGTCGCGCCCTGCAAGGCCAGCCCGCGCCGGCCCTCCGGCGTGATGAGCGCCTCGGCAAACCAACGCCGCAAGCGTCGCTCGGTCATCCCCGTCGCCTGACAGGTCTGCGCCAGCGTGCTCTCGTAAAACGTCGTCAGCGCGTCATCCACGTTGTAATGCTTGATTTCATCCCACGTGATTTCTCCATCCGCCGCCACCGAATCCGGCAGACTCTCCCACAACTGGCGGCAGACCACCTGCAACTGCACCGGCTCGACGTATTGGCCGCAACTCTCCCCGCTACCACTGGTCTTAATGCGGCTGAGGTTCGTGACCAGGTTCGCGGCAGCTTCCTCCGTAAAAGGACACTTCACCTGCGCCGCCGGCCCGCGCACAATCTCCAAAGCCTGCGCGCGCGTCGGCAGTGTCATCCGAAACCGCGCCTGCAAGGCGCTCGGCAACAGCGGGATGTACGGATCGAGTTCCGCCACGTAATCCTCGCGCAGCACGAACAGCACGACCAGCCCCGGCAGCGCGTCCAACGCCTCGCGCACCTGCCGGAAGAAGCCTTCGGCCTGCTCCCACTGTGCGCGGTGCGTCGTGGCGATTTCTTCAAACTGGTCGAGGATGAGGAGCGTGGGGGAGTAGGGAGTAGGGAGTGGGGACTGGGGACTGGGGACTGGGGAGTGGTCGTCGCCGGTCGCCGGTCGCCGGTCGTAGGTCTGCAAGTAGGAGAGCAAGGTGTGTTCCAGCAAGGTCTCCGGCGGCAGCTCGGTTTTGGCCGCCAGGTCGAGGAGCGCGCTGTAAACGAAGATGTTATGCTCCGGTGTCAGAGTGATGCCTTGCGGCGGACTGCCGCCCACCCGCGCCACCGGCAAGACCCGCATCCCTTTCTTTTCCAGGATGGGGATGACGCGCGCATTGAGCAGCGAGGTCTTGCCCGCGCCGGATTGCGCGTAAAACAACACCGCTTGCTCGGCCAGGATCAGCCACGCCAGTTCCTGGCCCTCACGGTCACGCCCGAAGAAGTTGCCTTCGCCGCGTCCGTAGGGGCGCGGCCCAATGTAGGGATTGGCTTTCATAGGCCGCCCTCCTCTTCCCACTGCGCTTGCTGCCCCCGCAACTCGGCGATAAATTGCGCCGGGCTGCCCCAGAAGACGTTGGCTTTGGTCTTCAAGAAGTATTTTTGCATAAACAGATGCACCGCGTCCTGCGCCGCTTCGTCCACGTCTTCCAACTGCGCCGCCACGTGCATATAGTCAAACTTGAAGGTGATCGTCTTGACCAGCCCCCGCAGCACCACCCTGAACTCCCAATCGCGCAGGTTGTAGCCGATAAACATCAACGCGCTCTGCGCCAGCATCCCCCGGATGAGGCGGGGAATGCGTTCTTGGCGGGAGAGTACGTTGGTCAGGAAGTCCAGGTAATGGTCTTCACTCACCACCAGCGATTTTTTGTCCTCGTCGCTACCGAACAGATGATACACCAGTGGCGCTTCGGGCGTCGGCTCCTCATACAGCGCGGCCAATTCCTCCTGCGATTGCGGCTCATCCTGCCATCGGCAGAATTCCCGACGCGGTTGTTTGCCCTCGGCGCGCAACGCCTCGACCATAAAATTGTCGCAATTGGTGGTGATATACAGCGGCAGATTCAGCCGGGCCAGCACCCGGTGCGGTTCGTTGGGATCGTCGGCGGCCAACCGCGCCCAACCGGGCGGCGGCGCCGGTTCACCCGCCGCGCCGGCGGGCAATTCCTGATGCAGGGCAGCCTGCACCAGCGCCGTCAGCGTCTTGAATTTGCCCTCGGGCCGCAGCGCCTCCGGCAAGCGGGCGCGGAATTGCCCGGCCAGCGTGCGCTGCAATTCGTCCCGCGACCAGTCGCCGCCGCCGGTCGCGTCGAAATACTGCGCCACATGCGCCAGGTCTTCCTTGTCGCCAAAGGGATAGCTCCGGCTCTTGCTGCCCGCCCACAGCCGCGCAATCTCGCCGGGCTGCGGCAGCCAACGGCCATGCACGCGCGGCCCGATGATGGGCACACACGTGCCTTCCTCCACCCGGCTGCGGAGCGTGTCCCAGAGCGTGGGATCCAACGCCGTGCCCCGCGCGTCGGCCTCCTTGCTCCACAATTGCCCGGATTTCAGCCGCATAAACAGCACCGGCACGGCCGCATCGGGCCGCCCGGCGGTGAGCAGCGTGCTACGCGCCTCGTTGCTGGCCTGATCCACCTGACCGTGTTCCCGCAGGCGTGTGTAGAAGGTCGCGCTGAATTTGCGCGCTGTTTCAATGCTGACAAAATCCTGCATCGCCACCACCGCCGGCACGCCGATGGACACAAGCCTGGGGCCTAGCCCTCGGAAGGCGTCGCCGGTGTCGCGCTTCGCGCTCTGGCAGGCCGCCAGGAACACCAGTTGCGGCTTGACCTCGGCCTCCAACCCGACCAGCATCCCAGCCAATTCGTCGTCGGACGTGGCGCGGGTCTGCCCCTGGGCGTCTTGCAAAAACAACGCGGCCTGCCGGCGGCGGACGTTGTAGGCCCCGTGGCCCAGGTAGTGCCAGATGTGATACCCCTCGCGCAGCTTGGCTTCCAGGCGTTCCAACGTGATGGGGGCAGCCAGAAAATCCACACGCAGCTCAGGCCCGCCCAGGGCCGCCAGCCCCTCGCGCTCCTGGGCTTCATCCAACGCAGCCAGCTCGTAGCGCCCCAGGTCGGCGGGATTGGAGATCGTCACGAGGATGCGGATGCAGGCCGGGCGCTCCTCCGCCGCGCCGCCCCAGGGCAGGGCGATGGGCAGGTAACGCGAGAAGGGTGTGTCGGCCTGGGCCGAGAGGGGGCGCGCGGCAGCGTCTTCCTGCGACGGGTCTTCGTAGAGCAGTTCCCAGGGGAGCGCGTGCAATTCGGGGGCGGCGCGGTCAAGGCGCAGGCGGATGCGCCGCCGGGGCGCCTGCCCGCGCGCCTGCGCCCACGCGCTGCGCAAGTCGCCATCGCTCAGGAGCAGATCGCGCAGCCGTTGCCCGTCGGCGGCCAGATCGGTGCCGGGCGTCCACTCGGCCAGCTCGAGGGGCGCGTAGCGGCGCGGGAATTCTTGCTGCCCGGCCAGGGTGATTTCGACGGGGTAGCCGAGGTCGGTGCGTTGAAAGAGGCGAAGTTCCAGATCACAAAACGGGGATTCGGATTGTGCCATCGTGCGCCCTCCTTGCCATCCGATAGGCTATGCCGCAAATTATGAACTTGGGGAACGGCTCGATTGTGCCAATATTGTTTTATTGTAGCAGAAATCCGCCTGGGTGTAAATCAAGTCCGAGGTTTTGCCTGCCCCCTGATCCGTGCTACACTTCCCTCGATGAACGTCTCCCTCAAATCCTACTGGGCCTTGCTGTCTGACCACATCAAGCCGCAAAAGGCGCGCTTTGCGCTGCTGGCAATCTTGCTCCTGGGCAACATTGGATTGCAGCTCATCAACCCACAGATCGTGCGCCACTTCATTGATGCGGCGCAGAGCGGCGCAAGCGTCGAAAATCTGCTCTACGCCGCGCTGGCGTTCATCGCCATCGCCCTGACGCAGCAAGTCATCGCCGTGAGCGCAACCTACACGGGCGAGAACGTCGCGTGGACGGCGACCAACACGCTGCGCGTCGCGCTGCTGCGGCGCTGCCTCGACCTCGACATGCGCTTCCACAACGAGAAAACGCCCGGCGAACTGATTGAGCGCATTGACGGCGACGTGTCGCAGATCGCTGCGTTCTTCTCGCGCTTTGTGATTATCATCCTCGGCAACGCCCTCCTGCTGCTCGGCATTCTCGTCGTCCTGGCCTTCGAAGATTGGCGACTCGGCCTGGCGTTTGCGTTTTTCTCGGCGCTCACCCTGTGGGCGCTGAACCGCGTGCGCGATCTCGCCGTGCCGGATCAGAAGGCGCGGCGGCAGGCGTCTGCCGAATTGTTCGGCTTCATCGAAGAGCAACTCAACGGCGCGGAAGACATCCGCTCCAGCGGCGCGGTGAGCTTCGTCCTGCGCGAACTCTCGCGGCTGCAAACGGTCATCCTGCGCCATGCGTACCGAGCCTCGCAGAAGGAATGGCTGATGGGGCTGACCGGCAGTTCCCTGCTGACCCTGGTGAACATCACCGTGATGGTGGCGGGGTACGCTCTTTACCGGGATGGCGCGATGACCATCGGAACGGTCTACCTGCTCATCAGCTACGCGAAGCTGTTGGCGCAGCCGATCTGGGAACTCTACCACCAGATTCGTGAATTCCAAGCCATCGGGGCCGGCGTGGAGCGGCTGCGCGACTTGCAGCGCGTCCCGCGCGAAATCGAGGACGGCCCAGGGGCGGACATCGCCGAGGGGGCGCTGGCGCTCGCGTTTGATGCCGTGGACTTCGCCTACGTCGCCGACGAACCGGTGTTGCGCGATGTTTCCTTCCGCCTGGAACCGGGCAAGGCGATGGGCGTGTTGGGACGCACCGGCAGCGGTAAGACGACGCTGGCGCGGCTCGTCTTCCGCCTGTACGACCCCGGTGCGGGCGCGATCCGCCTGGGCGACGTGGACGTGCGCGCCCCCACCCTGGAAACGCTGCGTCGCCGTGTGGGGATGGTGACGCAGGACGTGCAGTTGTTCCAGGCCAGCGTGCGCGACAACCTCACGTTCTTCGACTCCACCATCCCCGACGCGCGGATTCACGCCGTCATCGCCGACCTGGAACTGAGCGATTGGTACGCCGCGCTGCCGGACGGGTTGGACACGGAAATCGAGGCCGGCGGTCGCAGCCTTTCGGCGGGGGAAGCGCAGTTGCTCGCGTTCGCGCGCGTCTTCCTGCGCGATCCGGGCCTCGTCATTCTGGACGAAGCCTCGTCCCGCCTCGATCCGGCCACCGAACAGCGCATCGAGCGCGCCGTGGACAAACTGCTGCGCGACCGCACCGCCCTCATCATCGCCCACCGCCTCGGCACCATCCACCGCGCCGACGACGTGCTGATCCTGGAGCGAGGCCGCATCCTCGAATACGGCAACCGGGCGCAGTTGGCCGCAGCCCCAGACTCCCACCTCCACCACCTGTTGCAGACGGGGTTGGAAGAGGTGTTGGCGTGAGAGAATTACGAATTACGAATTACGAGTCCTAATTCGTAATTCGTAATTCGTAATTCGTAATTCGCAGGACAGAAGACCTATGGAAAAAGAAACCAAAGCCCCCACCCTGCCCGCCTGGAAAGTCATCCTGCGGGCGATCCGCTTCCGGCCCTGGTATTGGGTTATGGATTTGGGCGCGGTCACACTGGTCCGCACGTTCTGGCAGATCACCCCAGGACTGATCCTGCGCGCTTTCTTCGACCTGCTGACCGGCGAGGCGCAAGTCAACTTCGGGATATGGACGGTGGTGGCGTTTCTCGTGGCGACGGAGGTGGGCCGCCAGATCGGGCATTACGGCTTCGTCTACGCGGACGAGCCGCTCTTTGCCCATGTGGCGACCTGGCTGCGCACCAATCTGCTCAAGCACATCCTGCAACGTCCCGGCGCCTCGGCCCTGCCCGATTCCTCCGGCGAGGCCGTCAGTCGCTTCCGGGACGACGTGTTCGAAATCTGCCTGTTTGTCATCTGGATCAATGACATTCTGATAGGGGTAGTGTTGATGCTGATCGCCCTGGGCGTGATGATGAGCATCAATCTCCCCATCACCCTGTTGGCGCTGACGCCGTTCCTCCTCGTCGGCTTCATCTCCAGCCGGGCCACGGGACGCATCGAGCAATACCGCCGCGCCAGCCGCCAGGCAGCGGGCAAAGTCACCGGCTTCATCGGCGAGCTTTTCGGCGCGGTGCAGGCGGTCAAAGCGGCCACGGCGGAAAAGAACGTGAGCGCGGCCTTCGCCCGGCTGAGCGATGAGCGCCGCCGCCTGGCCCTCAAAGACCGGCTATTCGACGCCCTCCTCGATTCGATCTACAACAACGCCGTCAGCCTGGGAACGGGCGTTATTCTGCTGCTGATCGGGCAGCAGATGCGCGCCGGGCAGTTCACCGTCGGCGATTTTTCGCTGTTCGTGTCCTACCTTGAGAACATCAGCTTGATGGTCACGTTTTACGGGATGCTGGTCTCACGCTACAAACAGCTTGGCGTTTCCATCGAGCGGATGGGCCGGCTCATGGAAGGCGCGCCGCCGGACGCCCTCACGCAGCCCGCGCCGGTTTACCTGGATGGCCGCCTGCCCGACATCGTCTATCCCGCCAGAACCGAATCCGACCGACTGCGCAGTCTGGATGTAGAGGGTCTGACCTATCGCTACCCCGACTCGGCCAACGGCATCACGGACGTCAGCCTGCACCTGGAACCCGGCACGCTCACCGTCGTCACCGGGCGCGTGGGGTCGGGCAAGACAACGCTGCTGCGCGCGCTGCTCGGCCTGCTGCCCAAAGATGCGGGCGATATCCGCTGGAACGGCGCGCGGGTGGAAAAGCCCGACGACTGGTTCACGCCGCCGCGCTGCGCCTACACCGCGCAGACGCCGCGCTTGTTCAGCAACACCCTGCGCGCCAACATCCTGCTGGGCCTGCCCGCCGACAACGACGCGCTGGCGCAGGCCATCCGCCTGGCGGTGCTGGAGCGCGATCTGGACGGCCTGGAAGACGGGCTGGAAACCAAAGTCGGCGCAAAGGGCGTGAAGCTCTCCGGCGGGCAGATTCAACGCGCGGCGGCGGCGCGGATGTTCGTCCGCGCGCCGGAGCTGCTGGTCTTCGACGACCTTTCCAGCGCGTTGGACGTGGAGACGGAGCGCACGCTCTGGGCGCGCATCTTCGAGCGCCGCGACGGCGTGGACCCGCCGACCTGCCTGGCCGTCTCGCACCGCAAAGTCGCCCTGCGCCGCGCCGACCAGGTCATCGTGATGCAGGATGGGCGCGTCGTTGCGCAGGGGAAACTGGACGAATTGTTGGCGACGTGCGAGGAGATGCAGCGGCTGTGGCATGGCGAAACGCCGGCGCCTGCGGCGCTTTGTGACGACAATGGCATAGACAATTGACAGGGGGCAAAAGCGTCATCCTCGCATAAATCTCAATGGTATGAGCCGCGTTGCAAAGGTGTCTTTATTCACTATTCCCCTGAAGGGTTGAGTGTTATCATAACCCTGGAACGACCACAAAGAAAACGCACGGCGCGGAAGCGCCCACGGCAAGTCTCAACCCGCTATATTAAGGAAGCGGTGCAGCTCCGATAACAAAAATCTTTCACCACAAAGGACACGAAGGACACAAAGTTTCTTTTTTCTCTGTGTGTTCTGTGGCTATGTACAGAGGATTCATCATTAACCGGCGGTTCACCAGCGGTTGGATGAAAATGTAACGCAAACTTTAGTTTGCCTGCTGGCACAGAAGCAAACTGAAGTTTGTGCTACGTCACTATTTTTAGAGGAATTCATCATTAACCGGGGTTCACCAACGGTTGGATGAAAATTTCACCACGGAGACACCGAGCACACGGAGCTTTTCTTCATATTTCTCTGTGTTCTCTGTGTTCTCTGTGGCTATTTTCAAGGGAATTCGTCATTAACCGGCGGTTCACCAGCGGTTGGATGAAAATTTTCACCATAAAGGACACGAAGGACACAAAGGGTTTTCTCTGTGAACTCTGTGATCTCTGTGGCTATTTTCAAGGGAGGCTACCTATGCACGATTTTCTCGAAGTTTTAGGCATTAAAGAAGTGAACGCCGGCGCGACGACCGGCGCACCGGACGGCTGGCTCAAAACCGGGGGCGAGCCGCTGGTGTCCTATTCGCCCATTGACGGCAAACCCATCGCCACGGTCATCCAGGCCAACGGCGACGATTACGAGGCCGTCATCGCCCAGGCGCAGGCCGCGTTCAAACGCTGGCGGATGCTGCCCGCTCCCAAGCGCGGGCTGGTCGTCCGCGAGATCGGCGACGCGCTGCGCGCGTACAAAGAGCCGCTGGGCAAGCTGGTGACGTTGGAAATGGGCAAGATCGTCGCCGAGGGCTGCGGCGAGGTGCAGGAGATGATTGACATGGCCGATTTCTCCGTGGGCCTCTCCCGCCAACTCTACGGCCTGACGATGCAGAGCGAGCGCGCGCAGCACCGGATGATGGAGCAGTGGCATCCGCTGGGCATCGTCAGCGTGATCACGGCCTTCAACTTCCCCGTGGCGGTCTGGTCGTGGAACGCGCTGCTGGCGGCGGTGTGCGGCGACGTGATCCTGTGGAAGCCTTCGTCCAAGACGCCGCTGACTGCCGTGGCCGTGCAGAACATCATCGCGCCGGTGGTGGCGAAGCACGACCTGGCGGGCGTCTTCAACCTGGTCATCGGCGCGGGCCGCGACATCGGCGAGAAAATTCTGCACGACGAGCGCGTCCCCCTGGTGAGCATGACGGGTAGCACGCGGATGGGGCGGCGCGTCAGCGAGGTGGTGGGAAAGCGACTGGGGCGCTCGCTGCTGGAACTGGGCGGCAACAATGCCATCATCATCACTGAGGACGCCGACCTGGAGCTGACGCTGCGCGCGGTCGTGTTCGGGGCAGTGGGGACGGCGGGACAGCGCTGCACCACCACGCGGCGGTTGATTATTCACAAGTCGGTGAAAGCCGCGTTCCTGGAGCGCCTCATCCGCGTCTACAAGCAACTGCCCATCGGCAATCCGCTGGACGAGAAGGTGTTGATGGGACCGCTGGTGGACGCGCAGGCCGGCGCGGATATGGAAGCCGCGCTGGCGGCGGCGAAGCAGGGCGGCGGGCGCATCCTCTACGGCGGCGAGCGCGTCTACCCGGCCGGCTGCGACGGCGGTTATTACGTCCAACCGGCGATTGTCGAAGCGCCGCCCGACCTGCCTATTATGCAGGAAGAGACCTTCGCGCCCATCCTCTACGTCGTCGAATACGGCGACTTCGACGAGGCCATCGCGCTGCACAACGACGTGCGGCAGGGGTTGTCGTCGGCCATCTTTACCCGCTCCCTGCACTACAGCGAGCAATTCCTCTCCGCCGCCGGGTCCGACTGCGGCATCGCCAACGTCAACATCGGCACCAGCGGCGCGGAAATCGGCGGCGCGTTTGGCGGCGAAAAAGAGACCGGCGGCGGGCGCGAGTCCGGCTCGGACGCCTGGAAGCTCTACATGCGGCGGCAGACGAACACGATCAACTGGGGCAAAGACCTGCCGCTGGCGCAGGGTATCCGCTTTGAGGTGGATTAACTTTTTTCTCAACGGATTCAACGGATTTTAACGGATTTTTTCCGTTGAATCCGTTGAGATTATTTTTTAGGAGGCTACCTATGCAGGACAGACAAACGGTTCAGGCAATGTTGGCGCAGATTGGCGAGTTCAAGACGGAGTTGCTCACGGATTTTTCGCAGCCGGACAACGCGGCGGCGTTTGAGGCGGCGCTGGTGAAGGTGCGCGGGCAATTCGGGCAAAAGCACCCGCTGGTCATTGGGGGCAAGGAGATCTGGCTGGATGACACCTTCGACTCCACCAACCCCTCCCACCCCGATCAGGTCGTCGGCGTGTTCTCCAAGGCGGGCAAAGAGCTGGCGGAGCAGGCCATCGAAGCGGCGGCGGCGGCCTTCGAGACATGGCGCCGCACCCCGGTCCCCTCTCGCGCGGCGATCCTCGTCAAGACGGCGGCCCTGATGCGTGCCCGCAAGCACGAGTGCAGCGCGTGGATGGTCTACGAGGAGGGCAAGAACTGGGTCGAGGCCGACGCGGACACGGCGGAGGCCATTGATTTCCTGGAATACTACGCCCGGCAGATGCTCAAGCTGGAACTGGTCGAGGTCTACCAGACGCCCGGCGAGCGCGACACGCTGCACTACATCCCGTTGGGCGTGGGCGCGGTCATCCCGCCGTGGAACTTCCCTCTGGCGATCACCGTGGGGATGAGCAGCGGGGCCATTGTCGCTGGGAACGCCATCGTCCTCAAGCCGGCCAGCGATGCACCCAAAATCGCCTGGGTCTACTTCCAACTCCTGCGGGAGGCCGGGCTGCCCGATGGCGTCTGCAACTATCTCACCGGCCCCGGCGCGCTGGCGGGCGAGACGCTGGTGGACCACCCCAAGACGCGCTTCATCGCCTTCACCGGCTCCAAAGAGGTGGGGCTGCGCATCCACGAGCGGGCGGCCAAACCGCAGGCCGGCCAGCCCTGGATCAAGCGCACGATCCTGGAAATGGGCGGCAAGGACGCGGTGGTGGTGGACGAGACCGCCGATCTTGACGCGGCGGCGAAGGGCATCCTCGTCTCGGCGTTTGGCTTCCAGGGGCAGAAGTGCTCCGCCGGGTCGCGCGCGATCATCGTGGCGGACGTGTACGACGCGCTGGTGGAGAAAATCGTGGCGCAAGCGCCGCAGCTCCTCACCATCGGCGACCCCGACCAGCGCAAGCATTACATCGGCCCGGTCGTCTCCAAGAATCAGTATCGCACCGTGCTGAATTATATCGAGATCGGCAAGGGCGAGGGGCGGCTGATCTACGGCGGGAAGGCGTTGGAGCGCGACGGCTACTTCATCGAACCGGCCATCTTTGCGGACGTGGCGCCGGACGCGCGCATCGCGCAGGAGGAAATCTTCGGGTCGGTGCTGGCGCTCATCAAGGCGGACGATTGGAAGCACGCGATTAACATCGCCAACAGCACCGAGTTCGGGCTGACCGGCGCGTACTATAGCGCAATCCCGGAGCGCATCGAATACGCCAAAAAAGAATTCTTCGTCGGCAACCTCTACATCAACCGCAAATGCACGGGCGCGCTGGTGGGGATTCACCCCTTCGGCGGCTTCAATATGAGCGGCACGGACTCCAAAGCCGGCGGGCCGGATTACCTGCTGCTGTTCACGCAAGCCAAGTCCATCGGCGAGAAAATTTAAACTTTCTCACCGCAGAGCACGCAAAGGGCGCAGAGAACTCATAAAATCTCAACCGTGCAATAGCATGACTGAATAGTCTATTTTCTGTCAGCAGATTGAGCAGATTGAGCGGATTAAGAGAAAAGAATCTGCTTAATCTGCTTAATCTGCTGATAAATTTCTCCCTATTGCACAGGATGTGAAATCTTCGCGTTCTCAGCGGTCTCTGCGGTGAAAAAAGCCTCACGGATGATGAAGCGCGCGGCGTCCTTTCAACCCGCCCCCACGACGAGGAGATCTCCCCCCTTGAGCACAGATAGCAAACAATCCCGTTCGGACAAAAATAATGTGTGGGGCGTTGCAGGAAAGCTGGCCGGTTCACATCCGGTCGTCCTGTTTCTCCTCATCACGTATGGGTGGAGCTGGTTTTTCTGGCTGCTCCCCATTGGGTTTACAGAGAAGGATATGGCGTTGATGCTGGTCATCACGTTAATCGGTGGGTATGGCCCGGCGATCGGGGCGATTTTGACCCGCCGCCGGCAAAATGCGCTGACGCTCGATCTGTCGCGGCGCAGACTTGTCGTATGGGCCGTCGCTTCCGCCGCCATCTTCGGCGTGCTGACCCTGCGGTATCACGCCGGAAGTCTGCCAGGCTATGACACGTTGCCTGATAATGCCCCGCTCTCCGCGCCGGTTATCGCCGGCGCCGGTCTGGTGTGTCTGACCGGCGGCTGGGTGATCTCCAGCGCCCGCTCCGCCCACCCTGGGGTGCGGAAAACGATGGCGTCACTTCTGCCGGACAGACTTTCGCCGCCGTGGCTGGGCTTCGCGCTGGGGTTCAACGCGGCGATTTTGCTCCTCAGTTGGGGGATCGGCGCGCTGCTGGGTCTGGAAGTGGCCATCCCCCAGATCTGGGAACATTCCACCTTGAAAGCCATGTACTTCATCGGGTTGATGTTCGCGGTGATAACGTTGGTCAGGGGCGGCATCGAAGAACCGGGCTGGCGGGGGTTTATGCTCCCGGAACTTCAGAAGAAATACAGCCCGTTGGTCGCCTCGCTGGTGATTGCCGTCTTCTGGAATCTGTGGCATATTCCGCTGCATTTGAACGGGTTTTATCCTGAGAGCATCGTCATCGGTATGGCGCAAAGAAGCGTCCTGGTTGTTCCTCTGGCGCTGATGACCACGTGGCTTTACCACAAGACGGACGGCAATCTGTTGTTGTTGGTCTGCTTCCACGCGACGTTCAACCTTATGTGGCCGACCCTGCCCAAATCCGACGTGATTGCGGCGGCGCTTTGGTTGATTTTCAGCGTTGTAATTACGCTCAAAGATAAGTTGTACAGAAAAGGTGGGTTCCAATAGAGGATTGGTGAAATGATGGATGATGCTTCAAGCCAAAATCAAGAATCTTTAGTAGAATTCGCAAGAAAACAGCAATTTGCCGGGGATGACTTGCAAGCATGTTGGAGCCTGGTTGTAAAGGGATTGGAGTATCATGTTTTAGATGGTGATGAAGTAGTGGAATTGTTGGATTTGTTGAATAAACGGTGGGATTATATCAATGATGAGATCAGTTTTGAGTTTGTTGGGAACAGATTGCGAGTTAAGTTTCTTGGCGAGAAATACTTCTGTCCACCGAAAGAATTCATGCTTGCATTGGAGAAATTGGTAAACCCCATATTTTATGCAAAGGATAAGGTGATGAAATTATCTCATTTTAGTCTTAAGCCGGGAGATCAGCCGATTATTACCACAAGTGAGTATCTTGAACTGAGACAGCATTATGATGGTATAAGACGTCGAAGATATGAACTGGCTATGATGTGGAAACAACTAAAGAAACAAGGCAAGGAATTGTCTCCGGATCTCTTCGAGGAGTTGGGGCAGTTGGAATCACAAATTACTCCGACAATGTATGCGTTGCAGCGACGGACGCCGTTTGTGCTCGTATCTTTGTGCCCATATTGTAAGACCGAAATCTGGCAAGCTGTGGGAGTTTTTAGTTTACTTGATGAATTTTGGTATAAGTCGTCCAGCACCGGTCGGGAAGTTCCGAAGGTGTCTGCGCATTGCCCACACTTGTTTTGTATTGACGGCGCGCTCAATTTGAATAATCACCAGCCTACTGAACAAAGTCAGGCTATAGTCTCTATGGGCGCCACCACCATTCCTATGGCGGCTGAGGTGCCCTTTGTCAAGCCTCGCGTTCTCAACTTGCCTACTATGCGAGCTGTAATCCACAGCATCCCCGTGGCCGAGCGTTACACGGCATATCCCATCGTCTATTTTGCCGAAAGACGGCCGGCAGACCATATCCATTTTTGCATTCCCTGGGCCAGCCCTGCCTTTGACGGAATGCGTCCGTATGCCAATAATCGAGAGATTGGGTTTACCGGTACCCGTTCTGACCAACAGGATTATGACTTGACCAAGTGGATAGAAAAGGGGAAATTGTCGTGGGTGGACCCGGAGACTGAAGCGAAACTGATGGATGGGCCGGTTGAAGCCTTCCCCTATGCCCATGTCGCCGGGCGACGGCATCCGTATTACATTGAGGAAGGGCGTGTACACGACTTGCCCGATCCGGTAGAGAGTGCGCCGAAGATTATTTTAGGCGATTTAGTCCCACCTCGTTTTTAGGTGTGGTAGGGGGTAGTGAGCAAACGGATAGTCTTGGACGACGGCGCAGGTGTTCAAGTTGTCCATGATTATCCATAGCAGAGTCTTTCTGCTAGAGGTTTATTGCTTGATCGAGCCTTTGTCGTTTGAGCAGAGGGAGGAAAGTCTATGAGTGTTGATTTGGACATTTTGTCCACGTCACCTACCGTGATCTGTTGGAATGATGTAAAGGATCGCTTGAAGGAATTGCTCGGCCCGTTGGCGTCGGTGCTGGGAGAGAACTCCGTCCCTGTGATTTTGCGGACCCATGAGGCGTTGAATCCTGATAAGCCGTTTTCTTTTGAGGATAGTTATGGCTTGAACCTGGAGATTCAGAACACTTTGGGTATTCATGTGTGGTCAAATGTGAAGTATCCGATTGAGCGTGATTATTTGGAGGACTACGGGCGAAATTTGTCCCTGGAAGTTGTTGAGGATTTGCTTGATCGTTGCCGTTCTGCCGGGCATCATTATGGGATAGGGAGTTTTGCCGGGCGCGGTCCCCATGAATTCCAGATCATGGCGGCGCTGGCCGTAGCCATCGCCGAGGCTTGCCAGGGGTATGTCGTTCTTATGAATGACGGTATTTTTGATTTGGCGACGGGCATCTACGCCCCTGAGCAATTTCGACAGGCGCGGCTGCTTTGAGCGCCGGGGATGGTCAGAAAAGTTGTGAGGGCTTCAAATCATGGAACGTGAAAAGGTCGCAGCCGCCATTGCATCTTTCCCAGCGCTCTTGAAGGACGCACAGGAGCGGGATTGCAATCACGATTTACTTGTCATGCTGCCTGTTTTTGAACGATACAGGGAGGAAGCGCTGGCGCAGTTGAGCACGGCTCTGCGCGATGGCCCGTCTGGCGTGCGGTGGATGGCCGCCAGTGCGTTGCGCATGTTGGGCGACGCGCAGGCGGCGCTTGCGTTGGCTTCGGCGCTCGGGACCGTGCCGATGCAAAAGGAAGTGAGTCGTCATGTTATCCGCGAACTTTGCCGGATGCCGGCGAGCACGCCGACGCGAGAAGCGTTGTTGCGCGCGATGCAGGATCGCGACAGGGATATCCGCAGTGAAGCTGTGAGCGCCTTGGGCGCGCTGGATCCACAGGCGTTGTTGGCGAATATTGACGCGGTTTTTGACGACGCGGACGCTTTGGTGCATCTGATCGCCATCGGGTTTTTAGAGAAACTGGGCGACGCTGATCTGGTCGTGGATTTGATCGAACGCTGTCCCAACGCGCGGGTCAGATTGATCCTTTTGTTGGCGGAGTTACGAGATCCACGCGCGGTTGATCTGTTGTTAAAAATGATCGCCGGAGTTTTCCCGGTTAGCTCATACGAGCGGGAGGAGGTCATTAAGCATCTGGCCGAGTTGGAGGATCCCCGCACGCTCGCCACATTGATTTCGCTTCTGGGTAAGGCCAAGGATCGCGAAAGCAACGAGAAGATACGCCTGGCCTTGCTTTCCCTTCAGACGCAAGTTGGGGATGAAGAACGTGCGCTTATCCGGACTGCGGTCGCCGAATACGAGAAGCGGATAAAACAGGCCTGGCCGCCTTCGTCCGGGGCTACTGGCGAACCGGCCCCCGTTTTTACGTTGGACACATACCGGGCGTTTCTGGCCGAGGTGGAGGACGCGCGCAGCAGCGTTTATTGGGCGAACATTGCCCGTGATTTTGGAAGGGCGGGAACGGCGGCGCGCAAACTGAGTTTCGAACTCCCATCCGTGTATTGGGCGCGACTGCCGGTGTTTTTGCTGGCGCGTTGCCCTATCTGTGGCGGGCGAGTTACGGAGCCATTGGATACTTTCAGTCTGTCGGGTATCGGATGGTGGTATAACGAGCCGAATGGATTGGGTTGGTTTGGGCCTAAACCCCGAAGCGATCACGATTCGACGAGGCTAATGGATCCAAGCTACACTGCCGAATGTGACCATGCGCAGGCCGTGCATTACGGCGTCAATCTCAACGGCATTATTCCCGATGATGTTAAGGCCGTGAGTGATGTGGTAATCGGCTCAGAACGTCCGGGGGTTTGGTGGCCCTTTCTGGAACAGGAAGGCAACTATGCGGTGATCCATGCCCTGCCGGTGGGTCGCCTGGACGACGATCCGTGGCAGCCGCGTTATACCGTCTATTTCGTGACGTACTTCGGCCCGGATAAGGCCGCTTTTCAGCGGAGTTTGTTGCCGTGGAAGTGGTATGATCCGAATTTCTTATGGCAGTATGACCTGACGGACTACGAATTGACTCCGTGGGCAGCGGCAGGCAAACTGTACTGGCTCGGCGAAGCTGAGGCCGGGTTTCCACTGCGCCAGGGAGTAGAAGGGTTTCCTTATGCCAATATCATCGGCTTAGAGGGCTATTGGGCCGTGGATCGTAACAAGGGCGCGAAGTTGCTGCCGCCGGTGAAGGGTCTGGCGCCGTATATGAAGGGCTATCCATCTCTTCTCGATTTGGAGGCGAAAGAGAAAGCGGCGCTACAGGCGCGGGGATTCCGGCATATTTCGCGGGAGTAGCGTTATCGCGTGATGGCACAGGCGTCTTTTTCACCGCAGAGAACGCCGAGAAACGCCAAAATCTCCGCAAGCACTGCATACTCCGCGGTAAAATTCTATAGCATACGGATCAATATCACAGAAATTCATCATTAACCGGCGGTTCACCAGCGGTTGGATGAAAATCACGTTCAAACGTTCAAACGTTCCAACGGCTTATTTTCAAGGAGGAATTCATGTCCGATCACACCGACCTGTACCAGAAAAATATGCTCGCGCTGGGTTTTGTCATCCGGCAGGGCGCGGCCCGCGTGCGCCGCACGTGGTATAAAGAGTCCGGTACGAACTTCGATACCATCGAAAATTATGAGTATGATGAAACCGGCCGGCTCGTCCAGACCGCAGAAAACGACGAATGGTTTCAGTGCACATACGACTATGACGAAGCGGGCCGAATCGTGCGCCGCACCCATGCGCCGATGGCTCCCAACGATCCCAATCCGCCGACGATTGATGCGTATTTTTACGACCAGGCCGGGCGCATCACCCGCCAGACTACCTTTTACGAGCAGCCCGACACCGAATCCACCTTTAGTTTCGACGAACAGGGACGCATCAGCGCCGAGCGCCAGCGCCACCTGGCTGCCGAGGACGGGGCGACGACCGATTATCGCTTCATCTACGACGCGGCCGGCCGGCTACAAATCGTCGAGGAGACGTTTTCGCGCGGCGCGTGGGCCATCAGCACCTACCATTATGATGCGCAAGACCGGCTCATTTTGATTTACAAAAGGGACTCTTACGGCAAAACCACCCTCACGAGTTATGAATATATGGAGGAGACTCCCACGGGCGCAGTGCTGATCAATGAAGATTTCGCCATCGTCCGGCAACCGCTCGAAAGCCAGGCCGCATTCGCCGCCTGCGATTTCACCGCGCTGAGCGCGGAACGCCGCTGCCTGGATGGGGTGGACTTGGGCCGGGAGTTGGAAGACAAGCTCGTGACGCATCTGCGCACCGGCTGTTACATGGGGCCTTATGACGCCGTCGGCGATTGGCCGGAGCGCATCGTGAAATCGCCGGCCCTGTCGCCGCTCATCAAACGCCACCTCGTTGACGTTCTGCACCGCTGCCTGACGCACCCCGATCCCATCGTGCGGATCGCCGCCGTGGGCGTGCTGGACACCTCGGCAGCGCTGCGCGACGACCGGCAGATCGTTTTGCGGATGGCCCACCACTGGCCGCTCTTTGCCGGACTGCGTCTGCCCGACGAAAGCCCGACGAAAGATCGCGGACTGGACGCCATCCACATGCTGGCCGCCCGCGCTGACGCACTGGATGAAGGCATGGACTTCATCCGCCGCATGGCCTTTGACCCCACCTATGGCGGCTCGGTGCTGGCCGCGCTCACCCATCACGACCCCGATTGGGTGGTCAATGTCATCGAGCGCCTGATCACGCCGGAGCTTGACCCGAGGGGGCTGCGTCTGGCGATTATCCTCTACAATCTGAAGCACGATACGGAGCGCCCACTCCGCATCATCCAGACGCTGCGGGGCAAAATGCCGGACTCGCAATTGAACGAGGCCATCAACGAATTCAAGAACACCGAGCTGTTCGGCACGCTGCATGATCTGCTCCATCCCTGACCAGAATTGTAGGAAAGCGAGGCCAATCCATGGCAGAGACCGTCTGGGTTTTTGTGGGTGACAAAGGGCCATTTCCGAGCGCCGTCTTTTCTTCGCGTGAGAAAGCCGAGGCATGGATCGCCGCCCATGCCCTGTCGGGCACGCTGACCCGATACCCCATTGATCAGAGCGTGTACGATTGGGCCATCGCGCAGGGCTTTTTCGTCCCCAAGGGCGACAGGCACGCGGCGGCGACCTTTATCCAGAATTTCAGCTCGGCGCATCAAGAGCACTATCATTATCAGGATGGGAAAAATTGACCGGCGCCAACGGTGATCTCCACAACTTGCTGCGCGCTCATTGGAAACACCTCTCCTCGGGCAAATACGACACGCCCGAAGCCTGGGAGAGCGCCGGCTGCTGGGAATTGACCAAGGTGAAATCTTGAACGCGATCAAGAAATTGTGCTTTTGCCTGCTGATTTTTCTCGCGGCTCTTGTCGCCTGCACCGCCTACGACCACGACACGCCCGACACCGGGGCCAACCTGGCCGGTTTCGAGCGGCATTTTGGCTTCGAGCGGCCCGACGATGTCACGGACGTGTACTATTATGCCGACGAGATGGGCGCCGACGTGCTGTATCAACTGGGATTTGCCGCCGGGCCGGAAACTGTAGATCGTATCGTGGCGGCGCTTGAGCTGGAGCAGGCCGACGCGACGGCGCGCCGCGATTTCAACATCGCCCGCGACGATTTTCCCTGGTGGGATGAGGCAGACATCCAACAGGCCGCGTTCTACCAAAAAGCCAACGACAAGCAAGATTACCGGTGGGCGCTCTGGTACAGCGAAGCCACCGGGCGCGTTTACTATCTGGAGTACAGTCAGTGACACAATACGAACTCTGGCGTTCCGAGGAAGAGGTCAGCTACACATTCTGCGAGGCCGGGCGCAGCGGCGGATGCTTTCTGCCCGCCGACGCGCGCTGTATCTGGACGGTAGAAGCCGCCTCGTGGGAAGAGGCGCAAACGCTGAAGCACATCTACCTGGGTTGGGAGCCTTACAAGCCCATGATCGATCCGGCGATTGACCGCGAAAATGCTTATACGCTGATACTGCGCCGCCCGCCGGCCGAAATTCGCGGGCCGTGTGCGCTGTACGCATACACGGCCCTGATCAATCCCCGCTTCGAGCGGGTTCACACCGCCGACAGTATCGGCGCATTGCTAGATTGGATGCGCGAGTGGCTGCGGCCCGTAATCCAGGACGAAATACAGAATGACGAGGATTTTTGGTACAGGGCAAGTGCAGACGCGGATGTGCAGGCCATTCAGGATGCGGACTTGCAGGCGTTTGCCCGCTATGCGCTCAATAGCCCCGTTGAGCCGGTGTATGCCTACGAGCAGTGCCTCTACCTGGAAGGACTTTTGGATGAGCTGCCCAACCATCGCTTTGTGATGGGCTGGGAAGCCCGCGCCCCGCGCCAGGATGTGGCCTATGGCATCGTGGAGCAGATCGTATAAGGCTGACTGTAACCACAATCACCCGTATAGAATAGAACAAGGAGTGACGATGAAAGAAACCGATCTGTTGAAAGAGATGACACCCGCGCAGCGTGTGGCCCTGGCCGGTGAATTGCTCGCGGACTTGACCAGAGACAGACGCTTCGAGCCGCTGCTTTGGCTCGACCGCGATGCCTTTCGCCCTCATGCCAACACCGTCTTGGGATGGGATGACGAGCGGCTGTGCCGGCTGTACAATGCGAATTTCCGCAACTTTTGGAAAATCGCGCGCGGCGCAGCGGACGCGGCGGTTGACACGTTGGCCGAGACCATCCGCGCCAACCTGCCCGCGCTGGCCCAAAACCGCGCCAACGCAACGCACTATCGCGTGCTACTGCTCATCGGCGCGGATACCGGGTGCGCCCATGCCCATCTGGCCGATTTGGCCCGCCAATCGGCGGAGGTAGCCCGTCACTGTCACGAGTGTCACCTGGAGATTCCTGCCGTAGGCCCCGCCGTGCGCCGCTTCGCGCCGGATTTTCTGGACATCAACGCCTACCAGGTGACGGAAGGCGATGTGGTTCACACAGCGGGATTGGATTTTCCATTGGAGGCAGCCGACTATATGCCGGAAAATCGCGGGTGGGTCTGCCTGGCGCCGCCGGCGCACATCCTCACCGTGCGGCTTGACCTGCTACCCGACGATCCGCTGGCCGCGTCGCCGCTCAAGAAGCAGCACTGGTTTTTGTCCAGCGGCGAGGAATGTTGCGACGAGGCCACGGTGGGCCACTCGCTGGCCTATCGCGTCTTACCCGGCTCCGACCGGCTGGTGACACTGGTCGCCAACCTCTCTTATCCCGACGAACTGCGTGACGCAGAGGGTGCCTGCGGCTATGAGGACGGCAACCGCGAGCCGTTCACGAGTCGGCACCGCCTGGCGCTGGAGCCGTTCGTCGGAGAGAGGCTTAAATGGCCCCACCAGCATCTGGGACGGCTGGGCGGCTATCCCGATTGGTGGCAGCAGCCCGAGGTGCCCGACTGCCCTCTCTGCGGCCGCTTGATGTTCTACGTGGGCCAGGTTGACGCTAACGTCGTTCGCAAGGACGTGATTCACGCCGCGCTCTATGCCTTCCACTGCGAAGACTGCGGCGTCGGCGCGCAGGTGGTGCAGATTACATAGTCGGGAGGAGAAAATGTCCCAGTCGTCAGATCCGCAACTATTCGTATCCGTCGTCAGCGCCCTGGAAAAAGAGCGCTATCGGCGGGGTGATGACCCGCCGCAGCCCAACGAGATCGTCTTCAGCGGCAACCGTGAAGGTCTGCGCTGGCTGGCCGCGCAGATTCTCGACATAGCCGACGCGCCGCCGGGCATCCACAATCACCTGGATCGGGAAGCCCACGCGCCGATTTACCGCTCGGAGGACGACTGGTGGCTGACCATCGCTATCCGGCCAGAAGAGGGCTGATGGGCTTGGATAAAAGCAATCAGACCCGGAAAGCCGCGAACCGTTCGGAGGCCTTAGGGTTTGTAAAAGAATAACTTCCCGCAACGTCACCCTGAGCGAAGCGAAGGGTCTCGGCGTCAACGGGCAAGATTCTTCGCTTCGCTCAGAATGACGGCGCTGTAGTCGGGAACTTATAAATTTACAGACCCTTAGCGCATTTGCAAGCGCATGTTGCGTATCCCCCCGACAACCCGTTGAAATGTAGCATCTTCTTAAAGAAAATCAGACGTGAATGGGGGAACCGCCGGTTGTGGAGAGCGTTGACTTCCGGCACCCACATGTTGGCGCGTTCGTTTTTCTTTGTGTTTGAGCAAAGAGGCGCGGTTTGCTGTGATCATGTCATTTTGCGGCTGTGAGTTCAGAGGTGTTCATGAGTCGTTATGCTTGGCTGGTATGTATGGATTGCAAAGTCATGGTGTGGTTAGGAAAAGCCGCCATAAAGGGGGATCGCGTTGACTATATCCACCCCGCGGGAATTGCACAAGATGATGAGAGACAAACTTTGAATTGTGTGATCTGGAAGATGTTTGCCGATCATGCCGGGCATGCCTTGCGGGTGGTTACGGATCCATCGCCTGACTACGCTTCTTTTGATGATTTCGTGGAAATCGGCGGCGACGAGGATGCCGATATAAGCATTGAGACCTATCTCGAAAATTGGGCCGGAGTGAAAGCGTGTAAATAGGAGCGCTAAATGCGATTCAGTTACCCTTTTCTGCAGCCCGGTGAAAAGCCGATAACTACCGTTGATGAGTATCTGCTGCTGAGAAACGACTATGACCGTCTACGGCAACGTAGTCGTGAACTGCGCATAAAGATAAAGGCGGTCGAGACCACTGACAAGGAAGAAAGTGCAAGACTTTATCAGGAGTTAAAAAACCTTGAGCCTTCAGAGTCCCGCTTGAGATTTGAAATGGGACGGCGCACGCCACTGGTGTTGATTTCAATATGCCCCTATTGTGGTACTGAAATTTGGCAAAAAACCGGCATATTTAGCCTTTTGGATCAATTTTGGTATCACCGCTCGAGCGATGGGCAATACGTGGCCGAAGGATCGCGCTGCCCGCATTTGTTTTGCATTGATGGGGCGCTTAATCTTTGCGGGAATCAGCCGACTGAACAAGGCCAGGCTATCACGACTGTGGGGGAGACTTCTATTCCTATGGCCGCCGAAGTGCCCTTTGTTAAACCGCGTGTGCTCAACTTGCCTACCATGCGGGCGGTCGTTCACAGTATTCTCGTGGCCGAGCGTTACCTAGCTTACCCTGTGGTTTACTTTGCCGAGAAGCTGCCGGCGGAGCACGTTCATTTCTGTATCCCCTGGGCCAGCAGCGCATTTAGTGGATGGCATCCTTATGCAAATGGTCAAAAGATTGGCTTTGTCGGCAAACGCGCCGATCGTCAGGACTATGACTTAGATAAGTGGATCCAAAGCGAAAAATTGCTTTGGGTAGACCCTGTCACCGAAGCTGACCTTGTCGGTGGACCCGCAGGCGCATTTCCGTATGCTAACGTCGCGGGTCGGCGACATCCGTATTACATCGAAGAAGGAAAAGTATACGACTTACCCAATCCGGCGGAGAGCAAGCCGGAAATCATTTTGGGCGATTTAGTCCCACCTCGTTTTTAGGTGTGGTAGGGGAAATTCTCATGATCATTCACGGAGATGGGAACCATTTAGATAAAGGCAATCAAGCCTGGAAGGCCGGAAATCATGCGGAGGCCTTAGCGCATTTCCAGGCGCATGTTGATTCTC
>Ga0116144_10001173_pt1 | contig 32474 bp, 24 predicted proteins | sample AD_UKC035_MetaG_FD_89746 | JGI IMG/M metagenome (GOLD analysis project Ga0116144, IMG submission 89746) | Active sludge microbial communities of municipal wastewater-treating anaerobic digesters from USA - AD_UKC035_MetaG | ecosystem: Engineered > Bioreactor > Anaerobic > Digestate | place: USA...
TAATATTTCTACCGTTTCTTCCGGAGAAGTAGGGTCGACCAAAACTTTTTGGAAACGTCTATCCAATGCACCATCTTTTTCTATGTATTGACGATATTCGTCTAAGGTAGTAGCACCTATACATTGTATTTCACCTCTAGCCAAGGCCGGTTTAAACATATTGGATGCATCTAATGACCCTGAGGCTCCACCGGCACCAATTATGGTGTGTATCTCATCAATAAATAATATAACATCTGGAGATCGCTCCAATTCATTCATTACCGCTTTCATTCGCTCTTCAAACTGTCCACGGTATTTTGTACCGGCAACCAAAGAAGCTAAATCCAGAGTAACGATTCTTTTGTTGAACAATATTCTACTAACTTTTCGCTGAACAATTCTCAATGCAAGTCCTTCAGCTATGGCACTTTTACCAACACCAGGTTCACCAATCAATATGGGATTGTTTTTCTTTCTACGGCTTAGAATTTGAGAAACTCTCTCAATTTCCTTTTCACGACCAACTATTGGATCCAATTTTCCTTCTTCGGCCGCCCGTGTTAAATCTCTACCAAAGTTGTCCAAAACCGGAGTCTTTGATTTTGGGTCTCCAGCTTTACTTCTTCCTGAAGAATAACTCGATCCTTCATCTCCCTTTGAATAATCATCGTCATCGGCAGGGTTCAATGGCGATTCAGATTTGAAATTACTCAGCATATTCTCAAATTGTTCTTTTAAATCGTTATATGTTATACCGTAGTGGTTTAAGGTTTGAGTCGCAATGTTATCTTCATCCTTTAATATAGCCAACAAAAGGTGCTCAGCTTCAATGATCTCGCTTTTAAGCGTTTTAGCTTCCAAATAGGTAATCTTCAATGCTCTTTCCGCTTGTTTGGTTAATGGAAGTTGTGTTAGATTTTGAGAAGCAGAACCGTTGCTTTTAACCGCATTTTCAATACTTTTTCTCAATTCCACCAAATTGATATTAATTGCCTTAAGGTATTTTATTGCAGCACTTTCTCCTTCGCGGATTAAACCCAATAATAAATGCTCTGTGCCCAGATAATCATGTCCTAAACGAAGGGCTTCCTCGCGACTATAAGCGATAACATCTTTAACTCTTGGTGAAAATTTAGCTTCCATATTATTCTGTATCCTTTTTCTATTTATATTATAACGAAAGAGTCTTGTAAAAAGTTCTGTTTACTAAATGACCGCCTTCCTGACAAACTTAGCCATTAATCTACATAATGATATTAACAAACATTGCATTTATTAACAACATAATTAACCTCTAAATATGTGCCACTTAATAGTTACCTTTGCGTGTTGTTGAATAAAAACGAATTATGACATTTTTTTGATGAATCTGTCATTCAACAGCCTAAATAAATAGAAACGAACTGACAAGTTTTCACAAGTTAAAATATGGAATCAAAGGTTATTAAGATCAATATTGAGGAAGAAATGAAAAGTGCCTACATAGATTACTCTATGTCGGTTATTGTATCGCGTGCTTTACCTGATGTACGTGATGGACTAAAACCTGTTCATCGCAGGGTGCTTTTCGGGATGCAGGAATTAGGTGTTTTGTCAAACAGAGCACATAAAAAATCAGCTCGTATAGTAGGTGAGGTTTTGGGTAAATATCATCCACACGGTGATGCTTCTGTTTATGATACAATGGTCCGTATGGCCCAAGATTGGTCACTCCGATATCCATTGGTTGATGGGCAAGGTAACTTCGGATCCATTGATGGAGACAGTCCTGCGGCTATGCGTTATACCGAAGCTCGACTAAAGAAGATAGCCGAAGAAATGTTGGCTGATATTGATAAAGACACTGTAGATTTCAGAAACAACTTTGATGATACACTTCAAGAACCAACTGTATTACCTGCGCGAATTCCTCAGCTGTTAATCAACGGTACAAGTGGTATTGCGGTTGGAATGGCAACCAATATGGCCCCTCATAACTTAACTGCAGTTATCGATGCCATCACAGCATATATCGGCAACAAAGAAATTACGGTTGATGAGTTATGCCAAATAGTAAAAGCACCTGATTTTCCTACGGGTGGAATCATCTATGGATATTCGGGAGTAAAAGATGCATTGCTGACCGGTAGAGGTAGAGTAGTAATGCGTGCTAAAGCGAATATTGAAACCAATAAAGATGGACGTGAAAGAATAATTGTAACTGAAATACCTTACCAGGTTAATAAAGCAGACATGATTCGTAAAACTGCTGATTTGATTAACGAAAAGAAACTGGAAGGCATTAGCGATATAAGAGACGAATCGGATAGAGACGGACTACGTATTGTTTATGATATAAAAAGAGACGCAATGGGAAGCATTGTGCTCAATAGTCTTTTTAAACATACCGCATTACAAAGCTCTTTTGGAGTAAACAATATTGCCTTGGTGAAAGGACGTCCAATGACGCTTAACTTGAGAGACTTAATCGTTCATTATGTAGATCATCGTCATGAAGTATTGGTAAGAAAAACCAATTACGAACTTAATGAAGCAGAGAAAAGAGCTCATATCTTAGAGGGTCTCCTGATTGCTCTGGATCATTTAGATGCAGTGATCGCCTTAATCAGAGCATCACAAACACCAGAAGAAGCAAGAGAAGGATTGATCAGCAATTTTAGTCTTTCCGAATTACAAGCAAAAGCTATTCTTGAAATGCGATTGCAAAGGCTGACCGGCTTGGAAAGAGACAAAATAAAGGATGAGTACAATGAGATTCAAAAGATGATTGAATATTATCGAGATGTATTAGGAGATGAGAATCTTCGATTCGATATTATTCGAGATGAAATGGCTGAAATCAAAGACAAGTATGGTGATCAAAGAAGAACAGAGATCGTGTACAATGCGGATGATATTTCAATGGAAGATTTAATCGCAGATGAATCGGTTGTAATCACTATATCTCATTTGGGATACATAAAACGAACCCCTTTAAATGAATACCGAACACAAAGTAGAGGTGGCAAAGGCGCACGTGGTTCTGCCACTCGTGAAGAGGATTTTGTAGAGTATATGTTTGTAGCAAGCAATCATAACTATATGTTATTGTTTACCGAGCAAGGTAAATGTTTCTGGCTCAGAGTTTTTGAAATACCGGAAGGAACAAAAACTTCAAAGGGAAGAGCCATACAAAATCTGATACAGATTCCAGCAGAAGACAAGGTTAAAGCATTTATTAATGTAACCACCTTAGAAGACGAAGACTATATAAATAACAACTATATCGTGCTATGTACCCGTAAAGGTACCATAAAGAAAACTACTCTTGAAGCATTTTCAAGAGTGAGACAATCTGGTATAATAGCGATCAATGTAAGAGAAGGAGATGAATTACTTGAGGCACGTTTGACAAATGGCAGCAATGAAATTTTGTTGGCTGCACGAAATGGAAGAGCCATCCGATTTAATGAAGAAACCGTTCGTGCCATGGGTAGAACCGCTTCGGGAGTTCGTGGAATCAACATAACTGAAAAAGATGAAGTGGTTGGAATGGTTTGCATTGAAGATAAAAGTCAAAGTATACTAGTCGTATCAGAGAATGGCTATGGAAAGCGTAGTGACCTGGAAGATTACAGAGTAACCAATCGTGGTGGGAAAGGTGTTAAAACCCTTAATATAACCAACAAAACAGGCGACCTGATTGCAATTAAAGTAGTAAGCGAAAAGGATGATTTAATGATTATTAATAAATCCGGTATAACCATACGAATGAGTGTGGCTGATTTAAGAGTGATGGGGAGAGCAACACAAGGAGTTCGACTCATAACCTTGAAAGATGATGATCAAATAGCTTCTGTTGCTAAAGTAGAAGAAGAAGATATGGAAATGGATGTCGAGACGAGTTCGGAAGAAAATGTGAATTTATCATTAAATGAAAACGATGAACACAACAGCGGCACGGAAGATGATGTTAATGAGTCGGAATCAGAATCATAATTTCTGAATAAATAAATAATATAAACTAATAACAAAATGACTATTAAACGATTAGCTGTAATTATTTCAGTATTTACTTTAATCTTTTCTTTTGATGCTTTCAGTCAAAAAGCAAAACTACAAACTGCCAAAAATTATTTTGATTACGATGAGCTTGATAAAGCGAAAGAATCTATTGATGAATGTATAGCCCACGAACAAACAATGAATTTAGCTAAGACCTGGTATTATCGCGGCTTGATTTATCACAATATGTATATCAACGAAAAGTTTAGAAATTTAGATAAAAATGCGCTTTTCGTAGCTATGGAATCTTACAATAAAGCCATGGAATTGGATTCGAAAGAAGATTATAAAGTAGATATACTTAGGAACAAGCAAGTTATTGCCAATCAGTTTTTTGATCAAGGTGTTAAGCATTTCAACGAAAATAATTATGCAGATGCACTAGTGTCATTTGAATCCGTTTTAAAATTGGCACCTGCTGATACTCAGGCTGTGCTGAATTGTGCATATTCTGCCGATAAATCTGAAAATATTGAAAAAGCAAAAGGCTATTATGGAACATTGATCAAAATGAACTATGATGATCCAAAAATATATTTGTTTTTGGCCCGCATTCAAAAAAGCACGGGTGCAGAGCAAGATGCCATCAAAACCATACAAGAAGGCAGAAACAGATATCCGAACAGCAATGAATTGCTTATAGAAGAGTTGAATAACTATCTATCTGCAGGAGACAATGAAAAAGCAGAGAAAGCGCTAACTCAAGCCATACAAGCTGATCAAAGCAATGCACAATTGTATTTTGCCCAAGGAACGATATTAGATAAACTAAATAAGAAGACAGAAGCATCAGCAGCTTATAAGAAAGCTATCGAGTTGAAATCGGATTATTTTGATGCGTATTATAATTTAGGAGCAATGTATTTTAATGAAGCCGCTGAAATGGCTAATGAAGCTAATAAAATTCCACCGAGAGAATTTGATAAATACAAAGCTGCGGAGGCAAAGTTTAAAGCTAAGTTTAATGAAGCAGCTCCATACTTAGAAAAAGCTCTTGAACTCAATCCGGGGGATGACAGTACGATCCAATCCTTGAAGCAATTATATGCTCGAACGGGAGAGACTGAGAAGTACAATAAATTGAAATAACATTCTTTTTTAATAAGAGCCGGAGAAGTAACTCCGGTTTTCTTTAGCAATGTATATTTAACATAATATAAATTATAGGAATATATGAGTTTAATTTTGCGATTAAAAAGATACATTTGCACCTCAATAAATAGATAGAACAGAAATGGATAATTCAAGCATAATTTGTCCACAATGTCAATCGCCTTATGGTTACCAAGGTCAAAACGAGATTTATATGTGCCCGGAATGTGGAAACGAATGGAATCAGATTTTAGAAAATGAAATAGCAACTCATACAACGGATGAATTGATTGTCAAAGATGTAAATGGTGTTTTATTGCAAAACGGAGATTCAGTTATATTAATCAAAGACCTTCCGGTTAAGGGCGCTCCCAAAAATCTAAAATCCGGAACCAAGGTTAAAAACATACGATTGGTTGATGGCGATCATAATATTGATTGCAAAATACCGGGATTTGGATCAATGGCATTAAAATCAGAGTTTGTAAAGAAAACAGATTAAACTTGTATTTAAAAAATATTCGAAGCGGAAAGTAATGCCGGGTATCTTACTTCACAATGCCCCTACAACGCGTTCCCGTAAAAACCTTCATGGTTCATTACTTTCCCGTTAGCTTCGAACTTTTATGAAATCAACCTACTGCTTGGTTGATGGATTTTGAAAAGCATATACCTTGTTAAACAAGAGTATAATGAAGTTTCTCTTCCTTTTGTACGTTTTTCAGATACAAATGTACAGCCTATTTTCACTATTTATGGTGGTCATTAATGCCAAATATGCGGGTCAAAAGTGCCATTTATTAAAATTTACTTAAATTTGATTCAAGATTAATAAACCTCTCCATGAAACACATTAGTATTTTAATTCCTAATGGCTCTTTATTAGCCGCTCCGCTAATGGGTGCTTACAAGATTTTTTTAGAAGTGAATCGTTTTTACCTAAATCAAGGCAAACATATTCCATTCAAAGTTGAGTTTATTGGCAGTAGAAAGCATATGAAACAATACGATGGTGCGATTGAGTTTCATTGCCATAATTTAATTAAAGACATTGCAAGCACAGATCTAATTGTAGTCCCTTTTACGGAAGATGACCTTGACGTGTGCATTTCTCAAAATCAAGCAACCATTGATTTTATTCGGGATCAATATAAAAGAAACATGGCTCAAATTGCAGCAGCCGGTAGCGGAATATACTTCCTAGCTGCTGCAGGATTGCTGGATGGTAAACCCATTAGTTTCAAATGGCTTGGTGCCGATCAATTGCATAATGCATATCCGGAAATAATATTTAACGAAGGCTTGGACTTTTGTGACTATGATGGAATAACCACTTGCGGCTCAACTTATCAATTCATAGCTATGATCTTAAATATAATCGAACGCTTTTGCGGAAGAGACACTGCTTTATGGATTGCAAAGATTTATGATCTTGATATGAGCAGAACTGACTCTTTGAATGCGGCCATATTTGATGGAATGAAAGATCATAACGACATAGAGATCATTAATGCTCAGAATTATATTGAATTCAACTTTTATAAAGACTTGAGCGTTGAAGAATTAGCAGACTACTGCAACTTTAGTAGACGTAATTTTATTAGACGTTTTAAAAAAGCTACCAAAACAACTCCTCATGACTATCTGCAACGAGTAAAAGTAGAAGCAGCCAAAAAGCTATTTGAACGTTACCATTCACATGTCGATCAGGTTATGAATTTGGTTGGCTATTCGGATCCAAAAGCATTCAGAAACATTTTTAAAAAAATCTCCGGTGTAACACCTATAGATTATAGGAAAAGATATACTCCTTTATAATTTTTTGGTTCAAACTTTTCGATTTAGTATCTTCGTTAGTGTAAACACTCAAATACATTGATGGGGAAATGAAGAATAGTGTGTACATAATATTGTTCTGTATGTTTTTCACTTACAATCTATTTGCACAAGGATCATGGAGCAGCACCACTCCTCTACCCTTTGCCCGAACAGAATTTGCTGCCTCAACTTACAATAACAAAGTTTATATTTTTGGTGGAACGGATACTTCAATGAATGCACTATCAAGTGTTCATTCTTATGATCCTTCTAATGCGTCTTGGTCTTTTATCTCAAACATGCCAACCCCAAGAGAGGAATTAGCCGTTGTAAATTTGTTCAACATATTTTATGTCATTGGCGGTGGATTTGATCCCATTCCTCTATCTAAGATGGAAGCATTTCATCCGGTGAATTTAAATTGGTTTCCGATGCCAAACTTACCGAACGGAAGACGGGAACACATGGCTGAAATAGTGGATGGAAAAATTTTTGTTTTTGGAGGCATTGGAACCGTTAATGCTGGCATTAAAAATGAAGCCTATGATATCAGTACAAATGGATGGACAACTAAAAGTAATTTACCATCCGAAAGAAAGTATGCAGCGATTGGTACTATAAACAATAAGATTTATATTGCTGGAGGAGATGGTCCTGGAGGTCCTACCAATGAAGTTTTAGAGTACGACTTCAGCTCGGATTCATACAGCATTAAAACGCCTATGCCTGCCAGCATAAGACGTGCCGGGTTTTGTGTGATGCAAAATAAACTTTTTGTCATAGGAGGAAACGATGGCAATCAAACTCTGTCATCTGTGCATGTTTACGACCCTTCTACCAATTCTTGGAGCAACTCCCCTGCTCTACCCAATCCGAGAGAGAATTTAAGTGCAGTTACTCTCAATAATAAAATTTATGCAATGGGTGGATATGATGCTAATGATGTAATGTTGGATTGGGTTGAAGTATTCGATCCTCTTACTTCTTCAGTTGAAATAAAACAATCATCTTTTAATACTTGGTACAATGACGGTTCGCTATTCTATTCATCAAATTATTCTCACGCTTTGGATCAAATACAACTGTTTGATATAATGGGTAAACTAAAATATACTTATTTGATTTCTGAGTATACTTTTGGACATCAGCAATCCTTTACTATTCCATCAGTTCCATCCGGAATTTATACGTGCGTTTTTAAATACAATAATCAAACCTTAGGAATAAACAAATTGATCATCATCAATCCCTAAAGTTTAAATTCCACGTCAGAGACTTTTCCAGTTTTGACCATCAAACCGTTTAATGTTTTTTTGTATTTTTCATAACCAAAATAATATTTATGAAACGAATTCTACTAGCACTCACATTTTTATTTATTTATTCATCATCTTTTTCAGGTATTGGTGATACCATAATGGTACAAGGTCATAATCAAGCTCATATGAGTTGGTATGGCAATTATGATGCATGGACTTTATTTCCTCCTGCTGGAAATTCATATCATAAAATCATTATGGATGTTACTTTAGGATGTCCACCAACCGATTGCAGTCAGTGGGATTATACGGTTGATATTGATGCTAGACATAGAACAGGCACTTTCGATTCTACACTAAGTTTGGTGCCCATGTATGTAGTCAACAACAATGGCAGCGATACCATCTTTTACAATTCAACACCATATTACGTAACCTTCTTTGACACCTTAAATATGGTTACCGATTCAACTTTGTCCAATAGCTATTACATTTATGAACGAGGTGATACTTTGAATCCAACAACAGCAACCGATTCGATTACTGCCTATCCTGCAAATTACTACAACTACTATTTCAGTGCATCTGGTGTGATACTAGATTCAATATGGGTTGGATATTCTACCAGCATTATTAACTATTTCACTAATGTTTATACTCCTTTTGAAATTATTGTTGATTATGAATTGGCTAGAGTAATTACCCCTTATGGAGGTTATTTTAATCCCGGATGGAGTCATACATGGAGATACGACATAACGGAGTATGCTAAGTTCTTAGTAGATTCCGTTCAACTACGTGCATTGTATGAAGGTTGGTCTGACGGCTTTGCACTAACCACTACATTCTATTTTATTGAAGGCACTCCGGCAAGAGAAGTAAAAAATATTCACTCAGTATATAATAAAGGTATCCCTTACGGAAATGTAAACAATCCGGTTGAGAATTATTTGGTTCCAAAAACATACAATTTAGATTCAACTGAAGTTCAAGCTTCATTTAGAGTAACCCCATCGGGACATGGTGCAGACAATACCAACTGTGCTGAATTTTGTATAAAACAATATTATGTTTTAGTTGATGGTTTGCAACGATATACACAAACGATTTGGCGTTCTGATTGTGGTATGAATTCTTTATATCACCAGGCAGGTACATGGTTATACGACCGAGCAAACTGGTGCCCGGGAGAAAAAGTAACTACGCGCGATCACGACTTGACGAACTTTATTACCCCTGGTGTTCCGGTTACAGTCGATTTGAATTTGACCGCCTATACCGGAACCGGAAGCGCTAGTTATAATATCAACTCTCAGTTGATTACTTATGGAGCCAACAATTTTAATTTGGATGCTACTATAGAGGAAGTGATTGCTCCCAACAAAAATTTTCATTACAACCGCTTTAACCCAATTTGTGGAAAGCCCATTGTTATATTAAAGAATACCGGAAATACCAACTTAACCAGCGCCACCATCACGTATGGTCTTGAAGGAGGTACCATGACCGACTATACCTGGTATGGACTGTTGGGTCCTTATCAAACCTCAACTGTTACTTTAGATAACATGGTTTGGGGTGGTACCAATTCTGAAGTATTTAAATGCTATGTTCATAATATCAACGGCATGACTGATGATTACCCTTATAACGATACGATTAGAACAGAGGTATTGTTTACACCAGAATTACCTACAGGATTTCATATGGTATTGCGAACCAATACCAAACCCTGGGAAACAACCTGGCAACTGAAAGATGCTTTAACAGGAACCATACTTTATCAAAATGGAACAATGGTAGCCAACACCATTTATCGCGACACTTTTCTGCTTAATCCCGGTTGTTACGATTTAACCATATACGACAGCGGAAAAAATGGACTTCAGTTTTTTGCCAATAATGATGGAACCGGATACGCCCGATTGATGCCTATTGATGGTACAGGAACAGTATACAATTATTTTCAAGCCGATTTTGGAACACAGATCTCATACCGATTCACAGTGGGCTACACCACCGGAATTGAAGCAAGTGATGTAACTAAAGATATTTTTTGGAATGTGTTTCCGAATCCGAGTTCAGGAATTTTTCAAATGGATATGATTTTACCTTCGAATAATGATTTGGATATTAAAGTTCTGAACTTGATGGGTGAGCAAGTCGCGCTACTCAAAAAGAAAAATTTTAAAGCAGAAGTTTTCGATTTGGATTTAAGCCATTTATCATCCGGAATATATATGGTGATGTTTGAGTCGAATGGCAAATTGATGCAAAAGAAAATTTCCATTCAAAAGTAAATAATACATTTGGCATAGAATAAATTCGCAGAAGTAGTTCTGCTCAATATATGGTATTTAGCAGTGTAGTTTTTCTGGTTTACTTCTTGCCATTTTTCTTTCTGTTGTATCATTTCGCTGACAGAAAATATAAAAACTATATTCTCTTAGCCGGAAGTATTTTGTTTTATGCATGGGGAGGTCCACAGTTTATCTATCTCATTCTGCTCTCCTGCGCGCTGAATTTTTGGTTGGTTTATAAAATGGACGCACTGCCTAAAGGCAGGCTACGACTCACATTTTTTTGGCTTTCCATAACGCTTAATGTTGGATTATTACTCTACTTCAAGTACGCCAATTTTTTTATCGATAATATAAATCTATTGCTTTCAACTTGGGGTGGCAATTCCATCTCTTGGACAAAAATTGTTTTGCCAATAGGTATATCATTCTTCACCTTCCAATCCTTAACCTATACCGTTGATGTATACCAAAAGAAACATGCTCCTCTAAAAAAATTGAGCAACTATATATTATACATCATTTGTTTCCCTCAGTTGATTGCAGGACCAATCGTTCGATTCAATGAAATTGCCGATCAGATAACAGAACGAACGGAGAATAATGTTTTAAGAATTAATGGATTCATTCGTTTCTGTATTGGTCTATCAAAAAAAGTGATCATCGCTAATACTATGGGTGAATTTGCTGATCCCATCATGAACTCCAATGTTGACCTATTAAATTCTTCTCAGGCTTGGCTGGGAATTTTGGCTTATACTTTTCAAATATATTTCGACTTCTCCGGCTATTCAGATATGGCCATCGGATTGGGATTAATGATGGGTTTTCAATTTCCTGAGAATTTCAACAATCCTTACATCTCTACCAGTATTACAGAGTTTTGGCGAAGATGGCATATTACTCTGGGTCGTTGGATGCGCGATTATTTATACATCCCTTTAGGTGGAAACAGAGCCAGCACTAGCCGTATGTATTTCAATCTCATATTTGTGTTTACCGTGTCCGGGTTTTGGCACGGAGCTTCCTGGAGTTTTATTCTATGGGGTTTGTATCATGGGTTTTTTCTAATCCTCGACCGTTTGTTTTTGATTAAACTGCTCAACAAAAGTGGAAAATTAATTTCAACCCTATTTACTTTTTTGGTTGTGATCATTGGTTGGGTCTTTTTTAGAATAGAAGATATTGGGCAAGCATTTCAGTTTATACAATGCATGTTTTCATTCAATTTTGGATTTACCGGTGAATTGAACTTGTACACAAAATTGATATTTGGATTAGCTTTATTCTTCTCCTTCTTCACTTCTATCAAACCTTTTTTAAATTTTGAGCAATTGGTATTTAAAAGAGATGCACAGAAAACAACTCAACTTACTGTGGGAGTTATTCTCTCATTGGTTTTCTTTATATTTTGTTTGAGCTTAATCACTACCTCTAGTTTCAATCCATTTATTTATTTCCGATTCTGATGAAAGAAAGTCCATTGAAATATAGATACTTTACTTTTCTCTATGGTTTTGTTCTTATCGTATTGCTTATACCATTTCTTCAATCACAATTTATGCTTCATCGTGAAGAGGCTTTAAAAGGATCTTTTGTTTATGCCCAAGATGTATCAGGAAAATGGAAAACATGGCACGATGCTTCATTTCAAACGGGAAAAGAGAATTACCTGAAAGAAAATTTTGGTTTTAGAAACACACTTGTACGCCTGAACAACCAAATTTTCTATTCCTTTTTTAAAATCAATCGCATCTCCGGAGTGGTTATTGGTAAAGAAGATTATCTATATGGGAGCGATTATATTTTCTCGTATTTAGGTTATAATTTTATTGGTGAAGATTCACTTCGAAATACTGCCATAAAATTAAAACGTATATCAGACGAATTGGATCGAAGAGGAAAAAAACTTATTGTTGCTATTGCTCCGGGAACAGCTTCTTTAAAACAACAGTTTTTACCGGAAAAATATGACACTGTTATTCGCGGAAAAACCAATTACGATTACTTTGTTAAGTACGCAAATGAAAATCAATTGAATCTTATTGACTTTCAAGCATTTTTTAAAATTGCAATGGACACTGCCAGTTATCCTATGTTACCAAAATATGGAACCCACTGGAGTTCATATGGATCTTATTTGTCTTTGGATTCATTGTTACGATATATCTCAGCACGTACGAATGTTGATTTGCCAAAATTGATACTTGATTCTCTTGAAGTAGTACATGAGTATAGAGGTGCTGATTACGACATGGGACAAGCTTTAAACCTATTATATCCGCTTGAAACTCAAAAAATGGCCTACCCCATTTTGCATAGCGAATCGGACAGCAATTCCAGACAATTAAAAACAATGGTGATCGCTGACAGCTTTTTTTGGAATTTAGTTAATAATAAATTTACGCCCGAAGTCATTCAAAATCTTCAGTTTTATTATTACATGATTGAACTCTTTGAGTGGCCTCAAACCGGGAAAAAATATGTATTCCAAAAAAATCTGGTTGATGAGTTCGATACCAGCGATTTGTTTATTCTACTTTTCAACGAATCAAATCTTCAATTTACCTTCTATTCATTTATCGAGCATGCCAATGCCATTTTATTTGGTGACGAAAAGGTAAAGCAAACCTATCGGCTTATCCCCAAATATATGGATGCAATGATTACAGATCCTCAATGGAGTGAGAGCATTAGACAAAAAGCAGCTGAACGAAATAAAACATTTGAAGAAATGATGATCATAGATGCCAAATGGATGGCTGAACAAGAGGTCTATTAACGAATCAAACCAAGATAATGCCATTTTTGTTCTAGTGAAAGTGAAGTATTCGTCAATAAACCATCATCTCTAGGACCAATGAATTCGATGATATCTCCATTTTGTTCTTCAATCTGTATGGTTGAAAGCATTTTCTCGTGATCTGTTTCAATGAATATTTTTGGTTTTTGTTCGTGACAAATTTCTTCTGTGCTGATATAACCGGGATACACACAGTGTCTGATTTTAAAAGTCTTATTTGCATCATTACTATCCTTCAACTCTAATTCCGCTAATACAAATCTATTTTCCCTAATATCATCTAAAGTCATTCTTATATTACTTGCTTTTCTGGTTTTTCGAATTTCTTCATGTAAAGCGATTGCTATTCGCCAATTTTTTTTTCCTTTTTTTATTTGATTAAAAACTTCAATTCGAAATATACCCTCATTTCTATCAGAATTCATTATCCAATCCGCTTGTAAATAGATTAAAAAATCATTACCATAATGTGAAGGCCAAAAACCTTGTTGAGCTCCACCAATTTTTATAATCTTGTAAAATTTACCAATGCACCATTTATAATAGTAAGCTTCGAATTGAATGTGATGATACCGATAATGTAACCATATTTTTAGCTTTTTTCCACGTACTATATGTGTTTTGCTATAATTTATCGGCATTGTTTCGCTTGTAAATTTTCGATACACTAAATCCTTAGCATGAGCAAATAGTTTGTTTTTGTGAATAATGAACCGATGGCCTTTGATTTCGATTACTCTAAAACTTTGGTACCGAGATTCTTTGATAAAATCTTTTCCGCTTACATAAGTTGATGTCATAGTGTGTTTATTATTTGTTATTCAGTATTACCTTTTTCTAAGCATACCGGAAGACCCCCAATAAAAGCACACAACACTGTAGATTCATTTTTTTTGACAGCTATGTCCGCATTTTAATTACCACCGTGGCTTTAGTGCTCGGTTGGTAGATGAAAACTCATCTTCTTTATGCCTTAGATGCTGTGTTAACGTTTAAAGGATACACATTGTTGTAAAGAGTAAAAAAAATAATTTTTAGACATATCTAAATATAGTTTTAGATATTTCTATGCATAACTGTATATTTGATAAAATTTATAGTATGAAAAGAGTTTTTATTATAGTCCTATGCTTATTGATAAATACATGCGTCACATTTGGACAAGAAGTTGACCCAATCAGTACGGATCGTCCTGACCAAACAGAAGGATCTTCAACCGTTCCGAAAGGATTTTTTCAAGCTGAAATCGGATTGCTGTATGGAAATACCAATGATAAATTTCCAATAGATATCTATGCAATACCTTCCGCTCTTTTTAGATATGGTATCACACCCAGAATTGAAGCAAGATTGATCACCGAATATTTATCGTTTAAAGATAAGTCGGCAAGCCAAAGCGGTTTGGCCCCTATTGCCGTTGGGTCTAAAGTTAATGTGCTTCAAGAAAATGGAGTTATTCCTGAAGTGGCCATTTTAGGTCATGTTTCTATAAAAGATGCCGCTTCTGAGATCTTCAGACAAAATTATTTTGCTCCCGATATAAGAGCATCTTTAAGTCACACGCTCACCGAGCAATTTTCTCTTGGCTACAATATCGGGCTAGAATGGGATGGATATACCGGTAAGAATAATGGATTGTATACTGTGGCTATTGGCTATTCTATAAGTGACCATTTTGGCACCTATGCTGAGGTGTTTGGATTGATTTTAAAAGGAGAAACCATAAATGGATTAGACGCAGGATTTACCTATTTGTTAAGTAGCAATACTCAATTAGATATTTCAGCTGGAACCGGAATTAGTGAAAAAGATAAAAGTTATTATATCTCGGTAGGTTTCTCAAGTCGGTTTAAATAAATGAGCCTAGTACACTCAAACACAAGCTATTCGACCTATTGCTTTCTTAATGATATGTCTATATTTGCGCACAATAAAAAATTAGAGTACAGTTATGGCCATTATCAAAGCGTTTAAAGGAATCAGACCCAAAAACAACCTTGCTCAGAAAATAGCTTCCAAACCCTATGATGTTTTAAATGAAAAGGAAGCAAACGAAGAAGCTAAAGACAATCCATATAGTTTTTATCATGTTGTAAAACCAGAGATAGATTTGCTTCACTTAAGCAGCTACTATGTTCCTGAAGTTTACGAAAAAGGAGCATCAAATTTTAAGGCCATGATCGATCAGCAGTGGATGATGCAAGATGAGACTGATAGTATGTATATCTATCAGCAAGAAATGAATGGCAGAAAGCAAAATGGATTGGTCGCTTGCGCGGCAATAGACGATTACTTTAACGATGTAATCAAAAAACATGAACTTACTCGTCCCGATAAAGAAGAAGATAGAAAGAACCACGTTCGTTACGGAAAAATGAATGCAGAACCGGTCTTCTTTTCTTACAAAAAGAACAATGAAGTTGATGTAATTGTAGACAAGATCATACAACAAAATAAGCCGGAGTTTGATTTTACAGCAGAAGACGGAATAGCTCATAGATTGTGGGTCATCAACGATAGTACCGTTATCGCTCGATTGATTTTATTGTTTGACGAAATTGGTAATACTTATGTAGCCGATGGACATCACCGAACAGCAGCAGCCGCTTTAGTTGGAAAAGAAATGAGAGATGCGAATCCGAACCATAGCGGAAATGAACATTATAACTACTTTTTAGCCGTTCACTTCCCCGATGATCAGCTCCAGATAATGGATTACAACAGAGTGGTAAAAGATTTGAATCATTTAAGCGAAGAGGAATTTTTATCAAAATTGTCTGAAAACTTTGATATCATTCCTCAGGAAAAGGAAATTTACAAGCCTGAACAACTCCATACCTTTGGTATGTATCTCAATCAAAAATGGTATAAGCTCGAAGCAAAGAAGCATACCTATGATGATTCAGATCCAATTGGAGTATTGGATGTGACTATTTTAAGCAATTGTGTCTTAAGTTCATTACTAAACATTAAGGATTTAAGAACCGATAAACGCATTGACTTTGTCGGAGGTTTAAGAGGATTAAAAGAATTGGAAAAAAGAGTAAACAGTGGTGAAATGAAGGTAGCGTTTGCTCTTTATCCGGTAAGTATGAAGCAATTGATTGATATTGCGGACAGCGGTCAAATAATGCCTCCAAAAACAACCTGGTTTGAACCCAAATTGCGCAGTGGTTTAATTGTCCACTCACTCAAATGAAAAATTCATTCAATAAAAAATATTTTATTGACCTCATTTCTGAATTGCTGACCTACAAAGCAACTCTTGTTGCGGTGAGCAAAAACAGAAGTATTGAGCTTATTGAAGAAATATACAGAGCGGGACAAAATGACTTTGGTGAAAACAGAGTACAAGAGTTGCTAAAGAAACAACCTTCACTTCCGGAATCCATTCGTTGGCACCAAATTGGTCATTTACAAAGCAATAAAGTAAAACAGATTATTCCTTTTGTTTACTTAATTCACTCGGTTGATAGTGTCAAACTGCTTCAGACTATTGAAAAAGAAGCCATGCGAGCCGGGAAGAAAGTTAATGTTTTACTGCAAGCGCATATTGCTCAGGAAGAATCAAAATTTGGATTTGACCTCAACGAACTCAAAGATTTTTTTGATACACAAAACGATAAAAAATATCATCATATCAACATAAGAGGATTGATGGGTATGGCTACTTTAAGTAATGATACCTCACAAATTGAAAAAGAGTTCAAACAACTTCGACAGCTTTATGAAGAAATTCAGAAAGATCGTCCATGGTTTGATACATTGAGCATGGGAATGAGCTCCGACTATAAAATTGCTTTAGCCAATGGAAGCAATATGATCCGCATTGGTTCCGCCCTATTCGATCACTAAGAACCCAATAAGTTTTTTACTTTAGAAAGCAATTGATTTTCCGTCAACTTATTTGTTGATTCCATTATATATCGCTTATTTTTAAAAGCATTCTTTTCAACCAAGTAATTATAAAACTTTACCCTATGCATGCCCGGACCTATTAGTCCAATGGCATCTTGTTGTTTTATATGCGATTCAAGTAGTTTAAAATACTTAAGGGTATTGGTCTCTTCTTTATTATTCTTTCGATCTTCATTATTCGAGAAATAGGAGCTGCCAAATCGTGTTCGATCTGCCTTCTCTCCTTCTATTCGAACTCTCTTTTCCAAAGGAGACACAATAACTTCCTCCTTAAGCCCTGAACGTGTTTTTTCAAAAAGTCTGGCTTTCTTTTGATCCATCCAGATCACAATCTTTTTTTTCATCTTTGTTTCGTTTGATACGTGATTGAGAAATATATAATATTTCTTAATTTTCCTAATTGAGCACTATCATATTTTTTTTTGATTAAAGTCACTTATAAATGAAAAGTAAGAATTTCAGCATAGCCATACATGGTGGAGCCGGTACAATTGACAAAGAGAGTTTAAGCAAAGAACTGGAAAATGAGTATCTGCATGCACTTGAAATTGCTTTGAGTGCAGGTCATCAGATATTAGCTGAAAATGGATCAGCAATAGATGCGGTTGAAGCCGCAGTAATTTCTTTAGAAGATTGTCCTTTGTTTAATGCCGGAAGAGGGTCTGTTTTTACGTATGAAGAAAAGCATGAAATGGATGCCTCAATCATGTGCGGCAAAACTCTAAATGCAGGCGCAGTTACTTGTGTAACGCAAATTAAAAATCCCATTGTACTCAGTCGAAAAGTGATGGAAGAAAGTGAGTTTGTAATGCTTTCATCTGCTGGTGCTGAGGAATTTGCAAAAACACATCATGTAGCATTTAAAGATGATGAATATTTTTACAGTGCCTTTCGACATCAACAATGGAAACAGTTGCAAGGCAGTACCAAAACCCAATTGGATCATAGCTCCGAGAAGAAATTTGGTACCGTAGGAGCAGTTGCACTTGACGTACATGGCAATTTGGCTGCAGCAACTTCTACCGGAGGGATGACCAATAAGCGTTATAATAGAATTGGCGACACTCCTATAATTGGCAGCGGTACCTATGCCAATAATAAGACCTGTGCTGTTTCGTGCACCGGACATGGAGAATATTTTATTCGATCTGTCACTGCTTATGATATTTCCTGTCTTATGGAATACAAGAATTTTAGCTTGCAACAAGCCTGCAACGAAGTGGTTCATAATAAATTGAAAAACTTTGGTGGTGAAGGTGGACTTATAGCTGTCGATCAGTTTGGAAATATTGAATTGTGTTTTAATTCAACCGGTATGTATAGAGCCTCACGAAAAAACAATGAAATTCCAATAATTGCTATATTTGTTTAGTTCAGAATTTAAAAACAACCTAATATGAAGAAGATTTACTCTGTTTTATTTATTTTTCTTTTATCCGTGTTAAGTTTTAACACATTTGGTCAGTTAAGTGGTACTTACACTATTGGTGGTACAAGTCCCGATTATAACACCATTAGCGATGCCGTTGCCGATTTAAATTCAATGGGTGTGAATGGAGCTGTTACCTTTAATATCAGACCCGGCACTTATACCGAGCAAATCAGTATAGGAACCATTACTGGTGCTTCACTGGCAAATTCCATAACCATTACATCCGAGTCAGGGGTAGCCTCATCGGTTATATGGGAGCACCCTTCTGCTATTACAAGCACAGACAATTACACCGTACTTTTAAATAATGCTTCGTACATCACTCTGGCATCAATGACCATCAACCGTACAGGTTCTTTTAATAATGGTACAGTGATTGAAATTGCAGGAACAAGTTCTGATATAACCATTAATGACTGTATCATCAGTGGTAGCAGTGCTACAGGAGTTGCTCCCAACAATGCCAATATTTTTTCAAGCAGTTCTCCAGCTACCAACAACAACAATTGTTTCATAACGAACAACACACTGAGTAGCGGTTCTTATGGAATTTATTTGTATGGTACCTTGGCTGTAAAAGAAACAGGTAATGTTATCGATCAAAACATTTTAACCAACCATTATGCATCGTCCATCATCATAGGTAATCAAGATGCCATTACCGTTACCGGAAACACCGTAAGCAGCAGTAGTGTTAATTCCAGTTATTATGGGATATATATCACTAATAGTAATAATGCAATTAATATTAGTAAAAATAAGGTAGGTAGTTTCATTAATGGTAGAGGATTATTTGCCAGCAATTGTGTTGGTGGAGTGGTTAGTCAAATGATCATTTCTAATAATTTCTTCTTTGCTGGAGGAACAAACCAATTATCGGGCATGTATCTGAATTCAGTGCAAAATGCTTTGGTAGCACACAACTCTGTGAACATAAGCAATTCAAACACTGCTTCAACTGCATTTTTTGTAACTGGAATTTCTGCCGGAGGATTGGATATCAGGAACAATATTTTCTCAAATCCGGGAGGTGGATATGCCGAAGTTTTTGATGTATCATCTTCCGTTGCGGTTGAGTTGGATTACAACAACTTGTACACCAGCGGAACTAATCTTGCTTCCATCACTACTGTAAATCATACTTCATTAAGTTCTTGGCAAGCGGCAACCGGTAAGGAATCAAACTCATTAAATTTTGATCCCGAGTTTAATTCTCCTACCGATTTGCATACCAACAATATTGACATTAATGATCTTGGTGTTGTTCTTGCGCTAATATCTGATGATATCGATGGTGATTTACGTTCACTTACAACGCCTGATATTGGCGCGGATGAATTCTCTCCTCCAGCACTAAATGTAGGAGCTTATGCTTTGGTTTCACCAGAAGATTTCTCCTGTGGCGACTCATCTACCACCGTGCGTGTAGTGGTTAAAAATTATGGAACCGCAACTCAATCGAATTTTCCGGTAAGCGTCAGCATTAATTTACCATTTCCACAAACTTTAAGCGGAACCTATACCGGATCTTTAGTATCAACTCAAGTGGACACCATCGACATTAGCGGTTTCAATACGTATGCGGGTGATACGATTATATTTACTTGCTATACCGAATTAAATGGCGATCAGGTACCAGACAATGATACCATTAGAAGTACAAGAGTGATCATCGGTATTCCTGCTGCACCTATTGCAAATAGCCCTGTTTCTGTTTGCGATAACAATGTGAATCTTACCGTTACAACAGCTCCTGGCGATATTGCTGTTTGGTTTGATTCTCCTTCATCTAACTTGCCTTTGTTTGTTGGAAATTCCTTCAGTCCATTAATAACTTCAGATACTACTTTTTATGTAGAGTCACGTGCCGGAACAGGTGGTTCAGGTTGTTTGCGCATCACTGAGATTGATCCCGGTGATAATGGCCCCGGTGATTTTTACGAAATTCAAAACCTTTCTCCTACTCCTGTAGATGCAACAGGTTGGATTGCTGTCAGTTCGAATAGTTATACGGATATAAATCTTGTATTAACTACCGTTTGGAATTTAGATGTATTTGCACCCGGTGAAGTGAAATACAAAACAGATTTAACTAATGATAATTATTGGGGAACAAATCTTTTCTGGAATCCTGGTTCAAATTCATGGGCTATGATTATCGATAATCAAGGAAATGTGGTTGATGCAATATTTTGGGGATGGCAGGCTGCTGATATTCAAACCATCAATTTTACTATAAACGGTTACAATATTACAGGAGCTATGATCCCATGGAATGGAAATGGTGTGCCTGCAGCTTGTACCGGAAACTCTTTCACTCGAATTGGCAATACCGATAACGATGATGCGAGCGATTGGACTTGTACCAATGTATCTAAAGGAATTCAAAACACCAATATTCAATATCCATTCGTCAATTGTGGAACAGGTGCTTGCGCCAGTCCAAGAGTTGAGGTTGAAGTTCAGCTATTAGCAGCACCTAGTGTTTATTTAGGTAACGATACCATTATCACACCTCCTTTCTCTATTCCATTGGATGCCGGAGCGGGATTTGCATCTTATCTGTGGTCAACTGGCGATACCTCTCAAAGTATTAACGCTACTGCTTCGGGAGTTTATTGGGTAATTGTTACTGCAGCCAATGGATGTACGGCTGTGGATACCTTATTGATCAATCAGTTTGTTGGCATAAATGATTATTTGGGAAATGCAACTATATCCTATTATCCAAACCCAGTTAGTGAGGTACTTTCACTAATCATCACAAGTGAAGAACAATTTGAAGCAGAACTAATGTTATTCGATATCAGAGGTAAACAAATTTACAATCGAGCAGTAAAAGTGAGTAATGGATACAATCCTTTTGAAATTCCTGTACAAGAACTAGCTCAAGGGATGTACTTTATTCAGATACAAAATCAAGAGTCTTCTAGAACCTTTAAGTTCATTAAACAATAATCCTATCACTTATTATATAGCCGGAACAGCACTTCGTTCCGGCTTTTGTTTTTATTATGACATCAATGCGTTTTATCATTCTTTTATTCCTAGTCTGTACTCAAGCAATTGCTCAAGAAACAAATTCTTCACTTTATTCCTCAGCCTCTATGAGCAAAGAAGGGAAAGGAAAATTTTATATTTCATTTGGCTATAACCTAGATTGGTACACACCTAGTGATATTCATTTTAAAAACAACAAGGGTGATAATTATGATTTCACATTATATGACGTAAAGTCAAAAGATTATCCTGGAATCAAAGATATTTTTCATCAAAATATATCCATACCACAATACTCCTATCGATTGGGTTATTACTTTTCTAAACACCCGGATTGGGCCGTTGAAATAAATTACGATCATACGAAATACATTGCAATACAAGATCAGACCGTCCGCTTAAAAGGACAAATACATGATGTTTGGTACGATACCGATACTGTGCTTCACAGAGATTTTATTCAATATGAACATACCAATGGTGCAAACTATTTTATGCTGAATGCGGTTAGAAGGTTCTCACTTTTGCACAGTCCAAATACCAAACATTGGCTAAGCGCTATAGCTAAGGTAGGTGCAGGTCCTGTTGTTCCAAGAAGCGATACGTATATTTTTAACAACAGACGTAATGAAATATATCATATAGCCGGATATGTTACCGGAATCGATCTTGGATTTCGATACGACTTTCTAAGACGATTTCATATCGAAACTTCAGGAAAGTTTGCTTATGCCAATTACAGTCGCGTATTTTTATATGGTGATGGAAATGCCCGTCAACATTGGTTTTCTTTCGAATATATCTTTACACTAGGTTACCAATTTGATGCACTGATTTTCTAATTACACAACCACACTTGCCGTAAATTTTCTTTCTTTCAATGTATAGTGGTTGCCTTTGGTCATCACATGTATGATTAAATTCTCTATAGATATTGGTGAACCATCCAATTGATCGGCAATATTGCTGTGTTTAATTTCATGTCCGTCAAAAATAACGACCAAGCCACTTCCTATGGCTTCCATATAATTGTTTTCGCGAATCATCACGCCTGTATCTTCTCCCAATCCAATTCCAATACAATTGGGGTTACTGGCAACTGCCATTGCCAATCGACCAAATCGTCCGCGCTTATCAAAATGAGAGTCAATAATTACACGACTGATAAACCCAAGTCCGGCAGTCAACTTCACTTCACCTTTCAATAAGGCTCCACTACTGCTTCCTTGATAAATCATTGTGTTCGACATAGCCATAGCTCCGGCACTGGTACCGGCAACTACAAATTCCTCTTCAAAGTATCGCTGTTGGATAATGCGTATAGCTTCGGTTCCTCCCAAGATAGAACTAAGTTTTAGCTGATTCCCTCCGCTGAACAATACCGCATCACATTGCTCCAATCGTTTTAAATATGCAGGATCATTAGCCTCTTCGCGCGATTTAATATGAATCACTCCGGCATTGTTGCAGCCCAATTTTCCAAAAGCACTCATATAGTTCTCGCCTACTTCTTCTGGAATACTACTGGCCGAAGTAATCACTTCAATTTTGGAATGTTCTCCACCCGCTTCCATTTTAACGCGGCTAAGAATTTGTAATTCAAAAAAATTAAGATTGGTATGATGAGTAAGTCCGTTTTCGTATTCAGTACCTTTATCTTCTGCCCCCCCGATTGCAATGAGTTTCCCCTTAGGTGTAAGATGCATGTCTAAATGGTTCTTAATTTGTAATTTGGGTGTAAATAAAACAATTTTTACCTTGAGGGAAATTTGAAACGAAATTTTTATTCCACAATTATTCCACAAAGCCTTAAACCGTAAAACATGGAGATACTTGAAATCAGAGCTATGCGAGGTCCAAACTATTGGTCCATTCGCAGACATAAGCTCATAGTAATGAAATTAGATTTGCAACAATATGAAGAGTTGCCTACCCATAAAATAGATGGTTTTTCAGAAAGATTGGAGAAATTCTTCCCTTCTATGATTTCGCATCGTTGTTCTGAAAATCATGAAGGCGGATTTTTTAAGCGAGTGAAAGAAGGCACTTGGATGGGCCATGTGATCGAACATATCGCCTTGGAGATACAAACTTTAGCCGGAATGGATTGCGGATTTGGCCGAACCAGAGGAACGGGCGAAACAGGAGTATATAATGTGGTATTCAACTATATGGAAGAAAAAGTTGGCATCTATGCCGCTAAAGCTTCCGTTCGAATTGCATTAGCTATAGCCAATAATGAAACCTACAATTTGGATGAGGACATACAACAAATGCGCGAGATACGTGAAAACAATCGATTGGGCCCTAGCACCGGAAGTATTGTTGAGGAAGCACAAAAAAGAGGAATTCCTTGGGTGCGTCTCAATCGATATTCATTAGTGCAGTTAGGTTATGGAATGAATCAAAGACGCATACAAGCAACGGTGGCTAGCACTACCGGTAGTATAGCCGTTGAAATAGCTTGCGATAAGGAAGACACTAAAAACCTTCTCGAAGAGTCGGGCGTGCCGGTTCCAAAAGGTAAAATAGTTTATGATGAAGAAGATCTCAATAATGCTATCGATAGAATCGGATTTCCATTAGTAATAAAACCTATTTCAGGAAATCATGGACGTGGAGCTACCATCAATATTCAAAACCGCGAAGAAGCTATTGAAGCATTGGCAGCTGCAAAAAAAGTTAGCCGTGCTGTAATTGTTGAAAGCTTTATCACAGGTTACGACTTCAGAGCTTTAGTAATCAACTACAAATTTATTTGTGCGGCAAAGCGTACTCCGGCTTGTGTTATAGGTGATGGCAGATCAAACATTCAACAATTAATTGACAAAGTAAACAGCGATCCAAGAAGAGGATATGGTCATGAAAAAGTATTAACCGCCATTAAAGTAGATGAAATGACTGAAAGTATTCTCGAAGAAAAGGGATACACATTAGAAACTGTTTTAAAGAAAGACGAAGAACTTTTCTTAAAGAAAACCGCAAACCTCAGTACCGGTGGTACCTCCGAAGATGTAACGGAAAATATTCACCCTTACAATATTTTTATGTGCGAACGAATTGCACGAATTGTAGGATTAGACATTTGCGGTATAGATATTATGACCAATGATATCAGCCTACCTTTAACGGAAACAGGCGGAGCAGTGCTTGAAGTGAATGCAGCTCCCGGATTTAGAATGCATATTGAACCTGCTCTCGGATTGCCACGTAATGTTGCTGAACCGGTTGTGGATATGCTCTTTCCGCCCGGGTCCAATTCAAGAATTCCAATTATAGCGGTAACCGGTACTAACGGAAAAACAACTACTACCCGACTCATTGCGCATATCGTAAAAACGATGGGATACAAAGTGGGTTATACCACTACGGATGGCATTTACATTCAAAATCATTTGATGCAGCGAGGCGACTGCACCGGACCGGCCAGTGCAGAGTTTGTTCTTAAAGATCCTACCGTAAACTTTGCGGTTCTCGAATGTGCACGTGGTGGTATTCTACGTGCCGGACTCGGATTTCATACTTGTGATATTGGAATTGTAACCAATATTGCAGCCGATCACTTGGGATTGAAAGGCATCAATACCCTCGATGATATGGCACGTGTTAAAGGTGTGGTGGTTGAGAGTGTGATGCCTGATGGCTATTCTATTTTAAATGCCGATGATGAATTGGTGTTTTCAATGGCTAAAAATGTTCAAAGTAAAGTGGCGTATTTTAGTCTTGATGAAAACAATCCAATCATTAAAAAACATACCGCGCAAGGTGGCTTGGCTGCTATTGTCGAGAATGGTTATGTAACGATTTGCAAAGGCACTTGGAAAATTCGAGTGGACAAGATCGTAAACATACCATTAACCTTTTCGGGCAAAGCTGTATTCAATATTCAAAATATTTTACCGGCTGTATTAGCAGGATTTTTAAAAGGATGCAAACCCGAAGAATTGAAATTGGCCTTAGAAACATTTATTCCATCACCGGCACAAACACCCGGACGAATGAATCTGTTTCAGTTCAACAACTTTCAGGTTATGGTCGATTATGCGCATAACCCTGCAGGCTTTCAAGCCATTGCCAGATTTCTCGAACGCATTGATGCCTTCCCAAAAATTGGCATCATAGCAGGTGTGGGAGATCGTAGAGACGAAGATATAATTCAGTTAGGTTCGCTATCGGCACAGATGTTTGATGAGGTGATCATCCGACAGGATAGAAACTTAAGAGGTCGCAGTGAAGAAGACATTATTAATTTGATGTTGGAAGGAATTGAAAGTCATTCGCCCGGAAAAAAATATACCGTAATACAAAAAGAAAGCGAAGCGATTGATTATGCATTAAAACGTGCTCCCAAAGGCGCTTTCATTACCATTTGTTCTGATGTAGTGCCCGATGCACTTGAACAGGTAATGCGCTATAAAGAAGAAGACGATCATTTTGAATTGAAACCCGAGGACATTCCCAATCAACATGATTAAGAAAACATTTGTAATGATCATTGCTGTTGTTTTTTATCAGTCAATATCAATGGCGCAAGATCTTCAGTTGATTAAATGGTTGGATGGCAATTGGACCGCTCAAGGCGATCAATCAGATTACTTTGAGCAATGGGCCTTTATCTCTGCCGTGCAAATGATTGGAAACGGAACCGAACTCACTAAAAGCGATACTCTAAGTAGTGAGCAATTGAAAATATTTAAACGAAATCAGAAATATTATTTTGCGGCTAAAGTCAATAAAGCAGAGTTTGTCGAATTTGAAATCATCGATCTGCATAAGAATGGGTTCACCGCTATTAATTTAGCGCACGATTTTCCGCAACGAATTATTTATACCCGAAAAAACCGAAAGTCTTTCCATGCCAGAGTTGAGGCCGGAGATGGCGCTCAGTTAAAGGGATTCGATATACACTATTACAAAAGCAGAAGAGGCAGCGGCTTTGGCCTGGGAGTGAGCACAGGTGGTATTGGATTTCAATTTTAGTTCAACACTATTGCATCCAAATGTTCTTTCAAACGATGCAATAACTCGCTCTCCTTTTTATTCGTTCCCTTATAGGCAGACGCCATTTTTTCACTCAGCATCAAACAACTGTCAAGCATGTTTTGATCAAAGGCAGTTTTATGCTCTTCAACATATTGAATAAAGGATTGAAACGCATCTTCGGCAGATAAGATATTTTCTTCGGCAGTGTCGAATGCAAACAAGGTATAGTAAGCGGAGTCGGTGCCAAACTCATCGGTATGCGATTCGGCAGGTACCATTTTGTTCATCACCAAATCAATTAAAGTGTTTTTCTCTTGCTTGCTGATTTTACCATCAATGTCGGCTACGGCATAGAGCAGTTTACCTACTTCACCATAAAAGTTTTCGTACTTCATTGTTCTAAATTTTTATTGCTTCAAATTACTCATTCTCTTTTTATTAAATTATGAACAAAATCATACCGACTATATACCTATATCATGATTTGTCTTTCAACTTTTCATACTCTTTCTTAGCCAAATGATCAGGGGTACCCGCATAAGCTTTGAAGAAGTGAAAAGCAAGGCCTATACCCCATCCTACCATAGCCCAAACCGGCCACGGAATACCACGATTGCCGTAGTTACCACTCATTAAATAAATGACCCAGAAAAAACTGATCATAACAACATAGGTAAACAAGTGACGCTTGAAAGAAGCGCGCTGCCGCGCCATCTCCCACAATACCGGATCTTTTTCATCCAATCGATGCATAGTACTTTAGTTTTAGGTTGTGATTTTAAAATTAATAAAAATGAAAAGCATTTAAAAGTATATTTTAATTTCTACTTTTAATCATGCGAATAAAACTTCTCTTACTTACGCTTATTATTTCATCTCTTTCTGCTTCTTGCTCTCGCTTGGCTTATGTGCGCACTTTCAAACCACACTTGCTACATGGCCAACCCAATAGCATTGAACGAAAAGGTTGGATGCTTACGTTTCAGGATGAATTTAACGACAAGAAATTAGACAAAGATAAATGGAGTACTGTACCCTATTTCGGCTTACCATATCATCCATCGCATACGTACCAATATTATTGCGATGATTGTTTTACGTTTAGCGATAGCACCATATTTATACCTGTCATCCAACAAGAAAAAAAATTCGACACTTTAAGTATTCCTTACGGAGTGGGTTTGCTCGACAATTATAAAGTATTCGATCAGCAGTATGGATATTTTGAAATACGATGCCGCATACCCGAGGGACCTGCACTATGGCCTGCCTTTTGGCTGGTGTCGCGCTATGCATGGCCACCCGAGATTGATATTTTTGAATTTTATACCAGCCGACACAAACGTAAATTGTACAGCAACTTGCATTGGCGTAGTACTTCCAAGAAAAAGAAAAGACCTAATCAGTGGAAGGAGAAAGAACACAAACTACCCGACCCCGCAGCGCAGTTTCATGTATATGGATGCGAGTGGAACGAGAAAGAAATCAGATGGTACTTTGATGATATATTGATCCGTAAACAAAAAAACGATACGGCCGAATTTAAATACCCTATGCACATTACCATAAACAATGCAGTGCAAAACAATGAGGATTTGAAAAGCGGAAACGCCCTATTGCCTGCCCTGTTTGAAGTAGATTATGTACGCGCCTACAAAGCCACCGGACCCCGCAAATAGTTTTACATTCATCTAACAATGAGGTGTATCATATCCCTCTTTCATTAAATTATGCTTTTTGACCTTGCATAAAACAAGATATTTTTCTTAAATTTCGGATAAGAAAAAAGTTCTTTGTCCTCACCCGTATTGACTAACCATTTTAATCCAACCTTATATGAAAGCATACGATGATAAACACATTAAGAATGTAGTGCTCGTGGGCGCTGCAAAAAGCGGTAAGACTACGCTTGCCGAAACTATGATGTTTGAAGCCGGAATCATTAAAAGACGAGGCAGCGTGGAAGAAAAAAATACCATCTCCGATTATCACGATATTGAACACGAACGTGGAAGCTCGGTTTACTCTACTTCTATGCACACCGAATGGAGAGATTATAAAATAAACATTATTGATACTCCCGGACTTGATGACTTTGTGGGTGAAGTGGCCTCAAGCATTCGTGTGTGCGATACCGCTATTATGACCATCAATGCTCAACACGGAATTGAAGTAGGTGCCGAACTGATATGGAACTACATTGATGATTATAAGAAGCCAACTATTTTTGCTGTCAATCAAATAGATCACGATAAAGCCGATTTTTGGAAATGCATAGATGAAATGAAATCGTTCTTTGGAAATGGGGTCACCCTTATGCAATACCCTTTGCAAAGCGGCAATGGTTTCAACTCCATCATCGATTTATTAAAAATGGTGATGTACACTTTTCCGAAAGATGGTGGCAAGCCCGAAAAAAATCCAATACCAGAAAGCGAAAAAGAAAGAGCCAATGAACTGCACAATGCATTGGTAGAAAAAGCTGCCGAAAACGATGAGAAGCTGATGGAACTCTACTTTGAAAAAGGTGAGTTGGACGAAGATCAAATGCGCTACGGATTAAAGTTAGGTATGTTAAAGCACGATGTGTTTCCTGTGTTTTGCCTATCAGCACTCAACAATATGGGCAGCGGACGCATGATGGGTTTTATTGATAATGTAGCCCCATCGGCTATTGAAATGCATGCCGAGCAAACCGAAAGCGGAAAAGAAATTAAATGCCTCACAACCGAACCCACTACCCTATTTGTATTCAAAACATTGGTTGAACCGCATGTGGGCAAGCTTAGTTTTTTCAAAGTATGCAGCGGAACCGTTGAAACCGGAAACGAACTGTACAACTACAAAACCGATACAGCCGAAAAAATTGGAAGCCTCTTTATTATGGACGGTAAAAACCGAAACCCGATTAACAAACTACAGGCGGGCGATATAGGTTGCACCCTTAAATTGAAAAACACCACTACCAATCATACCCTCAACGGAAAAGGAAGTGAAGAAAATATTCTTCCCATCAACTTTCCACCATCGCGCATGCGTGTGGCAGTGAAAGTGAAAAACAAAGCCGATGAAGAAAAAATAAACGAGGTGTTGCACGACCTTCAAACCGAAGACCCTACATTGGTATTGGACTACTCTCGCGAAACCAAAGAGACGGTGCTGCATGCACAAGGCGAACTGCATTTGAATGTGGCCAAGTGGAGAATGAAAAATCTTTACAATATAGATGTTGAATTTATTGCGCCCCGCATTGCCTATCGCGAAACCATACAAAAGCCGGCATTGGCAAACTACCGACACAAAAAGCAATCGGGCGGTGCCGGACAATTTGGCGAAGTGTATATGAAAATTGAACCCTGGTACGAAGGCATGCCAGAGAAAAGTGAATTCACACTGCGCGATAAAGAAGAACACGATTTGCCCTGGGGCGGAAAACTGGTATTTCACAATTGCATAACCGGTGGTGTAATTGATGCCCGTTTTATACCGAGCATACTTAAAGGTGTGATGGAAAAAATGAACGAAGGTCCGCTTACCGGTTCCTTTGTGCGCGACATACGGGTAAGTGTATATGACGGAAAAATGCACCCGGTTGACAGCAACGATATTTCGTTTAAAATAGCCGGCATGATGGCCTTTAAAGATGCCTTTCACAATGCACAACCGCAACTGCTCGAACCCATACACGATGTGGAGGTTGAGATGCCCGAAAACTTGATGGGCGATGTAATGACCGAACTGCAAAGCCACCGAAGCATCATAATGGGTATGGACAGCCGCAACGGAAATCAGATTATAAAAGCACGCACTCCATTGGCCGAAGTGGACAAACTCAGCTACTCATTGCGCAACGTTACACAAGGGCGCGCACGAATGAAATCGGACTTTGCAGAGTATGCCCCCGTACCGGGCGATATGCAAAAGAAACTGCACGATGATTACGAAAAACAAGCACAAGAAGAACACGCACATTAATATCTGAATCAACTATCTCTACTTGCATCCCTGCCTTTGTGTGTTTTGGCAGGGATTTTTTTTGCACAATGCCCAAATATTTTATGAAGTAAAGTTTAAAATAAACCGCTATGCCGTTTCGCCAATCGATGCAAATAGGTAATATTGGTTACTGCTTAAGGCACGTGAAATTCCATCATCAAGGTTTTTGCTCCATAACTTGCTTTGGAATTGGCAGTCAGAAAAGTGTTGAATTTAAGGTTTGTTTCTTCTTTTCAAGTGTAGTGGTAAAATTACCACAACCTGCGCTATGCCATTTTTCGAAGGCACTAAACAACAAAATTCAAAATATATATCAAAAAATACTGGTATTTTAAAATCAATTGCAATAAATTTAAGATTCGAATATCTAAAGCGAAGCGATACCAAAAGCCAAATTGCTTTAAAAGACAATAAACAAATAGAAAATGAAAACAAATCTGTTTATAATCACACTGCTTATAGCGCTTACACCCAGCGCTTACAATTATGGGCAAGGTTGTGTGGCCATTAGAGGAAATGCAGCCTGCGGCAATAGTTTTGGAAACACCTTAAACTTAAACAAAGGAGAATTCAATGCACAACTTGGATACAGACACTTTAAATCTTTTCGTCATTTCAGAGGAGACGTAGAAGAAAAACACCGTGTAGCAGAAGGTACAGAAGTAATCAATAAATCCGACTTTTTAGATCTGGCACTTAACTACGGAATTACTCACCGCATTTATGCCAACATTATTTTGCCTTTTGTATATCACAAGCGCACTTCCATGTATGAACATGGCGGCAACCCACCCAACGGTTTGGGTGAGCGACACGAAACCTCTTCAAAAGGTATTTCCGATATCAGACTTGGTTTTGGCTATTGGCTTTTTAACCCCAACAAACATCGCTACAATTATTCTATCGGATTAGGAATTAAATTGCCCACCGGTAAATATGATTATACAGATACTTTTTATAATCAAGGCAGCAACAAGGATCAAGATCTGGAAAAAGTAGTTGACCAATCCATTCAACCGGGCGATGGAGGATTCGGCATCACAGTCGACCTACAAGGGTATCATCCTCTGTCACAGCACATAGGTATTGGAGCCAATATATTTTATTTGTTTAATTTTCAGGAATCCAACGGAGTGCTTACCCGAAATGGCAATAGCGAATTCTCCTGCCCCGACCAGTATGCACTTAGAGTCGGTTCATTCTACAACTCAACTAAAGGGCTCACAACTTATTTAGGTGCACGAGCAGAAGGAATTCCTTCTACAGACATCATTGGAAGCAACGCAGGATATCGAAGACCCGGCTATACCATATCATTTGAACCCGGAGTGGGTTTTTCAAAAAACAAATACTCCATTTTTACAAGTGTTCCTATTGCACTATACCGTAATAGAATACAAAGCTTTGAAGATAAAGAACGCAGCAAACAAACCGGAACTTACACACATGGCGATGCCGCGTTTGCTGATTACTTAATTAATGTCGGAATATCCTACCGATTTGGAGGCATTGAAAATAATGCTATGAACATATCGGCAATTGATAGTACAAATTAAAAAACACCATGCAGCCTTCATCCTTTGGTTCTTTTATATCAAGATAAAAGAACATAAAAAAAATCCTCAAGGCTCAAACCAAAATTAAAAGCTCCTCCCCAAAAAAAACCACCTACAAACCAAAAAGACAAGCCACACCACCTTGCACGAAGCGCGAAGCAAACCCACGCAGAGAGCGAAGTAAAAGTTTGCCGGCTTAGGGGCGTAGGCCTAGCGCGACAAGGCAAAGCTTTTATTTGGTCTGCGTGGTGCCCTTTTCTTTGATTCGTTTCTTTTGGGCAAGCAAAAGAA
>Ga0116144_10001181_pt1 | contig 32367 bp, 33 predicted proteins | sample AD_UKC035_MetaG_FD_89746 | JGI IMG/M metagenome (GOLD analysis project Ga0116144, IMG submission 89746) | Active sludge microbial communities of municipal wastewater-treating anaerobic digesters from USA - AD_UKC035_MetaG | ecosystem: Engineered > Bioreactor > Anaerobic > Digestate | place: USA...
CACCCCAACGGCCACCCCCGCCAACCTGCCTGCCAGCGCTCGCATCTGGGATATCTCAGGCGCTAACCAGGCCATGCCCTTAGACTGCGAAATTCGCTCAGCCGTAGATTGGGCGGCTTATTTTGATCGCCCGATCGGTGAAACCGCCTTTTTCAACAACTTGCCCAAGTCAGACGATCCCGATTCTGGTTTCGTGGGCAACGTCTATGGCAGTTGGGGGCAGATCCCCCCCAACGATTACGGCGTACATGCCCAGCCCATCGCCGGGGTCTTACGCAGCTATGGCGTTGCCGCCTTTGCATACCGCTCTGTGACGTATGATGAGCTGCGGGCTGAGATTGCTGCCGGGCGCCCTGTGATCGTCTGGATCGTGGGCGGGTCCAACAAAACCCTTGTGAACGGTATACCCCGCGTTTACACCGCCAACTCAAATCACCATACCACCATCGTGGCGGCCTACGAACACACCGTGATCGCAGTGGGCTATACAGAAACCAGTGTCATCGTGTTGAATGGCAATTCCTTTGTGACCGTCCCATTGAACCAGTTTTTGGATTCCTGGTCTGCCCTGCGCAACATGGCCGTCTTGGCAAGATAGCAGCCTGGCAGGGTTCAGGTCTGCACTCATTTCCCTTTTATCTTTTGTATTTCTATGCTACACTTTGCAGGGTAAAGGAGGATGCTGTTCTGATGAGTACCACCAGCTTCGTCAAAGTCCTGAAGCAAGCCGATATCTTCTATAAGGTGACGCCTACCGAGATGGAAATGATCAGCAGCCTCTGCCTGGAGCGGTCTTTCCAGGCTGGCGAGGTCATCTTCCCTGAAGGCACCGACAGTGACGAACTGTATATCATCATCGAAGGCGAAGTCGACATCCAGGTCAACCCTGCCCTGGTCAGCGACCAGCCCCAAAACAACTTCGCATCCATCACCATCGCCACCCTCAGGCGCGGCCAGTCTTTTGGCGAAATTGCCTTAGTAGATAAGGGCCTGCGCTCTGCCACAGCCCGCGCATCCCAAGACAAGACCCGTCTGCTCATCATCGCCCGCGACAAGCTCATGCAGTTGTGCGATGCGCGCCCTCAGCTTGGTTATCGGTTGATGTACAACCTAGCCGCAGACCTGGCCCTAAAAATGCGCAGTACAGAGCTTGCTTCATTGACCCCTTCCAGGGCACCGTGATGGCCAAGTTCGCGGCCAGCCAGGGTCACAAGACCGCCTTCATCATGTACGACCAGGGCAACGACTACGTGCGCGGCCTGGCTGAGTTCTTTGAAGCGGCCTTTGTAGAAGGCGGCGGTACCATCGTCGGCAAAGAAAGCTACATCTCGACCGACACCGACTTCTCTGCCATCTTGACCAAGGTTGCCGAAAGCAAAGCCGAAGTCCTCTTCCTGCCCGATTACTATCCAATCGTCAACCTGGTGGGTGCTCAGGCCAAGGACAAGGGTGTCACCGCCGTCATGATGGGTGGTGATGGTTGGGACTCTGCCGACCTGGATGTCGCCGCAGCCGATGGTGGTTTCTACTCTAACCACTATGACCCGGGTGATACCCGCCCCATCGTCCAGCAATGGCTGGTTGCCTACGGCGCCGAGTACAAAGACGACCAGGGCAATCCCAAGGTCCCAGACGCTCTAGCGACCCTTGCTTACGACGCCACCAACCTGCTCCTGGCTGCCATCGAGAAAGCCGGCGTGGATGATCCCGCCAAAGTAAAAGATGCGCTCGCCAGCATCAATGTAGAAGGCGTCTCTGGCACGATCACCTTCGATGAATTCCACAACCCCATCAAAAGCGCCGCAGTCATTGGCGTGAGCGATGGCAAGAAAGAATACATCGGCACGGTCAACCCGTAAGGGCACATACAGCAGGGGGTGGCCTTCAGGCCGCCCCCTGCCTTCTCTTCAGGGTGATCTATGACACCTAACGGCACTCTTAATTCCAAGGATACCCTATTCATCCAATCGCTGCGCAAAGGTTGGCTTGGAAAAATTTTCCTAATCCTGATTGGCCTTGCCGCCCTGTGGAAATTGGGCGTCTCCCTGGCAGATAACCCGGTTCTGTTCTTACAGCAGGTTATTAACGGTCTCCAGCTTGGCTTCGTATACGCGCTGATTGCTTTAGGCTATACGATGGTCTATGGTATTGTGCGCCTGATCAACTTTGCCCACGGTGATGTTTTCATGGTTGGTGCATTTGTAGGTTTCTATACCATTGCACGTTTCCAGTTCCACACCTGGCCCGAGCGTCTCTTCCCTGGCTTACCCCAATGGCTTGTCTTGGGGGTGGGGACCGTTACAGTTGTCTTGATCTCGATGGCAATCTGCGCTCTGCTGGCATTTACGATTGAACGCGTGGCTTACAAGCCTTTGCGCAATGCCCCGCGCATCTCAGCCCTGATCACCGCCATTGGCGTCTCTTTCTTCTTAGAATATTTCGGTGCGCTGCAGTTCGTCTTTACCCCCAATTTTGTCACCTTTGAGCGCCCGTTCAGTGTACAAAACTGGCAGATCAACAACCTGGGGATTCAAGCCCTCCCCTCGGGCCAGTCGCCAGCCGATAACAGCATTATTATCTCCAATATCGCCCTGATCATCGTCTTGGCCTCGATTTTGCTGCTTCTGCTGCTGCAGTTCATTGTACAAGGGACACGGGTAGGCAAAGCGATGCGCGCCGTTGCCTACGATAAACAAACTGCCCGCTTGATGGGCATTAATGTCGATGGAATCATTTCAATTACCTTCGCCATTGGCGCTGCCCTGGCTGGGGCAGCAGGCATTTTATATGCCACGGCCTTCCCCCAGGTCTATTTTGTGATGGGCATTATCCCCGGCCTGAAGGCCTTTGTGGCCGCGGTGCTGGGAGGCATTGGCAGCATCCCAGGGGCTGTGGTAGGTGCCCTGATCATGGGCCAGGCTGAAGTGTTGAGCGCAGCCTACATCTCAACCCCCATGCGCGACGCCGTGGCCTTCAGCATCCTTGTCATCGTCTTGCTCGTCCGCCCCACCGGCATCTTCGGCGAGCCAGAGCGCGAGAAAGCCTAGGAGGCGGTCATGCAAAGAACAACTCTCTTCTTCTTAGGCGGGGCCGCACTGATCTTTGTGATCGTCCAGGCCATGATCAGTTTTGGCTTGCTAAATGACTTTTACGTCAACATTCTCTTGCTTGCCAGTGTCTATGCCATCGTCGGCTTGGGGCTGAACCTGATCTACGGCTTCAACGGCCAGTTCTCACTTGGCCAATGGGGCTTCTACGCCATCGGCGCTTACGCCGCCGGTGACATCACCTATTGGTGGACTTTGGACAAAAGCGCTCATGCGCTGATGATTGCCCTGCTGGCGGTGTTATTTTGCGGTGCGGCTATTCTGCTGCTGCGCAAGCTGCTCAGCCGGGTGCGCGGCGTGGATGCGCTTTCGGCCTTCACCCTGTACCTGGTGGTGGTCATTTTCCTCGTCTTTATAGCAATCCAATTGGGCCAGGCCTTAAGCCCGGCTGTTTCTGGGCTTTTGAGTCTGCTGCCCGATGGGCTGAGCCTGCAGATCGTTTTCTTCCTGGCAGTGCTGATCGCCGGCCTGATGGCGGCAGAGATCAGCTTCTTGTTTGGCCTGCCTGTGCTCACCCTCGGTTCGGACTACTTCGGCATTGCCACCCTGGGTCTGACGATCATCGTCAAAGTACTACTCGACAACTCAGACACCCTCTTGCCCTTCCCCGAGATGAAAGGCGCCCGCGGCATGGTTGGCATCCCTGAGGTAACCAACTGGTTTTGGGCCTTTGCCTTCTTGTTAGTGATTGTGATCGTGGTGCGCAATCTCTTGCATTCCTCTTACGGCCGGGCCATCATCTCAGTCCGCGAAGACGAGATTGCCGCCAAAGCCATGGGCATCGACATCGCCCACTACAAGAACCTGAGCTTTGTGCTGGGCAGCCTGTTCGCCGGCTTGGCTGGCGGGCTGTATGCCCACATTAATGGCTTCTTGCACCCTAACACCTTCAACTTCATCAAATCTTTCGACCCCATGATCATCATCGTGATGGGGGGCCTGGGCAGCATCACCGGCACGCTGGGCGCATCCTTTGCCTGGGCCTTCATCCTCGAAGGCTTGCTGCGCGTGATCTTGCCGCAGGGCACTGAAACCTGGCGCTTTGTGGTCTACCCCCTAATACTGCTATTGATCATGCTGCTGCGGCCCAAAGGCCTGATGGGCGAAATCGAACTGCCCTTCTTGCGCCAGGTCTTACCACCGCTAAAACCCAAAGCCCAACCTGAAGAAACCCAGGCCGAGGTGAAACCATGAGCGACGCCATACCGCCCCGCCCCGCCCCCCCCGCCGACGCGCCACCCTTGTTGACGGCCCAAAACCTGACCAAGGAGTTTGGCGGCTTACGCGCCGTTCACAACTTCGAAAAGACCATCCACACAGGTGAGTTGGTCGGGCTGATCGGCCCCAACGGCGCCGGTAAAACCACGATCTTCAACATGATCACCGGCGTTTACGTTCCCACCAGTGGGAGCGTCATCTTCAACAACCAGGATATCACCGGCATCGCCCCGCACGAGATCAACCAGTTGGGGATTGCTCGCACATTCCAGAACATCCGTCTCTTCCCCAACCTGACCGTGCTGGATAACGTGCGCATTGCCTACCACCCACACGCCGGTTACAGCATGTCTGATGCCATTTTGCACAATGCGCATTTCAACCAGAAAGAGAAAGAGCTCACCGAGCGGGCTCAGGAATTTTTGGGTGTGTTCAATCTACAAGACCGCCAGGGCGAGATCGCCAAGAACTTGCCCTACGGCGAACAACGGCGCTTAGAGATCGCCCGTGCCCTGGCAGCTTATCCCAAGCTGCTGCTCCTGGATGAACCCGCCGCCGGCATGAACCCAGCCGAGAGCATGGCGCTGATGGACCTGATCCATTTCATCCGCGAGCGCTTCAACCTGACCATCTTGCTGATCGAGCATCAAATGCGCGTGGTGATGGGTATTTGCGAATGGATCACCGTGGTCGACTTCGGTGAGGTGATTGCCCGCGGCACCCCCCAAGAGATCCAATCTAACCCGCGCGTCATCGAGGCGTACCTGGGCCCAGGCGCTGCGGCGCTCTCTCAAAAGTATCGACGGAAGAAACCCCATGCAGACTGATACCATGCTCACGGTCCAAGATCTGAACGTCTATTACGGCGCTATCCACGCCCTGAAAGGTATCTCGTTTGAGCTTAAAAAGGGCGAGATCGTTGCCCTGATTGGCGCTAACGGGGCAGGCAAATCTACCACGCTGTCAACCATCTCTGGGCTCATCCGTCCGCGCCAGGGCAGTATCATCTTCGAAGGCAAAGACATTACCATGGCGCCATCTGAACAGATCGTGCGCCTGGGGATCGTCCAGTCGCCCGAAGGGCGGCGCATCTTTGCCACCCTCACCGTCATGGAAAACCTGGAAATGGGCGCCTATACCCGCAGCAATAAGGCTGAGATCCAAGATGGGCTGGCTGAGGTTTTCAAACGCTTCCCCCGCCTGGACGAACGCCGCAAACAGCTCGGCGGCACGCTTTCGGGTGGAGAACAGCAAATGCTCGCCATCGCTCGCGCCATGATGTCCCGCCCTTCGCTGCTGCTGCTGGATGAGCCTTCGATGGGCCTCTCGCCAATCCTGGTCGAGCAAATCTTCGACATCATCCATGATATCAATGAAGACGGCACCAGCATTCTGCTGGTCGAGCAGAATGCCCAGATGGCCCTCTCAATTTCTGACAGGGCTTACGTGCTAGAAACCGGCCGCATCGTGATGTCGGGAGATGCCCAAGAGATGCTCCACGACCCCAGCATCGTCGAGGCTTACCTGGGAGGAGGGCACTAACCATGAAAACATACCAACGTGTGTTGTTGTTCTTCGTACTGCCCATCATTGCGGTGCTTTCTTACCCGCCGCGCTTCTACCAGGATGGCTTAAAAAGCTCGCCAACCACCCTGATCGGCATGTTGGTGATTGTGGTGGCGCTCTTCATCGGGTTGGGCTTTTTGCTCCAATCTGGTCGCAGCCAGGCGCTCACCTTCGGCATCTTTGTGCAGGGTTTTAATGTCATCATCCGCATCATGATGTTCTTCCCCAATGCGGCCAAGAGCGTCGGCGATTCGATCATCGTCAATTGGCTGTATATCTTCTTCAGTCTCCTGGGGTTGGGAATCTCGATGTTCTTGATGCTGCGCTTAGACCGCAGCGACGTCAGGGTGACGATGACGAAGTAGGCATTTCAAACAAGGTTGTCCAACAATAGCGCATGGGTGGTAAAATCAACCCATGCGCTATCATTTTTAAGGAGATAAGTATGCCAAGTGCAGAGATCATTACCATTGGAACAGAAATATTGTTAGGCGAGATCGTCGATACCAACGCTCGCTACGTGGCACGCCAACTGCGCGATGCCGGGATTGACGTATATCGCAAGACAACCGTTGGCGATAATGCCAAGCGCATCGCCCAGGCCATCCAGCAGTCGCTGGAACGCTGCGACATCATCATCACCACCGGCGGCCTGGGCCCCACCGTCGATGACCCCACCCGCGAGGCGGTGGCCCTGGCAGTAGGCGTTGAGACCGAGTACCGCCCCGAGCTGTGGGAGCAAATTCAAGAGCGCTTCAAGCGCGCCGCCCGCCAACCGACCGAAAACAACAAACGCCAGGCCTACATCCCCAAAGGGGCTACAGCCATCGAAAATCCGGTCGGCACGGCCCCGGTTTTCATCGTCGAGAAGGATGGGCATGTCATCATCTCGCTGCCGGGCGTGCCGCGCGAGATGGAACACCTGATGGTCGAATCGATCATTCCTTTCTTGCGCCAACGCTTCAATATCCACAGCAAGATCAAAGCCCGCGTCCTGCGCACTGCCGGAGCCGGAGAATCAGCCATTGACGACCTGATCGGCGACCTGGAAGAGCTGAGCAACCCCACCGTGGGCCTGTCAGCACACTCAGGGCAGGTAGATGTACGCATTACCGCCAAAGCCGAAACCGAAGCCGCCGCCGATGATCTGATCCGCCCGGTAGAGACTGATCTGCGCAAACGCCTGGGGCATTGGATCTACGGCGCCGATCAAGATACGCTCGAAGCCGTGGCCCTCGAAGCCGTCAGGCGCAATGGCTGGTCACTGGCAGTGGTAGAGGCCGGGTTGGGCGGCGATTTGATCCGCCAACTGGCCTCTGCGCAGCAGCCTGCGCCTGCTACCCAGGGCACTTTCTTGGGCGGGCAGATGATCACCGAACGCCCGGCCCCACAAGAACTAGCCTCCCTCACCGAAGCCTACCGCCAGGAGCTCGGCGCTGATGTTGGGCTGGGTGTGGTGCTTCACCCCGGGCATGAAAAGCAGGATGTTTATATTACCATCATCACCCCTGAAGGCCAACAGCAGTACACACGCCCCTACGGCGGGCCACCTGAGTATGGGACACGCTGGGCTTTGAACAGCAGCCTGGATGTCATCCGCAAACTTTAAACCCACCCAATTCACCACCTTAGGAGAGATTGATGCCCCCTACCGTTGACCTGCTTCTCACCAATGCCATCATCCTGACCATGGATGAGAAAATGACCATCTTCGAGCCGGGCGCTGTTGCTATCCAGGGCGATCACATTGCCGACCTGGGCCCTGAAGCTGCGATGCTCGAACAGTTTCCGGATGTCGAAAGAATGGACTGCGGCGGCAAGATCTTGATGCCCGGGCTGATCAACGCTCACACCCACGTCCCCATGACCCTGCTGCGCGGCCTGGCAGATGATCTGCGCCTGGACGTCTGGCTGATGGGCTACATGATGCCGGTTGAACGCGAATTTGTTTCACCAGAGTTTGTCCGCCTGGGCACCAAGCTGGCCTGCGCCGAAATGATCCGCAGCGGCGTCACCTGCTTTGCAGACATGTATTACTTTGAAGACGATGTTGCCGCAGCCACTGCTGAAGCCGGTTTGCGCGCCGTCTGCGGCGAAAGCATCCTCAAATTCCCCACCCCCGACGCGCGCGATTATGAAGAATCGCTCGAATATGCCCGTGGGTTCATCCAACGTTGGAAGGGCCACCCCCTCATCGTCCCATCCATCGCCCCGCACGCCCCTTACACCTGCACCAAAGAGATCTTGCAGGCTGCCTCGGCCCTGGCGGTTGAATTCGATATTCCACTACAGATCCACATTGCTGAGACCGCTCAAGAAGTTGAAACCTCGCGCCAGGAGCATGATATGCCCGTGGTGCCTTATGTCAAGAAGCAAACCATATTCAACGCCAAAGTGCTCGCCGCCCACTGCGTTCACGTAGATGACGGGGAGATCAAGACCCTCAAGCATCACAATGCCGGCGTTGCCCACAACCCCTCATCCAACCTCAAGCTGGCATCTGGCTTTGCACCCATCAGCGAGATGCAGTCTGCCGAGTTGAACGTGGGGATTGGCACAGATGGCCCTGCATCCAATAACGACCTGGACATGTTTGAAGAGATGCGCCTGGCAGCTTTCATCGCCAAGGGCCACACAGGCGACCCAACCGCCCTGCCCGCTACTCAGGCCTTGCTCATGGGCACCCGCCTGGGCGCCCGGGCCTTGCACATTGGCGATATCACGGGGTCCATCCAACCCGGCAAGCGCGCCGACCTGATCTTGGTGGATATTGGCCGTTTGCACCAGACCCCGCGCTTCCGGCGCGAGCCCGATAGCCTGTATGCACAAGTCATCTATGCCGGCCACGCCACCGATGTGACCGATGTGATGGTCAACGGCCGCTGGCTGATGCGCCAGCACCAGCTTCTCACCCTGGATGAAAGCATCCTGCAAACCGAAGCAGCCCAATATGCCCAGCGCATCGACCAGTTCTTGGCCGGGCGCGAGCAGTCTGTGCTCTCAAAGCTGATTGCCATCGGCGGGGCCACAGAAGAGGAAAGCTACGAAGTCCAGTCCAAAGTGCGCCTGGCCGATCCCAGCTCTGTGATTGCCGCACTGAAGACCCCTGGCCTTGAAATCCTCCACGAACGCCACTATCACGAATTCGACACGTACTTCTCTTTTGCCGATCCCAAGCAGGGCCACCTGCGCTATCGCGAAGACGAATACATCGACAAGAAGGGGCAGGTCTCCAACGTGCGCTACCGCCTGACCCTGGTCGGCCCGGCCCGCGAAGGCAGCTTCGCCAGCGATGTACTGCTCTCACGCAGCCGCTTTATTGCCCCTGCCACCCACAGCCTGCGCTTCTACCGCGAGTACTTCAAGCCTGCCAAAGAGACGATCATCGAAAAAGATCGCCGCCGCTGGCGTGTTCTCTTCCGGGGCACCGAGTTCTATATCAACCTCGACGAGGTCAAACAGCCCAGCCTGGGTTATTTCTTAGAGATCAAGAGCCGCACCTGGAGCCGCCGAGATGCCGAGCACAAAGCCGTCCTCACCCGCCAGTTGATCGAATTCTTGGGTGCAATCCCTGAGGAAACCGTCTCTCAAGATTACGTTGAGATCGTTGAGGCCAGGCACTAAAAACCGCAGCCGGACTGTATCTGGTGAAAGGATGATCTTGGGGGAGCGATGAGCCCCAACCCGGGGCCCATCGCTCCCCCAAGATGTATTAACCAAACCACTCATTTATGACTTCTCAACCCTCACCCAGCGAAGAATTCCAGACCTCGCATGTCGTCACCATCACCGGCGGTCACTTCACCCATGATACCTTTACCGCCTTTTTAGCCCCCCTCTTGCCCGCGCTGATCGAAAAACTCTCGCTGAACTTCTCTCAGGCCGGCTCGCTTTCTGCCTTCATGCAAATGCCAGCCGTGATCACACCGCTGATCGGCTACCTGGACGACCGGGTGAACCTGCGCCTGCTGCTGATCCTGGCGCCAGCCATCACCGCCAGCACGATGTCGCTGATGGGCCTGGCCCCCACCTACAGCGCCCTGGCCCTGCTTTTGATCATCACCGGCCTCAGCAGCGGCATCTTCCACGCCACAGCCCCGGCGCTGGCAGCCCGCATCTCAGGCCGCCAGGTTGGGAAAGGGATGAGCTTCTTCATGGCCGGCGGCGAGCTGGGCCGCACCCTGGGCCCCCTGATCGCCACCTGGGCTTTCACCACCTGGGCGTTGGAAGGCATGGCGCGCTTGCTCTTGCTGGGATGGGTCTTTTCGCTGGTCATGTATTTGCGTTTTCGGAACATCCCCCTGCACAGTTCCAAACCAAGTGCGGTCAGCGGCTTCCGCCAGGTGCTGCCCGCGGCGCTCCGGCTTTTCATCCCCATGACTCTCCTTGTTTTTGCCCGCAGCTTCATCATCAACAGCATGGGGATCTATATTCCCACCCTGCTCAAGGGCCAGGGAGCAGATATTTGGCTTGCCAGCGGCGCCCTGACAATCTATCAAATGGCCGGGGTAGCCGGCGCCCTGGGCGGCGGCACGGTCAGCGACCGGCTAGGGCGTAAGCCGGTGCTGCTCGCCGTCAGCCTGATCGCCCCCCTGCTGGTGCTGGCCTTTCTCCGCACCCAGGGCTGGCTGATGGTGCTGGTGTTGATCCTTACCGGCTTGCTCAGCCTGGCCGGCCAGCCCATCATCATGGCCTGGGTTCAAGATTACCTGCCCCAACACCGCTCGATTGGCAATAGCCTGTACATGGCCGTCAGCTTCGTGGCCCTTTCAGCCGCATCCATTTTGATCGGCGTGCTGGCCGATCACTTTGGCATGCAGCAAGCCTTTTACTGGTCTGCCATCATCGGCCTGGCAGCCATACCCGCAGTGCTCTTAATGCCGACAAAGAGATAAACCGATGCCTACTGCTCTCGAATTTGCTTCACAGCTTGCCCGCCAGGCCGGCGAGATGCTGCGCCAGCGCTTCAGCCTGGGCGGCACCCTGGCCAACCTTAAGCCCGATCACAGCTTTGTCACCGCTTCAGACCTGGCTGCCGATCAAATGATCAGCGCCGCGGTGCGCCAGCACTACCCCCAAGACATGATCTTGAGCGAAGAGATGCAAACCAGCTCGCCCGCTGCTGCGCCTGCCGTCTGGATCATTGACCCCCTGGATGGCACCACCAACTACAGCCTGGGCCTGCACGTGTGGGGGGTATCCATTGCCCGCCTGGTAGATGGCTGGCCCGATACCGCCGCCATTTACTTCCCCATCATTGATGAACTCTACACCGCTCAGCGCGGCAAAGGGGCCTTTATCAACGGCCAGCGCACCTATACCCGCCAGCCCGGCCCTGGGCAGCCCAATGGATTCCTGGCCTGCTGCTCGCGCGCCCACCGCCGGTATAAGATCAGCATCCCTTATAAAACCCGCATCATGGGTTCAACCGCCTATCACCTCTGCCTGGTGGCGCGCGGGCCGGCATTGTTGGCCTTAGAAGCCACCCCCAAGATCTGGGACCTGGCTGCGGCCTGGTTGGTGATCCATGAAGCCGGCGGAACCATCACCACCCTGGATGGCTCCAGCCCCTTCCCCCTGCTGCCCGCCTCCGATTACAGCCGCAGCAGCTTTCCTACTCTGGCTGCCGCCAGTGCTGAGTTGGCCCAGGTAGCACGCAGCCAGATCTGGCCCAAAAATAAACATTAACTGATAAATTCCCCAAAACAACCCCAAAAGCCCTTATAATACAACCCTCGGGCGTGGGTGTACCCACGCATTCACCAACCAACAGAATAAGGAGAAGGGAAAAATGGAGTATCGGTATCTTGGAGCATCTGGGCTGCAAGTTTCAGCCCTTTCTTTGGGAGCCTGGGTCACCTATGGTGAGCAGGTGGGTGAAGAAGTGGCGCTGACTTGTATGGAGGCCGCTTACAAAGAGGGCGTGAACTTCTTCGACAATGCCGAAGCCTATGGGCGCGGCAACGCCGAGACCGTGATGGGCAGCGTGATCAAGAAGATGGGCTGGAAACGCTCTGACCTGGTCATATCAACCAAGATCTTTTGGGGCGGGCGCGTTCCCAATGCTACCGGCCTGTCGCGCAAGCACATTATCGAGGGCATGGACGCCTCGCTGGCCCGCCTGCAAATGGACTATGTAGACCTGGTCTTCTGCCACCGGCCCGACATCTACACCCCCATCGAAGAAACCGTGCGCGCAATGAACTTTCTCATCGACCAGGGTATGGCCTTCTACTGGGGCACCAGCGAATGGAGCGCCCGCCAGATCATAGAAGCCTACGGCATTGCCCGTCGCGAGCACCTCATCCCGCCCATCATGGAACAGCCGCAGTACAACATGTTCGAGCGCGAACGCGTCGAAAAAGAATATGCGCACCTGTATAAAGAGATCGGCCTGGGCACTACCATCTGGAGCCCCCTGGCAAGCGGGCTGCTGACCGGCAAGTACAACGATGGCATCCCCGAGGGCAGCCGCATGGCCATGGAAAATTACGGCTGGCTGCGCGATATGCTTAAAAGCGAGGAAGGCCAACAGCGCCTCGCCAAGGTCAAGCAGTTAGCCCCCCTGGCAGAAGAACTGGGCTGCACGCTGGCTCAGTTAGCCCTGGCCTGGTGCCTGAAGAACCCCCAGGTCAGCACCGTCATCACCGGCGCATCACGTGCCGAGCAGGTCTCTGCCAACATGAAGGCCCTGGATGTGGTCGAAAAACTCACCCCAGCCGTGATGGAACGCATCGAAGCCATTTTACAGAACAAACCAGAGCCAGAATCAGATTTTCGTTAAACGCAGCATACGCAACACATTTGTGACCGAAACCGATGAGGCTGTCCCAAAAGGTACTTTTGGGACAGCCTCATCACCATATAGAGGGTTTTCGGGGAGTGGCAACCCCCAGGTATTGGGGTTGCCACTCCCCGAGCCCCACTTTTCAGACAGCCCCATCGGTTTCGGAATTTCTGCATGACGCACTCCTGAAAGATTCAAACAGGGGGCATCAGGCAGGCTCTTTTTTCACCATCGGCTGGCGGATGACCGTACGCAGCTTTTCGGGGGCAGTACGGCGCGGATCGCCCAGGTAGATTTCGTGGTGTTTGCCTGACCGCGCAAAGCCCTGCTCATCGATGAAAGCGTGCAGGCGGGCGATCGTTGGCCCCTCATCGGCGTAGGCCCCCAGGTACAGGGTCTGTGCCGCCAGCCCTTCAGCATATGCGCCGAAGCGCAGCCCTGGCAAAGCGGGCAGGTCTTTCTTGCGCCCGGCCTCTGCCACGGCCTGCTCCACCAGATCAGCCGTCACCGCCGGCGGCTGCATGATCATCATGCACCAATCCCAGCGGTCTTTGACCTGCAAGCTGAACTCGCCCATATCCTCCATCCACCATAGGCCTTCCAAAGGCGGCACGCTGTATTCCACGCCATGCGGCTTGAGGGAAAATTTCAACGTATAAGCCACCGAATACAAGGCATTCACAGCCTGTTGGTACTCTGGAGCATGATTGGGGTCCCCGTGCCCGTCGATCATCAAGAAGTTCATCGGCGGCACATCCACCACCGTGAACTTCCCCTGCGGCGGGAAGTACAGGTGCTTCAACTCCTTTTTGTAATCAAATTTCGTCATTTTTCCACCTCCATAGAAAGCATCCATTCATCCAACCAGCTCAGCTCGGCGGTCACAAGGGTTAGGCTGTATGTAAACATGGCCCGCACATGGTCTGGCAAAGGCCCAGCCGCCTGAAACTGCAAGGCTTGCTGGCGGTTCAACAACTGCTGGCGATAACACGCCAACGCCATACGCTGCTCGTCTGGTGTATAGACCGGCAGGTTTGAAAGCCACAGCAAAAACTCTTGCTGCGAAACCGATGGCTGGTCCAAAGCCTTGATCAATTGCTCACGCAAGAACTGCCGCCCAATATCGGCCGCAGCGTATACTTTGCGCGCTGGTCCCCGCCCTCTGGCCCGCTCATCATGGGCTTCTACCAAGCCGGCCCGTTCCAGCTTGTTCAGCACATGGTAGATCGAAGAAAAACCGATCTCAGTCCAGTTCCTCATCCCGCGCCCCGCGATCACCTGTTCGATCTCGTAGCCATGTCGCGGACATTCAACCACCAGACCCAGTATTGCCAGCTCAACATTGGTCATTGTCATTATTATAGTCATATAATATTCTTATATTAGAATATCACAATTGACACAGTCTGTCAACCCTACATCCAGTTTTCTTAAACGATCAAAAAGAACCATTTCCCTATTTACATTTTCGGGCATTGCTGGCTATAATACATGTAATTCGGCTGGCGGCTTAGAGGGACAAGTTGCCTTGATCTCTGTTCGGGTTGCCGATCGTGAAGATGGCCAATACCCGTGTTTGTTGTTTGTACGGCATCATCCTTTTTCTGGCATCTTCCACATCGTAGCCCGAGCCAAGGCTGATAGCATGGTTTTCCGGTAAGGGATACGGAGGATGAACACTGGATACGCATCGTATTACCCAAAGCCTGGATAGCTCAGATTCGAAGACCTCTGAGCACCTTCAACCTGGCACTACCCTCACCAATCGTTACCTGATCCAGGGTATTGTAGGGGTTGGCGGCATGGGGGCGGTTTACCGTGCCCGTGATCTGCACTTCCCCAACGTGGTCAAGCGGGTGGCAGTCAAAGAAATGATCAACCTGGCGCGCGACCCGGCGGTTCAAGAGACCATCGTGCGCAACTTCGAGCGCGAAGCCAATATCCTTGCCACGCTAGACCACCCCTCCATTCCCCGCATCTACGACTATTTCTCTCACAATGAGCGCTCTTATCTGATCCTGGAATTCGTGGATGGCAAAGACCTGGAAACGCTCATCAACGAGACCCCCGGTTTCTTGCCTGAGGTGCAGGTCGTTCATTGGGCCATTGAACTGTGCGATGTGCTCAATTACCTGCACAACATCAAGCCTGAGCCGGTCATCTTCCGAGACATGAAACCTTCTAACGTGATGGTGAACAGCACTGGGCATATCATGCTGGTCGACTTTGGCATTGCCAAAACCTTCCAAAGCGGCCAAAAGGGCACCATGATCGGCACCGAGGGCTATTCGCCGCCCGAGCAGTACAAAGGCGAGGCCAGCCCAGTGGCAGATATCTACGCCATGGGTGCAACCTTGCACCATATGCTCACGCGCCGCGACCCCCGCCTGGAACCCCCCTTCTCCTTCAACGAGCGCATGATCCGCTCTGTCAACCCGGCTGTGTCACCCGAGGTCGAAGCGGTGATCTATACTGCATTGCGCTATACGCCTGCCGAGCGCTTCCCCACCGCCCAGGCTATGAAAGAAGCCCTGGTGGCCGCGGCACGCAAGACCGGCATCTTATCAGAGGCGCCCAGCGCCGCCGCCCCAGCCAAGGCATCGACGGGGGGCGTCACCGCTTTGTGGAAATTCGAATGTGAAGACGAGATCCGCGGCACACCCCATGCCCAAGATGGCATCTTATATGTAGGCGCCTACGACAACAACATGTATGCCCTGCAGGCCGCCTCAGGTGAGTTTCTGTGGAAGTATGCCACCCAAGGGGGCATTGTCAGCAAGCCGGCCATTTTTGAGGGCAACCTCTTCTTTGGCTCGGCAGACAAAAACCTCTATGCCATCTCGGCCCGCAGCGGACGCTTGATGTGGACCTACAGCGCCAGCGCCCCCATCCGTTCATCTCCCCGCATTGCAGAAGGGCACATTTTCATCGGCGCAGATGACGGCTATCTACACGTGATCAACGGTATGAGTGGGCGGCGCGCCTGGCACGTAGATGCCGGCGATCCTGTTCGCTCAACCCCTATCGTGATTGGCGACAATGTTTACTTTGGCAATGAAAACGGAGATTTCTTCTGCGTCACCTTGCGCGGGGTCACCAAATGGCGCTACAAGGCCAAGCGCGCGGTCACCTCATCGCCTGTCTATGCCGATGGGATCATTTTCTTCGGTTCTGTCGATTCGCAATTGTATGCGCTGGATGCGAAATCCGGCTTGATCATCTGGCGTTTTCGCATGGCAAAGGCTACAATATCAACGCCGTGCATCTTTGAGAACTACATTTTTAGCGGCTCGGTGGATGCGAACATTTACTGCATTGACATGCACTCCTCTAAAGAAGTCTGGCACTTCACGACTGAGAACCAGGTCACTGGAAGCCCGGTTGTTCATAAAGACAGTCTCTTTTGTGGCTCAGTAGATGGCACCATGTACTGCCTGGAATACCGCACTGGCCGTTTGCGCTGGAAGTTCCCGACCCAACAGCCAATCACAGGTACCCCAATCGTCTATAACGATACCTTGTTCTTCGGTTCTACAGATCACTGCGTTTACGCTATTGCCGTCTGACAACCCGGCGATACCGGAGGAAAACTTTTGTGAGCTCACTATTGGACAAACTATTTGGCAAGAAATCACAGCCGTCAGCGCCGGCCCAGCAGCCGGTATCGCAATCGGCTGTGACCACAGCACCGCTCCATATGGATACGGAAGAATTGAATGCGGATATTGTTGGGCCTGACGCCCCCACCCCGCATCCAACCGAAAAGCACCTAGATCTACCTCAATTTATCGTAGGCTGCGGCCAATCGGTTGGCAAACAACGTGACCATAATGAGGATGCCCTTTACACCCTTACCACCAACCTGATCAGCGATACCACCCAACTGCCTTTTGGGCTTTACATCATCGCGGATGGCATGGGTGGTCACCAACATGGTGAGATCGCCAGCGGCGTCTCGGTGCGCGCCATGGCGACCCATGTGGTCAAAAAGCTTTACATGCCCTTGTTTGGCCTCTCTGGCGAACAGGGTGAAGAATCGCTCCAAGAGATCATGCAAGCCGGTGTGCTGGAGGCGCATCGCGCCATCATCAAAGATGCCATGGGCGGCGGCACCACCCTCACTGCCGTCTTGCTGATGGGCAACCAGATGACCGTGACCCATGTTGGCGACAGCCGCGCCTACGCCATTTACCCTGATGGGCGCATGGAAATCCTCACCCACGATCATTCGCTGGTCAAGCGCTTGCAAGAGCTTGGCCAGATCACCGCAGAAGAAGCTGCCATCCACCCCCAGCGTAATGTCTTGTACCGCGCCCTTGGGCAGGGAGAACCTTTCGAGCCGGATGTCAACACATTCCCGGTTCCTCGCTCGGGCTATCTGTTGATCTGCTCAGACGGCTTATGGGGAGTGGTGCCAGAACGCGAGCTCTTCAACATCATTACCACTGCCCCCAACCCGCAAATGGCCTGCCAGACCATGATTGATGCCGCCAACGAAGCGGGTGGGCCTGATAATATTTCTGCCATCTTGGTTAAGCTGCCCGATTGATGCTTTATGGCTGAAGAAACCCTTTACGATGTCCTGGGACTGCCCCGAGATGCCACGCCGGAGGAAATTCGCCATTCCTACCGCGATATGGCACGCCGCCTGCACCCAGATCACAACGTAAATTTGGGTGAAACTGAGCTGTTCATTGGCGTTCAAGAAGCTTTTGAAGTTCTATCCGATCCCGATCGCAAAAAAAATTACGACCTGGGTTTGCCCCCTGAACCGCTGATGATCCCGCCGATCTCAGTTCAGATCACGTACAGCCGGAACTCGCTGGCACGCATGTCTGAGCCGCAGCTTTTTTATGCCATGGTTGAGCTGCGCGTCCACGCGGATGCTGAACACCCCCCTACATCACCCATTAACCTCTGCCTGGTGCTGGACTGTTCCACTTCGATGCAAGGCGTGCGCCTGGATACGGTCAAGTCCACTGCAATTGACCTGGTGCGCCAGCTTCAATCAGAGGACATCCTTTCGATTGTAAAATTTTCCGACCGGGCCGAAGTGATCGTACCAGCCGGCAGCCGCGCCGACCGGCGCTCGGTTGAGACGCGTATCCAGGTTTTGCAAGCCGGCGGCGGCACCGAGATCTTGCAAGGCCTGGCGCTTGGCTTTGAGGAAATTCGCCGTTACTGCAGCTCGAACCGCATCAGCCACATCATCCTCATCACCGATGGCCGCACTTACGGTGACGAAGAGGCCTGTATCAGGTTGGCCGACCAGGCCAGCAGCTACGGCATTAGCATCAGCGCGCTGGGCATTGGCAGCCAATGGAACGATAAATTTCTCGACGAAATGGTCTCGCGCACTGGTGGCAACTGTAAATATGTCTCTCGGGCTGAGGATATCCGCCGGTTTATCCTCGAAAAGATCAACGGATTTGAGCACAGCTTTGCCGAGAACGCCACGTACACCTTCAGCACGCCAGAGAACGTTTTCTTGAATTATGCCTTCCGGCTGCACCCAGATACGTCGCCTCTGGTAACGGGGTCGCCCCTTGTCTTGGGGTCTATCCCGCGCGATTCCAACCATAACCTGCTGTTAGAATTCCTGGCCAATGATGTGCCACCCAAGGCCGACCACCTGACTTTATGCAAAGGGCGGCTTACTTACGAGGTCCCATCCAGCACCAAAAAGCGCAAGTTTGTCCACCGGCTGGATATTGCCACCATGATCACAGATGAATTCGACCTTGAACCGCCGCCGCCGAACCTGATGCAAGCCATGTCACGCCTCACGCTTTACCGCATGCAAGAGCGCGCCCGTGAAGATATTGGCGATGGCAATATGCGCGACGCCACCCGGCGTCTGCAAAACCTGGCCACCCACTTGCTGGCCCAGGGGCAAAGGGATCTGGCGCGTTCTGTTTTGGGCGAGGTGGCCCACATTCAACAAAACCAGACCTTCAGCGAAGAGGGCGACAAGCGTATCAAATATGGTACCCGCGCCCTGCTGCTACCGCCTGGTACAAAGGAAAAACAGCATGATCGAGTGTCCTAATTGCCACAACAAAGAAATGCCCGGTGCGCTCTTTTGTCATGAGTGCGGCACACAGTTGGTAGATGCCACCCGCCTGGCTACCCAGTCCATCAACGGAGGCTCTACCGATAAGCTTGCCCAGACATTCCAAAGCATCCCCCAGGTGCCCATTCCTCCCCAGGCTCCGGCCGATGTGGCCGTTTCGTTATTCATCATGGAGACTGGCGAAATCCTCCCTCTGGAGGGGCGCACAGAATTCACCATCGGGCGTTCTGCAGAAGGCCAGCCGATCTTGCCAGATATTGACCTGGCCCCTTACCGGGCATACGAGCAGGGCGTTTCGCGCTTACACGCCTCGATATCTCTCGGTAAACAGCAGGCCCTGGCCACCGACCTGGGCTCTGCCAACGGCACTCGCTTGAATGGACAGAAGATTCCGCCGCACAAACCCTACCAGATCAAGCACGGCGATGTGCTTACCCTGGGTAAGCTAAAAATCCAACTTTTGATTCGACGTTAATATCTAAGAGGTTGCCATGCCCTATTCAATTATCTTGCACCTGGCCGGAGAAGAACCCGTGGTTGGAGAAGTGGATGAATTACCGAAGCCCATCGATCAAGTCATTGCCGTCAACAATCCTCGCCGCATTGATGGGAAAGACCTGCATTACCTGGCAGAAGATGTGACCACCGTGTACTGGCCAATCACCCGCTTGAATTTCATTGAAGTGATGCCGTCGAAAGAGGAAGAACATATCATCGGCTTTGTTCGCGATTAAGCTATGCTGCCCGACAACCGCTTCAAGAATTACCGCATCCTCGTTGTTGATGACGAACAACGTATGGCGCGCTTCATCCGGCTGAACCTGGAGCAAGATGGCTTTCGGGTCACCGAGGCCTACAACGGCACCCAGGCGCTGGACAAGCTGCGCACAAGCCTGCCAGATTTAATGCTGCTGGATGTGATGCTGCCAGACTTTGATGGTTTTGAAGTGCTCAGGACCATCCGCAAGATGAGCCCAGTGCCGGTCATCATGGTCACTGCCAAGAGCGAGGAAGACGAGCGCATCCGCGGCCTGGAATTGGGCGCCGACGACTACGTCACCAAGCCATTCAGCCCCCGCGAGCTGGTCAGCCGCGTCCGAGCAGTGCTGCGGCGTTCAGAGCTCAGCACCGAAAGCGCACACGGCGTTATTGATGTGGATGAACGGCTGAAAATTGATTTTGACCGCCATGAGATCTGGGTCGAAGGCAAGCTGGTCAGCCTGCGGCCCACCGAGTATCGCTTGCTCTACTACCTGGTGCAAAACGCCGGTTGGGTTGTATCGCACGATCAGATCTTGACCAACGTCTGGGGTTACGAGTATCAAGACCAGCCGCACTATGTACGTCTCTACATTAACTACCTGCGCCAGAAGCTCGAGTTGGATCCTGCCAACCCAAAGTATATCCTCACAGAGCGCGGCATTGGCTACCGTTTTGTAGATTTCAAACGCGAGAAGGCCGGCGAAGGCCCCCCGGCCGAACCTGTATCTGACTGACCGGTATTCGCGTATATTCTCGAAAAAGGTTATCGCATGACGAACAAACAACGCATTCTTTTGGTGGACGACCATGAAGTGGTTCGACTGGGCCTGAAAGCCCTCCTCGAACGGCATCCGAATTTTGAGGTGATTGCCGAAGCCAGCACTGCCCGCGAGGCGGTTGAGCGGGTAGCCACATATACGCCTGAGGTAGTGGTGATGGACATTCGCCTGCCGGGCGGGTCGGGGATCGAAGCCTGCCAAGAGATCGCCGAGAAATACCCCGATACCAAGGTGATCATGCTCACCTCTTACGCCGAAGATGAGATGCTCTTCTCAGCCATCCGCGCCGGTGCCGCAGGGTATGTGCTCAAGCAGATTGGCGGCGAAGACCTGGTGCATGCGATTGAAACCGTTGGGCGAGGCGAAGCCCTGCTCGACCCGGCTGTTACCCAGCGCATCTTCCAAGAAGTGCGCAAAGCGGCTCGCGAGGAAGAAGCTTCGGCTTTCTCAGCCCTCACCCATCAAGAACGGCATGTTCTACAGCTTGTCTCTGAGGGCAAAACCAACCGCGAGATCGCCAAGGCCCTCTTCTTAGGCGAGGGAACGGTGCGCAACTACGTCAGCAGCATCCTTTCAAAGCTGGGCGTCAGCAACCGCGCCGAAGCCGCCGCCTATGCGGTGGAACACAACCTTAAAGATTATTTATAAGTCTTTCTGGTGGATGGCTTCGTAAGCCAAAGCCCACAACCAGTCGCGCAGATAGATCTCAATATCTGTTAGCAACCTGAGGTTTGTCCCCAGGTTGCCTAACAAATCCCGACTGTTGTGCAGCACTTGCAAGCAAGCAGCCTGGGTCTCTTGTTCCAAGATACCCTGTTGGCGCATGGCTAAGAGCAGGTCAAATGGCGTCAGGGCTGGCAAGAGATCGCCATCTTGTAGTTCCATCTCAAGGCCGTAGCTTCTCAATACCCCCTGCATCTCAGAGATCACCTGGTGCAAGTCGTCTTGCACCTGCGCCTTGCGCTGTCCTGTTTCAGCCAACACCTCTCGCAGCGCTTCCAGGCTCTGCGGGCCGGCCAAAACCAGGCCTTGCACAATCTCTTGGATCGGTTCCAGCGTGCCATCTTCCAGGCAGGTGATCAACACATCGCCGGCTTGCAAACGCATATAAGCCCGCTCAACGTATGAGAAGACTGTCTCCAGCGGCTTATCAACCATGAACCGCACTCCGGCAGGAGGGGCAAGGGCACAAGGCGCGCAAGTAATGCCAGTTATAAATGCCGAAATGATGACCGTCTTCCCATTCGATGGTCAAGCCATACCCGCCCACCCCTTCCAGGCTGCGCAGGTGCGTCGCCGGCTTATCTTCGTCGGGCATAAAAAAAACGCCTGGATCGGGCTCAGGGCTCATCTGGTCGTGCCCTCCCCGGCACTCGGCGCAGGGGCAGGCATGGCGCAACAGAGAAAACGGATAGCTGCTGGAATGTCCATCGCTCCAGCTTACCATCATCATAGCTGTTTGGCGGTTCGCGGTGATGCCGGTGGGTTTCAGTTCGCTCAACACAGCCTCCTGCATTAACTATATACCGAAAAAGATAAACACGCAAACAAAACCCACTAAGGATTCTGGATCACTGCCAGGTAATTCGCCACCCCCCAGCCCTGCACCGTGCTGTCTGAAGGCGACTCAAGATACCACCAGGTATAGCCATCGGCATCGCGCGGCCCATCAATGACCTGAAAGACTTCGCTATCAATCGCCACAAAGAGCACGGTCCCATCCAGGCTGGGTGATGAACGCAGGCGCAAGCCATCGCCGCCTGTGCCCGTGATCTGAACATATGCCCCAAGCGCCAATTGACCTGCGGGGGGCTGCGGCTCAGGGGTAGCGGTGGGCGGCGTAGACGGCTCAGGCTGAGAGGCCGGAGGCGTTGCCGTGGGGGCCGGAATGATATTCATAACGGCCGTAGCCGGCCCATGCGCTGATCGTTGAGGGGCAAAAAGCCACAACAAGATCAACAAGGTAGCCAAGAGCCCGGCCGCGAAGAACAAGGCTGCCACCAGGGTCTTCCAGGTAAAGTATTTATCCAAAATCTCCGCTAATCGATTCATGGTCCTTATTTCCATATCCCGGCGCATGCCTGGCGCCCGTGCAACTTATCCGGGCAGCAGGAAAAACGCCAGGCCAACGATGATATAAATGGCTAACAGCTCGATTCCCTCCAACCAGTTCGACTCGCCATCTGCCGAGACCAACGCCGCGATCATCACCCCTGCGATGAGGGCCAGCAGTTCAAATTGATCAAAAACCAGAGTCAGCGGGTTGCCCATGAGCAGGCTGATGAAGACCAGCACCGGCGCCACGAACAAAGCAATCTGCAAGCTCGAAGCCACGGCGATCTCAACGCTGAGGGTCATCTTGTTCTTGGCTGCCATCTGCACAGCCACCAGATGCTCTGCCACGTTACCGATGATGGGGATAAAGATCACACCGATGAAGAATTCGGAAATTCCCAACGCTTCGATCACCGGCTCAATTGCCCCCACCAGCACCTCTGACATCCAGGCCACACCCACCGTCGAGAAGGCCAGCACCAACAGGGCCGTGCGCAGCGGCCAAGCCTTGTGGGTCAAAATTTCATCGGGCTGTTCGGGCGATAAGGGCCCACCCGCAGATTTGAAGCTGTAGAGCAGCCCCAGCCCATAGAGCACGATCATCACGCCCGCCACCCCCAGGCTCAAAGCCTCTACACGCGGGTCTGGTGGGTCCAGGTGCCCGATGCCGTGGCTAAAAAGTGAAGGGATCAGCAAGATCAAAACCGTCAGCACCAAAAGGATGGCGTTATTGCTTGCCTGGCGGCGGTCAAAGCTCTGGGTCTTGTGCTTCAAGCCGCCCAACAACATCGACATGCCCAACACCAACAACAGGTTGCCCAAGATCGAGCCGGTAATCGAGGCCTTAACCAGGTCGAGCAAGCCTTCTCGGATGGCAACGATGGTGATGATCAGCTCGGCTGCATTGCCCAGCGTGGCGTTCAACAACCCGCCCAACTTGGGGCCGGTATAATGCGCCAACGATTCGGTGGACTCGCCGATATAACTGGCCAGTGGGATGATTGCAACTGCCGAGAGGGCAAAGATCCAAATGGATGGCCAATGCAGCAGTTCAGCCAGGATCACCGCGGGAATTGCCAGAAGCAGAATTGAAATTGGGTTTGCACGCAAAAAACGTAAGATCCGGCTCATTGGTTGACTCCCATTTTCTTCGGAAGATTTTCTTAACGCTGTTCCGTCTAATTCTAACCCAAAAAACAAAAACCTGGGTCTGGGGGTCGCCTCAAATGATCTTTACAATAACCTGTTCTTGATCAATCAGCTTACACCCAGAATCATCCAAACGTGCTAAAATCATAGCAATGGCTGAGAACACCCTCCTAAACAATCGATACCAACTTGAAACCCGCCTCGGCAGCGGGGGGATGGCGGTGGTCTATCGCGCCAAAGACCTGATGTTGGAACGCACAGTAGCCGTCAAGGTGCTGCGCGAAGATTACTCCAACGATCCTGCCTTTCGAGAGCGTTTCAGGCAAGAGGCAAAAGCCGCCGCCAACCTCTCGCACCCCAGCATTGTCACAGTTCACGACTTTGGGCTGGATGCCGGTAAGCTTTTTATCGTCATGGAATATGTGCCCGGCGCCGACTTGAAGACCATGCTGCAAACCCGCGGCCGCTTCAGCGTCGAAGAAGCGCTGCCTCTGCTCATCCAGGCTTGCGCCGGCATTGGTTATGCCCACCGGGCCGGCCTGGTGCACTGCGATGTCAAACCGCAGAACATGCTTGTCACCCCCGACCAACGCCTGAAAGTGACTGATTTTGGCATCGCCCGCGCCCTGGGCTCGATCAACCCCAATGAGCAGTCCAAGGTCGTTTGGGGCTCGCCGCAGTACTTCTCTCCCGAACAGGCTACGGGAGCAGCGCCCTCGCCCGCTTCAGATGTGTATGCCCTGGGTGTGGTGATGTACGAGATGCTTTGCGGGCGGCTGCCCTTCACCGGGAACACCGCCGCCGAGCTGGCCCAGATGCACCGCAGTGTGCCCACGCCCCCGCCCAGCCATTTCAACGCCAATATCCCCCCCGCCCTCGAACAGATCATTCTCAAGGTGCTTTCCAAAGAGCCATCCGCCCGCTACCGCACCGCTGACCAGCTCGGGCGCGTCTTGATGACCTTCAATCGCGCCACCACCATCTCTCCGGTTGTCGAAGCCGCACAACCGCCGGCCGCGGCCGCCACTGCCAACCCTTCAGCCAGCTATTCAGCTCCGCCAAAACCCCAACCGCGCCCCGCACCGCCAGTTTCGGCTGCGCCGCCAGCGCCCGCTGCGCCGCTCCAGGCCCCGGCCCCACAACCCGCCGCAGGAATCCGCCAGGAGGACCCGCTGGATATTGATTGGGGTACCTGGGCCCTGGGTTTGCTGGCCGCGGTGGCAGTGCTTGGCCTGGTGCCTTTATGGACCTGGGTGATCTTGCTCTACAGCCGCTAAGGACTTCTATGCCCGACCCCCACAAGATCTCTGTCTCTATCCTCTCCGCCGATTTCACCCGCCTGGGTGAACAGATCGCCGAAGCGGAAGCCGCCGGCGCAGATTGGATCCACGTCGACGTGATGGATGGTCACTTTGTCCCCAACCTGACCATGGGGCCCTTCATTGTTGAGGCCTGCCGGCGCGCCACACAGTTACCGCTGGATGTGCACTTGATGGTGGAAGCCCCCGAACGCCTGATCCAGGCTTTTGCCCAGGCTGGCGCCACCTACCTGACCGTGCATGTAGAAAACAACCCCAACCTTTACCGCACCATGCAAGCCATTTGCGAGCTGGGCTGTAAGCCCGGGGTGGTGCTCAACCCCGGCACCCCTGCCAGCACGGTCTTTCCTGTTCTGCCCCTGGCAGATATGGTGCTTGTGATGAGTGTGAACCCGGGCTACTCGGGGCAGAAATTCATCCCCGCGGTGTTACCCAAGGTCACTGAATTGAGCCAGGCCATCCAGCGCATTAACCCCCAAACTCTGCTGGAGATTGATGGCGGCATGAACATCGACACCTTACCCCAGGCCCGCTCCGCTGGGGCGCAGGTCTTTGTAGCCGCCAACGCCATCTTTAACCATCCTCAGGGCATCACCGCGGGCATCCAGGCGCTGCGAGGATGTATTTAAACCGAAAATCACGGCTTGCGCCGCGATTTTCGCCGCTGTATAACACGATGTCAATTACGAGGTCTTTACCAGGGTGCGCAAGCACCGAGCGCACAAGACCTTGCGTACTTTCTGGTCGCCCTCGTAGACCGTCACGGTCTGCAGGTTGGGGCGGAAGGTCCGCCGGGTGGCCTTATTGGACCAGGGGCGATTCCGACCAAAAGTTGTCGCTTTTCCACAATGTGCACACTTCGCCATCGTACACTTCCTTTCACTGCACTCCAAAACTGGAGGCTTTTCCAGAATTCGGACAAAAAATTGATGTAAGATTTTGCTTAAATCACGCTATAATTACGTTTCACGTGTACCGGACTAGAAAGCCTGAGTTAAGCGGGCCAATCTTACCACAAATCGTATCTGTTTACAAGCCAGATTGTTAACTATTTCAGAGGTTTGCTATGCCCGATGAATCTAACCCAATTGGCAGCATCAAGATTTCCCCTGGTGCAATCGCCACCATCGCTTATCATGCCGCCCGCCAATCCTACGGCGTGGTTGGTCTGACCTCCAAGAACCTGGTGAACGGTCTAACCCAGGTTTTGGTCAAAGACCCCACATATGGTGTTGAAGTGACCTATGATGGGCAGAATATCATCATCGATCTTTATGTTGTGATTGAGTATGGCACACGCATCAAGTCGGTCGCTTTAAGCGTGCGCAATACTGTGCGCTACCAGGTTGAAAAAGCACTGGGCATGCCAGTCAGTGAAGTGAATGTCCACGTACGCGGTCTGCGCGTCAGTGACCCGGACTAACCTGTTGTGGACGCTCAAAATACCGGTATTTCCTCAGGAGCCAACTTCATGAGTTCAGACTTGCAAGTCGCTAATCAACCTGTGTCTCACGTCCGTAAATACCCCATTGACGGGCAGGCTTTTAAGCCCATGGTTGAAGCAGCCCTAAACTGGCTGCGCACCAACCAGCAAACCGTCAATGCGCTTAACGTTTTCCCCGTGCCTGATGGGGATACAGGCACCAACATGGTACTCACCATGCAGGCCGCCTACGACGAGATCGCCAACTCTGCTGAGCGCAACGTGGGCAAGTTGGCCCACGCCGTGGCTCATGGCGCTCTGATGGGCGCTCGCGGCAACTCAGGCGTGATCCTTTCTCAGCTTTGGCGCGGCATTGCCCGCGCCCTCGATAACCGCGAGGTCTTAGATGGCCCGGCCTTGGTTGCGGCCTTTCACCAGGGGCGCAATACGGCCTACAAAGGCGTGGTGCGCCCGGTCGAAGGCACCATCCTGACCGTTGCCAAAGATATTGCCTCCGCCGCCGAGCAGGCCATTACCGAGACCACAGACCCTTACGATATCCTGGACCGCCTGGTGCAGGCGGCAGACGAATCAGTCAAACGCACTCCTGAACTGCTCTCTGTGCTGCGCGACGCCGGGGTTGTGGATGCCGGCGGCAAAGGCCTGTACTTCATGCTAGAGGGTATGGTCCGTTACGCCAACGGCCAGTCCCTCGATTCAGCTAACTTTACCGTTCAGCCGCTTTCTGCTATGAAGCTAGAGAATGCCGCCGAGTCGATCGAACCCGGGCAAGATTATGAGGTGGTGGTGGATTTCCGCCCCCATGAGAACCTGGATCTGATCCACTTTTACGAAGACCTGGAAGAGATGGGCACCTCCATCCAGGTTGGCGAGGGCGATCGCATGTACCGCATGCACATTCACGTCCCCGCCGAAAACCTGTACCTGCCCATTGAATACACCAAGTCGATCGGCACCGTCACCAAAGTGGCCATCGAAAACCTGGTGGCACAGATGGAAGAGATTGAGCGTGAAAGCAGCGCCAAGCTGAACCTCACCCCCGTCGAGCCGGGGCAGATTGCCGTCGTGGCGGTTGCCCCAGGGCCAGGGCTGGCGCGTGTCTTTGCCAGCCTGGGCGTATCGGCCATTATCGAAGGCGGGCAGACCATGAACCCCAGCACCGAAGAGATCCTGCGTTCGTTTGAAAACCTGCCCACCGACCAGGTCTTCATCCTGCCCAACAACAAGAACATTATCCTGGCAGCCCAGGCTGCCGCACAGCTCACGGTCAAGCGCCTGACCGTGATCCCCAGCCGCACGGTTCCCCAGGGCATGGCTGCCATGCTGCGCCTGGCACCCGATGGCGACCCCGAAGGAATCGCTGCCGAAATGCAGTCTGCCCTGGATGAGGTGGAGACCGGCGAGATCACCGTTGCCACCCGCAGCGTTGAGATCGACGGGGTAAAAGTTCAAGAGGGCCAGTTCATTGCCCTGCTCAATGGCAAGCTTATCCTGGCGGCATCTTCCCTAAAAGACGCCACCCTCAGCTTGCTGGAAAAGGCCCATGTTGATCACTTTGAGTTGATTACAATGTTCTACGGCGCCGATACACCTCGCCCTGAGGTGAATGCCATTGTAGATTCAATTCGCAAGATTTACCCTGACCAAGAAGTAGAAGTTCAAGATGGCGGGCAGCCTCATTACAACTTCATTATCTCCATCGAATAAGCTATGCCCCGCATCTGTATTCTCACCGACAGCACCGTCCACTTTACCAAGCAGACTTTTCTTGGGCATGATCACGTAACGGTCATCCCGCACACGGTCCGGTTTGGTGAGCAAACCTTCAAAGACAATTCTGACCTATCGATCTATAAGCCGTACAGTCCCACTGACCGCTTTGAGCGCCCCCAGGCCTCTGCCCCCAGTGTAGAGGCCTTCCGCCAGGCCTTCACCGACCTGGGCACGCGCTACCAAGAGGTAATTGCCATCCTGGTCTCATCGTACCTGAGCCCAGCCGTAGACAATGCCCGTCAGGCCGCCGAGACACTCAAAAGCCCCGTCACCGTCCACGTGATCGATTCGCAGACCACCGCCGCAGGCCTGGGCTTTCTGGTGCAAGCTGCCGCCGAGGCCGTACTGCGCGGCACATCTTCAAACGATATCAACCGCCTGGTGCGTGGCCTCAGCCGCCACATCTATGCCGTGTACTGCCTGCCCGACCTGGTCTACTTATCCAGGTCAGGCCAGGTTGACATCTCGCAAGCCGTGGTTGGCGAGATGCTCGGCATGATCCCAATTTTTATCATGGAAAATGGCCGGTTCATCCATGTGCAAAAGATCCGCAGCCCGCGCCACCTGGTAGATGTGATGTATGAATTCATCCTGGAATTTGAGCGTCTGAAGTACCTGGCAATCGTCCAGGGGGTTCCTTACTTCGAACAAGAAAGCCGCAACCTGCGCGAGCGGATCATCCAGAATATGCGCACCACGCCCCTGACTGAGCAAAGCTTCAGCCTGGCTCTAGCCACCTTGCTGGGCCCGCACAGCATTGGATTGATCGCCATGCAGCACCCCTCTCAAGAGATTTAACATGACCGTTGCCATTGTTACCGACAGCACCTCAGACCTGCCGCCTGAGTTGGCTGCTGCGCACTGCATTACCGTCATCCCTGCCATTCTGACCATCGGGGATCGAAGCCTGTTGGATGGCAACGGCATCACCCGGGCCGCTTTTTATCGCCAGCTTCCATCCATGGCGCAGATCCCTACCACCGCAGCCCCCGCCAGCGGCACGTTTGAGCAGGCCTACGAAACCCTGCTCAGCCAGGGCGCCACGCAAGTGCTTTCCATTCATATCGCCTCCAGCTTAAGCGGCATCTTCAATGTTGCCCAGTCTGCCGCCCGCAACTTCGGGGGCCGGGTACAGGTTCTCGACAGCGGGTCTTTATCCATGGGCACAGGGTTCCAGGCCCTGGCCGCCGCTGAAGCTGCTGCCCAGGGGTTGCCTCTAGATAAGGTGCTCTCTATGGTCTATGCCATGCGCCGCCGGCTGCATGCCATGGCGATGCTCGACACGCTCGAATACGTGCGCCGCAGTGGGCGCATCTCTTGGGCCAAGGCCAGCATCGGCTCACTCTTACAGATCAAGCTCTTTTTAAGCATTGCCAATGGCACCGTATCGCGGCTGGGCGAGGCGCGCACCCATCGCAAAGGGATTGAACGCTTTCTCCAGATGATGCGCGCCCTGGGCCCATTCGAACGCCTGGCCGTTTTGTATACCGATGCCGAAGCAGACGCCCGCCAGGCCCTGGCTGAATTTGCCCCTTCTTGCCAGTATCCCCCTCTCATGTTGAGCGTCACCACGGTCATCGGCACGCATCTTGGGCCAAATGCTGTGGGATTCGCAGCAGTCACCCGCTAGATGGTACAATATTACCCTCATGAAACCATCCCTATTGAAACTTCAAAAATTTTTCCGCCTCGAAGCTGAGCGGAACTACGACAACCGGGCTGTGGTTGGCGGGTTAGAGCGCATGCTCGATACCTGGCAGGCCGAGGCCCAGGCTGATGAACTGCCGAACGAGCTGATACAGGCTGTGGTGGCCCGCCTGCGCGATTACGCAGGCCTCAGCCCCAATTCGCGGGCCGAGATCCTCGGCGGATTGTGGAAGCGCATCCAACGCGAGGCCGGCGGGGGACTATCTCCCCTTCAGCCTGCCATCGATCATAGCGACAAGCCCCAGCCCAAAGCCGTCAGACCAGCCCTTGCGCCCAAACCTGCCGGCACGCCTCGCCCCGAACAGGCCGCCCCCCAAGAACACCCCGCGCCTGCCAGGCCCAATACCCAAAAAGAAAAAGCCGATCTTCCCCCCAAACAAGCTCCGGCTGACGCCAACGACTTATTGGAAGATCCCGCCGCTCGCCCGGCTCTCCAGCCCGAGATTGACGATGATGAGGAAGAATTCACCCCTGCTCCGCCGCCCTCGCCGGCAGCCGCCCGGCAGCCCGTCTCAGGGCCGCCCGCGGCCCTCAGCGCATCCATCACCGTACTGCCGGGTGTAGGGCCGCGTCACGGGCAAACGCTTACCCGTTTGGGCTTGCATACCCTCAACGATATGCTGTACTTCTTCCCTCGCCGCTACGACGATTACACCCAGCTTAAGCCCATTAACCGCCTGGCTTATGGCGAAGAAGTCACCATCATTGGCACCCTCACCAGCATCATCACCCGCCCCATCCGCGGCGGGCGTATCCAGGCCTCTGAAGCCGTGGTAGCCGATGGCACCGCATCGCTGCGTGTCACCTGGTTCAACCAACCCTGGATCGCCAAGCGCCTGCGCATGGGCATGCAGGTCACCCTCTCGGGCAAGGTAGACCAATACCTGGGCCGCCTGACCATGAACAACCCCGAATGGGAGCCGATCGAACAGCAAAACCTGAGCACCAACCGCATCGTCCCGGTTTATCCCCTCACCGCCAACATCACCCAGCGCTGGCTGCGCCGCCTGATGTACCAGGTGGTGACCTATTGGGCGCCGCGCGTGGCCGACCCCCTGCCCGAGGGCATCCGCCGTTCGGCCGGCCTGATGGACCTGGGCCTGGCCCTGGAACAAGCGCATTTTGCCGAAAATGCCAACCAACTGCGGGCTGCACGGCACCGCCTGGCCTTCGACGAGATCTTCTTGCTGCAGTTGGGCGTACTGCGCCAGAAGCGCACCTGGCAGGCACGCACTGCCCGCTCCTTCACCGTCAGCGATGAGTGGCTGGCAGAGCAGGTCGCCGGCTTGCCCTTTCCCCTCACCGGCGCACAGCAGCGCGCCCTGGCTGACCTGCGCGCCGACCTGGCCTCGGGCCGCCCGATGAACCGCCTGCTGCAGGGCGACGTGGGCTCTGGCAAGACCGTCATTGCAGCCCTGGCAACAGCCATCCTGGTCGAGCACGCCGCCCAATCGGCGGTGATGGCCCCAACCAGCATCCTGGCTGAACAGCACTACCGCGGTTTCCTCAAGCTCTTGGCTGGCGCCGGAAAAAGCGAGCCCACCCAGGCCTTGCTGCAGCCGGAACAAATCCGCCTGCTGGTGGGGGCTACCCCTGAGGCTGAGAAAGAGCAGATCCGCACCGGCCTGGCTGACGGCAGCATCAAGCTCGTCATCGGCACCCACGCCCTGCTGGAAGACCCGGTCAGCTTTGCCAATTTGCAGTTGATTGTGGTCGACGAACAGCACCGCTTCGGCGTTGAGCAGCGCGCCTTGCTGCGTGCCAAGGGCGAGAATCCCCACCTGTTGGTGATGACCGCCACCCCCATTCCGCGCTCTTTGGCGCTGACTGTTTATGGTGACCTGGACCTCTCGGTGATGGATGAGATGCCCCCAGGCCGCCAGCCCATTCAAACCCACGTGCTGCTGCCGCGTGAGCGCGAGCGCGCCTACGCCTTCATCCGCACCCAGGTAGAACAGGGCCGCCAGGCATTCATCATCTACCCCCTGGTCGAAGAGAACGAGAACAGCGATGCCCTCGCTGCGGTTGAAGAACATGCCCGGCTGCAAAAAGAGATCTTCCCCAAGTACCGCCTGGGCCTTCTGCACGGGCGCATGAAACCGGAAGAAAAAGAAGCCGTGATGACCCAATTCCGTGATGGGCAGCTTCACGTCCTGGTTTCCACCTCGGTCGTTGAGGTGGGCGTGGATGTGCCCAACGCCACCGTGATGCTGGTGGAGGGCGCCAACCGCTTTGGCCTGGCCCAACTGCACCAGTTCCGCGGGCGCGTAGGGCGGGGCGAGCACCCATCCACCTGTCTCCTCATCCCAGATAACCCCGATGCTGCTGAAAATCAGCGCCTGGCAGCCATGGTCGAAACCAACGATGGTTTTGTCTTGGCTGAGCGCGACCTCGAACAGCGCGGCCCGGGCGAATTCTTAGGCACACGCCAGGCGGGCTACTCAACCCTGCGCATGGCAAGCCTCACCGATGTTCACCTGATCGAGAAAGCCCGCCGTTTTGCCCAGGAATTATTCGAAATCGATCCCGAGATCGAAAAACCCGAGCACAACCTGCTGGCGCAGGCGCTGGAACGTTTCTGGAACCGTGGGCAGGGTGATATCAGTTGAGTTCAAAAGCCATATTTTC
>Ga0116144_10001182_pt1 | contig 32357 bp, 30 predicted proteins | sample AD_UKC035_MetaG_FD_89746 | JGI IMG/M metagenome (GOLD analysis project Ga0116144, IMG submission 89746) | Active sludge microbial communities of municipal wastewater-treating anaerobic digesters from USA - AD_UKC035_MetaG | ecosystem: Engineered > Bioreactor > Anaerobic > Digestate | place: USA...
GTTCAGGTTCACGATTTAACGCTCTCTATGAGCGATCGAAAAATATGGGCTGCTACCCACGGCAAAGGAGCCTGGTGCCGCGATATGATTCCAATAAGTATAACTGGGGTAGAGGAAACAATAGACCAAATCATAGATTGGAATTGTGTTATAAATTATGAAATGCAATTGGAAGTAACGATTCCTTCTGGAAATTCTATAAGTTATAAATTGAACTTACTTGATGTTCATGGCAAGACCTTGTTTTCGAAAAAGAGTAATGAACATGTTGAATTATTTGACTTATCGTCAAAATCAAATGGAATTTATTTTGTTACACTTGAAAGGAATAATTTTCGCCAGACAAAGAAAATGGTATTGATTAAAAGATAAATTATTCATTGCCAAAAAATATTTTATCAGCTAATTGTCTTCCATTTTCTGAATTTGCAATTATCATATATACTCCACTTACTTCACATTCTAATTTAAAGATATTATTCTCCGAATAAACTGTTTTCAATAATCTTCCTGATATATCGAAAAGCTTGCAAGAGGAATATTTATCATTATTTCTAATTTCAATTTCAAATTGTCCGTTGCTTATTGTTGAAATAATAAAGGGACTTTTATGATCTATTGTGTTTATAGAAAGTAAAACTTTTTCGGGCATATTAACCGTTCTGCACAATCCTGCATTGCACGTAGAGCCACCCAAGTAAAAACCATTGTCAACTAAGCCACATGCAACCCCAAGATCTTCTGGATAAGTTATTTGACCAAGGTAAGTGTCGCCAAATGATGCTATGTAAATAATATCATTGGGTGCTAATTGCAAATATCCGCTATAATAACCACTAAACCCAGGGCCATCAACTGTACCAATATTAGTTAATGTTGATTGCATTATGAATTGATTTCCGGAACTTAGGTCAACTTGATATATATTTTTGCTGAACCAACTAGTTAAATAAAGCTTTGTTGCTTCTTTAGAAAAAGCAACTCCCCATGTGTTTGGAATATTATTGATTGCAATTGGATTTGAAAGCAAACCGGTTTGCATATCGAAATCAAATATCTCCACTTGACCTAATGAATAAATCCCACAGGCAACTTTTGATCCATCTTTAGAAAAAGTTAATTGACCCATACTGTTATACACCCCTGTAAGACCTCCTTGATGAATGGAGCCAATGCTACTAACCACAGGAATAATATTTAACCCAGCAGGTGTTAACTTATAACACAAATAATCATTGGTATTCCATGAGTGTGTAATGATCCAGAAACTTGAATCTTGTGAATTATAAATTGCATCTATTCTTTCAGTCGATGGACTGAACAAGAGATTATTTTTAGAAATGACTTCTCCGTTTCCATTGTCCAATGTTAGGTCAACAATATGATAATTAAACCCCTGAGATCCCGCAAATTGGTCTACACTAAAGATGTAACATAAATTAGAGAAGGGTTGGGGAACGATCAGAGCAGCTTGACCTCCATTATTACTGCCATTTAATCCAGATCCATTTAGCATCAATGCATGATTTTTATTGTAAACCATTTGACCATTAGTGTACATGATTAGTTGTCCATTATCATCTGTTAACGCGGATGAACAATCTAATGAATTGAGAACTCCATTCGAAAGTGGTGTAGGAGTTGAACTACTGAAATCTATTCCAGCACCTTGTCCGAAATACCAAATTTGGTTTCCAATTTGTGCCGATGATGCAATACTCCAAAGGAGACAAATGAAAAATAAAATTTTCTTCATGACGTTTTGGTTTTAGGTTTACATATATATAAAATCAAGTCAAACGTTTTATAATAAAACCGTTCGTTACTTTTTCAAATCCAACTTTAGGGTAGTAGTCCATAGCTCCGGGTGCAGATAGCAAGAGTAACATCGCTTGTGGTGATATTGCTTCTTGAGTTCTTTTTATTAACTCAATTCCTATGCCGCTTTTTTGATATTCTTTCCGTACAGCCAAGTCGCTCAAATAACAACAGTAACTAAAGTCACTTAAACTCCTCGCAACACCAACCAATTGGTTTTCATCCCAAGCGGTGATTACTACATTTGAATGATCGTACATCTTCTTTATTCGAGCGGCATTTTCCACCGGTCGCTTTAGTCCAGAATTTTTATACAAATCAATGATTTCTCCCGGCATTGGTATAATAGTTCGACTGTATCTAATGCGCATGCTTTTATTAGGTGTAAATCAAATTATAGATTCTTTCAAAACGAATAGTCTATTCATGTACCTCGACTAGAACTAACATTAAAATTAGTTCTTTTTTATGATTCTATTAATGTTCTGATTATCTTTTGTAAAACAGGAATAGCCGTTTTTTCGAACCATGTGTTTTTGCTGAGCCAAATTCCATTTCTTGGCGATGGATGTACTAAAGGGAAGTATTTTGGTAGAAAATCGTTAAAATGATGCACATTTTCAGTCAACGTATTATAAGCGTTCTGACCTAAATAGTGCTTTTGAGCATACATACCAATGAGTAAGGTTAATTTTACCGATGATAATTGTTGAAGTATCTTTTGATGCCACAATTCAGCACATTCAGGGCGGGGTGGAAGGTCGCCACTCTTATTTTTGCCCGGATAACAAAAACCCATAGGCATGAGTGCAATCTTATTTTTATCGTAAAAAATTTCTTTTTCTATACCCATCCATTTACGCAAATTATTCCCGCTTGCATCGTTCCAGGGTATAGCAGAATCATGTGCTTTTTGACCGGGTGCTTGTCCAATGACTAAAATTTTTGCATTGGGATGTAATTGTACAATGGGCCGAGGTGGATAAGGTAAATGCTGACGGCAATGCGTGCATTCACTTATGCTCTTTTTCAGTTCATCAAAATCAGATCTATATGTTTTGGTCTTTTTAAAACTCACTGCTTAATAAACAAGGAGTGATATTGATTTTCTTCATTGTTTAATGTGATGGAATATGTACCTGAATGTAATATTGAAACATCAATACCGCTTTGCTGTAATTGTGTTCCGCCTACATATTGCTCGATGATTAATCTGCCGCTTATATCAAATATTTGAAGATTCATCGAGTTGTTTTCAAAATTATTATTAATCCATAGAGTATTTTGAACCGGGTTGGGATAAACATTTAACAATGCTTCATTATTTAATTCCTTCACATCGGCAAGAATGCCATTGCTCAACAATTTAGCTGCGTATATATCGGATGAGCTACTCCAGGCAATAACCATGTTGTCATTAGCCGTATTGTGCATTTGAAAATCATTATCAAAAGGACCACTTGTGTTTACTCCATTATATACCGGAACTCCATTCATGGCCCAAGATGTATTTGCATTGGGTTGAAAACGCTGAGCTCTGAATCCATCAAAAGCAGTACGGTGCACATTTAATATATTACCGCCAGAGAGCAAACCTACTTTTGGATGTGGAATAATACTCGGCAAGTTGGAAGAAATTTCTCCATCATTCGTCCAAATCATATTGCCAGCAGTATCCGTTTTTTGAATGTAGATAAAGTAATTATTGGCCGGAGGTCTTTGATCGGCCCAAGTACTATATATATTTCCATTATAATAAATAGCATTCGCATTGATTTGATTTAGAGAAGCCGAACAAATTGTTTTTGCTGCAGGATTCCATGCCGGAGTACCATCCGTGTTATATTTAGTGATATAAACATCACCGGTGCCACTATCCCATACAAAATAAAAGTTGGAAGCCCCATCCGCAATCATAGACCATTTGTAGCCTCTACCGGCAAAACCTGTTGTCATGTTTACCGGATTAGAAAACAAACCACCACCGCTTGGATCGTAATGTTGTAAATATATGTCAGCGTTTATGCCACCTGTAGTATACATCATATAAAATCCTCCGGCACTATCAGAACAAGTTTCGTAAGGAGCGTATCCATTGGGTACAGCCGGCTGACCATTTACAGGCCAAGTTAAACTACCGGTTTGATCCATTTTATTGAACCGCATTCCTGAGCTACCTCCAGGATAAACTGCTTGCCAGGTTACCCATAAATCAGAAGCACTTTCGATCAAATGAATTTTAGCTCCATTTGAATTACTGAAATATACAATTCCGGAAGATGCAGATTCTGCTATGACAACCGGGCTGGTCCAAAAAGGATTTCCACTTAAATTATAAAACTGACACATCAATGAATCGGCCGCCAATCCAGCCGGTCCTTGCGCCCATGAAACTAGAAAGCCAAATTGCCATAAAACTACATTGTATTCAAAAATATCCTTATTGATTCCACTTACAATGGGTTTGCCGTTGGTTCCCCACAATGGATTTCCACTTGCATCTAGAAGTTGCGCATATATTTCTGTTGATCCAGGTCCGTTTCTTTCATCCATCCAAAAAACTAAACTGTTAGCACCAGAATAAGGGCTTAGCAATCGGACATTGTACTGCGCACCACTTGCGTTGCAAACATAGAATGGTTGTGTGCTATCGTAATTAAATTGTGCGTTGCTATTATAAGTCAATACAATTAATAGAGAGAGTAGAGAAATAATTTTTTTCATGGTTTGTTGAATTATAATCCAAATGTAATTGAAAAATATTCATACAAGAAAATGAATTTTATAAAAAGAAAACGGCTCCTTCTCAGGAGCCGTTAATAAAACTAAGGTCTATTATTAGTTGTCGCCTGAAATTCGTTTTAACTCGCTATCGCTGCCACTGCTTCTTTGACGAATGCCGCGCATTTGATTATTTCCAAAACGATAACTAAACGAAGCGCGAAACTGTCGGCTTTCCCAATTACCATTTGCACGCGCTACGATACCGGCATAGGTATTGGTACTGCGCCAAGGAGCTGTTTCAAACACATCGGTCATAGAAAGTTTAAGCGTAGCTTGGTCTTTCAACAATCTTTTTTGTAATCCGAGATCAAGTGATCCGGTAGCTTCAGCTTTATACGATCCTCCCCAAACACCTCCGCTATTATACCATCCCGAAATTTCCAGTGTAAATCCTTTGGGAAGTTTAAAGGTATTTTGCATATAGGTATTGAAGACCGTAAAGGAAGTGTTAATTGTTTTTCCGTCACCAAAATCGGCATCATAACTTTGATTGTACACTCCGGCATTGATATAAAAACTGTACCACTTAACGGGTTGTTTAGAACTGCTGATGTTAAAATTAATCACATCTTCTGTAGCCAGATTCCTTGGAATCAAAACACTTTTTCCTCCTGGGAATGTGTCTGCTATTTGAGCAAAGAAATCAGTAGTGTGGCTATATCCAATACTCAGAGTAGTAGTATACTTATAGGTATGAGAAATTTCAATCTTATCACTGTATTGGGGGTTGAGGAATGGATTACCTCTGCGAAAACTGAGTTCGTCTAACTTCCACTCGAATGGGTTTAACTCTTGATAGTTGGGTCGGTCGATACGACTTGAATATACCAATGCGGTGCTATGGTCTTTATTGATGTTGTACGTAATTCCAGCGCTTGGGAAGAAGTCGGTATAATCACGATCTACTACGGAGTCGGGTAAGTTGTCGAGGTATTCTAAAGTACCTGTACTTGCAGTATGTTCCATCCGCACACCAACCTGAAAATCGATTTTCTTTCCAATGCTTTTCTGATAATTTAAATACAAAGCGTACACATTTTCTTCGTACACAAAATGATTGGAACGGCTGGTATCTATTAGTTCATTGTTATCTTCAATATTGAAAAAGTTAAACTCATTATCGGTATTTACTAATGAGGCTTTATAGCCGGCACTTAATTTGCCTTTCATAAATTTTTGCGAGTAGTCGCTCTTTAAAGTTACAATCTTAATTACTGTTGGAGTAATGGTGCGGTTATAAGTAGCCGATAGTGCCGTTACTTCATCCGGTAAAACATATACACTTGGCAAATAGGTATTTCTTTCTCCATCGTAAAATCCAAAATCGAAATCGGTAGTCAATTCGTGACCTAATGTGTCTTTAAATTGATGGTTCAGATTAGCATTAATGTTGGTACTATTAAACTCAAATGTTTGATCCGATTTGAGGATGCTGTCTATGGTTCCGGTAGAAAAATCGCTTATAAAATTTCTATTTTTTTGTTTACCATGATTATCGCTCAAATTGCCATTGACCATTATTCCTAAACTGTTTTTATTGTTCAGACTATAATCAGCCCCTGCTTTGAAATTGTGACTAAGTCCGCTTCGTTTGGAGATAGCCGATTGCGTAAATTTATAAGGATTCTGTTCACGGTATAAATTGAATTCATTGTAACGATCGCCCCAATTGTTGCTATAGTTGCTGTAAAAGTTAATGCGTTTGCTTCTTGAGTTTAAAGAAATGGCAGTATTGTATTTTGAATATTTGCCGTAAGCATATCCTAAAGTTACCGAACCGTTTGTTCCATAGTTCTTATTTTTTTTCATTTTAATATTGATAATGCCGGCAGTCCCTTCTGCATCATATTTTGAACTTGGGTTTGAAATCAATTCTATCGATTCTACATCAGTACTTTGAACATTTTTCAAATAATCAGCCAATTCGGTTTCGCTCAATCGCGAAGGTCGACCATCAATTTGAACCATCACACCGCCTCTTCCTTTCAAGGTTATATTGTCGTTATTGTCAACTACAACTCCCGGTGCTTTTTGTAGCAATTCAAAAGCAGTGCTTCCGGTTGAATTAATACTGGTCTCTACATTAAAAACAGTTTTATCTGCTTTTACTTCTACTAATGGTCTAAAGGCACTTATTTCAGCAGCTTTGAGCATTATAGCGCTTTCTTGCATTTGTATATTTTCAAGTCGCAAATCGGCTGAAGCATTAAAAGAAATTTTCTTTGAGAATTGTGATTCAAAGCCAAGAAAACTAGTCTTTAAAAAATACTCACCGGCTTTTACATTTTCTAAGGTAAACAGTCCGTTTAAATCGGTCACCGCTGCTTTGGCTAGAAGAGAATCTTTTACATTTCTGAGTTCGGCAACTGCACCGGGCAATGCTTCATTCTTTGAACCAATAATTTTTCCAGATAGGTTAGCACTTTGAGAAAACGTACTAGTGCTGATTAAAAATGAAAGAAATAAGAAAAGAAGTTTAAATCTGATGGTAGATGTTGTCATAAATTAAGTAGGTTGTTTGCTAATAAAGTAACTGTGTAATTTAATATTTAGGGTGCAAAAATAAGATAGATAATATTTTTTAAAGGAATAATCATATTATTTTCCAAAAGGGAAGAACAATAGGATGCCTTTAAAGTTTTATAATTTTCTTGCGCAGTAGCACTGAATCGCTTCTATATTGAATGATATAGGTGCCCTTACTGAATGGACTCGTTGGAATTTGTAGCACCGATTGATGAAAAGCAAATTGAGATTGAAAAATCAATCGACCGGTCATATCAAACATTGTTATCTCAGCACTAAGATCATTACTTAAGGAATGCACATTAATAGATTCTTGAAAGGGGATGGGATAGATAAGCCAATCATTGCCTGATCCTGAAACATCAGGAATTCCAAGCGCATTGAATGCTTGATTGAAATTGGGAATTCCATAGCTTAACAAACTATCGGGATTTGGAAATTGCGAAGCCGAAGATCGAATGGCTTGCATAATGGTAGAATTGCTTTTATTGGGGTAAGCTTGCCACAAACAGGCCGCCATTCCGGCCATGAGTGGTGATGCGAATGAAGTTCCGTTTCCACCATGTACAATAGGAGCAAAGGGAGATGCAACAATCGTTTGTAATCCCATTGCGGCTACATCAGGTTTAATTCGACCATCAGCAGAATGACCTCTTGAACTAAAACTGGCATAAACCCCTGCAGAGTCAACAGCTGCTACAGCTAAAATATTTATTGCATCAGCAGGACACATAATTTTTTGCCAAGGACTATTTCCTTCATTACCTGCACTGTTGCAAACAACTAATCCTTTAAGTGATGCCATGCCGGCTGCTCGAGATACAGGTGTAGTCAGCCCATCTTGATCGGCATGAACATGATTTTGTGTACTATCGTTGAATTCGGTATATCCTAAAGAGGAATTAATAATATCAGCTCCGGCACTATCGGCAAACTCTGCTGCTGAAGCCCAATTGTATTCTTCAATTATGAATTCACTATTTACATCTTCAGAACGAAGCAAAAGGTAGGAGGCTTTTGGAGCAGTGCCAATAATGTTTCCTTCCCAATAGCCAGCCATTGTACTTAGCACATACGATCCGTGCATATGGTCATTATATACATTTGTTTCTCTATCTACAAAGTCATAAGTGGCAATAATTTGATTATTTGCTCTTAATGAATCAAACACTATCATGGAATCACTAAAAAAGAAACCGGCATCAATAACCGCAATCAACATTCCATTTCCTCTAAATCCAAGATCGTGTAATGCATCTCCATTCATCATTTTTATTTGACGTTCACTGGGTCCATAATTCAGAACAGACGCGGTAAATGGATGTATCGTCTTCAATGGGGAGATATTCTCAAATAATTTTTTAGAGGGGTAAGGATTATTGCTGGAAAAGCGCCCTACGTTTTTAACATTATTTACAAAAGGCAAGGATTGTATGGAACTCAGTACAGTAGGGTTTGTAGTGAAGATAGTAACCGTATTCAGCCATTTTGATTGATTGAGAATTTGTGCACCGGTGTTTGCAATGGCATTAATATAAACAGGTGATATAGGAAGGTCGCTACTATCGATTGCAATTCCTTGCGTTAATCTTCGATTGATGGAACGCGTTGATAAGAAATCCTGTGGATTGTTTAATGAATAAATGCTATTCCCTTTATCGCTCAACTCAATAACATAACGATCTTGTTGTGCATAAGACAAAGAATAAAATAATAAACAGAGAAGAGTTAGGATACTTTTCATTGATAACTATTTAATCGCTCAATATAAACCACCGCTTCGTTTATCGTATCGTAGTTTGGGTTAGGTGAGAAGTTGTATTTTATACTAATGTTCTCTTTATAAAACATTCCCACATTAGTTGCATATTTTTCAATGTAGGAATCCTTGTTGATCAAGGTAGTATCTTCATATTGTAAAACCGTCAAAGTTGAGTCAAAATTGAATGTACCTACTTGTCCGGGCGTATGTGCATTTTGATACCGATAGATTCTTTCTCCTAGTGTGTTAAAGGCATTGCCATCCCATTTTTTATTGGCCAAAACGGAAAATATCATTTTCACATAACGAATGTTTTCTTCCACTCTGTGCACATAGGTATTGCTCTTATTCGCAGCCCAAACACGATGAATAATCCAGGGCTCGTTTGATGTATTTCTTTTGTATCGTTCAACCCGCATGGTAGGTCTTCCTTCATTGTCAATATAGATGGAATCAATTCTCTCCTTGATTTGATACTGGAAGGTATCGGTCAGTCCGGTAAACTTATCCTTGATGATGGAATCGACATCGTAAATAAGTTCATATCCAACTTGAGAAGGGTAGTAGTTGGTACCCAAATAAACAGCTTCTGTGGTTTCGTTTTTCTCACAAGCCCAAAAGCCACAGATTACAATACAAAAAAGGGGTATATATTTTTTCATATATGAAAAGGTTTTCAATTTTTTATATCATCATTTCTTGCAATAAATCCTCCACCCAAAACATCATCACCATCGTAGAAGACAGCGCTTTGTCCAGGAGCTATTCCTTTTACATCTGCATGAAAAGTAACTTTCAAAAGATCTCCATTCGGTTCAAGCGTACTCCATGCGCCTTTATCTTTATATCTAATTTTTGTAATGGCATCCATAGTGGAATCTAATTGTTTGTACTTGATAAAGTTAATATCCTTAACAAACATTTCAGCTTGATCTAAGTCGTCAATGTCTCCTAATACAACATGATTTTTTGTAGGGTGAATGGCAGTTACATATTTAGGTTTTCCAAATGCAACTTGCAATCCTTTTCGCTGACCAATTGTGTAAAAGGGATATCCGTCATGTGATCCCAATACATTTCCTTCTTTATCCACAAACAAACCTCCACTCAATTTATCTTCTGCATCATGTAATCTGTTTTTGATAAAAGATCGATAATCGTTATCGGGTATGAAGCAAATTTCGTAACTCTCTTTTTTCTTCGACAATTCTTCAAAACCCATTTGAGCGGCCATATTCCGAATTTCTGTTTTGGTAAAATTACCAACAGGGAAGAGCGTACGTTCCAAAACACTTTGGGGCAACCCCCAAAGAACATAGCTTTGATCTTTTAATGCATCCTTACCTTTTGACAAAACATATCGCTGATTCTCGTAACGCAATTGTGCATAATGTCCGGTGGCAATATATTTACATCCCAGCATATCTGCTCTACGCAATAATGCATCCCATTTGATATGGGTATTACACATTACACAAGGATTTGGCGTTCGCCCGGCCATGTATTCTCCTACAAAATTATCTATTACAGAGTCGTTGAACTCTGACCGAATATCTAAGATATAATGTGGAAATCCTTGTTCAACAGCAATGGATCGAGCATCGTGAATGCTGTCAAGATTACAACAACCGGTTTCTTTTTTACCCGCTGCTACACTTGCATAATCCCAAGTTTTCATTGTTATCCCAATGACCTGATATCCTTTTTGAGCCAATAGCAATGCCGTTACAGAACTATCTATTCCGCCACTCATAGCTACCAGAACTTTCTCTTTCAAGGACATGATTACAAATATAATTATTCGGGTAAGGTTCCCATTTCTTTTTTTAGTATTCCAGCCTTGTAAACCGCTTGGTACAAAGGCTTTCCGTTTTCGTCAAAAGTGATCCAAAGGCCATCTTTCAAACCATTAGAATATGAACCTCTGTGTAGTAATTTTCCATCTACATCAAACATCTCACAGCTACCTTCCATTTGATCGTTTTTATAGGACGCTTTCATTTTAGGTTTTCCATTTTCGAAATACTGTAAATAAGAACCGCTTTTCTTATCGTTCTTAAACTCAATGATCAGATTGATGGAACCGCTTTGGTAATACTCCGACCACTTCGCATCTTTAATACCTTTTTTGTATTGCTCTATGCTCGATATAGAACCATTCGGGAAATAATAAATCCAAATAGAGTCTTTCTTTTGATCAATATATTTGCCCTTGCCCATAATGGGTCCTTCTGCGTGCCAAAGGGTCATGTACGCAGTTTCACCATCTCTATTGTATTTTAGCTCAGATTGTCTCCTGCCGTCTTTATAATAGGTTTTAAAAGTTCCTTGTGGTTTATTGTCTTTAAATTCTCCTTCCGAGAAAAGATAGTCACCTTCATAGAATCTTTTCCAAATCCCTTGCTTGTTGCCCTTCTCATCCGTTCGGTTGATCGTATCGCCTTTCATAACAACAAACTTTTGTGCTGTTGCATTAAATGTGATAGCGCAAAGGATATAAAGTGAAGAAATCAGAATCTTATTCATAAGGCAAAGTTAGATTTTATATTAAAGAAGACTGCTTGGGTACCAATAGACTAATCAACAATTCAAATTTATTTACGTAGGGCTTTACAAAATATTGCAGGATGAAAAGTAAGTCGATAATAAAAAGAATAGTAATTTTAATGGATATAAACTATAATTATGTTTAAGTGTTATGATAAATAGTTAAACAGTATTAAATTGAAAAAGAAAAAAGTAGTTGGTATTATAGGCAGTGGATTTTCAGGCTTGAGTGCTGCTGCATATCTTGCCAAAGCGGGGTTTGAAGTGCATGTGTTTGAGCAAAATGAATCTGCTGGAGGAAGAGCTCGGTCTTTTTCTACTCCGGATGGATTTAGCTTTGATATGGGACCATCGTGGTATTGGATGCCTGATGTATTTGAAAATTTCTTTGCAGACTTTAATTCTTCTGCAGCAAATCACTTTGAATTAAAAAAACTTGACCCTTCCTTTTCCGTTGTATTCAACTCGAATGAAATTGTTGATATACCATCATCATTTGAAGATCTGTGCTTATTGTTTGAATCAATAGAGAAAGGTGCTGCTAAGCAGTTGATGCGTTTTATGTCGGACGCAGAACAAAAATATTCTATTGCTATGTCAAAGCTAGTTCACATGCCCGGACTGTCGGTAAAAGAATTGTTGAACAAAGAAGTTTTGTCAGGCGCTCTTAAACTAAATCTACTCACTAATTTTAGATCATTTGTGAATAGCTACTTCAAAGATGAGCGTTTACGAAAGATCATGGAGTTTCCGATATTATTTCTTGGCGCAAAACCACAAGATACACCGGCACTATACAGTATGATGAATTATGCCGGGTTGAAAATGGGCACTTATTACCCTATGGGTGGATTTGCTTCGGTAGTAAATGCTATGCAACAAACAGCCGAATCAGAAGGAGCAACATTTCATTTTAATGCCAGGGTAGAGAAAATTATTCATCAGGATAATTCAATTACTGAGATTATTGTAAATGGTCAGCGGAAGAGAATTGATTTTGTTTTAAGTGCGGCTGATTATGCTCACACTGAGACTTTAATGGATAAGTCTTGTCGAAACTATACACCAAATTATTGGAGCAAGAGAACATTTGCACCTTCTTCATTGATATTCTATTTAGGTATTGATCAGACAATTGAATCCTTAAATCATCATACATTGTTCTTTGATGAATCATTCGATCAGCATGCAGTTGAAATTTACGATCATCCAAAATGGCCTTCAAAGCCTTTGTTTTATGTTTGTTGCCCATCAAAGAGTGACCCTGCTGTGGCTCCACAAGGGACTGAAAATTTATTTATACTCATTCCTTTAGCATCCGGTTTAAAAGATCATAAAGAATTGCACAAACACTATTTTGAATTGGTGGTTAGTCGTTTCCAAAAAATATATTCAATCGATCTCTCAAAGCATTTATTGTATTCTAGGAGCTACGCTATTAATGATTTCGTTCAAGATTATAATGCCTATGGTGGAAATGCTTATGGCTTGGCCAATACCCTTTTACAGACCGCCCACTTTAAACCCAGTATGCGAAACAAAAAATTGTCAAATCTATTTTATTCAGGTCAATTGACCGTTCCCGGGCCAGGAGTTCCGCCTTGTATTGTGTCGGGAAAGATAGCAGCCCAATTAATAAATAAGTCTTTTAAAATGAATTTAGATGAAGCAGTTGTTTGATGAACTTTCTCAGCACTGTTCTGTACTAACTACACGGAAGTACAGTACAAGTTTTTCTATGGGCATTCTTTGTTTGTCTCCTAAAGTGCGACAACATATCTATGCCATCTATGGCTTTGTTCGCTTAGCCGATGAAATTGTAGATTCATTCCATGAGTATCCCAAAGAAGAGCTGCTGAAACGCTTTGAAGAAGATACCTGGCATGCCATACAAAATGGTATCTCATTAAATCCGGTATTGAATTCATTTCAACACACCGTAAGAGCTTTCAATATAGATGAAAATTTGATTCGTCATTTTTTAAAAAGTATGAGAAGCGATCTGCAACAAAAAAGCTATGTGCGTGATGAATATGAAAATTATATCTATGGCTCTGCAGAAGTGGTCGGACTCATGTGTTTATACGTATTTGTTGATGGAAACAAAAAACAATTTGAAGCATTGGAACCTTTTGCAAAAAAATTGGGTTCTGCATTTCAAAAGGTGAACTTTCTAAGAGATATTCAACACGATTACAAAACGTTAGGAAGAGTATATTTTCCAAATGCAGAGATGAGTAATTTTTCAGCTGAAATGAAAATTGAAATTGAATATGAAATCGAAAAAGAATTTGAATCGGCATTGATGGGGATAAAGCAATTGCCTGAAAGTTCAAAGCACGGTGTTTACTTAGCTTATAAATATTACAGAAACCTTTTTAAAAAAATAAAAGATACATCTTCAAAAGATGTATTAAAAAAACGCATCAGAATTTCCAATACTCATAAAGCTGGATTGCTGTTGAATTCATTAATGCGTGCACGATTGAATCTACTATGAAAAAGATAGTCGTTCTAATATTTGTGCTTATGTGTTCCGATCTGTTTGCATTCGATCTGTTGCAGATAAGAAGTATGCATTATAAAGCGATAAAGGATGAAAACACCTGCAAAAGCCTTATTAAATATCTTTCAGAGTCTTCTGATGCACTTGATGCTACATCAAAGGCCTATTTGGCCAGTGCTCATGTTCTGATGGCAAGACATTATTGGATGCCCAACAAAAAATTGGAGAGCTTTTATAGGGGTTCCAACATGCTGGATTCAATTATCCAAAGTAATGCAGATAATATTGAAGCGCGGTTTTTAAGATATTGCATTCAATACAATGTTCCGTCTATTTTGGGGTACAATAAGAATTTAAGTGAGGATAAAGAGATTTTAATACTAAAAGTAGATACTGTGAAGGAACAAGAGCTGAAGAGTGCCATTTTGGATTTTATTTCAAATCCCAAAAAGTATTGAGTATGGATGAGTTTGTAATATTAGTTGACAATACCGATAAAGAATGGGGGAAGATGGAAAAAATAAAAGCCCATGAATTGGGTTTGCTACATAGAGCCTTTTCCATTTTTATATTCAATACCTCAGGGAAATTGTTGTTGCAACAAAGGGCATTTCATAAATATCATTCAGGTGGACTGTGGACAAATTCTTGTTGTGGACATCCAAGACTAGGAGAGACGGTATCGGATGCGGCACATAGAAGGTTGGAGGAAGAATTAGGCATGCAATGCAATCTGACCAATGGCTTTCACTTTATATATAAAGCGAACATGGAAAACCAACTGACAGAACACGAATTCGATCATGTGTTTTTTGGCGTGTCGGATGAAATTCCTAATCCAAATGAAAATGAAGTTGCAGCTTGGAAATACAATTCATTGGAGGAGATTGAAAAAGAAATTAGATTAGACAAAAGTGTTTATACCGAGTGGTTTAAAATCTGTTTTTCAAAGGTAAAGGCCTATTATAAAGATAATTATATAAAATAGAGTAATGATACATCAATTTTATAGAGAACAGTATATTAATTCCAATATAGAAGAGGTATGGAACTTCTTTTCAAATCCACAAAATCTTTCAAAGATCACGCCTCCTGATTTGGATTTTCGTATCATCAATAGTTTAGATTCGAATAAAATTTATTCTGACATGCGCATTGAATATGCCGTTAAACCACTTCTTAATATTCCGGTTAAATGGGTTACAAGAATTCAAGAGGTTAAGGAATATAATTGCTTTACAGATGTGCAGGAAAAAGGACCATACAGTCTTTGGGAGCATACACATACTTTTGAAGAGTGTGGAGATAGTGTTTTAATGAAAGACCACATAAGGTACAAGCTTCCTTTAGGAATATTGGGAAATGTTTTTCACTTTGTCGTTTTAAAAAAATTAAAAAACATATTTAAATTCCGAAAAGAATTTATTGAAAATAAATTTAATAATTATGGAAAATTGGTTGCTTAATATTTTGATTACAATTTTTGCATTTGCCTTGATGGAAGGAGTGGCGTGGTTTACGCATAAATATATTATGCATGGATTATTGTGGACATTGCATCGGGATCATCATAACAAAGAGACCGAAGGTTTTTTTGAAAGAAATGATTTCTTCTTTTTAATTTTTGCCATACCGGGAATGTTGCTTATGTATATGGGTATGCTTCAAAGCTTTTCCTATTTGTTTTTCCTTGGATTAGGAATTACTATTTATGGAGCTGCTTATTTTACCGTTCATGATATCTTTATTCATCAACGATTCAAAATTTTTAGAAATACCAACAATCGTTACTTCAAAGCGATACGTAGAGCGCACAAGATGCATCACAAACACTTAGATAAGTACGATGGCGAGTGTTTTGGTATGTTGTGGGTACCCTTCAAATATTTTAAAAAGGAGCACAATAATTTGCTTGGATGAAATCACTTTATTTACTGATTAATGTATTCAGTTTTTTAATTCCACTTATATTTTCTTTCCATCCTAAACTAATGTTTTATAAAAGATGGCGATCGTTTATCCCTGCTATGCTTATTTCCGCTGTATTGTTTTTAGTTTGGGATGAGTATTTTACTCAAATAGGTGTGTGGGGCTTTAACCCAAAATACTTAAGCGGATTCTATGTTTTAAGTTTGCCTGTTGAAGAGTTGCTCTTTTTTATATCCATTCCATATGCTTGTGTTTTTACTTACCACTGTTTCTCAAAATTTGGAATATTTAACCGAAATATACGCGTTGAGAAAATGATATCCGTTCTATTGGTCATCCTATTGCTTGCAACTGCCTTTTTCAATCTCAACCTTATATACACCAGCGTTACATTCATATCATTGTCCATTTTCATTTTGTATGTTCAATTTGTTGCAAAGCCTATATGGTTGTATCGCTTTTATATAACTTATTTAATCCTAATAATCCCTTTCTTTATTGTAAATGGAATGCTTACCGGAAGCGGAATAGAAGGTGAAGTCGTTTGGTATAACGAGAATGAATTCTTGGGAATACGATTAGGTACAATTCCTTTTGAAGATATTTTTTACGGAATGGAGCTAATTCTGTTGAATGTGTTTCTAATGCATCTTTTTGAGAAGCCAAAGGTTATAAACTTAGTATAATACAACCATGGTTCCGATTATGCTAAACAGAATAGTAATAAAAGCATACAGCAAACTTTTTCTGTTTGACCATCGATCAATGCTAAAAATATATACTAGCATTGAGAAAACCGAAGTAGGAATCGTATAAATCAAAAACGCAATAATATTTTGAGTCTTGAGAAAATCGGCCCAGAGTATTGTATCACGGTCTAACCAAAAAAGTGCAATGACTAATATGATGCTCGTAAGAGAAAGATAGAGTAGGTTGGCTAAATGCTTAGATAAGATCATACAAACGCATACAACGAATAAGAATCACCTTTATTTTAATGCGCTTACTTTAAAAATATTATCTATAAAGTAGTCCCACTCATATTGTTTCTTTAATAGCTTGCTTTCTTCCGAGAAAGGAATTTCTCTTTGCTTTGTATAAAAATCAATTAAAGCACCGCTTACTGCATCTTCATTAACATCCACTACATAACCATTTTTATTATGACTAACAATTTCAGACAATCCTCCCACATGGGTCACTAACATTGCTTTATCAAAATGATATGCAATTTGAGTAACACCGCTTTGTGTAGCACTTAGATAAGGTTGCACAACAATGTCTGATGCTGAAAAATAGAGGGCTATATCTTCACGTGGAATAAAATGACTGTGGAGTATTACACGATCACTCAAATTATTTTCCTGTATAAAGCTCATATACTCATCGGTATCATCATAAAACTCTCCGGCAACCAAAAGTTTAATATTTAAATCAGCAATTTCTGGTCTGGCCATTGCTTTCAAAAGAAGCATTAAGCCTTTATACTTTCTAATAAATCCAAAAAATAATATGACACGATCGTTTGGATCAAGATTTAATTTTTTTCGGGCAACTCCTTTTTCAATTTTAGATCCATACATATCGTAAATTGGGTGAGGGGAGTACACCTTAGTAGAAGAGTTAGTGAATTGAGATAGATCATTCAACACACTTTTGGACATTACAACAAATCCGCTCATGCTTTTGCAAAACCATTTGGTAAATATTCCATCACCCAATCGTTTTTCGTGTGGAATAATATTATCGGCTATAGCCACCTTATACTTGCATTTTAACAACCGGGCAATTGAACCTAAGCATGGCCCCATAAACGGCAACCAATAACGGAAGATGACAATATCAGGTTTTAATCGGTTTACTTTTTGGGCTGTTCTGATCCATGATAAGGGATTAATGGAACTGATTAAATTATGAATATTGAGATCTGGTTTTGTCTGAGTGTTTTCTGTTTGGGATGTGCCGGGAAATAGAAGACTTGGATACTGAAAGTAGAAGGAAACCAAATCTACCGTATGATTTTTTTGAATCAATTTTATGGCTAATGTTTCATTGAGATTAGCTATACCTCCACGAAGAGGGTAGGCCGGTCCAATAATTACAATTCGAGCCACCGATTAGAAAGTTTTTTCTTCAATCAAATATGAGTTTCTCTCTGAACCTGATCGAGCAATGAGCTCTCCAAGAAAACCAGCTACAAAAAGTTGCGTGCCTAAGATCATGCATGTAAGTGCTATATAAAAGGATGGACGATTGGTAAGCAATCGAGCAGGAATATCGTTGTACACCATATACAATTTGCTGCAACCCAACCATAATGCCGCTAAGAATCCAATCTTAAACATTAATAAGCCTAAGGTTCCAAACAGATGCATGGGTTTTTTTCCAAAGCGACTTACAAAACTGATCGACATTAAATCTAAAAACCCATTGATAAATCTTTCGAGTCCAAACTTTGATTTACCATATTTTCTTGCTCTATGTTCAACTACCTTTTCACCAATTTTTGTAAATCCATGCCATTTAGCAATTACCGGAATATAGCGATGCATCTCCCCATAAATCTCTATGCTTTTTATTACACTTTGTTTATATGCTTTGAGTCCACAATTAAAGTCATGTAAATTATTTATCCCTGAAACTTTAGCAGTAACATAATTAAAAAATTTACTCGGAATTGTTTTGCTCAAAGGATCATGTCGTTTCTTTTTCCATCCCGAAACCAATTCAAAGCCATCGTCTTTGATCATCTTATATAATCCTGGAATCTCATCCGGACTGTCTTGTAGGTCGGCATCCATAGTAATGATTACTTTTCCTTCTGCACTCTGAAATCCGGTATGCAGAGCAGCAGACTTACCATAATTGCGCTTAAATTTTATCCCTTTTACAGATGTTTGATTATTGGATAGGGTTTGAATTACATTCCAGCTATTATCGGTGCTGCCATCGTCAATAAATATCAATTCATAAGACAAATTATTAGATGCACAAACACGATTAACCCATTCACTTAATTCTCCAATGGACTCATCCTCATTAAACAAAGGAACTATAATGCTTAGATCGATGGGGTTATTTGACATCTATATTATAATTGTTTCTTCTAAAAAATGCAGCAATAATTAACGAAGCGATAATAGCGCCAAATACTTTATTTAAAAAATCCGAATTCGCTGCCGAAAACATTGTGGTATTTTCTAAGTTATTCATTCCGGTTTCATATAATGATTCTCCTATGAACGAACGCGTCATTTCTAAACTCTCAAATACTTCTTTTTTAAATACTTCCAGTAGATCAGAATTAAAATACGATCCATAAATATATACCAAAAGTGCAAACAAGAAAGCTGAAGCACTCCCTGTAAGAAAACTAATCCGGAAAGCTTTCCAATAACTTATAAATCCTTCAAAAAATGAATTACGAAGATTTTTACAAGCCAGACTCATAAATACTAAGGGTATCCAAGCCAATAGCCAACCCGACTGCCCAAGTGGATTCATGCCCGCTTGGAATAATAAAATGGCTAATACAAAGTGAATAATTCCACTAAGAGCGCCATAATTGAGAATGAATTTAACCACTGAACTCATATGTAAAAACTGAAGGGGTAAAAATAAATAAAAGCAAATCAATATCTAATACTTTAAAAGTTGAAATGAGTTTACTATTTTTGCTGCGGGTAAGTCTTATACGACCAGCTCCTGAAAACCTCCCCAGGGCCGGAAGGAAGCAAGGATAATCGGTTGTAGCGGTGCGATATAAGTAGCTTACCCTTTTTTAATTTAATTCGGGTGGAAAAAAAACTGAAGTTCAGACTGGCAGATTTTCTCTTTCATAATTGCTATCCTCTTTACAAGACATTTTATTTTAGGTTTAAAAAGCGACAAGACCATAAAGAAATCGTTGCCATGCAAAAAATAGTAAAAAGCGGCTTTACGGTTTTGGATATTGGTGCAAATGTTGGTTTTATTACACAACATTTATCACGTTTTGTAGGAACTAAGGGTAAAGTTCATGCATTTGAACCCGATCCAACCAACTTTAAACATCTGGCAAAAGAAAGTAGATCGTTGCAGAATGTCTCGCTCTATCAAGCAGCAATAGGAGCAAAGCCCGGAGTTCTTACCTTATATGCCAGTAACTTATTAAACGTAGATCATAGAACCTATCCAATAGCCGACTATAAATACAAAGTTGAGGTAGATGTTTTAGCGCTCGATCAATTGGATGTATTAAAAGAACCTATTCAATTTATTAAAATGGATATTCAGGGTGCAGAGTACAATGCATTAATTGGGATGTCCCAGTTACTGGATCGGAATCAGGACATTGTAATGTTAAGCGAACTATCTCCTTATGCTTTGACTGAATCTGGAGATAGTGCTTCAAAAATGTTATCCTTTTTAAGTCAAAAAAAATTCCGAATTTGGTTGCATTCAGATTTGTATCAGAATTGGACGGAATTATCTGAATCTGAATTTGAAAAATTTGATAACGATCCTGAAGAAAAATATTATAATATTATAGTTTCACGAAAAGATTTAAACTTATAACCCATGAAGTTTTTTATTGATACCGCAAACCTTGATCAGATTAAAGAAGCCAATAATCTTGGAGTATTGGATGGAGTAACCACCAATCCTTCACTCATGGCTAAAGAAGGAATAAAAGGGAAAGAAAATATTATGAAGCATTACGCTGACATTTGCAAAATTGTGGATGGCGATGTAAGTGCAGAAGTTCTCGCCACTGATTTTGACGGTATAATTAAAGAAGGGAATGAGTTGGCAGCCATTGACGAAAAGATAGTGGTAAAAGTACCCATGATTAAAGAAGGAGTGAAGGCCATACGCTATTTCTCCGATCAAGGAATTAAAACCAATTGTACTTTAGTTTTCTCTGCCGGTCAGGCCATATTGGCCGCCAAAGCTGGAGCCACCTATGTTTCTCCATTTTTAGGACGATTGGATGACATTAATTATGATGGAGTTGCATTAATCGAACAGATCGTTCACATCTATAGAGTATATGCTTATCAAACCCAAGTGCTTGCTGCCAGTATTCGAAATCCATTACATGTAGTTCGTTGTGCTGAAGTGGGTGCAGATGTTGCTACTTGTCCGCTCAACGCTATTACCGATTTATTAAAACATCCATTAACCGATATCGGGTTGGCTAAGTTTTTAGCTGACGCAGCCAAGTAATCGCAAAATGAAAGTAAGAAAGCACCGATCGAAGGCGGAGAAATCGACAAGCTCAACCGATACTATTAAAGGCATAGGAGAATCATTGCTCACACGATTAGAAAGTTTTTTCGAAAGCAACAAAAACATTATTGCTTCGATAATACTATTGATCAATGTTTTGTTTGCTTTTGCTTTGTTTGATGTGAAGATCAGCGAAGCTAATGATGATTCTTTGTATGTTGAAGGAGCTTATAATTTTGCAAAAGATTATCGCAATTATTTCAGTGCAAATGCTCCTTTGTATCCAATGATACTGAGCATACCTATAAAACTTTTTGGGTTAAACATTATTATTTTAAAATTCTTTTCTCTTCTGTTTTCAGCACTACATGTATTCTTTTTGTACAAAGCTTTTTCCAAAAGAGTTCCATACACCGTTCTGTTTTCAATGTTGGCTATTGTTTCGGTAAATTCTTATTTCCAATACTTTGCCAGCCAAACCTTTACAGAATCATTTTTTCTAATGGTTCAGGCTTTAATGATTTGGGCCTTTGTTAAAGTGATTGAGAATGAAAGAAACGATCAACTAAAGTATTCATGGAAAAATTGGTTGCATTTAGGTTTGATGGTTTTTATTGCAACACTGAGTAAAAACCTGGCCACAGTAACTGTTGTAGCAGGTATTTTTTATTTTCTAATCTATAAGCAATGGAAGCAGATCGCCTATTTTTTAAGTAGTTTTATTTTGGTTCGTTTGGTTTATGAAGGAATTCGGTTTACCATTTGGGGCGCTCAAAATCAGTTTAGCAGTCAATCTTCAATTGTTTTACAAAAAGACCCTTATGACCCATCAAAAGGAATGGAAACTTTTGATGGCTTTATTGGCAGATTATTCGACAATCTCAATATATACTTGAGCAAGCGTTTTTATCAGATTCTAGGTTTTATCAGTGAAGACTCTCAGGTAGCTAAAGGGGGCTTAGCTTTTATTACCATTGTTCTCTTTGTATGGGCATTTATCATAGTGATAAAAAACAAAAACCGTTTTCTGGTACTGACCGGATTATATGCTATGACAATGGCCGGTACCATGTGTCTTGCACTTCAAATTAAATGGGATCAACCTCGAATGATAATGGTGTATGTTCCATTTATTCTTTTAATTTTCTTTTCGGGTTTATATTATGCTTTTCAGAAAAAGTCATCTTTTCTTCAACTCTTTCTTCCAATAATTGCTGTTTTAATTTTTGGAAGCAGTTTTATAAAAACAATTGGAAAAGCGAGTGATCGGTTGCCTGTAGTCCAAAAAAATCTTAAAGGTGATATTTATTATGGATACACCACAGATTGGCAGAACTATTTACAAATGAGCGCCTATGTAGCAGATAGTTTGGATGAAAATTCATATGTAGCGTGCCGAAAAGCACCAATGAGTTTTGTGTATGGTAAAGGAAAATCATTTTATCCGGTTTATACCGTATTCCATTCCGATCCTGATTCTGTTTTATATACTTTTAAAGAAGCGGGTGTTACACATGTTATGATTGCAAGCCTAAGAAGGAACCCCAAGAAAGTAGATGGCTATATCATCAACACAATGCATCGTTTACTCAATCCTGTAACCCAAAAGTATCCACAGAAGTTAAAGTTAATAAAACAAATAGGGGTTCAAGAACCAGCCTACTTATATGAAATCAATTATTAATAATGAGTGATAACCGATTAGATAACGAAAGAGAGCACGGAAAAAAAATCAGCAGTCATGCCGAGGATGTATGGAATTGGTCGAGCCCGGCTGGGCAAGTGAGAGCTAATCGTAGAGCTGAATTAATGATATTGACCGCCAAAATTGCTAAAGAGGATCAAGCTTTAGAGATAGGGTGCGGAACCGGATTATTTACCGGAAAAGTACAGCAAGCAACCGGAGCAGAAATTACTGCGATTGATATTTCACAAGATTTATTGGATCAAGCAAAAGAAAAATATCGTGATGTGAATTTTAAGATTGACGATGCGATGAGCTTGTCGTTTGAAGATCAATCTTTTTCTGTGGTGTATGGAAGTTCGGTATTACATCATTTAGATATGATGAAAGCGATGCAAGAAATTTATCGTGTTTTAAAGCCAGGAGGTCGAATCGTTTTTGCTGAACCCAATATGCTTAATCCACAAATTTTCGTACAAAAAAACGTACCGGTTATCAAACGAATGTTAGGCGATTCACCCGATGAAACAGCCGTAGTGCGATGGTCGTTTAACAATATGCTAAAAGAGACGGGCTATGTAAATACTAAAGTATTTCCGTATGACTTTCTACATCCAATAACTCCCAAGCCCTTGGTAGGAGTAGTAAATAGCATTGGTAAATTGGTTGAGAAATTACCTGTACTCAAAGAGATTGCCGGCTCGGTAATCATTTATGGTGAAAAGAAGAAGTAATTTTTTTTCGTAACCCTATTACGATCCTTTTCGTTTTTAAGATTTATCCTATTTTCACAAAAAAATAAGCATTGAGGTACTTAGAATATTTTAACTCTATTGCTTCCAACAGAAGTAAAGTTCGGAAGAGACATTCGTACTATTGGAACGATATTTCTTTTTATTGCAACTATTTTTCTAACGAAAGTAACTCCGTATTAGAAGTCGGTTGCGGAACCGGTGAATTAATAGCATCGATTAAGGGAAAGAAAAAAACAGGGATTGATTTTAGTCCAAACATGATTGAAATCGCTCAACAAAATTTCCCTTCGGTTGAATTTAAAGTTATGAATGCTGAAGATCTTCAGCTGAATGAAAAATACGACTTAATTATTCTATCAAATCTGGTAGGTTTTCTTGAAGATATCCAGGCGGTTTTTGAACAGTTGAAAAAAGTAAGCCATTCACAAACAAAGATTATTGTAACCTATTATAATTTTTTATGGGAACCGGTTTTAAAATTTGCTGAGTTTACCGGGTTGAAAACCAAAACACCCAATCAGAATTGGCTTACACAGCGCGACTTAGAGAATCTACTTCAAAACAGTGGCTGGGATGTGTATAGAAGAGCCCGAAGAATGATCATACCATTCTATATTCCCGTGCTTTCATGGCTTACTAATAAAGTAATTGCCAAACTGCCATTTCTACGTTTCTTTTCTTTGAACACTTATTCTTTTGCTCAACCTACTGCATTACTGAGTAATGAGCAAGCGGCTGAGTTATACAGTGTTTCTATTGTAGTTCCGGCTCGCAATGAAAGCGGAAATATTGAAAATGCTATTCTACGCATGCCTAAATTTGGTAAACATCAAGAGATAATTTTCATAGAGGGGAACTCAACGGATGATACCTGGGAACAAATACAAAGAGTAAAAGAAAAGTATGGAAGCACCTATGATATTAAAATAGGGCGGCAAGACGGAAAGGGGAAAAACGATGCTGTAAAGAAAGGATTTTCTATGGCTACCTGCGATATCTACATGATTTTAGATGCAGACTTGACCGTACCTCCAGAAGATTTACCTAAATTCTATAACGCAATTGCTACCGGAAAAGGTGGCTTTATAAATGGTTCGAGATTGGTTTATCAAATGGAAAAGCAAGCCATGCGTTTCTTAAATTTATTAGGCAATAAGTTTTTCAGTATTGCTTTTACTTGGTTGCTTGATCAGCCTTTCAAAGATACTTTATGCGGAACAAAAGTTATTTTCAAAAAAGACTATGAAAATCTTGAGCTGAATAGAAAGTTCTTTGGCGATTTCGATCCTTTTGGTGATTATGATTTAATTTTCGGAGCGTTTAAACTAAATTTGAAAATTGTAGAAATTCCAATTCGATACAGAGAAAGAACCTATGGTGAAACCAATATTTCCCGCTTTAAACACGGATTAATATTACTCCGTATGTGTGCCTTTGCGGCTAAAAAGATTAAGTTTATCTAGGCTAAATTTTCCGATTCCAATTCAAAAACAGTTATCTCAGGCAAAATGCCTACACGACCTGGATAGCCTAAGAATCCCAATCCTCTATTTACGTATAGTTGCTGTTTGTTTTCATTATACAAACCGGCCCACTCTTTATAAACATACTGAACCGGACTCCACTTAAATCCTGGAATATCGATACCAAATTGAAATCCATGTGTATGACCGGATAATGTTAGATCAATATGCTGATAATTCTCTATAACTTCTTCTTTCCAATGTGATGGATCATGAGAAATAAGTAAACTGAATAAATTCGAATCAATACTCTGATTGGCTTTAGCTAAATCACCGTAACGCTTAAAACGACCTTGTGCACTCCAGTTTTGCACACCAATGATATTGATACGATCTTCTCCTTTTTCAATTATGGCATTCTGATCCATTAAAATGTTCCAACCCGATTGACGGTGCATGTTGATTAACTCTTCTAAGTTTCTGTTCTTTTCCTCTTGATTATTCCATCGTACATAATCACCGTAGTCATGGTTGCCTAATACACTATATACACCATAAGGTGCTTTTATTGTTTTTAATAATTCTTTAAAACGATAGGTTTCATCAGCGGTATTGTTGACCAAATCACCTGAAAAAACAATCAAGTCAGGTTTTTGATCTTGAATAAGCTCAATAGCTTTTTTTAGAGGTTCAGTGGTATTGAATGAACCTAAATGGAGATCAGAAATTTGAACGATTCGAAACTTATGGAAGGAAGCACCCAACCGAGATGATTTGATTTTAATATTTCGAACCTGATAATCATAAGCCCCTTTAACCATTCCATAGATTAAAGAGAAAAAGGGAATTGACCCAATTATCAACCCGGTACGTACTAAAAACTCTGAGCGAGAAATTGGATTTTTAACTAACTCTGCTTCTGTTGAATTTATTAAGGAAGAAAAATAAGATAGGGTATAACGTACACCACGAATTATATCATCGGTTAAGAGAAACACACTAAAAATAACCTTCGAAAGCACAAGAATAAATATACTTGCAAATAAGTAAACTCTTAAAGCCTTCGGCCAATCTACTGTTTGACTTGTATTGGCTATTATAATGATCAAAACACAGATAGCACTTACCGACCAAAACAAATAAGTTAAGATTGAGGAAGCTGAAGAAGTACTATTTCGAGTTAAAAATCGTAGGCCTTGAAATGCATATAGGTCAATAGCCAGTAATAGAAGTATGAATATGAGTAGTCGAATCATTGATTAAGGAGAAAGTCTTTGAATTTTCCAGTTATCATTATTCTTTTTGTATGAAATTCTATCGTGTAATCTTCCTACTCTACCTTGCCAAAACTCTATGTAATCAGCATTTAAAGCAAAACCTCCCCAGTTTTCAGGACGCGGTACTTCTATATCTTTAAATTTTTCTTCGTACATTTTAAATTGATCATCTAATACTTGTCTATCATTCACCACTTCACTTTGATTGCTCGCCCAGGCACCTATTTGATTTTCTCTAGGTCGTGATTTAAAATACTCATCAGAATCTTGTTTGCTCACTTTTTCAATAACTCCTTCTATTCTAACTTGGCGCATTATTTCTGGCCAATAGAACAATAAACTAGCCTGATTGTTTTCAAAAATATCTCTGCTCTTTTTGGAGTTATAATTTGTGTAAAAAATAAAGCCATTCTCCGATGAGAATCCTCTTAACAATACTACTCTTGAACTGATGTTATTATCCTTTGTAGCAGTAGATAAAATCATGGCATTCACTTCAGGATTTCCAGATGATATGGCCAATTTCATCCAAATGTCAAATTGATCAAAAGGATTATCGCATAGGTGAGATTCAATCAATTCTCCATCACTGTAAGATCTACGCATACTTTTTAAATATTCATTGGTAGGTTTCATATATCGAATTTTAATCTGATGATTTTTACATTAACGTAATTGAGTTTCGCCTCAAATGTACTATCATATTAATGTAAGATTTATGATTTAGTTCAATAAAATCAATCTTATTCTTATAAATTTCCTTTTGGCACAATTTATGAATCTTATTATTTATAAAAGAAGTTCATTTTTAGTAACGAATACCTGATAGAGAAGAGGAACCTTTTTTGAACATCATCGTTAAATGTATTTAAACAATCAGGTCTATGGCAAACAGAATCATAAAAGTAAGACAAGGATCAATCCTGATTTCAGAACCATTTTTACTTGATTCTTATTTTAAGCGCTCTGTAATTTTACTTACGGAGCATGATAGTAAGGGTACGCTAGGTTTTATATTAAATAAACCTACAGATGTAAAATTGAACGATGCCGTAGAAGGTTTTCCAAATTTCGATGTACCATTGTACTTTGGGGGTCCCGTAGAAACAGACACATTATTTTATTTGCATACACTTGGTTCAAAGCTAAGAGGTGCCAAAAAGATTTGTGATGGTATATATTGGGGTGGAGATTACGATCAACTAAAATTGATGATCGATACCGGTCAAATCAATCCGGAGCAAATCAGATTTTATGCTGGATATTCCGGCTGGGAGCCAAAACAGTTGGATAGCGAGTTAAAAGAGAAATCCTGGTTGTTATCTAGTGGAACTAAGGACTTTACCTTTTTTGATAACGCTAAAGGCCTTTGGAGCACTGTATTAAAAAGTATGGGATCGGAGTATGCAATTTTGGCAAATTTTCCAGAAGATCCATCGCTTAATTAATTTTTCTCTTTCTTTCCACGTCTTATCTTTGTGACAAACCTATTCGTTTGTCATCTATAATTCCTTTAGATAAATTTTTAAACTTACGTAATTCTGGTGCTTTGATCATCGATGTCAGAAGTCCATCAGAATTTCAGCATGCCCATATTCCTGGTAGTATTAACCTTCCTTTGTTAAATGATATAGAGCGAAAAGAGGTTGGCATTATGTACAAACATAATGGAAAGAATTTAGCGGTTGAAAAAGGTTTTGAATTGGTGGGCTCACGATTTCATGAAATGATTCAATATGTGCGAGATCAAGTGAGAGATGATCAAACAGTTCTAGTGTATTGCTGGAGAGGAGGCCTTAGGAGTAATATCATGGAATGGTTATTATCAACAGGTGGAATGAAAGTTTATCGACTTGAAAATGGATACAAAGGATTTCGTAAGTGGGTTATAGAGAGTTTGCATATTCAAAAGAAAATTGTTGTTATTGGAGGGAAAACCGGTAGTGGAAAAACAGAATTATTGCAGTATCTTAATTCAAATGGTCATCAAACCATTGATTTGGAACAGTTGGCTCAACACAAAGGCTCAGTATTTGGTCATTTTGGAATGTTAAATCAACCCAGCAATGAAATGTTCGAAAATGTATTGGCCGACAATTGGGTAAAAGTTGATGAGAATAAAATACTTTGGATTGAGAATGAAAGTCGGACTATTGGAAAATGCACAATACCTGGTGCTATTTTTTCTCAAATGCGAAATGCCCGAGTTATAGATATTTGTATTCCCGATAAACATAGAACAAAAAGGATATTAAATGAATATGCCATTTATCCTAAAGAAGAGTTAAAATTAGCCTCCATCAAATTAGAGGAAAGATTAGGTGGTTTGAGACTCAAGTTAGTTTTAAGTGCATTGGAAGAAGATAGAATGGAAGATTGGGTTGAGCTATTGCTTCAATACTACGACAAGGCCTATATGCATGGTCATGAAAAACGCAAAGCCGAAAGTATTTTTCAATTCGAATATGATGGAATAAATAATCTAAATATGGAAGAGAGACTATTATCCTTGATAAAAACAGAAACAAAATATGAGCACCATTAAGGAAAGCATACAATTGACAAAATATAGTCATGGAGCTGGCTGTGGATGTAAAATTGCCCCGGAAGTATTAGACTCCATACTAGAAGGGCATACACTAAACTCAGAATTTAAAAATTTGCTGGTTGGAAATAATGAAAGAGATGATGCTGCCGCTATTGATTTGGGAAATGGTAGCTGTTTATTAAGCACAACAGACTTTTTTATGCCTATCGTTGATGATCCAACTTTGTTTGGTAAAATAGCGGCTACCAATTCCATTAGTGACATTTATGCAATGGGTGGAAAACCTATTCTCGCTATAGCAATTTTGGGATGGCCTATTGACAAAATTGATGTCCGATATGCAGGAGAGGTAATAAAAGGTGCTCGTTTGGTATGCGCAGAGGCAGGAATTCCCTTGGCAGGAGGACATAGTATAGATTCACCGGAGCCAATTTTTGGATTAGCCGTTAATGGTATTGCAACAAGAGATAATTTGAAAAGAAATAATACAGCTCAAGTTGGAGATTTACTTTTTCTTTCAAAACCATTGGGTGTTGGCGTTCTAACGACCGCTGTGAAGAAGGGACTATGTTCTGAATCGGATATTGAACATGCCATTGTTTCTATGACTAGTTTAAATAAAATAGGTGAGCGATTGGGTGAATTGAATTATGTGCATGCTTTAACAGATGTGACGGGTTTCGGTTTGTTAGGCCACTTGATTGAAATGACAGAATCATCTAATGTGAGTGCTCAACTTAAATTTGAGCAAATACCAATACTCGATGCGGCATTTGATTTTATTGAGAAAGGTTCAATCCCCGGAGGCACAAAAAGAAATCTCAAAAGCTACGGGCATAAGCTTGCTAACATGTCAATGGAGTTTCAATCTATCTTAGCAGATCCTCAAACATCCGGTGGACTATTGATTTCTGTAAATCCAAAATTTGAGAATGAGTTTCAAAACGCAATAAAAGGATTTGACGAATTAAATTGTTTAAGCAAACCTATTGGTAGAGTAGTGGTGGAAGGAAAAAACAGAATTGAAGTACTTTAAACCAAATGTCCGTCTCTTATCAGTAATTTTCTATCCGCTCGGTCCGCTAAGTCGATGTTGTGAGTAACAATAATAAATGTTTGGTTAAATTCTTTACGGAGTTCGAAAAGTAAAGAATGTAATTCATTTGCATTGGCCGAATCGAGATTTCCACTGGGTTCATCTGCCAAAATCAATTCCGGACTATTGATCAATGCTCTGGCTATAGCAACCCTTTGCTGTTCACCACCCGATAATTCAGATGGCTTGTGATCCGCTCTATCATTCAAATTTAATCGTTCCAATAATTGATATGCTTTCTCCAAGCTTGATTTCTTATCAACACCTTTAATCAACGAAGGAATAATAATGTTTTCAATGGCTGTAAACTCAGGTAATAACTGAAAGAATTGAAAAATAAAACCCAGATGGTTGTTTCGGAAGAGTGCCAATTGATTCTGGTTCATGATACTCAAGCGCTGATCTCCAAACGAAATCTCTCCTTTATCGGCTTTCTCTAAAGTGCCCAAAACATTTAGCAAAGTCGATTTTCCGGCACCGGATGCACCAACTATTGATATTATTTCACCTTTACTGATTTCTAAAGAAATACCTTTCAATACTTCAATAGAATTATAGGATTTGTAAATAGCTTCGGCTTTGAGTAACACAAGGGCAAATATAATAGGAATAACATTGCTTCCACTTTTTCGTTAGACAGATATTATCAAATTGTACGTAGGTTTTATATTTTTAAAAAATCATGTAGGTTTGTCGGCTATAAATAAAATTCGTGTTTAAATTTTATACAGAAACTCCATTTTGGTTCATTCTTTTTTGCTTTATACTGGCATTAGGCTATTCCTTTTTGCTTTACTATAAAGCAAAAGAACTGAATGAATTTCCCAGTTGGTTAAAAAAGACAATGTTTGCATTGAGAATGATTTGTGTGTTCTTAATTGCATTTTTGCTTTTATCACCGTTTATAAAAATAGTAGGACATACGCTTGAAAAACCCATTTTAATATTAGCTCACGATAATTCCGCATCGCTTAAAAACAATACGAGCGTATCGGATCCAACGTATCTGAAAAATCTTCAAAGTTTGGAGCAAGAACTAAGTAAGGACTTTGAAGTTCACACATACACTTTTGGAGAAAAGATTAGCGATGGTTCAAAATTGGATTTCATAGAATCGTCTACCGATTTTAGTATGCTTTTCAACAGTTTGGAAAGCAAGTTTCTGAACCGAAATGTTGGTGCTCTAATACTAGCTAGCGATGGAATATATAACAGCGGATCGAACCCAATTTACGATGCAGATCAGTTTAATGCACCTGTCTTTTCTATAGCTTTGGGTGACACCACTGTACGAAAAGATCTTATTGTAAGCGGGGTGCGACACAATAAAACCGTAGTAATTGGGAATACATTTCCGATTGAAGTCTCTCTTAACGCTCGTCAATGTTCAGGAGAAAAAGCAATCATTCGATTGTATAAAGAATCCACACTGTTATCGACCAGAGAACTAAATATAAGCGGAAGTAGATATTCCATTCTCATTCCATTTTATATTGAAGCAATACAAAAAGGCTTGCATCAATATACCATTACTGCCGACAAGCTAGGAAATGAAACTACGTATCAAAACAATTCGCAAACATTTTTTATTGAGGTTATCGAGAATAAAAACAAGGTATTGATTTTGGCGGCTGCACCGCATCCCGATTTAGGAGCCATAAAAGTTTCATTGGAGAACAATTTTAATTACGATGCAGATATCACACTTGCTAATAACTTTAATCTTGATTTCAATAATTACAGTTGTGCCATCTTGCATCAGATTCCAAGTGCTTCATCTCCAGGAGAGAATATTTTGAACAAAATCAATCAGCTAAAAATTCCCCATATATTTATTATTGGAGCCCAATCAGATCCCGGTCTATTCAATAAATATAAAACAGGAGTCGAGATCAGAAACAGTAATGGAAAGAATAATGATGTTTTAGCTTCTATCAACAATCAGTTTTCACTTTTTACTACGGAGGATGAAACAAAAAGCAGAATTTCAAATTTTCCACCATTAATACAACCTTTTGGAACTTATGTAAACACTTCAAACAACCAAGTATTTGCTGTTCAGAAAATTGGTGGTGTTAAAACAGATCAGCCATTAATTGTATTTAATAATGCTGATGACGTGAGAAGGATAATCATAGCAGGAGAAGGTTTATGGAGATGGAAACTTAAAGAGTACAGTGAGTTCTCGAACCATCAAGCTGTGGATGAGTTTATATTAAAATGTGTGCAATACGTCAGTACCACCGAAAAACGAAGCCCATTTAAAGTCAATCATAAATCAACATACAGAGAAAATGAATCGGTACTTTTTGATGCTGAGTTATATAATGAAAGTGGAGAGTTGGTGAATAGTAGTGATGTGTCAATTTCCATCGTTCAACAGAATACCAATGCTTCATTTCCTTTTACTTTTAGTAAAACACAGACTGCTTATCAATTAAATGCCGGAAA
>Ga0116144_10001183_pt1 | contig 32343 bp, 20 predicted proteins | sample AD_UKC035_MetaG_FD_89746 | JGI IMG/M metagenome (GOLD analysis project Ga0116144, IMG submission 89746) | Active sludge microbial communities of municipal wastewater-treating anaerobic digesters from USA - AD_UKC035_MetaG | ecosystem: Engineered > Bioreactor > Anaerobic > Digestate | place: USA...
CATTGTTCGGAACCGGATTGTCGAGGCCTATTGATGGTCTTGCCGGGAGATTGATCAGTTATCTGAATGAAAGTGGTGCAAAAATAATTTCAATTGATATTCCAAGTGGTTTATATACTGATTCATTACCTGAGAAGGATGCTCACATCATACAGGCAACAGGTACATTGAGCTTTCAATTGCCAAAATTCAGTTTCCTATTTCCAGGAACCGGTAAGTATGTTGGAGAATGGCATCTTCTGGATATTGGACTCGATCGAAAATTTATCACCGGACTTTCTACGAAAAGATATTACACAAGCATTACAGATTGTAAGAATATTTTAAAGCCAAGACCTAAATATTCCCATAAGGGGACCTTTGGACATGCTCTCCTCATCTCAGGCAGTAAGGGAAAGATGGGAGCTGCTGTTATTGCAGCATCTGCGTGTTTAAGAAGTGGTGTATGCTTACTAACCGTCCATTCACCTTCATCAGGTGCCGATATATTGCAGGTATCGGTTCCTGAAGCCATGCTCAGTGAGGAAACAGGAGAAGCATTTATAAAAACAATACCTGACCTGAATCCATATACTGCTATTGGTATTGGACCGGGGTGTGGTACAGGTGAGGAATTCTCATTTGTTTTAAAAGAGATAATAAGTAACGTAACCTGTCCACTCGTTCTTGATGCAGATGCAATCAATTGTCTCTCTAATCATCCCGGGCTATTAGAAAAAGTTCCTCAAAATACGATACTAACTCCACATATAAAGGAATTTGATCGCTTAGCCGGTAATCCTCTAAATGATGCAGAACGTCATAAAAGGCAGGTGGCATTCAGTGTTAAATATAAAGTCTTAGTGGTTTTGAAGGGTGCTCATACCTGTATAAGTGCACCGGATGGATCGGTTTATTTTAATTCGACAGGAAATCCGGGAATGGCAAAAGGTGGAAGTGGAGATGCATTAACCGGCGTAATATTGGCATTACTTGCTCAAGGATACTCTACATTGGATGCAAGTCGCCTGGCTGTATTCGTACATGGAACGGCAGGGGATATAGCAAAAGAAAAATTTACGGAGTATTCAATGACTTCGATGGATTTAGTTGCCGGTCTGGGAGATGCATTCAAAATGATATTGCATCACGAACTTTAAATTTTATCGGAAGTGATTGATTTTATTGAGGAAGTACTCCTTTACCCTCTCTAATCAGAATAGGCGTTTGACCGGTACAATCAACAACAGTTGAAGGGTCCAGTGAGCCTGTCCCTCCATCAATTACAAGATCAACTTTATCTCCAAGCGTTGCATCGATCTCTTCAGGGTCGCTTAGATAATCTATAATTTCATCATCATTATGAAGTGAGGTTACCATGAGAGGATTACCAAGCTCAAGGATCAGGCGTCTTGTAATATTGTTATCCGCTACCCTGATACCTATGGTTTTCTTGTTTGATTTAAAAATTGCCGGTACCTGATTGTTTGCATTAAGAATATAGGTGAATGGTCCGGGTAAGGTATTTTTCATCAAGCGAAAAATTTCATTGCTGAAAGGTTTGGTGAAATCTGAAATGTGACTAAGGTCAGAACAAAGAAAAGAGAAGTTGGCTTTTTCGAGTTTAATTTTTCTGAATCTGCAGATCTTATCAATTGCTTTATTGTTATAAATATCGCAGGCCAGCGCATAAACCGTATCTGTTGGAATGACTATAATTCCACCTGCTTTCAATGTATCTACTGCCTGCGCAATGAACTTTTCATTGATATTGTCAGGATAAATTTTCAGCAGCATTTACAAATGGAGTAGTTTCGGAAGTGGTTATTTAACAGCAGGCTCGGTGAACTTCTTCGCATCAGCCAAAAATTTTGCAAGTCCACTGTCAGTTAATGGATGTTTTAGCAAATCAAGGATAGCAGAAAGGGGACAGGTAGCCACGTCAGCGCCGGCTTCTGCGCATCTTACGATATGTAAAGGACTGCGAATTGATGCAGCCAGAACCTGTGTCTGGAAATCATACATGCTATAAATATGTACGATCTGATGTATAAGATCAATTCCATCCTGATTAATATCATCAAGACGGCCGAGGAAAGGTGACACGTATGTTGCACCTGCCTTTGCGGCAAGAAGCGCTTGTCCGGCAGAGAACACCAATGTGCAATTGGTTTTAATTCCTTTGTTTGCGAAATATCTCAATGCCTTGACACCATCTTTTATCATTGGAACTTTCACAACGATTTGCTTATGTAGTGAAGCAAGCATTTCACCTTCATCAATAATACCGTTGTAATCAGTTGAAATGACTTCTGCACTTACATCGCCGCTTACTATTTCACAAATGTTGACATAGTGTTTCATGATATTATCATGTCCGCTAATGCCTTCTTTCGCCATTAATGAAGGGTTGGTAGTTACACCATCAAGTACGCCAAGATCTTCGGCTTCTTTGATCTGTGCGAGGTTCGCTGTGTCTATGAAGAATTTCATGCGTGTTGGTTAAGGTTATCAGGGTGGTATTGAATTGGTTGAAATGAACTGAAAGGTATAAAAAAACGGGTAAGCTGACTATATCGCACCGCTCAACCATTTATCCTTGCTCCGTTCCCGGCCTGGGGAGGTTCACAGGAGCTGGTCGTATAGGACTTACCCGTACGCAAAAGTAAGAATACAAGCTTACATATGGAAATAAATCATCCTTTTATTGTTAAAAACTCAGTTTTACAGGGGCTCTTTTTCTTTTTGTCTCCTCAGAGAATTCATGTAGGTTTGCATGAATAGAAAATTTTAGATTATGGAAAACCCTCGTACTCAGACTAAAGTAGCCATGACCTATGGTGCCTATTATGGATTGGCAGGTGCCTTAGTGTTCCTCTTGTTTTATTTTATGGGCACTGATATTCAATCACGTGTGCCTCAGTATGTTGGCTATGTTATTATGATCATATTTATCATCATGGGGATTAAAAATTATCGTGATGAAGATCTGGGAGGGAGCATAAGTTACGGCAAATCGCTGGGCACGGGGATTTTGATTGCAACATTTGGCGGTGTGATCACCGGTGCATTTACGATTTTATTTTTCACTGTCATCGCTCCTGATATGCTTGAAAGAATTATCACTGCCAGCCAGGAAAAAATGCTTGAGCAAGGAATGGACGAAAATAGTATGCAGATGGCAATGGAATACACAAGAAAATTTATGACGCCCACATGGATGTTTGTTTTTTCTATTCTCGGTTCTGCTTTCATGGGACTTCTGTTTTCTTTGATCATTTCTGTTTTCATGAAAAAGGATCAGACACCATTCCAATCAAATATAGGTTAATCTGCAGCAAGTGAATATTTCAGTAGTCATTCCAGTTTATAATGAAGAAGAATCTATTCCGGAATTGACGGAGTGGATCATTCGTGTCATGCAGGCGAATGGCTATTCTTTTGAGATCTTATATGTTGATGACGGTAGCAAAGACAGTTCCTGGAATATCATCGAACAACAATCAAAAAAGAATACTTCTGTAAAAGGTATCCGTATGCGCCGGAATTACGGAAAGTCTGCTGCCTTGCATGAAGGCTTTTCTGCATCAAAAGGTGATGTAGTTATCACCATGGATTCTGATCTGCAGGATAGTCCGGATGAAATTCCTGCCTTGTACTAAATGATCTCAGAAGAGAAATATGATCTGGTTTCAGGTTGGAAGAAAAAACGTTATGACCCTATCTCAAAAACAATTCCAAGCAAATTCTTCAACTGGACGACCAGGAAGATGTCAGGTATAAATAACCTGCATGATTTTAATTGTGGGTTGAAGTCATACAGAAAAGATGTTGTAAAAAGTATTGAGGTATATGGCGAAATGCATCGTTATATACCTGTCCTTGCCAAATGGGCCGGATTTACAAAAATAGGAGAGAAGGTTGTTGAACATCGTGCCAGAAAGTATGGTGTTACCAAATTTGGTCTGGAGCGATTTGTCAATGGTTTTCTTGACTTGCTTTCTATCACTTTTGTTTCACGATTTGGAAAGCGTCCGATGCATTTATTTGGTCTCTTAGGATCGATCATGTTTATCGTTGGCTTTATGGCTGCATTGTATCTGGGACTCAGTAAACTCTATAGTGTGTACTATAATCTGCCTGCAAGACTGATCACCAACCGGCCATCTTTTTATATATCACTTAGCTGTATGATCATCGGAACTCAAATGTTTCTCGCGGGTTTTCTTGGTGAGTTGATATCAAGAAGTTCTTCTGATCGAAATAAATATATTATCAGGGAGAAATTGAATATCCCGGATTAAATTAATTCTCTTTCCTTGAAAGTTGTCATCATCGGACCGGCACACCCATTGCGCGGTGGAATAGCAGATTTTAATGAAGCTCTCGCCAGTGCATTTCAGGACGAAGGTTCTGAAGTAAGTATTTTTTCTTTTTCTTATCAATACCCTTCATTTTTATTTCCCGGCACATCTCAATTTACAAAGGATGCCGCTCCCAAACAGCTCAGCATTCAATCAACTATTCATTCATTGAATCCACTAAGTTGGAGAAGGACTGCTTCACAAATTCTTAAGACGAAGCCGGATCTTGTCCTTGTACGTTACTGGCTTCCTTTTATGGCTCCTGCTCTCGGGAGTATTTGCAGACTGCTTCGTCGAAAAGCTGTGAAGGTCATTGCTATCACAGATAACGTCATACCACACGAGAAAAGACCAGGTGATAAACAGTTGACAAATTATTTTCTTAGATCTTGCAAAGGATTTATTGCCATGTCGAAATCGGTGATGGAAGATGTAAGGAGTTTTATTCCAAATGCATCTGCTGTATTTCTGCCTCACCCAATCTATAATATCTTTGGAGACATCGTCGATAAAGAGGTGGCAAGGAAAAAGCTTGACATTAATGAAAAAGATAAGGTGATATTATTTTTCGGATTCATCAGAGCTTATAAAGGTCTGGACCTTCTCTTAGATGCAATGGCTGATGAAAGACTGGCAAGTATGAAAGTCAAACTTATCATTGCCGGAGAATTCTACGAAGATAAAAAGCCATATCTTGACCAGATAGACAGACTTTCGATACAGGATAGGGTTATATTTCATTCGTCTTATATCCCTAAAGAAGATGTTAAATATTATTTCTGTACCTGTGATATGGTAGTCCAACCTTATCGTAGTGCTACACAAAGTGGAATAACTCAAATTGCATACCATTTTGAAAAACCGATGCTTGTAACTAATGTTGGCGGACTTCCGGAAATTGTACCCGATCAGCATGTCGGTTATGTCACGGAAATTTCCGGCCAATCGATAGCGAACAGGATATTCGATTTTTATAATTTGCAAAAGGACAAAGAATTTTCAATGAACATAAAAACGGAGAAAGAACGTTTCACCTGGTCAGCTTTCATTCGCGGTGTTAAAAAACTACATGAAGATATTAATTAGGTCTGTTTTTTTATTCTTCCTTTTTAGCTGTTCCTTTAACCAGGTTTTTTCAACTTCTTTAAGGCTAAGTGGTAAGGTTACAGAAGCCAATGGTGAGCCTGTGCCATTTGCGAGTGTCTACATAGAAGGTAGCTCACGTGGAACAACAACGAACATAGAAGGAAATTATACTTTAGAGTTGGAGCCCGGAAACTACAAAGTTGTGTATAGATTCATTGGCTTTAAACAACGAACAGAACAGGTTGTTATCCAGAATTCAGCGATTACTCTCGATGTGGTTCTGGAAAAAGAATCTTACCTTCTGAAGGAAGTTAATATAGTTGCTGGAGCCGAGGATCCTGCATATGCAATAATTCGCAATGCACAAAAGAAGAGGAAAGATTATGTTCGGGAAGTAGAAGAGTATAAGAACCTTGCCTATGTGAAATCTACTCAGAAGATGGAATCCTATCCTAAGAAAATTCTGGGACAGGATGTTGATATGGGTCAGTTGATAGATACAGTAAGTAAGATATTTTATTTAAGCGAATCTGTCTCTAATTTCTCTTTTCAGCAAACTGATAAGGTAAGGGAAGAAATGATTTCATCTACACTCAGCGGAGATCCACAGGGCTACAGTTTCAACAAAGCTTCAGATCTCTTATTGAATTTTTATGATAATCTCATTCAAATTGGCGGAATAACACCAAGGGGACTCGTATCACCGATTTCAGCATCGGCATTGATGTATTATGACTACAGACTGGAAGGAACATTCATAGAGAATGGTTTGACTGTAAATAAGATTAAAGTCTTACCGAAGCGTAAAAATGATCCGGTATTTCGTGGCGATATTTTTATCCTTGATGATAGCTGGCGCATACACAGCTTTGACCTCTTGATAACGAGAGATCAGCAAATACAGTTTCTTGATACATTCAGAGTCATTCAAAGCTTTTTACCTGTTGAAGGTGAAAAGTGGATGCTTTTTAACACTCAGTACTCCTATCATTTTGATATTATGAATTTTGTCGGGAGTGGGATGGTGTTAGGGATATTTAGCGAGTACCTATTAAATCCGGGCTTTCCGCCGGGCTATTTCGATGGCCAAATACTGAAAGTCAATAAAGAATCGAACACTCGGGATAGCAGTTACTGGGAGCAAATTCGTCCGGTTCCACTTACTGTAGAAGAGAAAGTTGACTATAAACATAAAGACAGTACACGAATTGTTTTTGAATCTAAGGAGTACATGGACTCTATGGATGCCAGATATAACAAATTGCGTACATCGGACATATTGTTGAATGGTTATACATATCAAAATTCATATAAGGGTAGATCTCTTTCTGTTTCTTCCTTGCTTGAAAATTTGCAGTTCAATACAGTTGAAGGATTTAATACAAGTATCGAATTTGATTTTCGGAAACATTGGAAGGAATCAGGTTCACGTTCCTTGCTTATTTCGCCCTCACTGAGGTATGGATTTTCTAACAAACACTATAATGCCAAACTTACAGGAGAATACAGGTTTAATCCTCAGCGAAATTCGATTTTGAAAATAGAGGGTGGAAGCGATGTTGTTCAGTTTAACTCAGGGAATCCAATAACTCCTCTTGTGAACTCGATGTATTCTTTGCTGGCGATGAAGAATTACATGAAAGTTTATGAAAAACGATACGGGAAGATTGAACATAGATCAGAGCTTTTTAACGGAATAAGATTAGGACTGGCTGCGGAATATGCCGATCGATTGCCATTGCGCAATACCACTTCATATTCATTTACAAATAGCAGTGACAGGAAGTATACTCCCAATTTACCGCGAATACCCGATTCCCCAGAACTTTATGACTCGCCTTGGTTTATAAACATGTATGAAGTTCCGCGAAATCAAGCCTTCAGCGTGGAGGCAGATTTGAGGATTAGGATCAGGCAAAAGTTTATTGACAGGCCGGAAGGAAAGTATATTGTTGGAAGTAAATATCCTGAATTGGGGGTGAATTTTAAGAAAGCATTTGATGTACTTGATTCTGACGTCGAATATGATCTTATTACTGTCTCCGTAAGTGATGAATTAAAGCTGGGCTTGCTTGGCCAACTTCGCTATCTTCTTATTGCAGGAAGATTTCTCGAACAAAAGAATATCTATTTTATGGATGTTCATCATTTCAATGGTAACAAGACTTTCTTTACCAATTTTAAGCTTGATCAGTTTAGAAACCTTGACTACTACAGAGAAAGTACATTGAGCGATTATGTGCAGATCCATGCAGAACATAATTTTGGCGGGTTTTTGTTGAATAAGATCCCCTACATCAGAAAATTGAAATTGAATGAATTTGCAGGCTTACATTATTTAACTAAATGGAGCCTGAATCATTATACTGAGATCAGTCTTGGAATCGAGAAGTTGAATTTTATTCGGCTGGAGGTATATACTTCATTCGTAGAGAACAAGATGGGTCCAATAGGCTTTGTGTTCGGAATTAGGAGAAGTATTGGTGGTCGGAGATAGAAATAATTCTATTTTTGCACTCGAATTATTTTTGATTTAAAAGCATTATGGCAAGCAAGCAACAAAAGATTAAAGAACCAATAAAATATCTTCGCTCTACCTATAAGAAGAAGGGAAAGAAGTACACCACATTTCTGAGAGGACTTATGATTAGGAAAGTCAGAGGAATGGATAGCCTTGCTGCAGCATTAAACAAAGAAGCCTTTAAGAAAATCGACTGCCTTGATTGTGCTAACTGTTGTAAAACGATGTCGCCAACATATACAAAAGTGGATGTAAAGCGAATCTCAAAGCATATCGGGATGAGCCCTGCAGAATACTTTGATAAGTATCTTTATAAAGATGAGACGGGTGATATTATGAATAAAAAAACACCTTGTCAGTTTTTAAAGAAGGATAATAAATGCTCTATCTATCCGGTACGTCCGACAGATTGCAGTGGATTTCCTCATACACAAAAGAAAGATTTTAAGTTATTCATCACAGGGACTCACAAGCAAAATATCGAATATTGTCCTATCACGCTGAACATTGTTGAGCGCATGCATGAAATCGTTATTGAGCAGGGAAAGAAAAACTTGTCTGCGAAAGATGTTAAGCAATAATAAGCTTCCTAATTTATTGTTTGATAAATTTCTTTGAATAGACGATGTTATTCTGCTCTATAGTAAAGAAATATATTCCCGGTACCATTGAAGTCAGTTGTAGTTCCTGTGCATCAGGTCCGGATTTTAGTACTGAACTTTTTTGGATGAGCTTGCCATTTATATCATAGATCAAAATTGTGAATTTTCCTTCTGCGAGGAATTTATAGCTGAGCGTTTCACGAACAGGATTGCGTACCAACTCTAGCCGGTTGTTTCTGTTTGTTCCCAAATTCTTTATGCCTACCGGTAGAGTTATTCCATCATTTCTATATACGCCGGATCCATGTGTAAATGCCACCAGGCTTTGATCTGCAGGGGAGTAGACAAGGTCAAAAATCATTACCCCTGAAGGTAAACCGAGATTCATAGCATCCCAGTTCAGTCCGGCATCCACGGATACAAATACACCCAGATCACTTCCTGCATAAATGGTATCAGGATGGTTAAGATCCTGTGTGATGCAATGAAAAGGAATATCCGGTAAGGAAGTGCTGATATCTGTCCAGTTTGCTCCTGCATCAGTAGATTTATAAATATGTCCTGCTCCAAAACCGGAAAATGCAGCATAAACAATGCGACTATCTCTCGGATCAATAGCAATGTCTCTTGGAAAACGATTGGGCAATCCTGACGAAACATTAGTGAAAGTCACACCACCATCGGCACTTCTTAGAATGCTCATTGGCCCGCCTGACCCCGGAGCCATTCCAATATAGATTGAGTCAGAATTGGTCCATGATATTGCCATGCAAAGTGCAACATTTCCGCCGGCCATCTGACCATTGTGAGCATAGGTCCATGAGAATCCCTGGTCAACAGATTTTTGTAAGCTGTCGCCTGCAGCATATAACACATCAGGATTTGAATAGCTCAGAGCAAAAGGAGCTATGAAAGCGACCGAATTTCCGCCAAAGGAGCTGGCTGAGTGATTAAGGATATTATAAAATGAAAATCCCTGATCATCCGATTTCAAGATATTCAGATATTGATAGGAGCCGTACATCAATTGATCGTTGAATGGATCAATGGCATTAAATGACCCATCGCCGCCGATGACAAAATCCCAAAATGTTGATCCGTTATATCGAATAGTATTATTATCCTGCAGCCCTGCAAGCATAATGTTTGCATTCTGATGTGAGACAGAACCTATATAAGATTGCGATGTAACATATCCTGTAGTACAATCATAATAATTGTCTCCGAAATCATCACTTCGAAATAAACCGCCATCTGTAAGGATGTATATTTTATTTGGGTCTAGTGGGTTGGAGACAATGTCATGAATATCCGGATGAACATCATATGTATTGGGTAACAGATCAGGGAAATTCCCATTCATTTCTGAACGAAACAGATAAACACCTCCAAACATTACTCTTGACGAATCATCATCTTTCATGCACAGTCCCTTTGCATACCATCCCTGATACGAAACTATTTCTGTAAGTCCGCTTGCTGTTGTCCAGGTAAGCCCTCGATTGGTACTTCTGTAAATGCCTACAGTGCTGAACAAATCGGCAATAAGGGCGATAATAGAACTGCGATTTTGATTGTTGAATGCAAGTGTGATTCTCCCGGTATTAGTGGGTGGAGGTAAGCCTGTTGTAACGCGAACCCAGCTATTACCGCTATTAGCTGATCTGTAAATTCCCGGGTTTGGACTGTCAACATTTCCAACGCCTGCGTAAATAAAATTTGTATCGACAGGATCAAGCAGGATATCCATCACCATCAGTTCATTTAACACTCTAAACCAGTTTGTGCCTCCATCATTTGTTTTATAAACTCCTTCGGTGGTCGCCGCATAAATGACCTGAGGGTTCAAAGGATTGATCTGTAAATCCCAAATTCCTCTAACTTGTTGATATTGCCAATCAAGGCTGGGGTTCCAGGTGTTGCCACCGTCAAGGGACTTTAATATACCGATGCCGACGCTTCCCCGTGTAGGTCTTTCTATCAGTCCATTTTTTGCAGAGCCATAAGAATGCATTTCACCTGTACCAATGTACATGATATCCGGGTTTGAAGGATCAATGGCAATTGAACTGATACCAAGTACAGGATATCCGGTAGGTACATAAGTCCATGCATTGAAACCGATTCCGCCTGTTGTCGATTTCCATAAACCACCGGAAGCTGATCCAAGCCAGATGGTACTTGTATCATTGGGATGAAATGCCATAGAAAGAGTTCTGCCTCCGACATTGTCGGGGCCAAGACTATACCATGGAGAAGTAGCTGAACCCGAGATTGACTCCGTGTTTTCAAACCTGGACTTATAATAATTATATGCAGAAGTATATGCACCCGGTGGTATATCCTGCTCCGGATATGCACGACTGGTATTGATAAATTGCATCGACTCCCAGGCACCACTTTTCTTCACCGGCTCAATGATTTCAGTAGGCTTTGGCATCTCTTTTAATGAAAGGATGAAAAGGCAGAAGACAAGAGCTATAGACGCAATAACTATTGAACTAAGTATTAATTTTACACGCATAACAAATAAAACTGATTAATTTAGTAATGACACCCGGGCATCATCTACAATAGAATAACGCTCTTAAGGTATATCTTTTCAACGAAAATTAGAGAACAAAACTCCAAAATGACCTTTTATCCGGATTAATGAATTCCTCGCATTTGCATATTATTCATGAAAAATGTAGGTTTGGTATGTTAATTTCGGATGGAAATTGATTTTTAATGTAAATAGATCATGATGAAATATTTGACGGTGATATTATTAATTCTGCCTCTTTTTTGTTTTTCTCAGGATGAGGAGGCAGGTCAGAATAAATCTGTGAAGTCGGGATTTGGCGTAAGTGTAGTGCAGGTTCAACCTGAATTTCCGGGTGGCCCAGACAGTTTGCAGAGTTTTCTAAAACAAAATCTGACCTATCCGGATTCTGCGAAGTTTAATCGTATTCAGGGCAGAGTTTATATTGGTTTTTTAGTTGATAAAAAAGGAAAAATTGGTGAAGCGAAAGTGCTTAGCGGAGTGAATGAACTTTTGGATAATGAAGCCCTAAGAGTTGTAAGCCAAATGCCTCAATGGAAACCGGGGACAGCAGGTGGAAATCCAACTTCAGTACAATATATTTTGCCAATCGACTTTATTATTCCTAAAGACATTCAGGAATAGTTTATTTTAATTCAGGGAGGGAGACACATTGTGTTGTTCTTCGCACACAAATTTATAACCTACACCGCGAACTGAGAAAAAGTAGCGGGGTTCTTTAGGATCTGTTTCGAAATATTTTCTGAATGCAAGAATAAAATTGTCGACTGTCCTTGTCGATGGATAAATGTCGTATCCCCAAACTGTTTCAAGGATCTGTTCTCTGCTCACGACTTCGTTTTTTCTTTCTATTAAAAGTTTTAGCAATGCAATTTCTTTCTTGGTAAGTCTGATCCTTGACTTATCTTTTCCTAGGATCTCATAGGTCAGGAAATTTACCTCATTACCTTCAAAGCGGAATATATCATTGATCTCCTTCTTCTCTTCCTGACTGAGACTTCGCTTAACTAAGACATTCACTCTGAGTAAAAATTCTTCAAGGTTAAATGGCTTCGTCATGTAATCATCTGCTCCGCGCTTCAATCCCATGATCTTGTCTTCGCTTGCATTTTTTGCACTGAGAAATAATATTGGAATTCCGGAATTATGAAGCCGTATCGCTTCGCAAACTGCGTAACCGTCCATTTCCGGTAGCATTACATCTAGTACTACCATATTGAATCTTTCTTGTTTGAAGATCTTTACAGCTTCAGTACCGGTACTTGCTGCCACAACTTTATAGCCTTCTAATTCAAGGTTTAACTTAATAGCTTCCTGTAAGTGTTCTTCGTCTTCTACCAGTAAAATGCGTATCATAATGGAGAGAATTTATGGGTTCAGGAGATTATACTTTTACTATAACAAATATAGTCATATCACTGTTTTAGGATTCTTATAGCCTTGTTAATTTTAAGAAAATTAAATGATTTTTAGAAGTGATTTGTCAGGCTTAAGCAAGATTATTTTGCTTTTGTACCATTATTCAGAAAACGCAGGCATAAGAGATAGAGTCAAAAAACGTATCTTTGGCCTAAATATTTAATATGAATTCAAGCGGGTTAGCTTATCTTTTGGATAATACTTCACTATCACCTGATTTTAGCACGATTGGCCGCAAGGTGATGAATGATGAAAGGGTCACTGCTGAAGAAGGACTTTTATTGTATCAGCAAGGCGAACCGGGATTTCTTGGTGCTTTAGCAAATTTTGTTCGGGAGCGTAAGAATGGAAATGTGACCTATTTCAATAGAAATTTTCATATTGAACCAACAAATATCTGCGTATTCAGCTGTAATTTTTGTTCGTACTCACGCTTGCTAAAACAAAAGGAAGAAGGTTGGGAACTCAGCGCTGAAGAGATTCTCGACAAGGTCAAATCTTACGACGGACAGCCTGTTACGGAAGTTCATATTGTCGGTGGTGTACATCCTAAAATGGACCTGTATTACTTTGCGGATATACTAAAACAGGTCAAAGTCCACCGGCCCGATTTGCACATAAAAGGCTTCACAGCCGTTGAGTTACATTACATGTTCCGCAAGGCAAAGCTTAGCATGGAAGATGGGATGAAGCTCATCCACGAAGCCGGTCTGGATTCTTTACCCGGGGGAGGAGCAGAAATATTTGATGAGGAGATCAGAAACATTATCTGTAGTGACAAATGCACAGCTGAGGAATGGCTGGAAATTCATCGCTTAGCGCATCGTCTGGGAATGCACAGTAATGCAACGATGTTATACGGACATATTGAGAATTATTCTCACCGCATAGATCACATGGAACGTTTAAGGAAGATGCAGGATGCTACGGGTGGTTTCAATACATTCATACCATTGAAATTCAGGAATGGCGACAATGCAATGTCTGATGTACCGGAAGTTAGCGTGGTAGAAGACCTGAAGAATTATGCCGTTTCAAGAATTTTTCTTGACAATTTTAATCACATCAAAGCTTACTGGCCTATGATCGGCCGGAGCACAGCTCAGCTTTCCATGGCTTTTGGAGTGGATGATCTGGATGGTACCATTGATGATACTACAAAAATCTATTCCATGGCCGGTGCAGAAGAACAGAATCCAAGTCTCTCAACAGCACAACTTGTTGAACTGATCAGGCAGGGTGGAAGAGTTCCGGTAGAGCGTGATACTTTGTATAATGTGGTGACTGAATATTCGGAGACAGCAGTAAGAGTTTAAGCGGTTCGCCGAACAGGTGGGGGAGTAGATGATTTATATTTTAGCCTGTATCACTATGCTTATCATAAGCATTGAAAGTTTTTATTCTACTCGAAAAATCGCGAAACACAAAGACATAGGCGGGGTAAAATTTAGAAGCTATTTATTTGCGATTGTTAGTTTCGCCTTATCACTTTGATTATTATTTGAATTTTTCGGCATAGTAAACGCTGGGCGGCGAATTCCCTCTTAGATACTTAATCGTGTTGTGCCAACATTTTTCTTTGGAACTCTCAATCATGTATTTGAAGACAATGATCTATTTCATACTGCCCGAAATTGAAAATTTCGAATTCAGAAGCCATTGTATAATTTATAGTTAGCACTTATATTTACGCAACGAAATTCAATCCTTTCCAACATGAAAAAGACCATTTTCTGCATCTATATTTTCTTCTTTTCTTTCAATAGTGTATTTGCTCAATGGCAGTACACCGGAGTTGGAGGAAGTATCCAATCTGTCATGGCGAAAGGTGATACAATATTGGCGTCCCAAGATTATGCAGGTTTAAAGTTATCGATAGATAATGGCATGACATGGAATTCGACGAATATAGGTTTGACTACACCTCGTGTTTATTCCATCCTTTTTGCCGATTCGGCAATATTCGCTGGCACACATACAGGAACAGTGTTCAGGTCTACTGATAGTTGCGCAAGTTGGGTGGAAGTTCCAAACGGACTAACCGGCATAGATTTTCTATCAATGACTAGCATCGGATCATATGTGTTCGCCGGCGAATACCATTATGGAATCTTTCGAACTACTGATAACGGAGACTCTTGGTCCGCAGCGAATAACGGTTTAACGAATACTATCGTACAATCTATGGCCACAATGGGCAGCATCGTGCTTGCCGGTACTTTCGCGGGTGGCGTGTTCGTTTCCTCCGACAGCGGAAACAGCTGGACTCCGAAGAATACAGGCATGGGACTTGAAACAGTTACATGCCTTGCCACATCAGGTTCCACCATTTATGCTGGTACAGGTAATGGCATGTATAAATCAACGGATACCGCTAACACTTGGACCGCTATAAACAACGGACTAACTGCTTTGAATATAGATGATATTACCACCAGTGGAGCTTACATCATATTAGCAACTTGGGGTGGCGGTGTATTTTATTCTATTGACGGCGGAGCACAATGGACACAATGGAATACAGGTTTAGGAGGAAATGTGATCTTAAAGATTGCATCAAACTCCACAACAGTATTTGCAGGTGTGAACGGTCAAGGTTTATATAAGAGATCATTGTGGGAAATCACCGGAATTGAAAATGCGACTTCAATAGAATATAAAATCTACCCAAATCCAGTAATGGATTATGTAATTTTTAATTGTTCAGATCCGGCTTATAAGGCTGGAACAATGACAATTTACGACCCTGCTGGATCTGAAATAGAAAGACACTCCATCCGATCTAATAATGAAAAAATCCCTATTAATTTAGGATCCGGAATGTATTATTTTAAAATTACAGGTCAAGATAAGGGATTCCACTGTGCTGGGAAAATTTTAGTGAACTAATTTTAATCTTCATAAAGATTGGAATACGAAGTCGCCGCTTAGTGGAATGAGCTTGCGCTCTGGCTTTCACACAACATTCCCGAGCGGGTGAATATTGTTGTCGCCGATTATTCTCAGACTGTTCTTGAAAATTGAGAATTTTCTATTATTTATTGTTCAGCCGGATAAATGCTACAGGCTCTGTAGATCAAGCATCTTTTTGATACTTCACATAGTGTCTCCACTTATCAAGAACTTCTTGCATATCAGAGGGGAGTGGGCATTCGAAAAACAATTTTTCACCTGTTCTTGGATGTGTAAATCCCAAAGTTTGTGCATGCAAGGCATGTCTTGGTAAAATTTTAAAACAGTTTTCGATAAATTGTTTGTACTTGGTGAAGGTAGTTCCCTTTAGGATCCTGTCACCGCCATAGCTATCATCATTAAAGATAGGGTGATTGATATGTTTCATATGAACACGTATCTGATGTGTGCGACCTGTTTCAAGTTTGCACTCCACCAGAGTCACATAGCTGAAGCGTTCGACAACTTTATAATGTGTAACAGCATGCTTTCCATGAGAGCCATCAGGAAATACATCCATGATTTTTCTGTCCTTCAAATTTCTGCCTACGTTTCCGGTAATTGTACCTTCGTCTTCTTTGAAATCTCCCCAAACCAATGCAATGTACTTCCTGTCAATAGTTCTTTCAAAAAAGGCCTTTGCCAGATAAGTCATAGCCAGTTCTGTTTTGGCAATGACAAGTAACCCTGATGTATTTTTATCAATCCGGTGTACAAGTCCGGGCCGATGAAGATTATTTGCCTGCGCCGGTAGTTTGCCAAAATGATAAACAAGTGCATTCATTAATGTTCCTGAATAGTTCCCGTAGGCCGGATGAACTACCATTCCCGGTGCTTTGTTGATAATAACTATGTCATCATCCTCATAAAATATTTCAATCGGCAGGTCCTGTGGAATGAGTTCCATCTCCCTCACGGGCTCAGGGAGGACAAGAACGATCTGATCCAGTGGCTTTACTTTGTAACTTGATTTCGCTGCCTTTCCGTTCACTAAAATACATCCTGCATCACAGGCTTGTTGTATTCTATTTCGGGAGGTCCCTTCAACGCGGTTCATGAGCCACTTATCCAGGCGAGTCATGGACTGACCTTTTTCTACGGTAAGGTTAAAGTGCTCGAATAATTCATCCTGCTCTACGGGATCTTGTTCTTCTTCAATCATCAGGATGTATTATTATTTGGGAATTGTACAATAAATTCTTTGCAGCGATCTAAATGTATTGATAATGTTCTGTCGTGAAATGTTCAGGTGGGGTGATTGAATCTTACATGGGCATCACACAAATAAGCTATGTAGAAGACTTACTTTTCTATGAGAAGTTTTCTCGTTGATTGTGTACCTGATTTATTATTGCGAAGTCTCACCATGTACATGCCGGGATTAATTGAGCTTATGTCGATATTAACAGAACGACGAAATTCTTTGATCTTATGAACCTTTCCCGGAAAGTCGATTATTTCACAAGTATAGCTATCAGTATTATTATCGTCAATTCTGATTTCAACATGCTCCACAGCCGGGTTTGGATAAACAGAGAATGCCGGTGATGTATTCTTTAGTTCTGCAACCGATACTAATGAGCCAAGGGTGTCACCAAACAATGGACGTATCATCCACGATCCTTTGACCTGTGTCTGGTACCAAAAGCCGTCAACATGGTAAAACATCTTTGATCTTGAATCAGTATTTCTATCAAGACCGATGCCATATAAAGTTTGTGGTTCATTTTGAATTATACCAACGTAAGCCAAACCTGCAGGTAAAACCAGTAATTCATCAAAGAGGTATGTGGCGAATCCATTGATGCTATCTACATTCGCCGGCTTTTGGTTGATCATTCTGTACACGAGATTATCGGTATTGGCACCTACATTCACTGAACTCCAATAAGCCAACTGAAACAATTTTGTATGAACATTTAATCCTACCGGATTAAAATAGATCTGAACACCACGAAGCGTATCAGCCATTTTAACATCAAACTGATAGGCTAGTTTAACATCTGTATTCCCCGTAATTCCATAGGCAACTTCAGCAGAGCCATCGTCATAGGCATAATAATTATGAAAATACTGTGTATGATAGCTTGTATCGTTGTAAGCATTCGTGTTGATCCCCGGCTGACTAAAATATGTTTTCAATAAAAAACTTGTGCTGTCAACATTCAGGTTTGTCGGGAAGCTATAGGATAGAGGAGTACTGAATTCAATATCGGTGTTGGATGCAGAGCCTTGTGTGCTTGGTGTAGAACCAAACTGTACAAATCCTTGTTCATTGAGAATCTCTGCAACATATGTAATGGCCGTTCCTCCGTAGTTTATATTACGTACAGAGTCAACCAGAGTAGGTATGATAGCTGCTGACGGGTTTGAGAGAGAGGCATAATGTCTGTAAGGCATTGCACTGAACTCTGACAGTAATGAACCTTTATTATTGATAAATGCATTGTCTCTGATGGAGTCATTAATCACAGTATTTTTATTGAGTATTACATAATCAAGGTGCCAATGATCTCTGTTGCCATTGACCGTTGCAATATTGAAGAATCGAAACTGAAATCCTTTGTAGAGAAATGCATTGTCAAGGATGTTTATGTTCACTCTTGTAAAGGCTGTATCAGCTCTACCTTCTTTTGCCCATTGACGAATCCATGTTCCGCTCGTATCCTTAAACTGAAGTATGAGTGAGTCATTTGATTCAGGTATATCGCCTAATCCCTGAGGCTGATAAAAGAAACTTAACCAAACACTGGTATTGCCATTCAGGCCGCTGAGGTCGATCGGGCGGGAGGTAAGGTAGTCGGCAATGGCATCTGCTGAAGAAAGGCTGTCATGCGGACGGCCTGCATAATCTAGTCCATCGAAAGTGGCTACCCCTATTGTAAATGGACTGTCAGCAAAAGTTGAATTGATGAAAACATCATTATCTTCCCAAAGACTATCGAAAGGATAAATTCCCTGTCTGGAAAAATCATCAATGAATGGAAGGATGATTGTATCAAATGCAGCTGATGAACTGCGGCGGTAATTTTTCTCGGGATTATTCTTCAGATAAGTTTGAATGGTAGCATTAGATCCGAGCGGAAAGATATGTTCTTGCCCGTAACTTCCTGAAGGGATTATAAACATCAGGCAGAAAGCAGAAGCAAACAGAGATAATAATCTTCCTGAAAAGGTCATTTTTTGGAATTTCATACAATAGCGAGGTCGTTGATGAATTATTGTAAAAGTAGGCATAATTTGCAAAATGAAATCCGGGTATTAGTTCCGACTGATCTCATAATTGTCTGAGAAACAAGCCTTATTCGAATCCTTAGGAAATCGATTGCTTGAGCGCTGAATCAGGACTAGCGCAAATAGATATCTATAGCATCACCCTGATTAATATTCGAACTTACTCCTGATTCAGGATCCTGTTTATATATCAATGCTTCAGTTGAGTCTTTAGTACCTGGATCATAATATACCGTACCGAGATTTAAGGATGAACCTTTTAGGACAAACATGGCTTCACCTTTTGTAAGTCCGATCAACAATGGCACAGAGACTTCTGTGCTACCTAGTCCATCGCCCAATACCAGGTCGATAGTCGAGCCTTTATAAATTTCTACACCGGGTTTAATGGAAGAGCCTTTAAACTTTTGATCCAGGACAGCATTTTTGGCAAGGTCAGGTTCATAGATAAGTTCTCCAACCGTAAGTCCAAATGTTTGGAGTATTGCCTCTGCCTGGCGATAGGAAACATCGATAAGGTCCGGCATCTTAACTTTAGGTGGCGTCGCAGAATTTACTGTAAGATAGATCGTGCGGCCTTCTTTCACCTTTGACTCCGGTGCGGGATCCTGTTCGAGAACAGTGCCACCATCTTTGGATCCATCGAAGAGAGAATCTATGACTTGAAATTTTAAAGTATGGTTATCAAGAAAGCTTTCAAGCCGGCTTATGTCCATTCCCCTCAGGTCGGGTACAGAAATGCTTTCACCATGATGTGTGATCCTTCCCATCCATGAATAAACCAGATAAACGGATAAAAAGCATAGCAGGATTGCTATTGCTACATTGATAAAAAAAGTTTTGCTTGTAATAAATTTAATTAAGTTGGACATAGATATTTTTAATGTGTACTAGCCGGCTGTCGTTTCTTTTGTATACCGTATTCCAGAATTTTATCAATGAACTCATAAGGTTTGTATCCTGCAATTGCACTTTGATGGAAGATACACGTTGCCGGAGTCATTCCCGGCAAAGAATTTACCTCAATGAATATAACTTCAACACGGCCATCTTTAAAGATTCTTACGAAGGCATCAATGCGGGCATAGCCTTCAATGTTCAACACCTCTGCTGCTCGTTTAAATTCAGCTTTTACGATGTCTGAAATTCTTTGTCTTTCAACAGGATCTGAAGCATATCTGGCAGGTGTGATATTTTGTCCTTCGCCCGCAAGGAATTTTTCTTCAAGAGACAACACATCACCCTCAGAAAGCGCTTCAGAGGCCTCGAAAATTTCATAAACTCTTTTGCCATTATCATTCACACGGGTAAGCAAGCCACCTGTGATCTCAATAAACCGAGCAGCGTCTTTTTTATCGATCAATTCTTCAACAAGAAATTGCTGCTTTCGGGGAAACTCTTCTTTTAGTTTTAAATGAAGTAGTCCGGCTTCTTTTGGCATCAAATCTTCATCATTTCTGAATATCAATCCTGCAAATGCAATTAGCTCATCCTCGTTGCTGATCTTCTTAACAGCACTGCTGCACCCATCGTCAACCGGCTTGGCAATTAATGGTAAGGAGTAATTTTTGAGAATACCTTTCCCAATGGATGAGGTGTCTTTCTTCCACTCATTAATGTTTACCAGGCTATGTCGGGCAACCAGGAAGCCATTTTTTAATAATTGCTCATTCGTCTCGTATTTATTGATCGTAAGTTTCGATGTTTCTATGCCGGAGCCATTATAAGGTAGTCCGACTGCTTCGAGATTTTTTTGTAAGGCACCATCTTCACCTGGGCGACCATGCAAGGCGATGAAAACTACATCAGCCGCTTCTGCCAGCTCATGAAAGCTCAGTTCACGAGGTTGTAAAACATTATCCGGAAGAGTGTATTTTTTTGTGATAGACTCACATTCCTGCATAATCTGTTTAATGACATTGTGTACGGAGAAGTGTTTTACTTTTTCGCTGATGTCATCTGCATTATCTTTCAGCATCAGGTTAACAGGAATCTGATACAATTTATAGTTGTCGGCATCGCCTGTGAGGAACACAGGTATCGGTTCGTACTTAGAAGATGATGAAAGTTTTTCGTAGACATTTCTGCCACTTTCTACGGAGATATGTCTTTCAGAAGAGTATCCTCCCATGATCACTGCCACACGTATTTTTGAACTGAGCTCTTTTCTGAGACAAAGTAGTCCATCATCAACTTTGTTGAGCAATGTTGATATTTCCGAACTCATCTCCATTTCATTCATTCGCTCGTACAGAGAGGTGCGTACTATGAATGACAAGAACTGCGAAGGGTTTAGTCCGATTTCTGCAGCCTGATGAAAGAAAAAGGAAGAAGGCATCATACCTGATGTCGTATTCGGATCATTCAGGAATACCTCTCCTGAAGCTGTAATAAATCCGTCAATCCTTGCATATACATTGAATTGCAGGGCTAGAAAGAGTCTTTCGCAATCTTTTCTGATAGTTTGTATTTGATCTTCCGGTAAATGAATGGGGGTTATCTTTCTCGAAAGACCCGGAAGGTATTTAGAACGATAGTCGAAAAGTTCTTTGCCTTTTCTGATCTCGGTAGGAGGTAAAGCAACAGGCTTGCCGTCTTCCCGGCGTATGACGATACAGGAGAATTCCTTGCCTTCAATAAAACCTTCAACGACAACTTCAGTCTCTGCACTGCAGGATTCAAGTGTTAAAAGTTCTGCACCTTCCCGGAATGAAGCGTTGATATTGTCAAGAATAGCTTCAGGGTGGGATAATAATGTTGAACCTTCATTATGATGCATGATAAGCGGGCAGGCGATTCCTTCCCTGATATCAGAAGTGAGTCGAACCCATTCAACACGATCTTCATCACTTAAATTATTCCACTCTTTTTTTGTTAGTTCGCGAATGAAAAAGGCATGATTTAGTGCCTCATCAAAATTCACTTTATCATCGTCCTGAAGAATCCTGATCCCGATGGATGATCCCTGATGTGCAGATTTAACAACGCATGGAAAACCAATTTCTTTGCTGATCCTTTCTCGAATGGAATTTTTATTTTTTTCAATTAACCATTCTGTCCTTTGAAGTGAGAGAAAAGCAGGTGTTGCAAAACCACTTTCATGCATCAGTTTTTTTTGGATGGCCTTATTGATACCTACTGAGGAGGAGTAGATCCCGGAACCTGAATAAGGAATTCCCAGATATTCTAACAAGCCCTGCACACGACCGTCTTCACCGAAAGGTCCATGCAGACAAAGAAATGCAAAGTCGATATGTTGCCTGATATCTTCGAGGGGAATTCGTTTACCGGTATTTATAAATAGATTTTCTTGTTCTGAACGGCTAAGATCTCCGAGACTCTCTGCATAAACCTGGTATTCATTAGGAGAAGCCGGAAGAACATGTGAAGGGGGATAGAAATCTCTTATGCTGCCTTTGTAAATGTACTCCCAGCTGAGCAGTATGAAGTTGCCGAAGCTATCAACAAAAAGAGGGACTGTTTCAAAGATCGATTTATTCAGGTTATCATAGACAGTTCGTCCTCCGGCAAAGGAAATTTCCCTTTCACGGGAGCGGCCGCCAAAAACAATACCGACACGAATTTTCATATTATAAGGGCAGAAAACATGAATTCTGCAACACGAAGTTACGGAATTCATGCATGAGCCCGGAGCAATTTCGTCCGACTTTTCAGTCGGGTTTGTTCAAAAGTTAATACGAAGGTTTCATTCCTAAATTGTACATCAGGAATGAAAAATTATCCGTTTGCTCCTCAATTTGCTTAGCAACAGGCTTGCTGGAGCCTAAGGCAGTAGTACTAGCATGACCGGTATTGATATCCACTCTGATAAGTTGAGGATTAGCTCCTTTGTATTTCTCCTGCAAAGTTGAAATGAATTTAAATGAATGTGCAGGAACAACGCGGTCATCGTGGTCTCCTGTGGTTACAAGAGTTGCAGGGTATTCTACATTCTCTTTGATATTATGCAATGGAGAATAGGCGAGAAGATTCCTGAAATTTGTTTCGTCTTCGCTGGATCCATAGTCACCTTTCCATGCCCAGCCTATCGTGAAGGTATGGTAACGGAGCATGTCGAGTACTCCGACAACAGGTAGTGCTACTTTAAATAGATCGGGTCTTTGGGTCATTACCGCACCCACAAGCAGACCACCATTCGATCTTCCCTGCATACCTAATTTTGAAGCAGAAGTATATTTTTCTTTGATGAGAAATTCTGCTGCTGCAATGAAATCATCAAATACATTTTGTTTTTTCAATTTTGTACCGGCTTCATGCCATTCTTCTCCGTACTCTCCACCGCCGCGTATGTTAGCTAATACAAAGACACCTCCGTTTTCCAAAAAGACCAGTCGTTCGATCTTGAAGATAGGTGGTTGTGGCAGATTAAATCCACCATAAGCATAAAGCAGTGTCGGGTTATTGCCATCAAGTGTGATACCTTTTTTATGAACGATGAACATTGGAATTTTAGTACCGTCTTTACTTGGATAGAAGACTTGTTTTGTTTCATAATCATCACTCTTGAAATCTAAATTCGGCTTGAAGTATTCTTTCTGTTCTTTTGTTCGAAGATTGAAACTGTAAATAGTAGAAGGTGCTGTGAAGGTTGTGAGGGAATAGAACATCATTTCATCAGACGTAGTAGCGGAAAGCTGATCTACTGTTCCTAAAGTTTGCAATGGAACGTCCATCATGTATTGACCTTTAAGTGAATATAGCTTCAATACTGAACGTGCATCTTTCATGTATTTTGCGATCAGCAAATTGTGACCCATATATACAGCCTCCAATACATCATCGCTTTGAGGGATAATAGTCCTCCAAGGAGCCTCCGGACGCATCGGATCCATCATCACAAGTTCGTAGCGAGGAGCATTTTTATTTGTAAGAATGAAAATATTAGAACTGTCATTACCAATTACTGAATACTCATTTTCAAAACCTTCTACAATGCTGATGAATTCAGAATTCGGATTTCTGAGATCCTTTACTCTAACGTCATTACCATGTGTTCCTTCAGATCCACTGATGATCAGGTATCTTTCATCATCAGTAGTTCCGGCTACAAAATTACGAAGCGGATGCTCTGTATCCTGATAAATGAGCATGTCATACTTTTGTGGATTGCCTACTGAATGGTAATAGACTTTATGAAATTCATTTTTGCCTTTGAGGATGTCAGATTCATCAGGTGCATCGTAGCGTGAATAGAAAAATCCACTGCCATGCCATGCTATTCCAGAAAATTTCACCCATTCAACTTTATCATTCGACTGTACACCACTGATGGTATTCATTACATTTATTTGATGCCAATCGCTTCCACCACTTGACGTAGTATAGGCAAGATATTTACCATCATTTGAAACAGATGTATTGGAGACATTTATTGTTCCATCCGTTGATAGCTTGTTCGGGTCCAGAAATGGTTCCGGTTTTGAGCCGGGGCCACTGCGTAAAATGTTTAAGACGAACTGATTTTGCAAGCCGTCGTTTGTGTGAACAAAATAATTTTTTCCACCTTTAAAGGGAACTGACCATTTTGGGAAATTCCACAACTGTGTAAGACGACTTTTTATTTGTTCGCGAAATGGAATTGTTGAAAGGTAATTTTGTGTGACTTCGTTTTGTGCTTCAACGAATTTCAGCGTTGCAGGAGCATTATCATCTTCAAGCCAGCGATACGGATCTGAAACTTTAGTTCCGAAATAATCGTCCACCTGATTCACTTTTTCCACCTTGGGATATTGAAGAACCTGTGCAAATGAGCCTGAATACGTAAAAATGGCTGCGGCAAGGCTGAAAATGGCTTTTTTCATGATTTTTCTAGATTTCGGGTTAGGAGCAAGCGAAGCTAAGAATACAGCGGTATTATTCAAATAAATGCTGAAATTTAACTAAAATTAAGGATTATTGGTGTTCAAGGATTGGCATAAAAAACGCAACTCCATTCACCTCTGTTTTGGGACTCTTCACCCCTGAAACAAGTTTGTTCACAGAATAGAACAAAAAAACACACGAGTTTTGCCGTAATTTTGCTGCCTGTTGAATTAGTTCTTTCATTTTGTCATTCTTGAAATTTTGAATTAAAGTATTTCAAGCGCAGGCATGAGATTTCCGGAGTTTTGTGTGAATCCCCTCATTCATCAAATATAACTCCAGAACTTTGCGGTGACGGTTGGTTCGCAATCCATTGTGTTTCCATATTTGATTTTTTGACCGACCGTTACCTTTTTCCTGCCTTGATATTTTAATACAGGTTTTTGTTTAGGTGAATATGTCATAAACCCTTCCCTCCCCGGAAGGGTTTTGGCGTTTAAAAGGGGCCGGTAAAAAGATGATTAATCAATAAGGGCCACCCGGCTTGTCAGTTCTTGCTGATCTGTGATGAGCTTTACTATGTAAAGTCCCTTATTCCAATCCGAAGTATTTATGATTATTTCATCCTGAGAACCGGTAACAGAACTGTATAAAACTTGTCCGATTAAATTACATACTTCAATTTTATAATTTGCTTTATTATCAAGTCGAACGCTAAACTTACTCCTGGTTGGGTTTGGGTATATGATGAAATCGTTTGATGAAAGATGCTCGGATATTCCAACAGATTCATCGGGCTCATCAGCACCCATATAATTGTGAATTCTTAGTTCGTTATCATAATCACTTGTTACTTCCGACAGTGCGATTCCATAAAGAGCAGTATTGCCTGTAGATGGTGGCATAAGGTGAAGATCATTATTTGAAACGAAGCTGATCATCTGATCTTGTGAGTTAACATCATTTGGCGCAGATGCTAATTGATAACTACTTAAGTCAGTATAAACGTTTGTAGTAATTTTGGCAAAATCGTTTGTTGCGGAGAAGTAATTGTTGTAGTTGATTGTGTTAGAGCCCAGAATTGAATTTCTCAAAATTGAGACATGTTGTTCAGCTCCACCGGTTCTGTTATTAATTAAAAGATTATTTCGAATGTCGATCTTTGCCAGCGAGTCTGAGTTCCAAACAGAAAGTGCTGCTGAGTTTACACTTCCTGAAGTTCCTCCTGTAGCGCTTCCTCCAATCACAATTGTATTGTGATAAACTTTAGCATCGAAAGGATTGTTGGCATTATTGGTCCCAAATTCAATTCCATGTATTTCGTCGACAGATGAATTGCTTGCATTCAGATTAATAAAATTATTATATATCCGTAATGCAGATCCGGCGTTAAAGGATCTGAGTGCTATCCCGATAATATCTGCTGAATTATTGTAATTGTCGATGTTGTAAATATTGTTTCTTGTAATGATGATAGTATCGGTCTGAAAATCGGAAAGGATAGCAAAGAGTCCTGTACTTGTTGTGCCGCCTGCACCATTGCTAAAAAAGAAACAAGAGTCAACTGTCACTTTACCGGTACCATTTTGCTGCCACCATCCACAAAAATTAATATTGATGAATTCACAACCATATACTGTCAAATTTCTATTTGGATTGGCAGCTGTACCGGATGAGTTCATAAAATATCTTGGACCATTATCGAAGGTCAGGAATTCAAACAGGTTGTCGGAGTTCCCTGTAGGGTTTGCTGCTGAACTACCAATGTGAATACCTTTTCCGCCGGAACTCAATGTTGTGTATCCGCTAACTCTGCAATGCCGGATGATGTTGTTACATGCGCCATTGATCATATCTATTCCATAGCTGGACGTACCCGTTCCCATATTGTTAATCAATAATGCGCGATTAATACCTTGCCCACCCGGTCGCCCATCAATAATCACAAAATCTGCATCATTGAATAAGATCAGCGCTGTATTGGTTTGATTGGAAGTGATGCTGACAGAGACCACGCTGGCTTCAGGCCTGATGGTAATTGTGTTCGTCGAGCTTGCACCGCTGACAGGAGTGAGGGTAACAGGATAGGTTTCTTGAGAGCCATCATAATTGGAATTAATTTCAATTATGTAAGGCATAGACATCGGCGCCGGAATTGCCGCATAAGCAAGGGCAATAGATCCAAAACTCGAAACTACTGAGCCGTTACCATCTTTCAGTGTTATTGCTCCGTTCTGAGCTTTTAATGAACCTGTGAAAAAGAAAAGCCCGGTGATTAGCAATAAGTAGATTTTTTTCATGTTTTCTATTAGTTTGAGAATGAAAAAAAATGAGAATTGATTTTCAGATTGTGCTAAAATTACTTAAAAATTGACAACATAGAAAATGCTTTTTTTAAAGAAATTGTTTTTGATTTCTTCTTGCCGGTAAACTATTACATCCGAATTGAAGCGGTTTTTGCCTAGATTAAACACACATTCACCCTCTTGTTGCCTTCTGAAACCAATAATTTTTGAAATGAAAAGGTTCGGATTGTATGTTAGATATATAAATCAATAACATGAGTTACTCTGAATTTAATTCTGCCGGTTTTAGTCCGCGTGACGACAAGCAGGTCAATTTGTTCGAAGATTTTAAAAAGCTTCGATCGATTTTTGGGACTCCACCCAAGATAGCCTATTTACGCTCTTTGGCTAGAACAAGGCCTTACACTAGAACGGTATATCCTCCGGGATGGAGTTATCGTTAAGAGCTTAGCCAAAAAAGAAAGACCCCCGAGGGGGTCTTTCCAAACACACCATGAAAAGCAAACGCACTTTCTTAGTATACGATACTAACGTGTCCTACCCATTCTGAGTATTTTCCGTCGACACCCATACCTTTAATCTTATAGACATAAGTGTCTTGTTGGCACTTTTCTCCATGGTAATATCCATCCCAGTTACCTTCAAGCCCTTCCCAATTCGTTAGTAGCAATCCCCAACGGTCAAAGATCCAAACCTGAATGTTTGTCATATTGGTAAAGTATGGTCTGAATCTATCGTTATGTCCATCACCATTTGGTGTGAAGCAATTAGGAGCAAACAGAGTTGAGCGAGGTCTGATCTCGATCCTGCGCATGATAGTATCACGACAACCGTAAGCATTCACAGTAATCAACTGAGCAGAGTAGACGCCGGTATCAGCAAAAGTATGTACCGGATTTAGTTCTGATCTTGTTGATGTACCATCCCCAAAATTCCATTGGTACGAAGTGAAGCCTTGTGACAGATTGGTGAAATGAACTGTCGGTGAAATGTTGTCAGCGATCAACGGATCTGCAGTGAAATCTGCTATTGGTTGAGAGAATGCATGGACCGAATTAGTTTGAGTGTAAGAAGCCTGGCAGCCCATATCGGAAACGACAGTAAGGCTTACATTGTAACTTCCACCTTGTGTAAATGTATGCTGAGGATGTTGATCGGTTGACACGTCTCCATCACCAAAGTTCCATAACCATCCTGATATCGTTCCGGTGCTTATAACTGAAGCATTTGAGAATGTTGCCGTGATAGGCGCACATCCTTGAAATCCTCCTGAGAAAAGCACGGTTGGATTTGGGTGCACAGCAACCTCTGATGGATAGCTGTTGATACATCCTTGATCAGAAACTGCAGTCAGGTTAACCTGATATGTTCCGGGTGATGAATATTGATGAACTGCATTCGTTTGCGATGAACTTGTTCCATCACCAAAATCCCAGCTATAAGTTTGTATCGTTCCTGTTTGAATTGTTGAATTATTCGTAAAGGAAGTATTTGAATTATGACAAGCATCGCTTCCTGCAAAATTAACTTCAGGAAGAGGATAAACAGTAAGACGGTTTAATTGAGTATCGGTACAGCCATATCCTGATGTAGCAGTCAATGTAACATCATATGTACCTGCACTTGTGAAATCATAGACGAGGGATGAATCAGTGGAGGTGAATCCATTTCCTAAATCCCAAAGGTAAGTGACATTGGTACCGGTGTTATTTACTGTCGTATTGATAAACTGAACAGGTACCCCTTGGCAAACATTTGCAGTTTGTATTCTTGAAATAGGTTTAGAATAAATTTGAACAGTATCCTGATACGGGCTGCTGCAACCAAACGAACTTGTGGTAGTCAGGCTTACATTGTAACTTCCTGTACCGGTATATAAATGTGAAGGATTTCCTTCAGTCGAGTATGAACCGTCACCGAAGTTCCACATCCAAGTAGTAATGTTTCCATCCTGTGAGTAAGAATTATCATCAAACCTTGTTACGGCTCCGTGACATACATCAGGTGCTACGAAGACTGTTGTCGGAGGCAGGTACACTCTGCTGGTATGAGTTGAATTACTTACACAACCATTCGCTGATGTAACCGTCAGCAAGGCGGTGAAAATACCGGAAGAATTAAAAGTAAGTACCGGATTAGTCTGCGTAGATTGGCTGCCATCACTGAATGACCATTCACTGGTGAATGAAATACCTCCGGCAACACTGGATTGATTGATGAAATTGCTGCTGTTTCCTAAGCAAGTATTCGTTGACAGGAAAGCTGCATTGGGATTAGGGTATATATTTACATTCGCTGAAAAGCTCGCAGTACATCCTTCTGACGAACTTATCGTCAACTGTACAGGGTATGAACCCGGATTTGTATAAATATGTACCGGTTCATCTGAAGATGATGAAGTACCATCTGCAAAATCCCATATCCAGTTGTTAATTGTACCGGTGCTTATAGTACTTGCATTCAGAAATTCAACCGGAGAGCCGGCACAAACGTTTACCGCGGTAAAGCTTGCAACAGGCAATGGATGAACTATCGCGGTTCCGTTTACTGTATCACGACATCCCATGTCTGAAGTTGATATCAACTGAACCTGATAGGTACCTTCAGCAGCATAAGTGTGTGCCGGTGACGACTGGTTAGAACTGCTGTTATCTCCAAAGTTCCAGTAGTAATTGCTTATTGAACCGTTTGTGATGCTACTTAAATTGGTGAATGTAACATCATTTCCGTCACAGACAGGATCTGATGTAAAACCGGAAGTCGGAAGAGGATGTATCGTGATGATCTTGCTTGTATCAGCAGTACAACCGAGAATAGAAGTAATGGAAAGAGTTACGGGATAAGTTCCGTCATTAGCAAAGCTATGATTCGGGTTGGCTCCGGATGCATTATTTCCATCACCAAAGTTCCAGGAGTAGAACAGGATAGAACCTCCTGCGGAGCTAGAAGTGTTGGTGAATTGTATACTCGAATTAGCACATGCATTATTAGCAGTGAAATCTGCTACAGGTAAACGATAGATCTGGATATTTTGCGTTGTTGAATCTGTACAGCCCTGATCACTTGTTACAGTAAGAGTGGCAGTATATGATCCGTATGAAGCGTAAGTATGAGCAGCAGCGTTTCCTGTTGTGCCTGATCCATCTCCAAAATTCCATGACCAGTTATTTATTGATCCTGAACTGATACTTGATGCATCAGTAAAGACAGACAAAGTGTTCTGACAAACAGGACCGGAGCTGAAACCTGGAGCAGGTAATGGATGAATCACAAGACTTCTTGAGGCAGTCGTTATACATCCACTCGCACTTGTTACTGTTAAGCTGACTGTATAGGTACCATCTGACGTATATGTATGCGACGGTTGTGCAAGATTTGAAGAACTGGTATCTCCAAAATCCCAATCATAAGCCTGGATAGTTCCTGACGAGATTGATGAGAGATTTATAAAGTTGACTGATGTTCCCGCGCAGGCAGGTGAGACACTAAAATCAGTTACAGGGTTAGGGTTTACGTTTAAAGTATGTGTTAATGTTCCCGTACAACCATTTACGTCAGTGATTACAACTGAATAATTTCCTGCTGTTGATACCGTGATGGAAGAAGCTGTGGATCCTGTGGACCAACTATAGGTGCTTCCGGGATTTCCTGCTTGTAACGTAGCACTAGAACCATCACAAACAGAAGTTACAACCGGTGTAGATGAAAGATTGTTTCCAATTGTGACCAATGAAGTTCCCATGGTTGGACAACCATTTGCACTGGTTACAACAACTGTATATGTGCCTGAGTCGCTGACACTAATAGTTTGGGTGGTATCGCCGGTTGACCAGGTATAAGTTGCTCCGGGGTTACCTGCATCAAGTGTAGTGCTGAATCCCGGACAAATAAATGTTGGTGATAGACTAACAACCGGAACAGGATTAACAGTCACCCGTACTGTGTCACGTCTTATACAACCCGCAGCAGACGTACCGGTAACAATGTAATTAGTACTGATCACTGGGCTTACTAAGACAGAAGCACTTGTAGAACCTGTCGGGTTCCATGTGTAGGTATTTGCTCCACTTGCCGAAAGAGCAACTGTTGACCCTGAACAAATTGATTGGTCAGGTCCTGCGTTGACGGTAGGTAAAGGACTTACAGTCACTAATGCTGTATCGCTGTGAACACATCCGTTTACATCAGTTCCGGTTACAATGTAACTGGTGTTAGAAGCAGGAGTTACCGTTAGACTCGATGATGTCGATCCGCCCGGAGTCCATGAATATGTGGTTGCACCGGATGCATTAAGTGTCGCAGAGGTTCCTGAACAAACTATTCTGTCAGGACCGGCAGAAACAGAAGGAAGTGAATTCACAACTACATTGACAATGTCATTGGCTGTACATGAATTTGCATCAGTCACACGAACAGTATATGTAGTGTTGCTTGCAGGGCTGACGCTTATACTTGAAGATGTTGATCCACCCGGTGTCCATAGAAATGCTGATCCTCCTGAAGCAGTTAAAGTAGCGGAATTTCCAAAACACACAGTTTGATCTGCACCGGCATTTGCTGTCGGTAAGGCATTCACGATGACAGATTTTGTAATGGTATCACTACAACCGAATCCTGAAGTGGCAATTAACCTTACGGTATATGTTAATGCAACTGAATAGATATGACTTGGGGAACTTTGGGATGAGGTGTAGGTATCTCCAAAATCCCAATCGTAGGTTGTAATTGAACCTGTTGAGATACTTGATGTATTTCCAAATACGGATGCAGATCCTTCACAAACCGGAGTTGCGTTAAAGTTTGCATTTGGAAGTGGGTTAATGCTAACCGGATGTGTAATATTCGCTGAACAGCCGCCTGCCGTCGTTACAGTCAGGTTAACATTGAAGTTTCCGGATCCAGAATATAAGTGTGCAGGATTTTGAAGTGAGGATGTTGCACCATCTCCAAAATTCCATGCATATGTCGTGATGATTCCGCTCGAAACAGTAGAGCTGTTACTAAATGCCAGACTTGATCCCTGGCAAGCTGTACCCGATGCAAAGTTTGCTACCGGAAGAGGATTAACGGTCACAACATTGCTTACTGTATGGCTACATCCTTCGATACTTGTTGCAGTCAGAGAAACAGTATAAGTTCCCGGATTTGCATATATATGTGTTGGATTTTGGTCTGTAGAATAAGTTGTGTCCCCAAAATCCCATGACCAATCAGTGATAAGGCCGGATGCTATGCTTGAGGCATCAGTAAACTGTGTGACGTTTCCGGCACAAACAGAATTTGTTGTGAAGTTGGCAACAGGAATCGGATTTAATTGTGCATTGACGGTAATTGAACCTGTACAACCTGAGTTGTCATCAACGGTTACACCGTATGAACCTGCTGAATAAATGGTGATACTTTGTGTTGTTGCACCTGTGGTCCAAGAATATGTCATCCCCGGATAGCCGGCATCAAGAACAGCACTGTCACCTTGACAAAATGAAACGTCATCAAGATTTATATTAATCGC
>Ga0116144_10001190_pt1 | contig 32233 bp, 31 predicted proteins | sample AD_UKC035_MetaG_FD_89746 | JGI IMG/M metagenome (GOLD analysis project Ga0116144, IMG submission 89746) | Active sludge microbial communities of municipal wastewater-treating anaerobic digesters from USA - AD_UKC035_MetaG | ecosystem: Engineered > Bioreactor > Anaerobic > Digestate | place: USA...
AGACAGGGAGCAAAAAGCGTAGTTGCACTTCTTGAATATCGGATTTTATATTTACAGCAAGAGTTGGTATTTATTAGAGCTAAAAATCAGGCTGATATTGAGTATAGACTACTCTTACGCAGAGAGTTTTCTGCTAAACTATCACACCGATTTGGCGAAACTCCACTTTTGTTTCATGGAGCAAACTTAATTACTACTCTAGAGATAATAAAATCGAAATCAATTTCATCAACGGCAGAGAGGGGCTTGGGTCAAGTTAGCTATGATGTTGATGGCTCCACCTCTGTAAGTCCAGCTGATGCTGTTCAAGTTAGCTTAGTTGACTACACCGGTATTAAAGATCTGTTTATTCCAATGGGATGCTTATTTGTAATTAAAAATGAATCTTCCACAAAAAATGTATCTGCAATTCAAAGTTTTTCTCTTTTTAAGGATGGTCAGACTAACCCATGCTTAATTGCAATCTTAGCATCTAGTGAATCTTTACCGATAATAAGGTCCAAATTGGTTGAATGTGGATATCCAGCAGAAATTGTCCAAGAATACTTTGCTTTTTTAGAAACCCAAAGAGAATACTAACGCTTCTTGATGCCTCGCTAAGATTTACGACTCGCTCACTTTATTCGCTTACCTGCACTAGGCGGGTGTTTCGCTACCGCTCCGCACTCGCCGTCGCGAACCAGAAGCTCCAAATCTACCAACGAAGTCATAAAACAAATCAGCGGTTGCTGATTTGTTTTATGATGCCTCGCTAGGATTCGAACCTAGATTCTGTGGTTCAGAGCCACATGTCCTGCCCTTAGACGACAAGGCAAATATCGGTGAGCGACTGTATTGTAACAAATATCATCCAGACATAAAACATCAGTAGTTTATCTTTATGTTAGGATAGCAACACAATGTTACAAACTGAAATACTCCAATCCGATCGCGAGGTCTCCAGATTGTATACTGCCGGATTATCTGAGGCTCTGGATACTAACCCTCCAGTTTCTTGGTGGCGTTCAATCGCTAAAAAACTTATTTATTTTGAACGACATCTTAGTGAGATTCAATCCGCACCTATTCGAAACCACATACAAGAAAAAATCGCTGAGCTTAAAACGATATTGAGAAATTCTCAATATTTACCAATGAAATCGCCGCTCGACATAGTTGAATATACGGAAAAAGTCATTATGTCACTTTCCATGGAAATGGCTCTCATTTTCGAAGAGGAGCGGGAGCCCATTACTGAGCATATTATTTCCTTGGATGACTTAGTTCATACGTATCCCCATAGATTACGAAAAAATGAATCAATGCTGAATGACACACCAATTATTGAACTTGAAATTCGTCATCCCGATCCAGAGATTGAGCAATGGTACTCGATTCCTATTCCAAATCAAAAAATGATTTGGCACAAGGGTGGACCAGCCAGAGCTCTGTTAAATTTGATCGCTGATGCACCCCTATCGATGCAAATTGCCGAATTCCCCTGGAATGACTTTGATGTTATCACGGCCGGAGATGACGTTTACGACACGGCGATTAGTATTGGAGTAGATCCCGATGGAGTTGAGTACATGGGAGAAAATGCGCTCAATTTCTCTCGTTTTGCTTATGGCCGTGACACCGATCAAAATCAATGTTGTTTGGGTTCAGATGGATTACACTACTCAACTGCAGCTCTTCAGGCAGCTCAAACCGGTCACATTAATATTGTTGGTAAGTACATTGCTAATAAAGCCATATATGGAATTGACTCAATGTATGCCGAAGGAATCAGTCTGATAAAACCCAGGGGATTAATGCGGTTAGTAAAGAATTTGGTAGAGGGAAAAGCACTTTCCTTTGACTACAAACCGATTAATGCAAATTTTGATATTGGTATTTATGTGCTTTTTCTAGCAAAGAAGTGGTCAAAAAGATCAAACTTCCCAGAACTACTTCAAAAACTTTTTGTCTTGTTACAACAAATGGACCAGGTACGGAGCGGAGAATACTCAATTATCGACGTTTTGAATCGAGCCCATAAAGATTACCCGTTTTTTGATTTTGATAGAGAAATTAAAACGAAAGCAGATCTTACTCAATGGAAAGCAAAAAAGTTTGTCAAGCAGTTTGACAGAGAAATGGCCTGGTTATTTGACTTTCCTACAACCCTAGAATTAAAACACTCCGATGATGACGAAGTACCAATTACCATTTCTCTCAATCAGTTTACCGCTTCAGAAACTGAGTCGGAATCAATCAAAAACTGGTGGGATAATTTCTTACTTGAGTCTAAGGAAAGGACTACTGAATTTGAATCAAAAGAAATTTCACAGTACCAACGGATTTTTATGAAAGATAACAATCTTTTCTCTGATGACACTACTGGAATAATTGACGAGGATTAATTTGCACACTTACTATGCATTTTGTTATTTTATGGTTGTTTTATAATTCAGCGCATGTCGTCGCTTGCCTCAATTCTACTTGTGGAATCTGACAAGATTCTCTCTCAACAACTTATGGCAATTCTTCACGAAATGAGTACAGTAATCACTCAGTGTTTTACCATCGCGGAGGCTTTTCGGGTAATTGATTTAACAAAATATGATCTAGTCATTGTTTCAAGAGAAATGTCAGACGGCGATGGCATAGAGGTCGCGGAATACCTAAACGAAACCGCGCTGAGTACAAAGATCTTAGTCGTATCTAAACAGAAAATATCTCTTCAAGAAAAGATCCTAGCTTATCAAGCTGGAGCTAGTGATTTTTTATCTAAGCCAATCGAGTTACTTGAATTTAAATATAAGATTTCTGCTTTACTCCAACTGCAAAAGGTTATGCCAAACAAAATATTGCAATATGCAGCAATTAAATTGAACCCGACTACTGGAACGCTCTATTTGGGGGATGAAATGCAAACCCACCTTCGAAAAAAAGAATCAGCAATTTTAACTTGTTTGCTGAGACATAGACCCAAAATTGTGACTAAATCAATGATTATTGACTATGTTTGGGGTGAAAGCAACAACATGCCAACTTATTCAACAATTGATGTCTATATTCGTCGATTACGTACACACATGGGTCACTCTCATCATTTAATTAAAACCGCAAGAGGATATGGCTACTATCTGGCTGAATAGCTATTTGTTTTCGAGTGTCTTGCTGTACTCGGTAATATTCCAAATTTGTAAACAGGGAGCTGAGTTTGGTCGACAATATTCAGCTATAAGCTGATCTTCTGGCAATGTCATTCTCATTCTATGACTATTGACTACTAACCAACGCTCGTCTGCAGCTGTTGTTTTCTCAATAAACCACTGTGGAATGTCCCAAACAGGCTGACCGATGCCATCGATTGATAAGTTTGATACATCTTGATTATGCAAATATAAAAGCAATGCATCGGGTAGTGTTCCAAAATAACCCTCTGTTGCAACGGCGATTCTTTGCGATTTGTCCACCGATTGAAGCAAATCGACAGTTTCTACGATACCATGCCCCGATGACCACTCTTCCAAATACTGCATCCTATCAACTGCCACCATTGGTACAGCATTGCTGTCGATCATTGCCTGTACATTCCATTGACCAGCAAAAGCCAGTATGTTGGCACAATATAAAGCTAATCCCAATGCAATGACGGCTCGCTTTTTCAAATTAACAATAGTAATTTTGTTCAATGCTGCGTCAACTATTAAACCAGAACTCAAGGTGAAAAAAATACTAACTGGTAACAAGTATCTTGGATAATAGACTTTGGCCAATAAGATCATTGGCAACATAAATGCAGTTGCGGCAAGTAATAACAGCGACTGCGTACGACGATGCTTAGTAAAGAAAAGTCCAATGATTGGTGAAAGAACTACCAAAGGACTTAAGTAATATACTAGAGATTGCGTAGTTAAGCCTGAGTTAAAAAATACTACTTTCCATCCGCCGGCTAGAAAATCAGGTACTGAATATAAAAAATCGCTTCCACGACTAAATAATTGTGAAAATGCAGGTAAGATTGAGGTTATCACAAAGAATACCAACGAGAGCGAAATGCCTGTTAACGTTAATCCAAGAATAGTTAAATAGTGACGAGACTGTTTTTGCTTGATTATCAAGCTGGTTGGAATGAGCGCCAATAAAAATAATACTGCAGGTAGTTTTGTCCATATAGCTAGAAACAGTACTAACCCCAAACTTCCAATATATGGCAAACTAGTCTGAATTTTTTTTTGAAACAGCGAGACTTTCTCTGACATTACCAACACAAGTAAAACCGATACGCTTAACCAAAATGTCAGAAGCGAATCCATTAGAGCCATTCGTTGATAGAAGAACCAAAATGGTAGAGTCGACGTAAGCAGCATCACCCAAACAGCACTGAATTTATCCTTCGTCATCCTCCAAGTGATTATGCCGAGTACAATTGCTTGAAACAAGCCAACAAAAATTGATACAGATCTCCCAGCAAGTAGTTGATTCTCTACGAGTCTCAACATGGGCACCATGGTCCAAATGAAAAGTGGAGTTTTGCCATCGTTCATTGGAAATATCCAATATTGTCTTGCATCATCCAGAATCAGTTGCGCCCAACGAATGTAAATAGACTCATCTGCAAATACTGGAAGCGCATCAAGTTTTACCAGATGAATAGCCAAATATCCAACAATAGCTACAAAACCAAAAAGTAAATATTGGAACAGCCTGGTATTTTTTCTCACCTCTCTATTGTATCAACTATCTGAGCGTTTCGCTGTGAAATAATCTGTAACACAAAATACACAAAAAAATACGAAACCTCCCAACCAAGTTATCACAATTTCTTGCCATGTGATGAGATCGGAATATTCTCCGTACCATAACCAAGGTACGTACCGAATGAGCGAACTGATTGATAATGCTACTAATAAATATACCCAACGTTTTCTCCAATTATTTATCTGCTTTTTGATTGAAGCTAGCGGCAGCAATGATATTTTAGGTAATTCTCGATTTAAAACCGTGCTTTTCACCAATAATGGTACCAAGCTCAGACTCCATAGTAAATACCACGGTAAGAACCAGCGTGACCGACTTGTGAGAAGCGGGAGAAACAACAGTATGCTCAGCATCCACGGTACAAGCTGTACTACATAATTTAGAAAGGAGTTAAAGAAAGTTGTTTTAAGGCTATTTTGAAATTTAACCAATATTGATGCTATTGCATTAGTTGCCTTCGGAATTCCCCAGTTGATTGTAAATAATTTGCCAACAATCAGCCATACTGGTAACAATACCAACGTTGCATATTTTGTACTAGCAGAGAATATTAAACTCAATAAAGAGAGTCCCAGCCAATGCATCTGTTTCGGTCTATTAAGCAATAGTAAGAAAGCGAATAAGGCTGGTACCATCATCCAAAAGTCATTGTGAGAATTACCCACAATTTCTACTAGTACCAATGGATTCAGCATAACAAGCCCCAACTGCCAATGCTCTAAGGTTTGTTTTTGATGATTTTTCCAGAACCACATAATCATGCCGTACAAGAGCAGGCTTACTAAAGCAAATAGTTTAAAGTTAAGCCAAGTGATTAAAAATGAACCAAAACCCAACAGGTATGGAATTAGAGAGATTGCAGTCCAACCATACCAATACGGAGCGGTCGTATGTGTATTATGCATGAATCTCGTCCACGGATCGAAAGAATATCCAAGCGCTACTTCACTATGTGGATTTGCTTGATACTCGATTACCATACGAGCATTAAAAATATAGTTAAAAACATCATGTGAAAGAGCGTTGTAGGAAAATAATAGTGGAGAAATAACGAATAAATAGATGCCCATGGCGATTAGAAACTGCTTGAATGTTTCCATTTTGAGCTTTAATTTTTGGAGTAACCACGTGGTTACCCCATAGTTAACAAACAATAAACTAATCAGAACAACGTACGTAATTGTCTGCAGTGGCCGATTGTGAAAGAGCGTTTGCCAAGCCCACTGTTGAAACTGCCAATACTGTTCCCAGTTAATCAAAACCAAGTTTGGATCTGTCAATCCATATGACCAAATTGAGTACCCGATCAAAATAAATGCAAATAGTATCAGACTGAGATAGAGTAAGGGGGTTACTGCAATACCATTTCTCATGGTTGCCTACCATATTTGCCCGTCAGGGAGGCTAATTTTATTTTTAACAGATCTCTAAACATACGGAGGCTATCTTTGATTGGACTCACGCGGTTGGTCCTCATATGATGCCACTTAATTGGAACTTCGCGAATTGAAAAATTGTTTTTAATCGCTAAAAACAATAATTCAACATCAAAGGCACCGGTAAAAGCGTCTTTAAATCTAGCTTGCTTACCATAAACAACTAAATTGGGAAATAAACTAGTAGTGGCCTTTTCTGAAAATAGTTTAAACCCACACTGAGTATCAAGTACTCCTGGAACTGCCACCATTTGTACCCAAAGATTAAACCCACGTCCCATCAAATGGCGATACCAGGGTTCCTTATCCCGTTTTGCTCCCACCATTTCACGAGAACCAATGACAATATCAAATCCTTGCTCGGCTCTTTCTAATAATTTTTTTACTTCGGAGATTGGCGTGGATTGATCAAAATCAGTAAATAATCTCCAACTACCCCTAGCGTTTAACATTCCCGAAGTGACTGTTTGGGCCTTGCCAGCGTGCTTATTGCGCAATACTCTCACACTTTTATTCTTTTCAGCAAATTGTTCTAAAGCCGCAACACTACCATCGGTTGATCCATCATCAGAAATGATTATTTCCCATGTATATGATTGTTGGTTTAGATATTCAACAACTTGGTCCAGTAGCCCTTTGGAGATATTCTCTTTTTCATTGTAGGCTGGAATTATCACTGATAAATATGTCATAGACGAAGATTGTACACTAAATGACACCAAATATTCTTATTTTCTCCATATGTATGCTTCTGAGCCAGATGGGAGTTTGAAGATCTGCTTTTGGTTAACATCTTTGAAGGTGGCTATTTCAAAAATTGGCAATTCATCAATTGCCTCAATTGGCACCGCTTCTTCGTTAATTACTACCAGAGCGCTTACATCATTGAGATCATCATGGTCTGGATTAAGCGGAGTTTTATTTGGAATTGTATCTAAAAAGTAACGGTAATTCTGACCATAATAATCTTTTGTTTCTGAAAGTAAAACGATGTTGTATTTTTCATTTGGCTGAATATTTTCTGCAATTACTTGAGCAGATGCAGCCAAGAGTGGCAGGGGTGTACCGGTGGGTTTAAATGAAAGTTGTGGTAGATTTTGATATATGAATCCACTCAGAAGAAGCATTACTAATACTCTTCCAATATATCCATGCTGCCATATAAAACTACCCAACAATCCAAACAAGAGCAATACACCCGGCACAACATATAAAACATAATGGTCGTATAGGTTATGAGAATACGCGCTGGTACCAAGAATTGCGGTGAATACAGACAATATTACAATTAATTCTCCCTTTGAAAAGTGCTTTTTCTTAACAAGTAACCATAATACACCAAGTAAAGTTAGTGCTAAGAAGATTGTATTTCTGGTTCTTTGCTGACCAATATACATATCAAAGAGCAACTGCATTGATCTACCATGAGTTTCCTCCGCAATGGTCCACAACTTGCTCAAAAGATTTGTTGATTCAAAAGTAGTGATGGAGTTTTCTCCACCTAGGAGTTGTCGTAGAGCTAAGTAATTAGTGCCACCGTGCCTCATATCAAAAACCATCAGAGGACTCAAAAACACGAAACCTATACCAATGGCTAGACAAATATTTAAACTTAATTGCACCATGTTTTTTTTGTTGCGGATGTTTTCTTTAATTTGCAAAATCAGTACTAACAAAGCGGGGAATATACTCAATAAAGCGATGTAATGGAGTTGAATCAGAATTGAAAAGAAAACTGCTACGAGCAACCAATAGCGAGGATGGTTTTTCCATGCGCGATACAGTGCCCACATAAACAATAATCCAATTAGCGGAGCTGGGTTGGGATTCCAACTAAAACGACTGTGTGTGATGACTACGGAACTGAAAGTAATACAGATAGTAGCGATGAGAGCAGCTTGTTTTCCAACCAATTCTTTGCCAAGAATATACAGAAGTGGAATCGTCATGATAGATAAAACGGCTACGGCATACGCAGGGCCAAGTGGACTTGGATAGGTCAACCAAAGCCAAGGAACCATAAAATAGTAATACAATGGACCAAGATACATATTCCCGATGCTAGTAACCGGACCAATAAAAACTAAATCACCTTGCTTAAACATTCTGGCTACTCTTATTGCATCTCTCCCCTGATCTCCCAAAAACTGTAAAGTTTCTGGTAATCGATATACCCTCAACCACGAACCGATAAGTGTTAATAAAATAAGAAACCAGAATAGTTTACGCTGTAATAAAACCATACAGAGTTATTTTTGTTTCCAAACAAATTTGTTATATGCAGTAAAATTCCAAACCATACCGATGAGGATACCAATAATCATGAATAAGAAGCCCGTATCAAAAATAAATGCATTGCCCAAAATCATCTGCGTTAGAGGAATTGCAAATAAGGGGATTGTATCGCCAATAAGAAGTTTGCCCAACGTGGCGAGCACTGTTTGGATTCCCACCGAGCCAAAGCTGGCAACATTGAACGTAAGAAATTTTTTAGGGATTTCTGCCAGAGAAAGCGTTCTGTCGTTAAATGTCCAAAGGTTTGATAACACAAAATTAGAAGCTACTGCCAATTCAGCAGAAAAAAAGTAAGCGAAGCTGTATTGCATTACCCTGCGAAATAAAGCTAGCGAAATAAATTGCACAACCGCCCCTATCCCACCAACTATCACAAATTTAAAAATACGATTTTCAAGCATTTCTTGAATCCTCACTCGAAAAATATACAACAGAGTGTTTTTCATATATTCCGGACCAATTTTTGACTTTCCTTTCGTTCTATCCCTAAAAGTATAGGGAATAAATCCGAGTGAAAGACCCTGTTTAACCGCATTGTATAGAAATCCGATCTGGAATGTATAGCCAAAAAATCTTTCAGATTGTAAAAAAGGAACAACTTTTTTATAGGTTTGTTTTGTAATTGCTCGATACCCAGAAGTCCAATCTCGAATAGAAAAGTTGGTAAAAACCAACATAATGATTAAGTTACCCACCATGCTCATAAGTTTTCGATGTAAACCCCAATCAGCCGGAATTGCTCCTCCATTACTATATCGAGTGCCTAACACCATGTCTTTACCATCATCTAGCATTTTTAGAAACAAGGGTATTTTCTCTGGTGGATGAGACAAATCAGCATCAAACTCAAATACCACATCTGCGTCCAATTTTGAGAAAGCATGGCTCATCCCAGCTAAGTAGGCTCCTCCCAGCCCCATCTTTTTGGGATTGAGTAATAAATGAACGGCTTGATTATTTTTTTGTATTTTTTTAACTTCATCAGCGGTTTTATCTGGCGAAGTGTCATCGACAACTAGTATTTCAATTTTCCAGGATCTAACAGTAGCTGTGGCTGCGAAGACAGCGGCAACTGTCACCGCTATGTTTTCCTTTTCATTATATGTCGGAATAATAATAATGGCTTTTTTCATAGTTTGGCTTCTAATTCTAATTCTGCTTGAACCATTAGTTCAACCAACTGACTAAATGTCAGACTTGGTTCCCAATTGAGCTGTTTTTTTGCTTTACTTGCATCTCCAATTAAGAGATCCACTTCCGCAGGGCGATCATATATAGGATTATGTTTTATGATTGACTCCCAGTTTTCTATGCCAGCTACTTTACAAGCAAGCTGAAAAAATTCTTTGACAGAATGTGTTTCGCCAGTTGCAATTACATAATCATCCGGGTTTTCTTGCTGCAACATTAGCCACATGGCAACCACATAGTCTTTTGCATAACCCCAATCGCGTTTTGCCTCTAGATTACCCAGTTCAACATGTGATTGTTTACCCAACTTGACCCGAGCAACTCCATTAGCAATTTTTCTGGTTACAAACTCCAAACCCCTCCTTGGCGATTCATGATTGAACAAAATGCCAGAAACTGCGTACAAATCATACGACTCCCGATAATTGACAGTAATCCAGTGACCATAGACTTTTGCCACTCCATAGGGAGAACGAGGATAAAATGGTGTATTTTCGTTTTGAGGAACTTCACGAACCTTACCGAACATTTCCGATGAACTGGCTTGATAGAAGCGCGCTTTTGGGCAGACCAGTCTGATTGCTTCGAGAACTCTGGTAACTCCCAAGGCAGTAAATTCACCTGTTAGTACGGGTTGCTCCCAACTTGCTTGAACAAAAGATTGGGCGGCCAAGTTGTACACTTCATCTGGCTGAATCGACTGCAAGGAAGTATTCAAAGATCCCTGGTCTATCAAATCTCCAGAAATTAAACGCAGATTGGGATGATGCATTATCTGTTCTATGCGCGCAAAGTTTTGCGTACTGGTTCTCCGAGTGAGACCATAGACCAGATAATCCTTTTCCAAAAGCAGTTCAGCCAAATAAGAGCCGTCCTGACCTGTTATGCCAGTTATAAATGCTTTTTTTTGCATATCAATCAATACCCTTTCTAAATACTATGTTGTGTTCTCCACCAGTGTAACACTCGTAGAAGAGTTTGGTCACGACCGATCTTTGGTTGCCAGCCTAAGGCAGTAATTTTAGTAATGTCGGCAACCATTTCTGTAATATCAGTTGGTCGCAATTTATTTGTATCTGTCTCAATGGCTATGGGAACTGAGGAATATTGTATTAATTCATTAAGAATATCCTTCATGCTCACTGAATGGCCGCTGCCGATGTTATATACTTCCCCGACAACACCTGCCTGCATTACTAATTGGTACGCTGCCACCACATCCTTGACATCGCTAATATCTCTTTTGGCATCAAGATTGCCCACTGAGAGATGGGTCAGTTTACCAAGTTCAATTTCAACTATTTGCGATGCAAATGAAGGAATCGCAAAATCGACAGTTTGTCCTTCGCCAGTGTGATTAAATGGTCTCACTCTGAGAATATTTAGTTTCCTGCTGATAAAGTAACTATATGCCAACAAATCCTGAGTAACTTTTGAAACAGCATAGGGGCTCAAGGGACGAAATGGATGATCCTCTCTAATTGGTAGCTCACCTGGAAGTGACATCCCATATTCCTCTGCAGAACCAATAACTAATAGTCTTGCATCTGGCACAAGCGTTATCATTGATTCTAAAAGATTAATTTGGATAGCTGAATTGTTCTGGATTACCCGCGCTGCATTAGAGTAACTGGATGATACTGCAGCTATAGCCGCCAAATGATAAATCTCTGTGGGCAAAACTAACTTGATTAGTTGATCAAGAGCAATGGCATCTTGCAAATCAACTTGATGAATCTGGTGAGGCTTGAACTGCTCAAATAACGCTGGAAGCTTATTCCCAAAATGAGTCACGTGAATTTCAGTTGAATCTGATGAAGGATTGTTTAATAAATGTTCGACTAGATGTGTGCCCGCAAAACCTGTTCCACCAGTAATTAGGATTTTTTTCATCTTATTCCCCTCTTCCAATACCCAAATACTGATAGCCCCAGTTTTTTACTATCTCTGGTTGGATTTGATTTCTCGTGTCTATCAAATATTGCGTTTGATTTGTTCTAACCTCTCCGTAGTTAAAACTGCCAATTTCAGGCCATTCTGTAACAATAATGATGACATCTGCGTTCTCGCAACATGTTGCAATACTAGATTTCTCAGCATAGTGATTTTGATGACTTGCTGTAACTACAGTAGTACCTTTCAAAGTAGCCTTTGGATCATACGCTGTCACCATGGCACCGGATTCCAGCAATAATGGGATTAATTTTGTGCTCGGGGCTTCGCGTGTGTCGTCTGTATTGGGCTTGAAAGCCAAACCGAGAATAGCTACTTTTTTACCTTTCCATCCTCCAACCTTTTGCTCAAAATATGTAAATAATCGAGTGAGCCGCTGGTCGTTTAATTCTTGAATTTTATTGAATAGGTTTTCTGCCTCACCTACTTGGCGAGAAAAATACGCAAGTTCTTTTACATCCTTGGGGAAGCATGAGCCTCCATAGCCCAATCCTGGATACCAGTAATGCGAACGAATACGTGGGTCAAAACCAATGGCGGAAATTACCTCCTGAACGTCTGCGTGATTTTTTTCGCATAAGTCTGCAATTTGATTAATGAAAGTAATTCTAGTAGCCAAATATGCGTTTGCCGCATATTTGGCCATTTGAGCCGAAGCTAGCTTAGTTCTCACAATCGGAGCCTTAAACGGCTGATGCAGTATCTCAAGCTGACTAAATGTCCAATCATCTTCTGCGCCAATAACTATCCTCGCTGGGTGCAGCGTATCACTGACTGCGCTCCCTTCCCTTAAAAATTCTGGCAAAGTGGCGATTGTGTAGGCAACTTTAGAATTTTTTCTCAACGCATCTACCACACTATCAATTGCCTGGGGCGGCACAGTAGATTTTATTGCGATAATAGTATTTTGTTTGAGTAAAGGAGCCATCGATTCGATAGCTGACAAAACGTAGGTTAAATCAACACCACCTGATTTTGATGAAGGAGTTCCCACCGCAATTATAATCAAATCGGACTGAGGAACTGCATCTTTATATTCAGAAGTGAAAAATAAATTTTGTTTCTTTTTTGTTTCAGAAAGCAATTCTTCTAGATGTGGTTCATAAAATGGAACTTTTCCTACTTTTAATTGTTTTATTTTGGATACATCAACATCTAAGCCATACACCTTATGACCAAAAGAAGCGAAAACTGCTGCTGTTACCAATCCAACAAAGCCGGTCCCAACCACAGTAATAATCATAAGCAGAAGTATATCATTTATATGGCGTTTATCAGATCGGAAGGTTTAATCCAGACATATGATTTCATAATCCATTCAAGCACAGCCTGAGTATCTTCGTATCGCTGTGAGCTCCCCATCAATATTACTCTGAGTTGATGTTCGTCTAGGTGAAATTGAGAAATTAAGACCTCCCCAGCCAATTCAGTGGTGCCAGTTTTTATGCCAACTACTCCCAGATTTTTTTCTAGCAATTGATTGGTTGATTTCAAAACATGTTTTCTATTGCCAGTAACATCCGAGATGATGAGTAGCGGCTCTTTTACAATTGCCTTAATTAAAGGATGACTCATGGCGTGGTTAGAAAGTAGGTGTAAATCTTTCGCTGATGAATATTGACCTACAGCATCATATCCAGTTGGGTTACGAAAACTCGTATTTTCTAGTCCGATTTCGCTTGCCTTTTCATTCATTCTGGTGATAAATGCTTGATATCCACCCGGATATTCTCTTGCAAGTACTTCGGCGGCTTCATTGCTCGATACAATTAACAAACTTTTTAGTAGATCTTCAACAATAAATTGTTCGCCTACTGTAAAATCAAGTATATTGGACCATTGAATATCTGAGCTTTGTACCGTTAATACAGTCTCTGGTGTAAATGATTCAAGTGCAACCAGAGCAGTCATCAATTTTTGAGTCGAAGCTGGTGGCAATTGAGTAGATTCATTTACCGAAAGCAGAATTGATTCGCTTGCCAAATCCTCAACATAGACTGATTTTGCTGAAATTTTGGGATATTCTGTTACATCTGAGCCAGTAATCCAAAGGTCATTTTCATGATTACTAGCAATAATGGCTTGCCAACGTTGAGATGCTACTGGGACCGCTGGAACTGCTACGAGCTGAGTGGGCACAATTGTTTTTATTCCAAGTGATGCTCTCACCTTACCAATTTCTGCTTGCTGTTGAAAAAGCAGTAAAACCACAATAGTTACTATGGCTACTAATTGACTTGCACGAATCCTTGGCATTCCTTGACAATCACTTCTTATTGTTTGTAACTACCTGCAATCCCAACTCTTTCAAAAGTGTATCTTCTATACTACTTGGAGCGTCCATGACCGCAGTTCTACCTGTTGATGACATCGGAAAAGCCACAACTTCTTTGAGAGATTGTTCTCCCGCTAAGAGCATGCATTGTCGATCGAAACCTAAGCCAATACCACCATGTGGTGGCGTACCGACTTCAAAAGCACGCAACATGTGGCCAATACTTGATTCAATTTCTGCATCTGAGTAACCCATGGTGGCAAATGTTGCTTTGACTATCTCTGGTCTATGAGCACGAATACTACCACCTCCAACTTCGTAACCATTGCAAACAAGATCATATTGAGTTGTGACTATTTCTGAAATTGATTCACCCTTGAGGTGTCGCTCCAAATATTCTGGCTTTGGCATGCTAAATGGATTGTGCGTAAACGTCCACCCACTTTTTCCATCCGCAACTTCGGCAGGATCAGTTGAATCAACTTCCTTAAAAAAGGGAAAATCAACTACCCAAGCAAATGCAAGCGTGCCGTCAGTTTTCTCTGATTCGGAACGCAAGTCAAATTTGTCTTTACCAAATTGAGCTATAGCATCCTTGTATGAGAAAATAGGAAATTGCTGATCACGAAGCTTACCTCCAACTTGAGTAACAGCCTGCTTGACCATATTCTCAATCAAATTCATCACTCCGTTTTGATCCATAAAACTCACCTCGAGATCTATTTGAGTATGCTCAAATCCTCGATCGGCACGTAGATCTTCATCACGAATACATCGAGCAAATTGAAAATATCGCTCCACCCCCGCCGTCATCAGTAGTTGCTTGTATTGTTGTGGACTTTGAGGCAGAGCGTAAAATTTACCAGGCTGAAACCTCGAAGGGACTATAAAATCTCGAGAGCCTTCTTTTGTTGATTTGGTGAGCATTGGGGTTTCAACCTCAACAAATTTATTTTCGTGCAAGATCGTTCGCCACGCTTGACCATAATCACTTCTGAGCCGAAGATTTTTTTGCATTCGCTGACGACGCAAATCGAGATACCGATATTGCAACCGAATTTCCTCAGATATTGAGTACCCATCGTCATCTATTGGAAGTGGTAATTCCTTGGCCAAATTGAGCACTTCATACTCATGTACGTCAATTTCGATTGACCCCGTTAGCAAATCTGAGTTGACCATTTTTTCAGGACGTTGCTTCACTTCTCCCACAATCTTCAAGACAGATTCTGTAGTGACTTCACCCATTTTTTGATACCCAACACACTGAACCTTTCCCGTACTGTCACGTAAATCAATAAATGTCACTTTACCATGGTCGCGTTTTGAATCTACCCAGCCAACAATAGTGACCGTTTGACCAACGGCTTTAGTACAGTCAAAAATGGGTAGAGTTTGAATTTTCATAACTCAAGTAATTATACAGAAATTATCAAAAACTGCAGAAGACGAATACTGTTATAATTCATCTGGATGTCCTCTAGAACCAGAGAAATACCAAGTGTAGATAATCTTTTGGGGTTACAGTATTACCACAAAATTGGTCAATTGGCGCCCACTGATTTTACTCCCCCCATGTTTGAGTGGCTAAAACTTATTAAGGAGTTACCACAACTTTCGGATGTTGAGCTACACGAATTTATGAAATTCATGATTTTCTTCCAAACTCAGCTGAATCAAAAATACGAGGAGGGATCCTTTTTACACAAAATTTATCAAATAGATCCACAAACTATTGTACGAGAAATTGGTGTCAGGTCAGCCACTATTCAAAATGTCATTTTGTACATGGTTAATAAGCTCAAACAAACTACGGAGCTTGAGTTTACAGCCGATTACCAAATTGGGATTAATAGGTTTTTATCAGAACAAATTGCTCTACTTAAACACGTACTTCAATTACAATAAATTGAGGAAATGATTTGTTTCTCCAGGTTTGTTTTTCTAGTCGACCAACAAGTGAAATTTTTGTCCCCGTTTGAAACTTTATAGATTGGTCACCATGTTTCCACCAAAGTGCTTCGATAACAGTTTTTTGGTTATCAAGCTGATTCATATTTGCAATTACAAGTTTCAGATGTTTTCCTTCATTTCCAATCGTTTTTACACCCACCACTTGCCAATCACTGAGTAAGAATAGTGGTCTGGGATTAGCTTGACCAAAAGGCGAAAGTGATTCAATTGTTAAAATGGTATCTAGGTCGATTAATTCTGATTTTAGTGGACAGGTGATGTCAATTTGCTTTGCTGCATTCTTGATAGTAAGTTTATTTGCCAATACCTGTATTTTTTCACTTACTTTGTCTACAGTAGCAGGTTCCAGAGCAAAACCAGCGGCCATGGCATGGCCGCCCAACTCCAAAAAGCTATTAGACATTTGTCGTAAAAAATCAGTAATGTGGATGCCTGGGATTGATCTGACCGAGCCTTTTGCTAATGTCTCATTGACCGAAATTACTATTGCAGGCTTACCATACTGCTCAACTAACCTGCCAGCTAACAGACCAATAATACCTTCGTGAAATTCTGATCCAGCGATAATAAGTATTTTTGCTGCGGTTTGTTCTTGTGCTAGTTGATTTGCGCGCGCGTAGAGATCTTGGGTAATCTCTTGTCTTTCTATGTTTGCCTCTTCTAGCAAGCGCGCGCGCTGTTTGGCAAATTCTTTTGTACCCCCACACAACAACCGAAGGGCATCCATACCGTGTGAAAGCCTTCCCAAAGCATTCAATCTGGGTGCAATCTGGAAGCTGACGCCCACTTCATCGATCTTACTTTGATCGATGTTACCCATTTCAAATAAAGCCTGTAGGCCATGTCTCTGAGTGGTTTTTAATTGTCGAAGTCCATGAAATACCAAACTTCTATTTGCCTCAATAAGTGGAACTTGATCGGCAATAGTTGCAATTGACACCAAATCAAGCAGTTGATTTGTATTAGTATCAGCTCCCGGAGTTTCAGTCGTTTTAAGTAAATGCTTAGCTAAGAACCAAGCCACTCCAGCTCCGCACAACTGGGTGGTATGTACGATTGCCAGGGCATTTGGTTCAGTACTAGCTTTTTCATGGTGATCACTAATAATCACATCAATGCCCATTTTAGACAATGTTTTGAGAGCCTCATGAGCGACAATGCCATTATCCACAGTAACAACGAGATCGGGCTTATTTTCTCCTATCATGTCGGGAATACTTCTTTGATTCAAACCATACCCATGTGTATGACGATTGGGTATAAATGGTTGAGCAATCAATCCCATCTCTTTGCATGCCAACCAAAGTACGGCTGTGGCACAGATTCCATCGGCGTCGTAATCACCAGCAATTACTACTTTTTGGTCCATTTTTTTTGCCTGGATTAACCGCGCCACTGCTTTTTTCATTTGAGACGCCACAATACCGACGTCATTTAGCGTTAGTGCATTTGGTTTGGGGGGCAAAAGAAATTTTTCAACATTTTTAATACCTCTATCTTCAAGCAACCATTTTTGCAGCTCAACTACATCATTTGGGCTTTGTTCATGCATTAGATGCCATTGAGCTTTTTGACTAGTCATTCTCGCAGAGCAGGATATAATGAGAGTGAATATGCTACAAGTACCATCTCAGCTCACCTTAGCTCTTGAACCCCTGATTGTGTTGCACGAATTAAACAAAGCTGGTTTTGCAAACTACATTGTGGGTGGCGCAGTAAGGGATCTACTACTATCAAATGAAAAGTGGCTTTTTATTGATTTTGATCTAACAACCAACGCATCCCCTCAGCAGTTGTTAACAATATTTCCTTTTGCCTTTTATGAGAATACTTTTGGGACGGTGAGTCTCACCTACCAACATCTATGGGACTTTGCTGGCATAGATTTGGAATATCGAAAAGCCCGTGAGTTGGTAGTCACTTCTCATCAAATTAGAAAGACCAACCCCACCCTGATTGATTTATTGAACGCAACTAAAATTCACACTTCGTTGTTGGAACACACCGAGAAACCTCCGCTAGAACCTCAAAAAGCAGTGCTACCATTAATCGAAGTCACTACCTTTCGTTCTGGTGAAAAATATCAAAACGGCGCACGGAGACCCAGCGAAGTACAGTGGGGACATTCGCTTATTGAAGATTTAAAACGTCGTGATTTCACCATCAACGCTCTTGCCTTGAAACTGGATCCCGATTGGATTGAAACCACTTTCAAGCAATTTACTACCCATCCACCCAACCTTCAGGGAATTCCTCTTGATCAATCAGTTTTTGAATTGATAGATCGCCACAATGGTATTACTGATTTAGAATCTGGTTTGGTACGTACTGTTGGAATAGCCACCGAAAGAATTCAGGAAGATGCGCTGCGCATGTTGCGAGCAATCCGCTTTGCAGTGCAATTGGGTTTTACATTAGATCCCGAATTAGTAGAGGCTATTAAGCAACACGCTCTCTTGCTAAAGGATGTGAGTCCAGAAAGAATCCGGGATGAATTTTTTAAAATGCTCGTATCAGACCATCCAAAACAAGCAATTGAGCTTCTGGATGAGACTCAGCTACTTGAGCAAGTATTACCTGAGCTACTTTCTGCAAAAGGTGTCCGCCAAGGCGGACACCACACCACAGATGTTTGGCAGCACAGTATTGATGCATTGCAAGCTTGTCCATCAAAAGACCCGATTGTCCGACTAGCAACTTTAATACACGATATCGCCAAACCAGCTACATATGATGACGCCAAAGGACAACCAACCTTTTATAACCACGAGGTCATAGGTGCGCGAGTGGCCAAACAGATAGGTCAACGCTTGCGACTCTCAAAAAACGATTGTGATCGCCTCTTCGTTCTCGTCCGATATCACATGTTTCACTATCAACCAGAAAATTCTGATGCTGCTATCCGTCGATTTATGCGCAAAGTTGGCCTTCAACATATTGATGATATCCTGGATCTTCGTGAGGCGGATAGACTTGGATCTGGAGCGCGAAAAACTAGCTGGCGTCTGGAGGAAATGAAAGAACGAATGGTGGCGCAACTCCATCAACCATTTGACAGTAATGACTTAGCCATTGATGGCCACGATCTTATTGATCAGCTTGGTCTCAAACCTGGTAAATTAATTGGTACTATTCTGCAAACCTTATTGGAAATCGTGTTAGAGAACCCAGAAAAAAACACTAAGGAGATTTTACTAGAAATCGCACGAGCAGAATTAGAGCAATCCAAACAGAAAAAGTCTGTCGCGTGATGTTATCTTTTTCGTTTCTGAATCCAACTGGCCATCGAATCCCAAAAAAATAAAAACGGAACCGCAATAAATGGACTGGAATACGTTCCTGTGATTGCACCGATGAGGAGAGCGAGCGCAAAGTTTTTAATTGAGTTTCCACCCAGTAGGTAAAGCGCCAATAACATAATTATGATTGTGACTGAATTATTTATCGATCTACTCAGCGTCTCAATTACCGCGGTATTGGCCACTGTACGGAATGGTAAACGACGAAACTTTGGCCGTAATTCTCTAATTCTGTCAAATACAACGATAGTGTCATGCACGGAAAACGACAGTGTGGTTAATATGCCTGTAACAAAAAGGGTGTCCACCTCAATCCCCAGATATTTTCCTAATAAACTAAATACACCAAGTAAAATAAGCGAGTCGTGAAACATGGCAAAAATGGCAGACACACCATACCTTAATTCATGAAAACGATACCAAACATATAAAGTTATAATAATTGAGACTAACGCCAACGCTGTTAAAGTTTTAATCAATAACTCTCGACTTAACACCGGACCAATAGTTTCAAACCGAAGTTGTTCTAAATCTCCAAACTGATCGCCCAACTGAGTAATTGCATTTTGCTTTTGTTCGTCGATAACAAAAGCTGACTTAATCACCACTTGATTTTCTCCAGTTTTTTGAACAGACACTACTGGATAGTTTTCGCCCCAAATTGCAGACAGTTTTTCAACAGTTGGTTCTTGTTCTCCAGAATAACTAACTTCCAAAACTGTGCCACCCGTAAAATCAATGGATGGACGCAAACCATTAACAGCTAATGAAATTAGCCCTGGAATTAAAATAGTTCCAGAAATAAAGAAAAAGAGCCAGGGTCGTTTAAATAGATTAATCATTTTTTGCTTTCAAAAATAAACGAACAAATGTGCGGGTAACGACAACTCCGGTAAACAATCCCAATACTACTCCAATGAGAAGTGTTAATCCAAAACCCCTCACAAGACCACTTGAATTGAGAAAAGAAAAACTCAGTGGATTAATGAGCACTAAGGCAGTTAAAATCGTCGCCGCATTGGCATCTTTAATACTATCCCAAGCACGACCAAAACCAAGTTCCATTGCAATGGCATGCGGTTTACCACGACGCAACTCTTCTTTCATTCTTTCAAAAATTAAAATGTTTGCATCAACTGCCATTCCAATTGAGAGCAGTAAACCCGCAATTCCTGGCAAAGATAATGTTATGCCCGCAACTTTATAGATAGCCAACGTGAGAACGGCGTAGACTACCAAAGCCATGTCAGCAATGACTCCTTGCCAACCATAGAGTAACACCATAAACACTAATACTAAGCCCAATCCGATAAGCCCCGCAATGATGCTGCGAGAAACAGCCTCTTGACCCAAACTTGCACCAATAGTCCTCTGCTCCAAAACAGAAATTGGAACTGGCAATGCACCTGCATTGAGTTGAATGGAAAGTTGTTTTGCTTCATCCAAGGTGAATTGGCCAGTTATTACTGCCTGACCAGTGAGGATGGGTGTAGAAATAGTAGGCAACATCAAGGGTACACCGTCCAGGAAAATACCCAATGTTTCGCCAGTATGATCTGTGGTCACTTTGGCGAAGATTTCTGCCCCTTGGCCATTGAATTGAAGTGAAATTTCTGGCTCACGAGTTTGCTCATTCAATACAACGGCTGCCCTCTGTAAATCAATACCGCTCAAACCAACATCTTCAACCTCTGGTTGGAGTTGAGCCGCGATTGATGCCGGCATTCCTTCTGGGGGCGTCATGCTTGACACAAGCATAAACTGAAGTTGAGCAGTCTGACCCACAAGACTGAGGGCTTCTCCTGGATCTTCTACTCCAGGTAATTCAACAATGATTCTGAATGAATCTCCCACTCTTGCAGTCTGTACGAGTGGTTCAGATATGCCATATAAATCGACTCGTCGCATAATGACCGCTTTTGCAGATTCTAGTGCGGTTTCACGGTCAGCTGGGTCTACCTGGGACATATCTGCCTCAAGCACAACTTGCATGCCTCCCTGTATATCAAGACCTTTTTTAAAAGGAAGATCTGTAGATATTTGTTTACCCAATAGTGAAAAGTTCACTTTGGGTATGCCTAACGGAATTGAAAAATCCTTCCCTGCTACATTTATTTTTTCGTACCTCAGTGAGGGTGCGGCAATCATGAGGGAAATACTAAATGTCATTACTATAATAAAAAAAAGTCGCAAAACCCTCTTTTTCATTGTGAAATTCCTGGTATGCCTCGATCAACAAAATCTACCTCATTCCCAATGATCATGACTCTACCACCATAGAGAACATCCATAATGAAAGGATCTCTTCGCGTTTTACGAAATTCAAATTCATCGCTACTAAAAACAGTGTAATTAATTTCTCTTTGAATTCGATCTTGCTCTTGTTTTACAAGCGCTTCAAGCTCCGAAAGTACAATATCACCCACAACCAACATATCAAGTTCGCCTCTTTTTTCCTTTAATCCGCCAGCGAAACGGCTAGAAAACATCACAAATTGAACTGTCCCTAGTTTTCTGCGTAATCGACGAATTTCTTTTCCTAAACCAGTGCACTTGGCTACCATCTGACGTAACTCTTGGAAGAAAGCATAACGTGGATTGAGAAAATAATAGAGACGATTGCCTCGTTGCTCACTTTTTAGCAAACCAAAACCAATCATTCTATCAAGCTCACGACGAACAGCATTTATTTCTTCCTTCACTTCTCTGGTAATTTCTCTCACAAAAAACATCTCATTTGTTTGTGAAAAAAATAGTTCGATTATTTTCACTCTCACTCTAGAAATCATTAAATCTTGAAGAGATGTCATAATCCGCCGCCCACAATACTACGTGTGTTTCCCGAGTATATCATACGAGTTACTTCTATACACCAGATGTATTCACGGTTGTTGAGTCATCGACTACTGAAATCCAAACCAACCCTGGTTGGAAAACTAACTCCTTACCCTTTGAATCAGTAAACTGGAGCTCAGATTCTCGAGTCTTTTTAGTCCAAGTAGCAGTTATCTCCTGACCATTCTGATAAACCAAAGCTTTTCCAGAACCAGTGGTTTTATACAACATGTGTTTTAACTCATCAATTGGACCTTTTTCTGCAGTGAGCAGTACTATAACCACACTGGCTGAAATTTGCTTATTCGTATTGAGGTCCACATGTGGTTCTCCAGCAAGGGTTCTGGCATACGTTTTCGTAGTAGCATCAAATTGCCACTTAACAGAATACTGGTTATACCCGCTCCAGAAATCATATGCAATTGAGGTGATTGTTCCTGGAGCTTCATTTGAACTAGCAAACGTCCATCCAGTGTAACCTTCTTGCCAATCTTTGGCGGGTAAAACAGTTCTACCAACTTTCATTTCTGGCGACATATTAGTCCAACCTCTTTTCTCCGCAACTGCCCATAGTTTTTCTGAGGTGGTCTCCATGGTGTGTTCAGTCGCGACCTCACGATCTAGTCGAGCTGCATTTCGAACAAATGTAGGATACCCAATCGAAAATTGGTTCAGATCATTTTCGAGCGCCCAACCATAATCAGCAATTTGCCCAATAGCATTAGCAGGACCAGGTGTATTAGCCCCACCTACGTGGGTGTACAACGGACGATTGAATCCAGATGCCCAATCAACAAAATAAGTCCTGGCTGAACGCACGGGAGCAATTGTTGTATCTACTGCTTGCACCGCACAGTAATACATAGCCATAAATCGAGTCACACCTCCCTCAGCTACTGCTTCAAAAACCACATCGGCACTTGATAGTCCAGACTGTGGTCTTGCATCTGGAGAATTTTCTATCATAACTGCCAATGGTCTTCTTGCCTGCCAAGCGGCTGCTTCGGTTTTGGTATATAACTTCCCGTTGAGTGGGCACGATTGATCCTTTGGTTCTGATGGGTCTATAGATAACAATGCACCAAGCGCAGTCTCTTCCTCAAACGTTGGTACAGATTGACCATCGGAATTGATGCTTGCTGGGCTTGTATCAAACATCGCTCTGACAGCATAGGTACCAATTGCCGATCCAATGTACAGCACCAGTAAAATGAGTAAGAATTGTTTGCTCTTCATAAGTCCTTTCAGAAAATAGGCAGTCAATCTACATTAATTGTACCGAAAATACACAAAAATACCAAGTAATAGTACTACGAGAATAAGTGTGATAGCAATGCTTCTAAACAGATCTCTGTAAAGGAGTTTAATGGGATATCCCAAGAGAGTTGTTGTATCTATTTCATGAGTATCTAGGTTTGCTCGATCCATTGGGTCTACACCTTGCTTTTGGGTTACTGCTGGAGCACTTGCCCGATGTTGTTTAGCGCTAATCTTTGCTTTCTTTGTTCTAATCTTTGCCATATTAGCCACCCATGATAATCCTACTAATATCACTAAAAGTAATTAAAACCACCAATGCTAGCAAAAACACATAGCCTCCGTAGTTGGCGTAATATTCAATTAGATGAGATTTATTTTTCCCAATGAGTAATTCTAGTATACTCAATACTGCCCTTCCACCATCTAACGGTGGAAACGGCAATATATTCATGATTGCTAAATTGATAGATAAAATACCGGCAAAAGTGAGAATGCTTAACCAACCTTGATCAAAGAATTGCCCTTTTTGAGCCTGATAAACGATTCCAACCGGACCAGCAACATCTGAAGAGACCTTGCCTCTAAATAAGTCTTGTCCAACTCCGCTGAGGGCATCGAGAATCATTTTTGAAAGCTGTAGGGCTTGTACTGACCCATGCCAAGCACTGCGGAAAGGCATTTCGTACCATGGATAGGATTGAAAAATAACAGTTTCAAACGAAATGCCCAATGAGCCTTGGTTTTCGGGGGTTTCATCAGCTGTTCGCAGATAGACAGAGTATTCTTGACGATCCTCGCAAATCAATTGTTGACAAATTCCAGTTGTGATCAATGTAACGGTTTCGCCTCGATTTTCTTCAACAAATGATTTCACCGATTCTACTGTTTTAGTTTCAACCAGCCCATCATCATCCAGAAATCCAATTATCTGGACTTGATTTGGCACTCCTGCCTGAGCCGCTGGTGAATTAGGCTCAACCGTACCAATTCTGGCCCCAGAGATTTCTTGAGGAATACCTGTTTTGCTAAAAACAATAGTAAAGGCAGCTACACCAAATATAAAATTAACTGCAACTCCAGCAAATATGACCATTAACCGTTGGGCGAGAGTTGCAGCTAGAAAATCGCCCGGCTGTGGTGTAGCGTTTTGTTTGGGGTCTGGAGTCTCTCCGGCCATTCGCACAAATCCTCCAAAAGGAATCCAATTTAAAGTAAGCTCGGTTCTTGATGAATCCAACCTACGCCAGAAGGAAAAATATTTTGTAATGTTGAACCGCTTGGCTAACAGTGAAAAATTGAGCGCACGTGGGGGATACCCAATACCAAACTCCTCGACCGTAATACCTGCTTTTCTGGCTGCAAAATAGTGACCAAGCTCATGAATAATGACGAGGAATGATAGTACTAATAAAACAATCAAAATTGCCATACAGCAAGTCCGCTATCTTTATACGTGAAGTAATTCCTTTTCCTTTTGTGCTTGCAGTTCGTCCAGTTTTGTAAGCGCTAGCTTTACTTCTTTATCTAATTCATCTAGTTCGAGCTTGATATCATCCTCACTGACTCCAGCTCCGCCCTTTTGCTCCTCGATTTCTTGCTTTGTTTCTGTGCGGATCGTACGTACAGTCACTCGTCCAGACTCGATTTTTTGATGTAACAACTTCACCATTTCCTGTCTTCTTTCTTGTGTGAGAGCGGGGACAGCTATACGAATAATTTGACCATCAACCACCGGATTTAAATTAAGGCCGGCGCTGGCAATGGCTTTTTCAATTGAAGTAATCAAAGACTTGTCCCAAGGTGAAACAACAAGTAATGTAGCATCTGGAGCAGTTACGGAAGCAACTTCCACCAAACTCATCTGAGTACCATAGGCCTCCACCCTCACCGGATCAAGTAATTGAACGGATGCTCGCCCAGTCCGCAAACTTCTCACATCTTGAAGCACGTGCTCATAAGATTTAGAAATTTTTTGCTGGAAATGATTTATTGCATCTGTCATAGGTTGATTGTAACAGACACTACTGCTTCTTTGGCTCATCTAATACAATCTCAAACTCAACTTGGGGTAAAGCTAGTTCAGCTTCTCTAACATCAATTGCCTCAGTTCGTTGTTTTGCTTCAAGAATGCGACTAAGTAATGGGGTTAGGATTGGTGTCTCAGTTGGAGTTGGAGTTGGGGCCACCACCTCCACAATCTCAGGCTCAGGTCTTGAAAGTAGATTAACCATCAGTAATATGATTGCAATTATGAGTGCGATTGAGCCAACACTAATCATAATAACTTTTCGCTGTCTGGTTTTTTTCTCAGCTCGTTCTAGTTGTTCTGCAGGCGTGAGACTGGGTTCTTCTAGCCATGTTTGACTTGCAGTAAATTCCGTTTGCTGAATCTGTGGTTCTTTTGAAAATAATTTCATAACTGAGCTGCTTGTTCTAGCAAAGTGTACCAACGAATCAAGCCTGATTGCAGTGGACTAAGGGTGACAATAAATGCTGTGTAGGCTTGGTTGGAGAAATCTTCTTCTGTTTGATACTGTAGTACTGATTTCTCCCATGCAGTCTGAACAACAGCATCAGCCGACGTTAATTCTTGATAGGCTCGCTGTCGCTCGCCTTGCTTCAGAGCAGACACGGGATTTGCCTCATGTGAGGCCTTAATCTCTTGAGTTAGTTGTTGTGCCATCCCTGCAGAAGATCGAAATTTACCAAGAAATAACAGCTTTCTGGTTTGGACTGAAATGGATTGCAATTCAGTTCCTAAGGGTATGAATCCTACCGCTCTCTCCGCAAGTGCTTGTCTATCTTGACTATTTATCACCAACTGATTAAACGTTACCAACTCAGCTCGAAGCTGTTTAATTTTATTTAAATACTCCTGGCGGATTTCTTCGTCATAACTTGGATTGACTGTTAATTCTAAAAATAACTGATCCAGGTAGGTGATTAAAACAATATTTCTGGCACTAAAGACTTCTCTTGTGGATAGTACCGCCTCCTCCAGTGAAGCCAGAGTTGCTAGGTTTTGAAATTGAGTTTTTGCCAATGAAAATTTTCTGTAACTATTCTGATACGATTGAATCTGATCTCTATACAAGGCTTTTAATGCTTGTCGCTCATCTTCGATGTCTTTTTCGACAGTAGTTTCTTCAACAGATTCTTCTATAGTTGTAACGGTTGGAGTGAGTTCTTCGGTTTGTGCCGTAACATGAGCTGCGCGTAACAAACCAACTAGGAATATTAAGCTAAAGAGTACTACTAGTCGTTTCATTCTGTCTTAATCTTTTTACTGCGTACAAAAGAAATGGCCTCATATAATGACTCAAATGTTCCTGTGTCAAACCATTGTCCAGCTACAAAAGCAACATCTAGTTGATTGTCTTTGAGATACACATTGTTTAGATCGGTAATTTCTAGTTCACCACGTTGTGAAGGCACTAAACTTTTTGCTCGTTTAACCACTGTTGAATCATATATATACAAACCTGTCACGGCAAAATTGGATTTTGGCTGTCCTGGCTTCTCTTCTATAGAAATCACCCTTTTCTGATCATCAAATTCTGCCACACCAAATCGCTGCGGATCCGACACTTCTTTTATAAACACTCTTCCACCCGATTTAAAGCTGGTTATTGCTTCAGAAAAATCATCTTCATAAATATTGTCACCCAAGATTAGCGTCACAGAGTCTGAACCAATAAAGTTTTCGCCGATTAAGAATGCTTGAGCCAACCCTGCGGGTTCGTCCTGAATCTCATAGGTAAATTTACAACCAAATTCCTTACCACTACCTAAAAGTTTGAGAAAATCACCCGCATGATCTGGAGCAACAATAATCATTATATCGGTAATTCCAGCTGTTCTGAGTGTTTCTAGTGGATAATAGATCATTGGTTGATCGTAAATTGGGAGCAGCTGTTTGCTGGTAACTAAAGTGAGTGGACGCAACCGCGTACCATTCCCACCAGCCAAAATTATTCCCTTCATATACAGACCTTTCTGTGATCGATCGTAATTTTATTCATTGTAACATTCTATTTAATATTGAACTAAAAAGTAATGAACCAAAGTAAAAGTACCGCTAGCATTGATATAAATACATACTCGCCTATGACTTGCCGAGTTATGCGTTTACTTTTGGTATGTGCAAGAATACCCCATGTAGCATAAAAGAGTCCAAGTGCGAGTGAAATATATCTTGTCATCCAAACATTTGGCCAAAAAAATAAGTAAAGATAAACAAACGCACACAAGCCTGCAACGAGTGCTAAGTAGGATCGCCAGTGACTACGAATTTCTTGCCACATTAGATGACTGCTCCTGATTTAAAAAATATTAATAAAAATGCCACTGCGGCAAAAAATAATAAATGAGCAAAGTTTTTACCAACAATTCTCAAGGAGTGGTAATGTCCAATTGCATATAAATCATATACTAAAGTAAACATGAGTACGACAAGGATGCTGATGAAAAAAGCCTTCATTAAGGATAGGGGGTTAATATGATCAAGCGGACGAACTGATCCGGAAGGAAAAATCTGCCTTGAGAGAACCTCCGTCCTTGGTGGGAGCAGCTGTGTTTGACCTTGCACAATCGCAGGCGTTAGCATTGGAGAAGGCTGGGGGGAAGTAGTGGCTTGAGCAAGTAAGGGAACGGCGGTGGGTTGTAGAGTGGGTACCCGGGTTGCTGTTGGAGCTGGTGGCTCAACAACTGCAGCAGCTTGAGCCAACTGTGGTTGTGATCCTGTACTTGGAGCCCCAAACATTTGTACTACCAATGTGGTATCGATTCCTTGTAACTGCCCATTCACAACCGCTAAACCAATTTCTGTATACCTACCATTCATAATATTAGCTCTATGTGTTGGTGAGTTCATCCAGGCAATAACCATGTCTGTGGTGTGATTAAAATCCCGAGCTAAATTTTCACCAGCTAATCGATATGAGTATCCCGAAGCGGTGATAAAAGACCATGGCTCCTTGCCTGTTGGAGAAACGTGAGCCCAATATTGGTTTTGAAACATATCTGATGCCTTAGCGCTCGCTGCACTAGATAGCTTCGCATTTAGAGAAAGGGGTGCTAATCCAGATTTTGCACGTTCCTGATTTGTCAGAACTAATGTCTGATCTACAGTAATGTCGGAAGCGTAGCCGAGCACATAACCCAGTTTTTCTGAATATGATTGAAAAAAACGCAATCCCAACAAAGAAAAACAAGCCATCACAGAAAAAACCACTAACCATTCCGAGTGCAGTAAACGTGCACGGTGATTGTTGGAATGGCGCGGATGAAAAAGGTGCTTGACTGTTTCAACTACGGCGCGAATCACAACTCCATTATGCAAAATAGAATTGGTAAGAGCAAGTGGCGACCGACAACTAAAACAGAATCAAATTGCTAGCTAATGATTCATTGCCAAATTGATCAACAGATTGGACTCTTCCAGCATGAATACTATCCAAGATGAGAAAACTCAAACTAATCGGCGCTCCTGATTGATGTAGCGCTGTTGATGATTCTACCCAAGGATGCCTGATCAAACTAATTCTTTCTCCATTCTCATTCAGCAATCGATAGTGACTCACTAAAACATCTTCTTGAAAGTTGCTTTCAACTACAAGATACAACATCTGGTTCTCAAAGTGTTGCCAAATTACTCTCGGTGGATCAGCCTGATTCCTTACCACATGAAATTGAATTGTTTTGGGAGACTCGGTGTTTCCCCATAAATCCACAGACCAAAAAGTTAGTTCACCTGTATCGGATAGAATATCTGGACTAATTGACAACGATGCTGTACTGGAATGAAGACTACCAGTAGTAGTAAGCGCAACAAACACAGTGGATAGCTCATCGTCGCTTTTTATTTCTAACTTACTATTTTGAGTAGCAACAATTCTTTGGGAGGTCAGCTGTTCAACCAATAACTGGGTAGGCATCATCTGAACCCTACTTGGTTGAACCGAAATAGACAACTTTCCACCCAGCTCATCACCAGGAATTGGCAGTGAAACCCAAGATGATAAACGGGCAACTTTTGAAAGCCACGCGATTTCTTCGCCATTCCAGTAAAAATGGACAAGTGGCTGCTGAGCAAGAACAGCCAAGTCTGGAGCTGATAATTGATATTGAAGACTAATTGTGCGTACTTGATTTGATTCGAAACTAAAATTCTTTGTCACACAAACTGGTTCAACTGTAGATTCAAGATTAATTACTTGGTTGGATGGATTTACTATGATTGGCTCTAAGCTTGTGCAATCAAACCAATCCATATCTATTTCAGTATCATCACCTACTACTGATTGCTGGTTAAGCAATAGATGAGTGGATGGAGCTTTCCAATCAGCGGTTTCGAGTTGAGAAGTATAAGTCGTTTGACTAGAAAAATAGGCTTGTGCGGGTCGGCAGCTGGCCGACCCGCACAGTACCATTACCAACAACAGCTTTAGTATCTTTTTATTCATACGTTGGCCAAACTGCATCTTGAGTCGTTTGTTTTGCAATCACCTGCAGAGAAAACGGGAAATTTGTCATTTGATATGAATTATCGGCAGATTCAGCTAATACAAAATTCCCTCGAATAAATAGCTCTGAATCCTCATCCAGTGCAACTAGTTCGCTTTCTTGGCCAGATGGACTTAAAAACCAAGGTTGATCACTCACAATCGATTCTATTGCTATTGGCTGCCAAGAAGGACTACCTGGAACCTGATAAGAAACTTCTGAAAGCCTAAATAATCCAGCATCAAGAGCTGGGTTTTCCCACTGTCCAGAAAATCGGGCTGCCAAATGGACAGGAGTGTTACCTGTATTACGAATTTTCCAGGTGAATTCCTGTGGTTCGCCTGGAATAAATGAATCAAAGGCGCTTGGACTCAGCTGCTCCACTTGAATCGCAAGCGTACTAGTACCGAGGACCTGCCCCGTGAGCCAACTGCTTCCGGTAAAATATGCTGTCGCTATTCCAACTGATATACCTACAAACGCTATCGCTAACAACCATCTGTTTCTCCAACGATGAAATGCAATGTGCATGCCGCCTTTCTGCTATGTATACAATTACAAAGACAAACATACGACAGCATGCTTACACCAAACGTAGAGGAATTTAATTTACCGACAGAGTGAAGTTATATCGCCATGATAGGCTAGTATACTTGCATTGATTGGACAAACAGAAACTGCTGGTTGTTGAGAAAATAGGTGTTTTGACATCAGGAGAGTTTCAATGAAACTTAACGGTACTGTAACTTGTTTAACCTGATATGTAGCATCTTGAGAAATAGAATCTGCAAGTGCTTGGTATGCATTCTGTTTATTACCTATCATGTCAACCAATTCTAGTTGAAGTGACTGCTCTTCATCATAGATCATTGCCCCAAGCTCATTAGTGATTTTTTCTGTGGAAATTCTTCGCTGTTACGACACATAATTGACAAATTTTTGGTACGCATTATTAACAGCTTGCTGTAAAATCGCCACTTCGGCTTCGGTCATTTCTCGATATGGATTGCCAATATCTTTTGATGTACCAGCGGTAATGTATCTGGTTGAAATGCCTTTTTGGGTGACAACACCACCCAAAAAGGCGCCACCATCTTCACTCACTACAGAATCGTAGTACTTAAACGGCCCAGCGATAACTCCAATGCTACCAAGTGTCACACCATGGTCAGCAATAATCTCATCAGCTGAGGCGGCAGCCCAATAGCCCCCAGAAGCCGCCATTGATCCAATGTAGGCAAAAACCGGCTTCCCAGTTTTTGCTTTATACGCGTCCACGCCATCAGTGATAGCCTTGGACCCAAAAATGGTTCCGCCAGGAGAATGAATCTCTAGAATCACCCCATCCACCAAATCATCCTCCGCAAGTTCGGTCAGTTGTTGTTTGATGGCATAGCCATAGGTCACGCCTAGATCTGAAAAATAATTTATCACATCGTTGGCACTCGGCTCGCCCAAGATTACTCCCTCAATTGGAATACTCACAAGCAAAACTTCCGCGTCGTTGTCACCTTCGATAACTCGATATTCCGCTACTTGAGCTTCATCCAGTTCTTCTTGGGTAAATACCGCAGCAACTCCACCCAGAATTACTATTCCAACAATGCCTGAGAAAACCAATCCCATCATTCCAGCGAAAACTTTAAAAAAAGTCCTCAATACCGATTCGCCAAAGCCTTCGTTGGGTTGCATAATTCTAAAGTATACTCAAATACTAAGTGAATTGAAATAACGCAAAACCAGCGGGTGGTAATGTAAACATCACTTTGTGATTTGTATTAAATTGAACAAGAGGATATTTTTCGCCTATCTGTACTTCATCAGTGGAAAAAATACAGCGTAGATACTGGGTGGATTCTTTCAATTCTAGCATCTTGACCCACGCAGATTGCGATTGATTTGGATCGGTCGAGACTACACACAGAACGCGTTGATCAGAGGTTTGGCGCAACCAAGGAACTAGAGTGAGCATGCGGGCGCCCAGTTTAGCTGGATACCCAAAGTGCTCGCCATCTCCAGAAATTTCTAGTAGTTGCTGGTCTCCCTGCCTCAGAGCAGGCAAATGCTTACGGATGGCGAGCAACCGTTGAAGCTGTTGATAAATTGCATGCCGTTCATTAAAACAGTGACAACCCCTAGAACGAAAGGCGCCAAATTCGCTGGCAAACATGGTTTCTCGAATATACCGATCGTGGCGACCTTGGCCGTCAAAACCCTGCTCACTACCATAGTAGATGCATGGAATCCCCGCACTACATACCAAGGTCGCTAATGCCGAAAATGCTAATCTACTCCACTCATCAGAACCTGCGGGAAATCGAGCTTTATCAAAATTTCTCCTAATTTGATCATGATCATCCAAGAACAACACGATTTCATCTTTTTGCCAAACAATTTCTCCAGCATTCGATCCGCTTACCATATTGCTCTTTGAAAAATGTTTGAAGTATTCCCACGGGCTATTTTCGCCTTTAATCATC
>Ga0116144_10001192_pt1 | contig 32200 bp, 23 predicted proteins | sample AD_UKC035_MetaG_FD_89746 | JGI IMG/M metagenome (GOLD analysis project Ga0116144, IMG submission 89746) | Active sludge microbial communities of municipal wastewater-treating anaerobic digesters from USA - AD_UKC035_MetaG | ecosystem: Engineered > Bioreactor > Anaerobic > Digestate | place: USA...
AAGGAAGGAGCGGAGATGATATATTTTTCATTGAAAACCCTTTGGGTGTTTGAGTATAAGTGTGGTAACTCTTACTAAAACACATTCCAGAGGGTTTTTCAATACTCCACATCTATTTCTGGGATACAACTTCAATGTTTGAAAATTCTTAAATGCCAAATATAGCAAACAATTTAGAAGCCGATGCAGGCTATTACTGTTTAACAGAATAGCCTGCACCGGCATTATTGTCAAGTCCACCAAAGGCACTCAAGGTTGAGCTTCGCAATAATGCTCCCCTGTTCTTCTCAGACGTATAGATTCCTTGATTTCATCGATAATGCCATGAATATCAGATTCGATTTCTGAGTCTGTGAAGCGCATAACCAGATAGCCCATATTCTGCAGGATCCTGTCCTGGCGTCGATCTATGGTCATTTTCTGGTTATTCGAATGATATTTGAAACCGTCACAATAAATTGCGATCTTCTCATTACGAATGAAAAAATCTGCTATGGTCAGCACTTGATTATGAAAGAGAATTTTCACCTGATGTTCAACCGCAATATCATTCTTCGCGAGGGCCTCCGCAAAATAACCTTCAAGGCCTGATGGCTGATGTTTTTCGATTATCAGATTGGGGTCTGAGTAAAACCCTTTTTTCACCCTTGCCAGCTTGTCCTCATTGGTGCTGACGAACGACCGAACGTCTTTCAGGGCCCGACCAAGCGTGTCTGTTAAATATTTCTGCAGAAAATATAGAAACTGTTCCACTCCGGCATCATCGGAGCCTGCCTTGAGACTCACTGCATACCGACAGACATCACGACCGTTAAACATCAGTTTTTGAAAGCATGGTCGTTCAGGGTCATTCGGAAGACCTTCACGCAAGGGGTTCTCATAAATTTGAGTGGTAACGTTTTCTGCATCTGTCCTGTTTATATAAACGATGTCGTTGCCTGTGAATTCCAGCACTCCCTGCCTCAACGCCTCGATATGTTCATTTTTTTCTGATTTCAGGCGCAAGCCCAGATACCCAAAATAATACTGAGTCTCAAGACGAATTTCATACCTTGGAAAAATGTGGTCGAAAACTGGCGGCACTCGAAATTCACGAACTCTTTCGACTTTCTGCGATGTCTGTTGATAATTGTCAAAGCCAAAATCAAACTCTTCGCGAAAAAAATCCCGATATGAATAAGACGGTTGATATCGTTTCTGGTAATTACTGAAGTATGGCCGACTACCCTTGTGCCGATAGCTTCCTTTGTTTCTAAAGTAACTCATCTGATCCTCCAATCTGCGTCACAGCCAATTGATTTATTCCTTGTTGTGCAACATCAGTTGTCCGTTCATAAAGTTAACGGTATTCTCATACTTCGCCTGGACGTCTGTTTGCAGAGCATCAAAATTACCAAAAGCAGTTTCAAAAGCCTGATAGAACTGTCTAACTGAGACTGGAGGCTCAACGGCCAAATCGTGCGCATAAACAGCAGGCCAATTGACTACGAAGCCAGGTCGCTCTCCATTCTTAATCGGAACATTCCAGTGTATGATTACCTCTCTACCATTGGACTTCATACCCAAATCAGTCGCCATCCTCTGAGCAGATTCGCTTAAAGTTATTCCGAGCCACTGCGCGGATTCGCCGACTCTGTAAGCATCAATAAAGGCGGGCCCAGCATACATAGACTTCTCGAGGTTGAAGCAAAATTTCCCAATTGCTATTCCAGCACGAACTGGCACACATTTACATAGCGCGGCATGGAAGATTTCGTTCACAAGAATAATCATAGACTTCAGTTCAACATCAGATGCACCGGCAGTAAAAATAAGCAAGGTGTCTGAAAACGTGACAATCTTGATTTGTTCAAATACTCTCAGGCGTTCGCTTGTCTCCAAAAACTCATATTCATGAGACCGAACTCGATCTCTTACTGCGACCAGATCAGACAGCATCCCCCACGCTTCCTGAAAATTGTTCTCTACCAGTGTAGACATTCCTAGAATGTCTATGTGCGCAACGACTTTCAAGTCTTCATTAGCCAAAGTTTATTCCCAGGTTTTGTTTTTGAAGTTGAGGCTGTTGGCGTTTTCGCTGATGGCGCGCTTTTTGTCTTCGGAGATGCCGCCGGGGAAGGTGGCGTTGATTTCGAGGGTGATTTTGATTTCGGCGTCGGGGATCTGATTCAGAATGCTGATTACCTCTTCAGAGACTTCGGTCAGGGTCAATTTGGCCTTGGCGGGAGTTACTTCGACAGTGCCGATAAATGACTGCGGCTGGTTGTTGGCAGGAGAAACGCCGGGGTTACCAGCGGGCTGGTCTCCTGATAGGCTCACTTTGCCGGCGCCGGGTGGCTGCGTAGCTGGTGGGTAATCTGGCCCGGTGCCCTGGCCTGCCGGTGGCGTGGCCTTCTTCTCTGACTCAAGTTGTTCAGCGAATTTTTTTGCAGCGGAGGGAGAGATTAGCAAAAGTGTATCGTCAAGCTGCGCCATGGCTTTGCCGAAAGCGAAGCCTTTGTAGCGGTTGTCTTCTTTGCCGTAGGCGATGCCGAAATAATCCTGACTTGCAGCGCCGGCATTGATGGCTTTTTCGAGCACAGCTTTGTTTTTGAGGCGCGGCAGATAGAGGTAACGCAGAGAATCTTCCCAGAATTTCATGGCCTGGACATCGACGGTTTCGCCCTTCCAGTAGAGTTCGTTCAGTCTTGCGTGCAGATGAACGGCAGCCCAGGTGTCTATTATCAGCTCATTCTCACGGCATACCCGCTCGATTTCATTCGTAAGGGAAGAAGTGCCGGTGTTCAGCTGAAACGCTTCGACTATCGGCTTTTCGGTCGCAGCATACTGGGCCGGGCACAACAGCCAGCGATAACACTCGCGCGCGATGGCGGGCAGAGCCTTGTCGATGTTGGCCAGTTCGGTTTCAGCCTGCTTCTTCTGCAGCTGGTCGATGTTAAGCCGGTTTTCTCTGACATCGACTACAATCGAGTTCCAGGCCAGTGCGGTTTTGATACAATCTTCAAAGCGACTGTAGGCCCCGCTGTCAGCAGCGAGAAAGAGCAGACGGTTACTGCGATGGCGCGGCTTGCTGCCGTTGTTTTTTATCATGTCAGAAACTGTTGTTTCGGCATCATGAGGATTTTCGCGGTAATAGCGGATGTCGGGATTCAGCACGACAAGGCGCAGATAACTGTCATCAGGCACGTCTGAGTTCGGCGTAAAAATATGAACGCCATCAAAACAACCGCCGTTAGTGACCAGCCGCTTCATAACCTCGGCCATTTTGCCGGTTATCTCGTTGCGACTGTTAAAACGGTTCTTGCGGTCTTCCATTTCGCGACGCAGGTTTGCCCTGGTATCGAACCAGAACCTGACGTTATCGCTGTTCTTCTCGGCAGAACTGCTCATGTAATGCAAACGGTCGGCAAGTCTGTGCAGAGCATCGGTATAGATCGCCGACATCTGGCCGGGTTCAAGACAGCCAAGCAGTATGCGGGCCTTGTCGACCCCTCTGATTCCGGGTCTGGTCGAAACAGAGGCCGGTGCGCTGCCGAGAAACACGGTTCGGGCGACGCGGCGGGCGGCGTTCAATGTGCCGAACCTGGCCTCTTTGGTTTCGAGGGTAGCAGTTTCTGAACGTTCACCATCGATATCCTTTTCGATAACCGGGTCCCAGCCGGGGCCGAGATGGTTTAGCAATTCGTTGCGAGACTCGTTGTCATATAAAGGCAGACTGCCCGGCATGATCATCATGTCACGGTTGTCGTTCTTCCAGAGGCGGTAAATAATCTTGGCCATCAGCTTGAGAACGCCCCGGGTGCGCTGAAAATTTTCCAGGGTCGACCAGTCTTCGTAGAGTCGGTCAAAAATTTCAGGATGTATCGGGTAGGCCCGCATAAGGCGGTCAAAATACGCCGACTCCTGGGTTTCTACAGGCAGACGAGCTCCTTCAGCCACATAGGTCTCGATGAATTTTCGACAGACCGCTTCTTTTGCCACTTCGTTATCGACCGGCTGAAACAGTCTTCTTCTGACGATTTCGAAAGATTCTTCAGTGGCAACCGGTTTCCATATCGCCTGAACCCGTCCGAAGATTTTTTCGAGAGCAAGCAACGCCGAGTTGCCACGGTCACTGCCGGCCTCGACTTCGGATTCGGGCAAAGACGCGAGCATAATCGCATTCGGCACAAGCTTGCAGGATTCAGTCAGCGCCTGAATAAATGACATATTGCTGTCAAAACTGCCGCCGCTGAGCTGCATGGCATCGTTGAACTGTCTTACGTAGGCAAGCAGTTCATCAATGAGAATGACACATGGTGAGTATTTCGCAAGAAGCTCGACGAGAATATCCTTGCCCGGGGAAGTGCCGGTCGTGTCTGCCTGCTTGAGCATGGCATAACCTTCTTCGCCGCCGAGCTGCCAGGCGAGTTCGCCCCATAGCGTCTTAACTGATAGTCTGCCGTGCTTCCAGGGCTGGCCGGGAGAGTGCGCGTTGCCGTCGAGAACGGCGATCTTTGCTGACATTACATCTTTAAGGCCGGCCTGTTCAACAATCTGAGGGATTCCGGCCAGATCGGCGAGAGGGCAGGATCTCGAAGCAAGATGATAGACGGCGAGCATGGTGTGGGTTTTACCGCCACCGAAAGCGGTCTGCAGCTGTATGACAGGTTCGCCACCTTCACCATTAAGGCGACGGGCAACCTGAATCAGCAGCAGGCGCATGCCTTCAGTGATGAAGGTTCGTTGAAAGAATGCGACCGCATCCTGATATTCTGGCATGGCTTTCCCCGAGCGCACTGCAGTAATATCGGCGGCAAATTCAGCCTGTTGAAAGCTGCCTGCAAGAACATCCTTGTGTGGTATAGCTATTTCTCGCCATGGTTTCATATGCATAGTTATTGTGTCCTTAGAATTACAAATTTTTCAAGGAACTGAAGACACGGCCCAGAAAGCCGCATTGCCATGACTGATCTCAGTAACCATAGGGTGAGCGTCGATGGGTTTCAGAATCTGGCGAAGTTTTTGTCTGACTTTACTCAGATCAAACACCCGGGGAAACAGTTTTGTATGCATTGCTGGCTGTTCGAGATGAAGAACAACACGAATTTTTGCAGCCTTTAGTAATTCTTTTGCCAAACCATGTTCCGAATGATCGGTTGCCATTTTGGCCGCGACAAGGCCAGCCAATGTGTCTCTTGTTTTCAGGGCAACTTCATCCCACAAGTAGATTTCCTTTGTTCTGCGGTCACTACGATAGTCTTTGACTTCTATCAACCACAGACATTTATCTGAAGAAAAGGCAACAAAATCAACGCCTTTGTTGCCATTACAGCAATCCTTGAATCTGTTTTTATAAAACGACCACTGGTCATATTTTGAAACTTCCCAACCGTATGGAAACTCGAATAATAGCCGACCTTCCTGTATACATTTCTTCTTTTGCATATCTACCTCATCAGCAGAGTTTCAGATATCGTTCTGATTGCATCAATTCTTCGTCGAGCGCTGAAATATCCCCGATGTCGTCCATTGATTCACCCTGTTTGATCTCAACCCCGTCATCTGTGTTATGAAGCCCAAAGCAGCGAAATTCTATGGTTTCAAAAGCATCGGACTGCTGTAGAATCTGAAGCTCACGCAATAAGAAAAGACTGTGCGTGGCGATGAAAATTTGTAAGCCTTGTGAAGCAAGCTCCAATATTGTCTTAGCGACTTTTTTAATTATTACAGGATTAAGATTTGCCTCCGGCTCGTCCCATAAAAGTAGTCCTTTATCCAGAAGACTGCCAGTGGCAATAAGTCTGGCAATCATAGCCAACTTACGGTGTCCTTCTGCCACCAGACTCATTTCAATTCGGCCGGTCTTCGATTTTAAATAGAATCTTTCGCCATCAAGTTCTATTTTTCCATCCATTACCTCTTCCAGTGGTTCAAGAAGCTTTTTCACAATTTTTTCGCGCGGACCTTTTGCCAGAGGGGAACCCAGTAAAAGGCAGACATCCCGCCAGATAGACTCTACCGGAAGGCGATTCAACTCGTATAAAGAGACGAATCCAGGATACAAACCCATTAAATCATGAGTCGGAAGGTATACCGGTCTTTTGTCGAGCCATTGCGAAGGAGAAATCTCCAAAGGTATCTCAGACTTTGTTGCAGTATTAAGCGAAAAACCAATATTCCACGCAGAATTCTCAAAGACTGCACTTACATCACAGCGATTTCGCCCTGCCTGCCTTCTGACAAGCCGGCCCAAAGCATCTGGCTTGAATACCTCTCTAAAACTTGTGGCCAAAGCATTTTGCAAAAACGCTTTGGTCGGACCTGTATTTGAGATTTTCTGTCCAGTAGCCAATGTACTGGCAACCCCATATATTATTTTGAGTAGATGTGTCTTTCCCAGGCCATTTTCGCCGACAAAAATATTCACATTGTCACTAAAGTCCAAACTGGCTGACCGAAAAACGGTAAAGTTTTTTAAATTCAAGGATTTTAGCATTCTGAATGTCTCTCCGGTATAGATGAAGTATCGGTCAAGTATATCTTATCGTTTTTTTTCAACATGAGTAAGCTCCCAAAATCTGATAATGGAGTCAGTCGAAGAGATTGCCGGTGGTGGGTTTGCGGGGAGCATCGACGGCCGAGGCCTCGATGCCGCTCCAGGAAGTGATAAGTTCGTTGTAGGCGCGGGCGTCTTCGGCCTGGCCCTGACGCTCGCACAGGGTATAAAGTCGGTAAGCCAGCTGCCTGACCGCATCGACCTTGCCGCCCAGACCGGCAAGCAGGGCGCCGGAAGCACTTTCGCCCTGCTGACGCAGAGCTCTGATCAACTGGTGCAGGGCCTCCCAGACCGGTAATCGTTTGTCGGTAGTCGGGTCCCAGTCGGTCGGGTATTCGTTCCAGCGACGCAGGCGCACCTTGCCGCCGCCGCTGAAAAGTACTCCGGCACTATTGAGACCTTCTACACTGGTCGATTTGGCGCGGGCCAGCACATCGGCTTCGCCGAACAGACCTTCGCGCCAGCCGTTCTGTTCGAACCAGTGCAGACAAAACTGGGTATCGGCGTCAAAGTCGTCTTCGGCGAGAAAGCGGTTGATCAGCTGCAAGGCAATTTTAACCGACATCGGCGAGCCATCGGCTTCAAGAACAGCGGCATACTTTGAAAATATCGCCATGCCAGGCCCGATAATCGCCTGCGACAAATCGACCGGCGCCACCGGTGAGCGCTCATCACCGGCCCCCCTGGTCATTTCATCGAGTGCCGCCGGCAAAACCATATTGAGCTGCCGCTGAAACTCCCGGCGGGAAATTGTAGCAGCATTATCAGGTCTTTTGCGACAAACCAGAACAATACACGAAGCGAGAGAATTTGTTCCGGTTTTTAGCCCCTGATCTCTTTCAGTGCGCATAGGCCAAGTACCCACAATCAGAAATCCCGAATTCAATAATGCTTCAAGAAACGTCTCCCAGCCTGTCGAAACAGTGCCAGCTTCTTTGTTTGTGTCCGTCTGCTTAAAAGCATAATAGATTGTAATTGGAATCTCGTGGTAAGCAAATGTTGATATTTGCTTCAACGCTTTGGTCATACCTTTTAGAAAGAACTGTTCGGCCTTTGCCTTACTACCTTGCCTGTATGGCGCCGCTACCAGTTCTTCAGCTTTTGGAACACTAATTGTAGATAACAGCTCTGGAAAGAAATCTTTAAGAGATCTCCTCAGCCACACATAGAAATAATCCGAGAGATCAGCGTAAGCAATATTGTCGTAATATGGAGGGTCAGTTGAAACAATCTTGTTCTGGCTTATAGTCTGGTTTTGAGCATCGCCCTGTAGAGCATAACCGGGCTGTTCATTAGAGCAAAGCAATTTTATGGTTCGCTCAATCCATTCTATAGCACCAGACCAATTTCCAGTTGAATTAGAAAATGGATTACACTCTGCATAATCCCACATCATCGGCAAAGCTTGCCTTGCAAAAGTTTGAACAATAAAATCACCACTCCAAGCGTTCAGAGAAGACCAGTAATTGGCGCCTCTGTCTATAGCAAATGCAAGAAAAACACATAGTGAGTCTGCATAAGAATTTGAGCCAGAACCTCCATTTTCCAATGAAGAATCATTCATGCCCACCATTAGCTCTGATTCGACTGCAGCAGAGTAAATTTTAGCTCTAACTTCACGGATTAAATCACTAAATGTGTTTAATGCAACGAGCTGCCTAGATGTGAAAAGGTCTCCATACGAGACCAAACCATAACTGAATGACCAAAAATTGCGATGATCCTCTGGAAGCATTGTTTCAGGCCTCCATACAGGCTTAACTAAAAGAGCAGACTCTTCCATGATTAATTCAGGACTCAAAAAAATCTTCTCTCTGGGCCCTTCTGCAATAACAGCTAGTAACTTATTGCCCAATCTTCCTGCTGCGCCTTCAGATTTGATATAATCGCTCTCCATCGGATTATTTGACATTAGGCATTTAAAGTTAGCACCTCTAGCGAGTTTCGTGCCAGACTTACAAGAAGCAGGTGGAGTTCCCACTCTTACAACAAAAGTATAGCTATCGCCATTTATTTGGGGTTCCACCCAAGCATTCTTGCCAATGGCATAAGATGAAATCAAAGGCACATCAACGTGTGAAAACGCAGGGTTTGGACTTTTTACGGTTCTGGTCCAGAGCCAGACGATTACTGTCAGTTCCTGGCCGACCAGAGGTTTCAGATCAGGCCTTTCTTCTGCCATTTCAGAGGTAATTTTAACCTTCGGGTAGAGATGGCCAATGCGTTTGAATGCTTCTTCGCGCATCCAAGCACCATACCGGCGGACGTCTTCAGCAAGACCGGACGCGCCAGACCAGCTGGTTGCAGCTGATATTTTTGGCTGTTTTTCACCAGCAGGCAGTGGCCCGATCGGTGGCCGGCCAGCAAACTTTGGCGGAATCTCGATCATTGCTTTATTGATCAGAACCGCTACCGGGTTAAGATCGGAGGCCCAGGCTTCGAGACCCAGCCTTTGCGCTTCAAGTGGGATTGCGCCACCACCGGCAAAGGGATCATGCAGCCCCGGCATCTTCGCCGGGTTGAAAAGTTCGCCAGCCTGAGGATGACTTCGATTCAGTTCGCAGACCTCTTTCCATGAGCGTTGAATTTCGTTGCGGGCGCGCTGCAAAACTTCTTCGTTCGTGGTGTTTTCCCATAAAACGAGCTCTTCGATCAGGCTGAACAGCTCTTTTCGCCGCTTGGTAAAAGCCGATCTCTGCTGTGAATTGGGTGTCTGACCGGGATTCTTCGCTTCCCACAGACCGGCCGGGTCGTTAACCAGCTGCGCAAAAATCACAGCGCGGGCAGCAGCCAGTGGGCGACGCGCCCACCAGAGATGCAATGTGCTGGGGTGACCATGCCGGATCGACTTTTCACGCGCACAGGCAGTATTTATCGAATCAAGAGGCAGCGCCACCTCGATAAGTTTACGTGGTGAAATTACTTTGGCAGTTGAAGTTTCAGTGGCGCTCATACAGGCTCTCCTTGCGAGGTTAACACATGCTTGACGGTGGTATAAAACTCATTGCTTCTGGCTTCGGCAAGAAGCTGGTCGATGTATTCAGTTATCTTTGAAGTAGCCGTGCTACCTATATGCATCAGAGCTTCTAAAGTCTTACGATAATTTCTGGCAACATATCGCCGCCGCCCGATCAGCCCGGAGTTTCTGCCATTAAGGTTGAAAACACGCAAGGTTTCTTCGGCCCGGCGCCTCTGAACAGCTGACAATCCGCCTCTGACTTTTATGTGGCCGGTATCAAGGAATAGAAAATATTCCTCGGGATCTTCTTCATCAGGCTTGATCAAATCATCAGGAGAATAACTGCCGGTTGCTGGCGAATCTTTATAAAACCCGCAACAATTCGGGTTACAGCATGACCAGAACAGATTACCCCACGCAAAGGTTTTATCGGGATAAGTCTGGCGTTTGCTAAAATGCTCGATATGACGATTGTCAGAGTTTTTTATACTTGCTTCGCAATAGGCGCACAAACAACCCTGCATGGCGAGAAGCTGTTGCTGAATGGCGGCTTTGTCGTCAGGTGCGGTATCTTCCCATTTCGTGCCTGAATTCCGGTAGTGTCGCAGACATTCCGGTTCAGTGCCACGATGCAATCTGTGCATGAATTTCAATCACCCTTGTCGGTTTTTTTCAATGACTGTTTAAATTTCTCGATGCTGATCATCCGGTCTGCTTCCTGTATAACCGGATGAGTATCACCATAATGTTCGACAAGCCTGTCCCGCAGGCGCAAAGCAGAGTCAGTATCATATTCATGCGTCTGAATAAGCATGTAATATTCATTCAGCTTTTCGATAATCGGCAGCTCTGGTATTTGATCTGTTCGCATTACCTCGGACATCACCCGGCCACTCTCAACCCCCTGGGTCTGCAGCATGGGTTGCGCAACCGACCAGCTGCCATCGCCAGACTGTTCGACCATGAAAATGCTTTCTGCCGCGACAGTTGACAAAACCTGAGGGCTGTGGGTGGTAACTATGAACTGCACCATCGGGAAAGCCTGCTGGAGCGACTGAAGAACATGCTGCTGCCATTGCGGGTGCAGGTGCATATCGACTTCATCGATAAGCACGATTCCCGGGGTTTTAAGGTGAGCTTCAGCCTCAAGCTGAGGGTTAAGCCTGACAACACGGTGAGCAAGATCGGCCACCAGACCGATCATGTTGCGAATTCCGTCGCTGAGCATTTCAACCGGCAAGGTACCATACTGATCATGACTGGCAACAACCAGATCTTCTTTGAAATCCCATGCAAGTCTGTGCCAGCCAACTGGTTTAAGGGCAATATCAACGGCCGATCTTACCGAGTCGATACCCTTGATCGGGAAAGGATTCGGAATCCCGGGATTGCTGACGACTTCGCTGAAAGACTTTTCACTGTAGGCATGACGACCAAACCACTCGAAAAAATAGCGATAGTGCGACGAGGACGAAAGACAGTCTGTATACCCGCGATGTCTGGCATTCAGAGCCTGAACTTTTGACTTTTTCTGCGAAATTCTGGTATTTGCCCAGAGACGACCAGTGCCATAATAAGCAATAACCGGAAAAACCGGCGAACTTGACTCTTTTTTCTGGGCCCAGAGTTTGTTCTGTTTACTGATCTCTTCGGCCAGACTGCGCAGGCTCTGAGCCTCGGTTATGGTTGTACGTGATGATTTTTCTGAATGTCTTTCGCGCGACCAGGAGATACAGCGATCGAAAAAACAGCCGTGCGCCTCGAACCGAACCGGAGTTACCTGTTCCATCTGACCGAGCGGATTTTGCACAAGCCTGATATCTCTGGTATCAAACCCTTTTGAAGTAGGCCTCTCTTCGATAGTGTCGGTAAACAGACGAAGGGCTATGGCCACGGCATCGAGAATTGCGGTCTTGCCGCAGCCGTTCGGCGCAACGAACACCGACAGGTGATCGTTGAAGTTGATGTTCAATTCTTCAAAGCATCTGAAATTAAGCAGTTTCAGGGTCTTTATCGCACAGCGTTCTTGATTGTTCATGGTTTTGTGGCCCTGGAAAGAAGGTCTTCGATTTTAAGATTCTGCGATGACACCGCCCAGCCCGGTTCCTGGTCGAACGGCCGGGTTATGTAATACGGGCCATCATAAGAATTATCTTCATTTACCAGCACTATGGCAAGAATATATTTTTCGCCCTGATTGCAGGCGCTGATTATTTCGTTGCGGGTTACGGTAATGGTGTCGGCACCCTTCGCCCGGCCCTTGACTTCGATATGCCGGCTGTCAGGCTGAATGCCGTCTGTTTTTGGCGGGTATGATGTGATATCCCAGCCACACTTTTCGGCAGAGACATCGACAACCCGGCAGCCCTGTTTTTCTTCGACGGCAGTGACAGCCTGCATCGCAATTCTTTCGATTGCGGCCCGGGCGGCGGCATCGGCCGAGAATGTGGCCACCTTTTTATCAGCGGGGTCACGATGGGTGTCGATACAGACGCGCGGCACAACCAGAGCACAACCGAGAGCTACCGGAGTCGATGAAACGATGTGGCGCATCGAGTTAAGCTCTTTTTTGCGGCTTTCGAGACGGGCAACCAGCTCATCGACTGTGCGGCGCGCGTTCTCTATAGATAACCGCAAATCTTTTCCCGCTGCCTGATCTTCTTTAAGCTTCATGTAGCGGTCGGTCCAGAAGTCGATTTCCTTCTGGAGACGGTCGTTAACAGCTGCCAGTGTTTTTTCGACGTGGTTGATACGACGGCTGGCGATCTCGGAATAATGCTCAGGAACCAGTCGGCTGGTCGCCAGTTCGAGAGCTTTGTGCTCAAGATTGGCATTAAGCCATGGCGCCTGCGCGATCTCCTGCAAAACCGGGAGATCTTCGGGAGCTGGCGGAGTGAGGTCAAGGTGGGGAGCCCAGCCGGCAAACTCGGCCACGCCATTCTGATACACTTTGATGAACTGCAGTCGTTTTGACAATACCTGGTCAGCGCCAGAACGGATTTCGTGCGTAAGCATCATCAGCAGCCATGGCTCGGTGTGCCCGTAAGCGTTATCGACGAGGATTGCGCCCTGCCGCAGCAGGTTGCCAAACTGTTCGAGAATGATGTCGGTCACGGCAAGCATCAGCGGGTGGCCGGGGTGCAAAAGTGCGGCGACAGCCAGACCGGGTTTATCAAGCGGCTTGACCGCTTCGCGGGTGAAACATACTCTCTCGTAGCGTTTAAGTACCGGAACCTGCTCGCGCCGGTTTCTGCCGGTAATCATGCGGTCGCGGTCTCTGATCGCGGCAGGCACATGGTTGATCTCGAAGCGGCCGGCTTCGCGGTCGTGGATGCTGCCACCGAGGGTCGAAAAGGCTTTCATGAAAAATGATCTGACAAAAAATGGCTGCAGCCGGCGGGCTTCTGCTTTTTCCATTTCTTCTTTTACTGCGAAAAGGCGTTCGGGGCTCATGGATTCCTGGGCAAGGGCATTGCGCTCAAGAATGCTGCAAAGGTGTTCGTGGTTCATCACCTTGTTGATACGGGTTTCGAGATACTGGCGGCGCTCGGGGTGATCGCCATAGCGAATGGCCTCGATAAGCAGGTCTTTAAGGCTGACTCCCTCGAAAACTTCGCCGAGGATATCGAAGACCCGGCCCTTTAAGGCTTCGCTTTCGATTTCGAGTTTTTTCAGGAGCTTGTGATAAACTTCGCCTTCGCGCGTTTCGCTGGCGACGAGGTTCCAGAGGTGGCAAACTTCCTGCTGGCCGATGCGGTGAATACGACCAAATCTCTGTTCAAGGCGGTTCGGGTTCCAGGGCAGGTCGTAGTTGACCATGAGGTTGGCGTTCTGCAGGTTGACACCTTCGCCGGCGGCATCGGTGGCGATGAGAATGCGAACTTCGGGGTCGCAGCGGAACTGTTCCTGGATGCTGGTGCGCTCGTCTCTTTTAGTGCCGCCATGAATGGTGACGACCTGACGATCATCGCCGATCACGCCGGAGATTCTGCGATGCAGGTAGTTGAGAGTATCGCGATGTTCTGAGAAGATAATGAGTTTTCGGCGACGGCCTTCGGCATCGAGCATTTCGGGTGAATGCTGCAGTATTCTTGAAAGTTCATCCCATTTGCGGTCAAGACCGGAAGCGACAACTTCGGCAGCCTGACTTTCGAGCTGGCCGAGAATTTCGATTTCGCTTTCGAGTTCGGCGACAGTGCGGGCAGCGGTGGCCTGATCGACCAGGGTTTCTTCGAGGTTTTCCTGCTCTTCGGCGTTGAGGTCGTCGTCATCTTCGGGGATTTCGGCACTGACGGAGTTGAGATAGTTCTGACTGCGGACACCGATTTTTTCTTCGCGCAGGCGGCTTTCGAGCCGTTCGCGCCGGCGACGCAGCGACTGAAAAATTGCTTCGGGGCTGGATGCCAGGCGTCTCTGCAGCGCAGTCAGCGCGAACCCGACCGAGCCTTTTCGGGCACCATCAAGGTTGTCAGCCTTCCCCATTTCGGTTTTAACATAAGTGGTAACAGCCTGGTACAGGTTGTTTTCGAGATCTGATAGCACGTAGTTGACGGTGTAAGCTCTGCGTTCGGGGAACAGGGGCCGGCCGTCGAAGCGATACATCTCTTCTTTAACCATGCGGCGCATGAGATCGCTGCAATCGACTTTATGAACGCCATCGCGGAATTTGCCATAAAAGCGGTCGGTATCGAGAAGCGAAAGGAAAAGCTGGAAGTCTTCTTCTTTGCCGTTGTGCGGGGTAGCCGTCATCAGCAGCAGGTGACGGGTATGGGCGCCCAGTCTCTCGGCGAAGTTGAAGCGTTTGGTGCGCTTGATTTCCTGGCCAAAGAAGTGGGCGGAAAGTTTGTGGGCTTCGTCGAATACCACGAGGTCCCAGGTGGTTGCGCACATTTTGATCTGGTCTTCTTCGCTGCGTGACATCTGGTCGAGTCTGACGATCAGCTGGTCGTAATCGTCGAACGGGTTACCGGAAGGCGAAGTCGCTGCGAGATCGCGCGAGAAAACACGGAATTCGAGGCCGAACTTCTGATACATTTCGTCGCGCCATTGCTCAACCAGACTGCCCGGAGCGACGATCAATATGCGGCGGGCGTCGGCACGCATAAGCAGCTCGCGGATGTAAAGACCGGCCATGATGGTTTTGCCGGCGCCGGGGTCATCTGCCAGAACAAAGCGCAGTGGCAGACGCGGCAGCATCGACTCATAAACGGCAGTTATCTGGTGCGGAAGCGGATCGACGTTGGAGGCGTGAACTGCCATCATCGGATCGAAGAGAAAGGCGAGATCGATGCGTTTAGCTTCGACCGCCAGCTTGAAGCTGTCGGCATCGCCGGAAAAAGACCAGGGGTGTTCGGTCTGGGCAACCGAAATGCTGGCTTCGTCGCTGCGGGCAACCAGGCGTTCGCGAATTGAACCGTCGGGCAGCCGGTAGATCACCTGCACACTTGAAGCGCCAATGGGAATGGTGGTAATGACGGTTACGACTGCTTCCGGTTCTATGCCGGTGAGGGATTGGCCGGTTGTTATCTGTTCAATGTTCATGGCTGCAATTTAATGTGACCAGGACCAGATGTTACTGAAGCCGCCTTATGAAACGGTACATCTGCTCAGGCGGAAGTTTTTGTGGCTCATCAAAGTCAAATCCGGCTGTCAGCGTTCCTCCCATATTGTTTTCAGATACTTTACTACCTAAGCCATGTTCTGACAACTATAAAAACACTATATCAGTCGCAGACATCTTTACACAATTTGACCTGCAATATCCGGGTGTTCATTTAACAGTTGTAGCACTTTGTGCCAGTCGTAAGCTTTTGCTGAATCAGCAATCTCTCTGGCGAGGTCCTTATCTTTGGCGACAATTCCGGTCTTGATCTTGTTCTTTTCTTTCATCATCGTTTTGTGTCTACTTAAACCCTTTTTTGTAACAGTCCTGGCATTTGCATGTGCCGTCTCCAAAGTTGAACCACCAGTCAGCTGTCACCTTATCACAGAAACAGAATTGGACCTCAACAGAATTCCTCATCGCACGGTTTTTTCCATATCACCATTCATAAAAATCTGATCAAGGTATGCCATTACATTTCTGTCAGTTGCCTCATTTGGGTGATTGCTTAGAATCCCAGGACAAAACTGCCGGAGCCATTCATAGCTTATCTCGCATATGACTGCACAGCGCTTATGGCGAGTCTGCGCATCTTCGAGCATTTCGCCAATCAAAAAATTTTCTGATCGCGAAATTATCCTGAGGTCAACCTTAAAATCCTGGCATCCTTCGGCATATAAGGCATTTGAGAACGTTAGCTGCAGAACGCTTCTTCCGGTTTTCTTCGGCTCTACTGCACGCATCAGAATTGGCGAAAAATACGGCATATACCCTGATACAGATACATAGCCCGGCAGCATCTGCCAACCATACCATTTGCCCGTTTTCATTGTAAATAACTGCTCATCCACACTCATAAAGACTATCACTCACCCCGGCAGAGATATTATATAATGCATCTTAATTGCTGCTCTGGAATTATAGCGTAGAGGCCGGATATTCACAACGTCCCGCGATGCCAGACTACTTTACCATAAAAAAAAAGCGCCCACCGGCAGCGGTGGGGCTGCTGGTGGGCGGTTGTAATACACTTAGAGGCTTAGCGGTCGCCTTGCGACTGGAGCATTTTCCATTGTTCGCAGAACTGGCTGACGGGGCAATACATCTCACAACGGACAGATGAACCTGGGCGTTTCTGCAAGTAGAATTCGGCGCCGGAATATGTGATGAAATTTTCGGAAACTTACGGTAAACTGGGTGTAGAGATTCCCGGAACGCTCAGCGAAGAGGAGCCGATCAACATGGCCATCAAAGAATTGCAGAAAATCAACGCCGACGAAAAAATGCGCCGGCGCATGGCCGACCGCGAAAAAGAGGCTCTCGACCTCGCCATCATCAAAGGCGCCGTCTACAACAAAGGTAAAGAAATCGGCAAAGAAGAAGGTCGGACTCTGGAGAAGCTCGAAATAGCCAAAAGAATGCTGGCGCTTAAAGCTGACATCGAGTTTGTGAAACAGGCCACCGGACTGACCGAAGAAGAGCTGCAAAAACTCACACAACCCTGAACGACCCATACAGTCAGATCTGGAACTGCTGCACTTTTTCGCATCCCGATTATACCAGCTGTTCGACAAAATCAAACAACACCTCAAAACGACATTCAACCTTTGATAATCAGCGGCAATCTGCGGATTCTGCGGTTGCTGCTTCCGTGATGTTCAGGGTTGCTCGGGCGAAAGGTGCCCGGAAATCAAAAACACCCGCATTGCTGCGGGTGTTTTGAGCTCCTGGAGAGGGATTTGAACCCCCGGCCCGATGGTTAACAGCCATCTGCTCTACCGACTGAGCTATCCAGGATCGCGTTCGCTGTTCGAACGTGAAAGTGATTATACTACAAACCGTTTTGGCGTGCAACAGGTTTTTGAAAAATTATTCGCGGTGCAGCTCGGAAAAGCGGGCGCGCGCCGAATGATAGCGTTCGTAGACGGCCGGCAGCGGTTCTTCGAGCGCAGCGGCATCGGCGGCGAAATTTTCGTAAATGTAAGCGGTCAGCGCTTCTTCGCTGCCAGGCGGGCAATCAGGATTGGTTGAGAGACGATCGAGCTGACGCAGATAGCGGGCGACGGCCCTCGGAGCCGGCAGATCTTTCGTTCGGAAGATCACATAAATCTTAGAACCACTCCATTTAAGCGCCTTGCGCGTGATGCTCAGCGAAACCTTGTGAAAACCTTCGATCTGCTCGAACAGGCAGGTCTTCTTGAGCGGCGCTCCCCAGAACGAATCGAAAACCTCAACACGCTCCGGCGCGGCATCCCACATTTCAACCGGGATATAGGCCGTGAGCCCATATTCATTGCCGGGGAAACCGAACTGTTCGGTCCGCAGATAGGCAGCAGCAAGAATCTTGTGATTGTGATCGATAATATAAAGCTTGCGCTCGAGATCGGGCAGCACAACCTCAGTCTTGTAAACAAACTGGTTCGGCTTGATTTCGATGCGCTTGGTTACTGATTTATAGCCGGTCGCGCGCGCCTCAGCAATAAACGAACTCTGATCATAGCGATAAAAACTGACTTTGCTGTCAGGTATCAGGTTCATGGCAGAATTGCGCACTGTCACATCAAGTTTGTAATCGCCTACCTGGTAAGGTATCGCGCAAACACTCGAAGCAACAAACGTCATCAAAGCAATAATCAATACTCTATACTTAATGCTAATCATATAACTAATATAATGCAGATATTCTTACAGGACAACAAGGTACAGTTGACTGAAGGGAATCATGCGGGCATAGTCTGCTGCTGTCAAGCATCGGCAAGCGTCGACCCTTTTGTGAGTTACAAAAAAAATGCACAGAATCTACAGCCCTTTCCAAAGGATTGCTTCAGGGCTGCGCCCTTCGCAATGACGGTGTGACTGCGACTTTCTTCTTCGCCAACCCTGCTTCGCTATAGCTACGCAGGACAGAAGGGCCTCGAAGAACAGGGCGCGCAGGATGACAGAAAAACCTTTGCGATGTGGCCAGCTAGATAACCTTCGGGATTGCTGCGTGGAAATAGACAAGGTGCTGCGGAAGCGAGCGCGGGTCGATGTATTCGAAGGCGTCCATGATGTCGTAATCGAGGCCCGGCTGGAACAGGTAGCCCGGCGCCAGAAACTCGAGCTTGAGCAGAAGCTCAAGCCCCACCGCCGGGGTTATCGAAAAATGATTCTGAGTGATCAGCCAGATGATCGCTTCGAAAGCTGTCTGGCCCGGGCTTTCGCTGAGGCCTTCGAGTGCCAGCTGTGTGTAATGAGGATTCTCGATGAGATTGTCAACGTGTTTGAGCAGAAAGGCATTGCCCTCAGGCTGGTTAATGCGACCAAGAGCATGCGCGACTTCGTTGAACTTGTATTCGTCATGCTCATACAACCTTATCAAATCAGCAGCACTGGCGGCATCGCGATGAAATGCCGCCTGCGCCAGGCAGCGGTCTCTTGTATCAAATTCGATCGCACGATCCCACTCCAGATACTTTTCCATGGTAAAAGGCAGAAGGTCGCTGCCCGGATCAGCATTATCGACCGCCGGAAAATAGCTCCTGACGCGGCGCTGAAAGCTTTCGCGGGTGTAGGCTTCTTCGTTTTCCGGCTTCTTATCTGGTGTACCATGTTCAACACAATACCGGCAGACATTGCGCTTGTCATAGAGACCGTAGCCAACCGCACCACTCGGCCAGACCCAGCCGCAGGCAGAGCAGGCACTGACGAAAATGTCCTCGAGATCCTGGCCTTTGCGCTCATAACACGACGGACAGACATGCATGCGCGCCTTATCGTTGCGCCCGCAACGCTCGCAGGTCAGGTTCCCGCAAAAGCCACACCTGAGAATATAAGAATCGAGCCTGGTCGCCTCCCAGTGATGCGCACACGAACAACACTTAACTTCCATCTCGTTCTACCTCTTATGACAGGCTAAGCGAAAATATACAAAAGCTCATTGAATATTTCAGGCGCGAAGTCGGTTTGCTTTTTCGTAAGCTTGTGAGCGAAGCGAATCGCTGGAGAAAAAGCATTCCGACTGAGCAGCCGACCCAGAATGAGAATTATTCATTGAGCTCTTATATAGTATCTATCATTCCAGATGCCTCACACCAATACCGCATAATAACAGCAAAACCTGGTGCGATACAAGCGACAAAACTCAGATGGCCTTGACTTTCGCATCCTTCTGCCAGCGGCGGAGGTCGGAGAAGTTGGCGGTCTGGCGTTTCATGTAGTGATAGAGCAGAAAGAGGCCGATGCCTTTGGCGCAGGTTGACAGGCTGATTGCCCACCAGATGCCGGTGACGCCCATTCCGAGATAGTAGGCGAGGAACCAGGCGAGCGGAATGCGGCCGACCGTGAACGGCACCGTGATGAATAGCGACGGGTAAGTGATGCCGAGGCCGGTGAAGATGCCGCTGATGACCATTTCCCAGGCCATGAAGATTTCGAGCACGCCGACGATGAAAAGATATTCGGCGCCATGCCCGATCAGCATCGGGTCATCGGTCATGAAACTCATCAGCCAGTCGGGAAACAGCAGAAAAATCACGAGAAACGGCACCATAATCAGCGAAGAAACGCGCAGACCGGCGGTCAGGATGTTGTCGATCTTGTCGTTTTCGCGACTGCCGACCGAATAGCCGGCCAGCGAGGTCATCGCGATGCCCATCGCTATCGAAGTGAAATAAGGAAAGCTTTCGAGACGATGACAGATGCCGACCGCCGACAGCGGCGTCATGCCGAAAGGCGTGATCAGACGGGTCAGAAACGGGTAGACCATCGACCAGATACAGCCGGTCGCGGCGTTCGGCAAACCGACCTTGACGATGCGTGCATAATAAAAAGTACGCAGGCGCAGGAAGCCTGACAGCGGCGACATGTAATTGCGGCGGCGCAATACGTATGCACGCATGATCAGCGACAACACGTGGCTGATTATCGTCGCCCAGGCGGCGCCGGCGGTTCCCAGGGCCGGGGCGCCCCACCAGCCGAACATCAGAATCGGGTCGAGCACCATATTGGCTATCAGGCAGACGACCATGATACCGTTGCTGATCTTGTTGTCGCCGTAGGCGTTGAAGACGTTTCCCGCCAGCATGTCGAGAAAAATCAGCGGAAACCCATAGAGAATGATGAGAAAATACTCGGTCGCCATCTGCGCAGTATCTGGGTCGAGGCCCATCCAGGCGAATGGCCGGTCGATGAAAGGCAGAAACAGCAGAACGATAACAGCTGCAAGAATGAGGCTCAGCCAGGTCGACTGGGTGATCGCTTCCCAGGCGCGACGGCGGCGCTTAGCGCCATGAAACTGCGCTACCAGAGACGCACAACCGGCGCCGGTTATGGTCATCACCGCATAAAGCGCCCAGACGATGAAGCCGGCCGAAGCGACGCCGGCCACCGCGCGCGTTCCCATCTTTTCGATCCACCAGATATCGACGATGTCGAAAAGCATCAGGCCGAGAAAGCCCGCTACCGCCGGCAAAGAAATGCCGAAAACCCGCCGGTATATTGCGTTATCTATCTGTTGCATCCTGTTGTGTATCTTCGGCTGTTGTCGTGCTCGTAATCGTAATCGTTCTCGTAATCGTAATCGTTCTCGCAATCGCATCTTCTGTCATCGCGAGAAGGGCGCCAGCCCGACGAAGCGATCCTATTGTCGATGCGATTGCTTCGTCGCTAAGCTCCTCGCAATGACCGGATTTTAACAGACGATTACGAGAACCCGATCGATTACGATTACGAGCACGATTGTTAGAACGAGTCGGCGCTGTCGGTGATCTTGACCTTTTCGGCAACGATATAGGACGGCATCGAAGCGGCTTCGGGCATGCGCCGGCCATAGGTATTCGAAAGATTGACCGGCTCGGCTTCGCTCGAAATCAGGCTGACATTGCCGAAAACGTTCTGGAACGAATCGGTAATGCGCGACGAGAAAATCGGGCTGACGACCTTGCCGTTCTCGATCAGCACGGCATTGAAGCGCGAACTGCCGGTGAAGATTCCCTGACTCGCGTTCGGCATATTGAGATAATGCAAAGCCGGAATATAAATCACGCGCCCCATTTCTTTAACTGCGGCGAGCAGATCGGGGTCGGCACTGCCTGGCTGCATGACTATGCTGGCCGATCCGCCTGTATGCGGGGTAAGCTCGCGTCCGTATTTGGCGGCGGTCATGCTGTCATACATCAGATCGCGCAGAATGCCATCTTTTACCAGCGGGAAATGACGGCGCACCTTGCCCATCATGTCGAAACCAAAACGAAAAGTCTTGTCATCAGCCGGTTCGTCAACGATCGTGATGTTGTCGCCGAGAACCTTGTCGCCCTTCTTGTATTTCGAAGTCCAGCCCTGCTTTTCTTCGTAAGATCGGCCATAGAAGCCGGTATAGCAGGCCATCAGGATAACTTCGGCAATCGCCGCCGAACCCAGCGCCACCCGATATTCACCCGGTTCGAGCTTGAAGCCGCCATGATTTTCATAGGTCGGCAACAGACCACGGAAGCCGTTGATGACATCTTCTACATCGAAGTGATCGAGACGCCAGCCACTTTTCCATTGGCGCAGTTCCCATTTTTTCTGCGGGTGCTTGAGCACGACGTTGAAATCCTGGTCAGTAGCGTAATGGTGCATGGTATGCTCGTTTGCCGTAGACGTCAGAAAGAGCTCCATCGAACCGCTCGACCAGGAGCCGCTGAAGTTATACTCTTCACCGACGTTGTCGATGATCTGCTGGTAGGCATCGGCCTTGAAAGCCGGGTCGAGGTGCTCGAGAGCGTGGTCATACTGATTGTTCTCAGAAACCGTCGCATCGAGAACCACAGAAAGCGGCTGATAATCTTTTTCGCTGGCAACTGCGGCTTTATCAACCGCAACCTGCAGGGCCTTTTCGACGTATTCTTCCGAGGTCACATCGCCCATCTGGGTATGCGAACCGGTGCGGCGCCCGTTGATGACTTCGATATCGAGGCGGGTCAGGTGCTCAGAAGTATTGAGTGATACTGAATTGTTACCAATGCGCATCAGATGGCTTTTTTCGCAGTGCAGCGAGAAAGAAGCGTTGATGCCGCGGCCAGCAGCGCGAGCGCGCACGGCGCAGATGATTTCCTGTGCTTTGTTTTTCTGCATGACTTACTTCCTTTCGCCGGTGATTACGTTATCGAAGCGCACGACCGGAATGCCGTGGCCGAGCTGCATGATCTGGTTCGGCTCGCCCTTGCCGCAGTTATCAACCTGCCAGACGCGCCAGGTCGACGCGTCGCCGACCGCCGACAGCGAGTTGTAGAACTCGACGGTGTGCCCCTGATAGGTCGGGTTGCGCAGAATGCGGGTTTTCTTGCCGTTCTTCACTTCCCAGGCGATTTCGCAGCCAAAATGGAAGTGCTCGCGGTTCGAACCGATCGACCACGAAACCGGGTTATCGAGCACAATACCGTCCTCGGTGCCGGCGATGATATCGTCGAGAGTGCCGTCATTGCCGGGAAGGATGTTAACGTTGGTCATGCGGTCAATAGGCGCGCGATAGAAAGCGGTTGCACGGGCGGCGCCACCACTCTCGGTGAATACGGTGCGACCGGCCTTCTGGTTGGCCTCGTCGATCATGGCGCGTGAGCTGAGGGCGTTGACCAGCAGACCGCGGTCGATCAGCAGGTAATCGCGTTCAGGCGAACCTTCGTCATCGAAACCGTAGGAACCCGGCGAATTTTCGATGCCGCCAAAAGCGCTGACTGTAAGCTTTTCGCTGCCGTATTGCAGTTTTCCGAAGGCGTCGAGATCGACGAACGAACCACCGGCGTAAGAAAGTTCATAGCCGAGAATACGATCGAGTTCGAGCGGGTGGCCGATAGTTTCATGCACCTGCAGAAAGCCCTGGCCGGGCAGCAGAATGACGGAGCGGCGGCCATATTCGAGGGCGTCAGCCTTGATCAGCTGCGCGAGTTCTTCTTTGATGCGACCGGCATGTGCCGAAAACAGCTCGGGACTGGTCAGCATCTCGTAGCCGCGCGTGCCTTTTCCAGTCGTAAAGAGTTCCTGGCTGCGACGCTGCATCTGGCCATCGCTGTCGAGCGCCATCACCATCATTTTGGCGAAGACGTTGGCGAGATTGCGTTCGACTTCGGTGCCTTCGCTGTTGAAGAAGTAGATGTTCTTCTTCTGGAATTCGGCGTAGACATAGCGTTTGGCGATCCATTCTTCTTTGAGCTGGGCATCGATGCCGTTGAGGAAGTCGAGCTTATCCTTGAGAGGAATGCTGAAAGGATCCTGTTTGAGCGGAGACGCGAAGTGCCCTTTATGCGCCGGCTTTTTGCCCATGTGCAGCGGAACGCGCACAAGCTTTGCGGCGGTTATGGCGTTTTGCAGCGCCAGATCGAAGCAGGTCGCGATGGCGGCTGCGTCGCTGGTAGCGGCAAAGCCCCAGGCGCCGCCAAAAAGAACGCGTACACCCAGGCCGCTTTCGAAGTTGGTATCGTTGGCTTCGAGATTGCCATCGTAGAGGAACAGGGTTTCGGAATCATCGTTGGTGTAGTAGCGGGCATCGACGTATTCGGCGCCCTGCCCTGTCACCTTTTCGATGTTTTGCAGAATCTGCTGTTTGATTTCGGCAGAAAGACTCATTATTTGCCACCTTTCCTTGATTTGCCAGATATTTTACCGCAAATGCCACCATAAAAAAAGCATTTAGTTGCAGGCAGGGTTACAGATCGATTTTCATCAGGGTTACGTTGGCGCCGTGGTATTCGAGCTCTTCCATCGTCTGCCAGCCCATGTGTTTGTAGAAATGCGCGCGATCGGGAGTGTAGAGGTACATCGTCTTTACGCCGCTGGCTTTGGCATGTTGCATGACTCGCTGCACCAGGGCACGGCCAACGCCGTTTTTGCGGGCTTCGGGAGCGACGAAGACGCTGGCGAGCCAGGGAGTCAGCTCGGGGCGTTCGGGCATGTCGCTTTCGATAAGCGCGGCTGAGCCGAGCACTTCGTGGCTGATGGCGACAAAAGTTGTCGGAATATCGTTGCGCTCGAGATGCTTCTGCATATCAGCCAGGCGCATTTCAAATGTGCGGCCGGGGTTGAGATAGCTCCATTCATTGTGGTGCCAGCCACTGATCAGTTCAAGACAATGGGGCACATCAGCCAGGTTGAGAATTTCCATATAAAACTCCTGAATTATTCTGAAGAATATTACCACAGTCCACCGCGGCCGAGATACAAAAGATGTGAAATGAAGAAGAAGGAAAAGAAGAGTTATCCGCAGTCGCCCACAGGAGGTGGGTGATACTTGGGCGCATCAGGATAGAAGCGCCCGGGTGATTTTGAAGATTGCGCAGATTATTTTAGGAGGGTTAAGCAGGCCGTAATTAGACATAACTGGTGCCGAGATCACCAGTTTGTGCTGGAAAGAGTTCTTTCGATTACGGTTACGATAACGATAACCCTGCTTCGCTAAGGCTGCGCAGCGCAGACGCGCACAAGCACGTGAAAGCATTTTCTCGGTCTGCGCGGAGCGAAGCGGAGTCGCAGAATCCATGACTTCAGTGACTCTCTGGATCCTGCGACTGCGCGCAAGATGACAGTTTGCTAAGTTAATACGATATTTTTGCCGCAAACGCAAAATACTTATTGCAATTTTGCCGATGTTTTTGCTACAATGCAGCAAAAGATTTGATGTATTTTGTGCAGGAGTAAAGATCATGGATTGGACCGCGCTTTTTTCGAATATGGATATCAACAGTCTTGTACCTGAGTGCTACGAAAAGTGGCGACCCTTTGTTAAAGGCGGCCTGGCATGGTTTTTAGGGCAGCTCAGCGAAACCCGGCAGCAGGAAATTCTATCTGACCAGCTGGCGCTCGGTCCATTTGCCAACGCTTCGCAACGGCTGGAAGCGGTTTTAAGGCGGTGCCCCACTCTGCACAAACTTGGCCAGATTCTGGCTCGTGATAAAAGGTTGTCACCAGAACTCAGGCAAAGCCTGCAGAGACTCGAATCTCTGCCACCGCGCATGAGTATCGAGCAGATCAAAGCCGTTCTGCGCCGCGAAAAAATAGATCTCAGCGGCATTACGCTCGGAGACAAGCCCATTGCAGAAGCCAGCGTGGCGGTTATCATGCCTTTCACTTTCAACGATGCTGCAGGGCGGCAAATTGCTGGCGTCTTTAAAATTGTCAGACCCGAAGCAGAAAAAGCTCTCGAAAAAGAACTCGAACTCTGGCCCGATCTCGGTCAGGAGCTTGAAAGAATCTGCCGCGAGCTGAACCTGCCAAAGCTCGAATTTGCCGGCCCATTGTCAGAAGCTGCGTTGCTGGTAGCGGACGAGATAAGGCTCGACCGTGAACAGATCCATATGCGAAGGGCAAGCGAGCTTTACCGCGACGTTCCTGAGGTCGCGATTCCCGAGCTGCTTCCATGGTGCACATCGCGGGTCACGGCGATGACTCTGGTCAAAGGCAAACCTCTGGCAGAAGCGCTGGCTGACGCCGGCTCAGACAAAATGAAACGCATAAGAATCGCCGAAAAGCTGGTCGATGGGCTGATTGCGCGCCCGTTCTGGATGTCGGAAACTTGGGCGATATTTCATGGTGACCCGCACGGCGGTAATATTTTTTATGATGAAAACGGCAAAATCGTGCCGCTCGACTGGAGTCTGGCGGTTGAACTGCCAAAGAATGACCGGGTAGCGATAATTCAGCTGTTGATGGGTGGTCTGCGCATGGATGAAAAAGCCATATTCAGAGCGCTTTCGGAACTCGGCATTTCTTCTGATGACGAGAAGCTCAAGGCCAGCGCGATATGGGCTGTCGCTTCGATCAGAAAAGGCACTTTTCCGGGGTTCGACTGGTGTCTGTCAGTATTCGATCATGCCGTAGAATTCGGCGGTCTGCGTTTGCGCGCTGAATTTGCTCTGTTCCGCAAAGCACTGTTCGCGCTGCTGGCACTGGTTGAAGACATAGCGCCAAAAGCCAGTACCGACTCGGTCGTTGTTGGTTCCGGTCTGGTGCGGCTGGCCAGTGAATGGCCATCGCGCGCTTTCGCCAACCCCTTTACCCGCAACTGGAACACACATGTTTCGACCGCAGAACTGCTTAAGCTGTGCACAGACATGCCGCTGTCAGCCAGTCGCTTCTGGTTTGGCTGCTGGTCAGATGTGCTCGACCGCTCGGACAACCGGGAAAAAACTAGTCGCGCGGCGGAGTCGGGATGTTCTTGATGATGCCCTTGGGCATCTTGATTTTATTGACAGTGTGCATCAGCTTGATGCGCCCTTCAGTTACCGGCGAAACACTGCTCTGCGCTTTGATAAAGCTCATAAAAACATCACCGGTAAGCTTGCCGGTCGATTCAGAGTCAACTGCTTCGGTAAAACCGGTCAGGCCATCGCCTCCGGCAGCGAGAAAATCAGTAGTGCATACGGTATAAAGCTCGTCATCAATTAGTTCTTTTCCGTGGAGGCTGACTGAAACTTCGCCCTGCGAGTAATCGACGAGCATTCCGTGCGACACCTGCAGAAAGCCGCCAAAACCGCCTGACTGCGAGATCCCTTCGGCTATGCGGGCAAAGATTTTCTTTAAAGAAGCACCGGTAAGCTTGATTTTGACCAGATAATTGTCAAATGGCAATACGTTGAGGCAGTCGCCAACGGTTATCGGGCCGGTTGCGATCGAGCTGCGAATGCCACCACCGTTGACCAGAGCCATATCGGCATCGGTGAAGTCGACAAAACAGTCGGTAACCAGGTTGCCGAGGTTGGTTTCCATTTTTCTGATGTAATCGCGTTCACCGTTAAGAAAAACGCGGGCTGTGCCGAGCACGGTGCTGACCTTGTCTTCGACCTGCTGCCAGAGTTTGAGCACCGACTGCGCCATGGCAGCGTCTTCGGGCTTTTCGTTGCTCATGGCGACCAGGCCGGCGGCAAGCACTTCGATCTTGCGGGCAGAATGGCGATACAGAGCGATATCGTAGCGGGTGATATACTGACCCCATTCCCCGGGCTGCGACATGAAGCGGTGACCGTGCTCGCTATTGACGACAGCAGGCGGATCGATAAGAAGGTGAGTATGACCGCCGAGAATGCCATCGATTTCGGGAAATTCTTCGAAGAGTTCGAGTTCGCGTTCCCAGCCGAGATGCGAAAGAACGAGAATCATATCAGGATTCAGCGCCTTGATTTCGGGCAGATACTGGCGCAATGAGGCGGCAGCGTCGCGCACGTCGAAATCATTGACGAACAGCGGCTGCACAATTTCTTTGAGGTTTTCGGGGGTAAAGCCGATAATGGCGATTTTAACCGGGTTGTCGGCCGGGCCGGCATTTACTATGGTGTAAGGCTTGATGCGCGCCTGCAGCTGCGGAATTTTCTTGAAAACGATATTGGCAGCCAGTATCGGAAACTTTGCGTATGAAATTGCTTCAGCGAGGGCAGCCTGGCCGTTGTCGAATTCGTGGTTGCCGAGAGTCATCGCGGCATAGCCGGTGTCACTCATGAATTCGATATCGGGAATGCCCTGAAAAAAGCGGTAAAAGAAAGTGCCCTGAAAGATATCACCGGAAGAAAGCATGATCACTTCGCGGCCCTGAGCTTCGAGCGAATCTTTATAGGCCTTGATACGGGCGTAGCCGCCAACACCGTTGCCGGTCGGGCCATCGAACGCCATCAGGTGCGCATGAACATCAGAGGTGTGGAGAATGCTGAACTCGACGACCTCGAAAGGTTCCGGTGAAAAGGCCAGCAGGCTGTAAGGAATGACTAAAAGCAGAAACACAAGCCGCAATATTTTATTCATTCAATGCACGCGCTTTCTTTAAGAGTGTATAGAGAGATTTTACTTATCAATCCCCTACCCCGCAATGCCTTCGAGCAAAATAATACTTTGGCTGACCAGAAAAGTTTTTCAGAAAGGCTTTACTTTTTTTCGGCTTCGGTGAGTTTGAAGGTGCGGGCGAGCTGGGTGCGAAAGGCTTTGAATTCTTCAGAATTTTTGTCGCTGTCGAGGGTATCCTGAAGAACCAGCAGCAGTGAACCGGTTGTCATGGGGAAAGAATAGATTTCCTGGGCGATAGTGCCCTGACCGATAGTAGTGACAACTCGCGAACCAGCAGTATCAACGCCATTGAACATCATCTCGCAGGTGCCAAGGGTTGAATTGCCTTCGCCGAAGCTTGGCAGAAGCTGTTCTGCCATGATTTTGTGGTCCATTACGATCGGATAGCGCTGCACCATAATTACTGCCTTATTGCCTGAGAGACTCCAGAGCTTTACGTCATCTGAGCTCAGATCTGCTTCAAAGGTAAAATAACGAGGGTATTGGAAGTCTACGTCGCCATAGTGAAAGCGCTTTTCAGGGTTGACGATCAGGCGGGCCTTCGCTTTGCCGGCGTCTTCAGACAGCTCGATATCTTTGTCGGTAAAAATTTCAACCTCGGTGCCGTTAAGCGAAAGCTTGTAACTATCAGCCGGTTCGACGCTTTCATCGACCGCGAAGGCAGAAGGTGCCGCGACAAAAACAGCAAGAGAAACCAAAAAACACACAAACAGGCATTTAAAATTTTTCATTGATAGCTCCATGTTTTAATTCTGATCAAGCGCTGTAAAAGCCATATAGACACTCGGAAAATATGTTATTTATTCGGGCCTCGGCGGGATTTTACGCCAGCAGGCGGTCGAAGAGGTCAAGGTTGCCCTGCAGCATGCGGCCGCCCATCAGGTCGTGCATGGCGGCGCGGTAATTATCGGCATTCAAGCCGCTTACGAGAGCATTTTTGCAGATTCCGGCGAGAAGGGCGATGTTCTGCATGCGCGGGTCAGGCAAATCAGCATGATGCACGGCATACAGTTTGAAAGATCCTTTGCGGCAGAATTCTTCGATCTGTTCGACCTTGATTTCGGCAGCTTTCTTGAGACGCACCGGCAGCGGCTGCCAGGAGGTATCATAGTAGACAAGTGTGCCGGCGGCAGCAAGGTAATCGGCGGCAGCACGCAACGCCTCGTGGCGTTCCAGCGAAATTACCAGATTGGCAGAATGTTTCGAAACGAGCGGCGAATGAATGTTTTCGCCGATTCTGATATGAGATGACACGATGCCGCCGCGCTGGGCGAGGCCGTGCGTATCGACGCCGAGAGCGTTTAATCCGGCATGATCGGCGGCACGAAGAATGATTTCGCTGATCAGGCCGATGCCCTGGCCGCCGACACCACTGAGGTAAATGTTGAATGCTTTCATTATTTTGTCTCCTTCTGGCGGGCTTCAGGGCGATTGATGGCTTTGGTCGGGCAGGTCTGCAGACATGAGCCGTCGCCGATGCAAAGATCGGGGTTTACATCGATCGAGCCGTCTTCGTGCATGACAAAGGTCGGACAGGCAAAATCACTTACGCAGGCATGTGTCTGATTACAGTTCTGCTGATCGATGCTCACCATTTTTGCCTGAAAGTTTTCCTTGCGGCGCTGTTCGCGCATCAGCTTGAGCATACAGGGGTGACGCGCGATAACAACCGAAAAACCTTCAACGGCGACGGCTTCGCGTACCATGTCGGTGAGCTTCTGCTGCTGGTAAGTGTCGACTTCAAAGATATGTTTAATTCCGAATCCTTCGAGCACCTTGCGCACCGGAATACTTTCGGTCACCTGATTGAAGTTGCGGCCGCTGGCGGCGTGATCCTGGTGGCCAGTCATTGCCGTGGTGCCGTTTTCCATGACGATCAGCGTGATATTATGCTTGTTGAAAAGGGCGTTTATAATGCCGGGCAGACCGGCATGAAAGAAGGTCGAATCGCCAAGAAAGCAGACGACGCGCCGAGAATCGTTAAACAGTGACATCCCGGCGGCAATGCCGGTCGAAGCACCCATGCACATCAGCAGCTGGCCCATTTCATAAGGCGGCATGAAGCCGAGAGTATGGCAGCCGATATCGGCAACCTTTATATCTTCAGGCTTAAGCGCCTGTTTTATTGCATGAAAAGCGCTGCGATGACCACAACCCGGGCACATCTGCGCCGGACGCGGCGGCACCGCGACGCTGACATCTGGCGCGGCTGCAGGCGATGGAGCCATTTCCGGCCAGACTGCGCTCAGCAGACCGGCAACCTTATCGGCGGTATACTCACCGATCCATGCTTCAGCGTCAGTTTTACCGTGAATTTTAACGATGATCTGTTGCTCGAAGGCGAGGCGTTTGATGTCGCCTTCGATAATGTCGTCGAGCTCTTCGAGAATGAAGACTTCATCGTGACTGCGCAAAAATTCGGCGAGCAAACCGGTTGGCAGTGGATAAATCAGGCCAAGCTTAAAAATATCGGGCTTCTTATTGGACTCAGTCAGCACATCCAGCAACGACAGATATGGCAGACCGAAGGTGATGATGCCTCGCCGACTGCCGTTTGCAGTCAGCTGATGACAGCCCTGTTTTTCGCTGAATTCGGCGACCAGGCGAAGATTGGCGAGTGCCCGGCGCTTCATCGGAAACACCAGGCTGGTCAATGGCATATAGGGGCCGTTTTTGACATCGAAGCGTGGTTGTTTATCGAACTCTGAAGGGTTCCAGGCGCCGAACGACACTTTCTGCTTGGCGTGGCAGACGTGCGTAGTCAGCCTGAGAATGACCGGCATGTGCAGTTGCTGTGAGAGTTTTGCTGCAGTCTTGTAGAATTCATAGACTTCCTGCGGGTTGGCCGGCTCAAAAACCGGTGTATAGCTGAGACGCGCGAGGTGGCGATTGTCCTGTTCGTTCTGCGACGAGTTGGCGCCAGGGTCATCGCCGAGAATCACGACCATGCCGCCGGTCAGGTTCATCAGACTCAGCTGCACAAAGGTATCGGCCGCGACGTTAAGCCCGACGCTCTTAAAAAAGACTGTCGACAGGTGGCCGTTGACCGCCGCACCATAAGCGACTTCGGTGGCGACCTTTTCGTTGGTCGAGAACTCAAAATAGAACGGCCGCTCTTCGAGCTTTATGCCGGCAATCGCGCCGGCGATCTCAGGCGTCGGCGAACCCGGGTAAGAGGTAACGACCCTGGTGCCGGCCTCGATCATTGCTCTGACTACGGCAGTGTTCCCCATCACGATCTCGCTGAACGCAGAGCGGCTCAGCAGCATATCTGCAAAACTTTTCATAAAAATCTCCAGATCCAGAATGACTAAATTTTACAGTAATTCTCCCGCCATTACCAGAAATTGCCTAAGGGTGGTGAATATCAGGGCAAACGCCTACCTTTTCAGGATCAGACGCTGCTGACGGTGTGAAAGTTGTCATTGCGAGGAGCGTAAGCGACGAAGCGGTATGCCGAAGGCATCACATTTGCGCGCCATTCCTGTGGCGCAAATGTATAAGGCCATCCATGGCCAAAAAGCCAGCTCTGAGCTAATCTCACTGTCTTAAACAGGCTGTTGCGATGAAGCAATGACGGATTTAAAACAGGCGTCAATTCTACGACATGTTTACGTTTGCCCTGTGGTTAATATTTTCGGGGCGAAAAAAGGGATCATGTATTATAATTGGAATCAGGATGATCAAATATATGAGGGAAAAGTCTTGCCGGAACCTGACAGCTTTGCGGTAATACTCGAGCAGCTCGGCTCGCTGATCAGTAACGAAGGCGAATATTTCTCGCACCAGACCGCGCTGTTTCTGCTCGGGCTGGCGCCAGAACCGCCATCGACCCTCACCATCGTCTCTGATCACCGCCGCAGAAACCGCAGTATCAACGGATTTGAACTGGTGTTTGTCTATCATGGCAAAACCACCTCTTCTTACGTTCAGACGATATTGTTCAGGGGCTGTCGTTTACAGGTTTCAACAATAGAGAAAACGCTTGTCGATCTGACCAAAGATACGGTATATGCCCCGCCAACCAGCGAAATGGGGTCACTGTTCTGCCGGGTATCTTATAACACGAAGTTGCTGCTCAATATAGCCAGACAGACCTCAGACAGTGTAATCAAACGGGTATCCCTGTATCTTGCCTGGAGTGGGCGGGCAGCCTATCATGAGCTGCCTTTCAAAATCTTCAAACGCACTCCGATCAAACTCGATCCGCGCGAAGCTGACAAGCTTACCTGGAACGGGCTGTTTTTTACCAGGTTTCCACTGGCCCTGCTGCAGCAACCGCCAGATTCGCCGCCGCAGGATGTCGAAAACACCACGC
>Ga0116144_10001194_pt1 | contig 32154 bp, 23 predicted proteins | sample AD_UKC035_MetaG_FD_89746 | JGI IMG/M metagenome (GOLD analysis project Ga0116144, IMG submission 89746) | Active sludge microbial communities of municipal wastewater-treating anaerobic digesters from USA - AD_UKC035_MetaG | ecosystem: Engineered > Bioreactor > Anaerobic > Digestate | place: USA...
ATGGATAAAACATTTTGAATGATAACCGGTGATGAAAGAGATAGGAGTTGTAAATTGATTTCGCGTTTCATATTAGAAAATGCAAACAGCTTGTACTTGCTGTTGTTTTTTCTAAGTAGGGTATAACAAAAAAATATTGCCGCTGCTAAAAGTTCCGAAATATTGGATGCAATAGCGGCTCCTTTAACTCCCCATGCTGGAAAACCGTAGAATCCGTAGATCAATACATAATTAAGAGCGATATTGGATAAAGCCATAATCAAACTTGCATAAGTGATAATGTTTGTTCTCGCAATTCCGGTATAAAATGATCGGTAGACAATTATGGCTGTTGCAAAAAATATTCCCCAACTTCTGTGGAAAATGTATTCTAATGATAATGAAGAAAGTTCCTCATCATCTATGAGCAGTGGCATTAGATAAAACGATGAAAGAACTAGAATTAAAAATCCTACGATGGCATATAGAGCAAAAACCAACCAACCACTGTCGTGAATAAGTCCAATACTTGAGTGATTCCCTTCTCCGGATCGTCTTGCAATGCTAATTTGATAACCAGTGCCTAATCCAACTCCAATCATATAAATAACAAAATAAAACAGCATGCCTAATGAAGCAGCGCCCAATTGAACATCTCCTAAGTTTCCAAGAAAAATAATATCCGTAATGCCAATTATGGTATGCACCAATGAGGCAACTATGATGGGAAAGGCAACTTTTAGAATGTCACTATATGATGATCCTATTTGCATAACATTGTTTAGTAGCGAGAACTATTTTGTTATGAATGAGCGTAGATCATTTTGAAATGAGGAATATTTGCTTCGAAGAACCGGTCACCTACAATGCTAAAACCATTTCTCTGATAAAATCGAACGGCAGCTTCTTGAGCGTGAAGGTAGATCACTTGCTCCAATGGAATTACATCGGCTAAAATTCTTTTCAAAATTGCGTCTCCTGCTCCTTTATTTCTATACGGTAGCAAAACCGCAAAGCGTTCGAGTTTTATACCCTTCTCAGTTTGCCGCCATCGAGCTGTGCCTATTGATTCATCATTATCACGAACTAAATATTGATTCGAAACATCATCAAGATTATCAAATTCCTCTTCACGACTTACTTTTTGCTCGTCAACAAAAACAATTCGCCTTATGGAAAATGCGTCTTCCAATAGTTCCGAATGATTCTCTATTTGAATTACAGTAAACATAAAAGCCCCGATTATGGGGCTTTCAATGTAGGAATTTTTTACGATAGCTTATTTATTGACCATCAAAAGCTGATGGCTGCCATTATTAAATTGATCGCTTATTATCAATTGATACAATCCGCTTCCAAGATTATCAATCTTAGACAAATCAAGCGTTATATCATTCCCGGATTGAATGTATTGGTTATGAATGTGAATTACTCTACCAAAAACATCACTTAGTTTTATTTCATACATGCCCGAAAACTCGGAGTCGCTTGTAATAGTTATTCGATTTGTGTTGGTGGCAGGGTTTGGCGAAACAAATGTGCTAAAGTTTCTAAAATCGGCAATTGCATAACCCAATAGTTCTGTAGAACCATTAAAGTCGGTTTGTGTTAATCGATAAACAGTACGAGCTGGGAATGGTTGTGCATCAAGGGTGCTGTAGTTTTGGGCAATCGTTGTGGTACCACTTCCACTAATACGTGTTAAATGACTAAAGTTTATTCCATCATTACTTCTCTCAATATCAAAATAATCATTATTCGTTTCCGAAGCTGTTTGCCATTCTAACAATACAGATGCATTTTGTTTGGTGGCTTTGAATCCAATAAAGTTAACCGGTAAGGGATTCCTGCCATTTGAACTTCCTAAAGTGAAAGGACTAAAAGAGCCAATTGTACTACTTGATGTCAAAGTTCCATTCATGATATCACCTGTAACAGATCCTTGACCTTCGTCCATCCATGCGGAACCATTCCAATGCGAAACTCTTAAAAATGGTAAACTATCTACTACACTATTAGGGTTCCAACTGAGAGTAACTGAAACAGAACTACTTCCGGCAGTTTGATCAAGTTCCCACCACTCAAGACTGCTTACATGATTCAATCCAAGATCAAGGCTTGAACGGCTATACAGAGGATCAGGGTCAGAACCAAAATATGTAGCCGTAAATGCATCAGTTATAAGTGAAGGACTACTGATGGAAATCGGACGATACATGCTATTTCCACCCACAGGAAAAGTAAATGAGGTGTTTCCTAATTTCCGAACCGGTCCTTCCACATAGCTTAAATCACTTACCATACCTATGGAGGATCCTGCATTCATAATCAATTCGTTTCCTGCATTCGAGTAAATAACTCCTGATTGCAAGTTTAAAATTCCATTTACATAAAGATTATTGCTTAATTCAACACCTCCACCATTATTAATGGTTAAATTATTGAATGTATTATCACCCGCTTGATTATGTATGGTTTGTCGCATGTAGCCGGTTAAAGAAACTGTAGCTGTTCTTTCTAGAAAAGTTCCTTCATTATATAATGCATATATACCATCGGCTATATTATTTAAAGTCAAATTAGTGCTTCCGCTGTTCAATCCATTATAACTTACATCATAAGAACATCCATTCAAAATCATCAAACTTCTCATTTCGACTGGATTTCCATTACTTGGAATTAACGATGTGCCAGATGCTCCTTCTAATTTTACATTGGGAATGGTTGAAAAGATATTGGGCTCAAAATCGAAATCGAAAGCAGTGGATGGATTTCCAAAGACAATTTGTCCTCCCGGAACATTGTAGATGGTATTTGAACCTCCCATTACAAAGTCCGAATAAGTTGGGTTATTCGAAGGACGTAAAATGTTCAGTTGCCCTCCTGTCATAACAAATCGACTATCAACAAAATCTTTTATTCTAAAAGGGTGAAGACTTGTTCCAATGACTCCTCCATTGATATTGATGATTCCATTACGTAGTTTGAACTTAACTGGATGTACACCGGTATCGGCAACACTAAAACCGCCATATAAATTTAATATCCCTGCATCTACCTCAAGTTCGGGATAAGGAGATCCTCCGGCATAAATATTAATAATACCCTCTGTACCGCTCAAAGGGTTACAGATATCTAAATTTCCACCATTCAAATAAATTTTGCCATAGTTTAAAACTCGATCACCATTGGTTAGCATTTGCAAGGTACCTTGAGCTATTTCTAAAACTACTTTATTGTTAATTGTAAAAGAAGAAGTCAAAGGATCGGACCATATGCATGATCCCGGATTGTTATAAACGAAAGTACCTTTACTTAAGGTAAGATTTGGAGTTGAAGAGGCGGGAGGAGCAGCACTTAAAAAGGAGCAGCTTTGAATTTCCAATCGATATGTCTTGCCACCTTTGTTCATATCAACATTGTTGAACTGCCACGCACCCGAACCGGAGATAACAGCATCCGAAGGACCATATAGCGATAAATCCACATAATCGTTGGCATCGGAGAATAAATCCATCATTCCCATATTTGATATACTTCCAGAAATTTTTAAAACGTGTTGAATAGATGCATTGCCTATATAGCTTAAGTTGGCACCATTAGAGATAACCAAAGAGCCTGAAATATTCATGGTGTGCGGTGCATCTGCGGCAAATTCAACAGAACCTGATACACCTTGACCGATCATTAGGAATGCACACTTGGCATTGTGGGTAATGAATATTACATGACCATCAGCTATCAGTGCCGTATCTGAACTATTTGGAAATGTTCCGGTATTAACAGGACTTCCGAATGCTAAGGTTGACCAGGTTGTTGATTGATTCCAATTACCGCCTGAGTTGGATGAATAGTACACTGTGGCATTGGATGAAACAGAAAATAGTACACTGAGTACACATAGAAAAAGTGAAAATAGATTTCTCATACTGTAGATGTTAGCCTGCAGTATTCCTTCCCTTCAATCACCCTACACTTCTGTCAGGAATTTTAATGCAAATTAAAGTAGATGTTGTATTCGTATGATTCAATTTTGTCACCAGAATTACAGAGAGAATTCGAAAATAATGGATCAGTAAACACAGTAATATGCGGCCTACCTTACGTGAAGCACCTATTAAACACATCATCAAATGCTATTTTCTTACATCCGATCAATTCGGTCTAAAACCATTTCGATCATCTCGTTCATCTTAGTTTTATAATTTGATGAAAATTCTTGTCGAATACGGTTGGCCACAATTAAGTTAATAGAGCAGCATTCATGACCCAGCAATTTTGCCAGTCCATACATAGCGCCAGTCTCCATCTCAAAATTGGTTATTCTGTGTGTATCAAAAGAAAAGGAAGTCAAAACTTCTAATATATCAGGTCGTCCTAATTCATATCTGAGTTTTCGTCCTTGCGGGGCATAGAAGCCACTGCAGGAACAGGTGATGCCTTTTATCAAATCGGTAGATAATGATTGTTTGAGATTAGAAGCACTTTCAGCTATATATGGTTTAGGAAATCGATCGAGAGTAGGATAGATGCGGTGAAAAGCAGCAATTATATCGATCTCTATTTTCGTATTTGTAAGATTGTAATAGTTTAACAATCCATCCAAGCCTATCCCAAAAGTGCTAAAAACAAAATGATCGACAGGAATGTCTTCTTGTAAAGCTCCAGAAGTTCCAAGCCGAATAAACTTAAGTGATTTGAGATTAGTTTTTTCTTTTCTGTTTATCAGATCAATATTCACCAGTGCATCTAACTCATTATATACGATATCAATATTGTCGGTTCCTATACCGGTTGAAATAACAGATATACGTTTCGATTTGTATTGACCGGTATGGGTAACAAACTCTCTTTTCTGCTTCTTAACTTCTATAGATGAAAAAAAATCACTTACCATTTTAACCCGATCTGGATCTCCAACATTAATTATAATATCGGCAATTTCATTTGGATGCAAGTTGAGGTGATACACAGAATGATCAGGATTTAGAACCAATTCAGAAGGAGGAAAATAATTCATGATTTTTGTTATATTATAGCTTATAAAAATAATGATATAGACAATTTTTTGATTGCAATTGAAACATTATTTTTGCCCAAATTTTTAAGTTATGACACCAGGGGTAAAACAAATACTAGTTCCTATTGATTTTTCAGAACAATCTATCATTGCACTAAAGCAAAGTTACAACTTAGCACGGTTGTCAAAAGCCGAAATCACACTACTTCATGTAGCCGATGAATCAACTCTTGAGCCTCTTTTTGAAATCATGAGAGTTACAAAAGAATATACTCAAGAGGTTCTAAAAACATTTGAGAAAAAATTATTGACTTTGGCAGAAGAAGTGACCAAAGATGCTCATGTAAAAGTGAATGTATTGGTTCGGACCGGAAAAATATATGAAGTAATTGCAGAAGAAGCAGAAAATATAGACGCCTATTTTATTGTGATGGGTACCAACGGTCCTATAGGAATCAAAAAGAAATTTATTGGCTCCAATGCTTTACGTGTTATCAGAGAAGCAAAATGTCCCGTTATATCAATTAAAGGAAAGAGTCATCGCCAAGGTTGCAAGACAATTGTATTGCCTCTCGATTTGACGAGAGAAACCAAAGAAAAGGTGAACAAAGCTATAGAACTTGCTAACTATTTTGCCGGTGCAATCAAAGTCATTACTATTAATGATTCCAAGGACGAGTTCATAACCAATAAGTTAAAGCGCCAAATGGATCAAGTAGTGGATTATATCGGCTCAAATGGATTAATTTGTTCCGGTGAGTTTATACATGGCACTGATATTGCACGAGAAGTTATGGATTATTCTGTTAAAGTTGATGCTGATTTGATTATGATAATGACACAACAAGAATTATATTTAACCGAATTATTTATAGGTTCTTCTGCTCAGGAAATTATCAATGAATCTGAAATTCCGGTTTGTAGCATAAGACCTACTTTTAAAGGTAACCTTGTAGAATTTGTAACATCATAAAACCAACCGTATGAGCAAACCACTTAGTATAAAAAAGATTTTAATTCCCTTCGATTTTTCTGAAACAGCAGCTCTCAGTTTGGAACATGCTGTTTTCTTAGCGAAGCTTTTGAAAGCTGAAATAACCCTATTACATGTGGTTGAAACGCTAACATTCACTTCTGCAATCAGTCATGCACTTTCAGGATTTGAAAAAAAGATTGAGGACTCTTCTAATGAGCAATTGAAGGCATTGGCTGAGAAAATCCATATGGAAACCAGTATTGAAGTGAGTATCAGAACTGAAGTAGGGCGTATTTATAAGATAATTTCTTCAATAGCTAAAGAAGAAGATACAAACCTTATCATTATGGGGACACATGGAGTTTCCGGCTATCAAAGATTTAACCTTGGCTCAAATACTAGCCGAGTAGTTGAAACTGCACCATGTCCTGTACTATCAGTTCAAACCCACGCTTCAAAAATTGGTTTTAAGAAAATTTTATTGCCTATTGACGACACTGCATCAAGCCGACAGAAAGTTCCACAATGCGTATCATTAGCAAATATTTACAATGCACAAATCCATATAGCCGGTTTGGTTAATTTTTCCAACGAAGAACAAAAGAGGAAATTTAGGATTAAACTTGACCAAGTTGAAGAATACTTAGTTCAGCATGAAATAAAGTATGAAACCAGTTTAATTTATGGAGATGATTTGGCTAAAATGACCTTAAACGTTGCGGAAGAAAAAGATTGTGACCTTTTGATCATAATGACCGAACAGGAGCCTCTATTATCGGGATTGTTTTTAGGAACCTACGCTTCAAAAGTTGTAAACCATTCGAAAATTCCTGTATTGAGTATCAAGCCTGACGAAGTTGATCCAGAAAAAATATCCGTTTCTCTTTAATACAGAATAATTATTTCTTTATCTACCGAATTAAATTGTGAAATTATTTGCATTGGAGATGAGTTGTTGATAGGGCAAGTCATTAATACCAATGCAGCTTGGTTAGGCGAGCAGTTAGCTGAAATAGGCATCAATTGTAATCGAGTTATTGTATTGCCAGACAAGTATGAGGTGTTATTGTCTTATATCACTAAAGCGGCAGCAAAAAACAATCTTGTTTTTATTTCAGGAGGCCTGGGACCAACAGATGATGACCTTACCAAAGAAGTTTTGTGCAAAGTATTTGATTCGCATCTCATTGAAGATGCAAAAGCATTAAAAGATATCACTAATGTTTTCAAGAGTTTTGGCAAAGAGGTAACCCCTAGAAACCTGGAGCAAGCTTTGGTCCCTCATAACTGCAAAGTATTATACAATTCATCAGGTACAGCACCTGGTATGTTGTTTGAAACTGATCAATGCATGATGTTCTCATTGCCGGGAGTGCCTTTTGAGCTGAAGCACATTTATCAAAATCAAATATTTCCATTGCTAAAGCATAAATATCCTGATATCAACTATTTAAATAGTACTATCTTAACCATTGGTACAGGAGAATCTTACCTGGCTGATGTTTTAGAATCATATGAAAGTGAGCTGCCTGAATTTATGTCTTTAGCATATCTACCATCTCCAGGACAAGTTAGAATTAGGTTAAATTTGAAGAAAGGAGGAATAGAAGCTAAAAATGTTTTTCAGTCGAAACTTATTGAGTTAAATCAATTATTACTTCCTTATTCTTATGGGAAGGGCAAAGAAACAATTGAGGACGTTACGTTCAATCTTCTCAATAAATATTCTAAATCTTTGGCTGTTGCGGAAAGCTGTACCGGTGGTCATCTTTCAAGTCGAATCGTCAACATTCCTGGTGCATCTAAAATTTTCAAAGGTTCTATAATTGCATATCATAACGAACTAAAAATCAATGAGCTAGGAGTTGATGAAAATGTAATTAGAAAGCATGGAGCGGTAAGTAGCCAATGTGTGGAAGCAATGGCTTTAAATATTAAAACTAAATTCAAAAGTGATTATGGACTTTCAACCAGTGGAATCGCAGGACCATCAGGTGGAAGCACGGAAAAACCGATAGGATTAGTTTATATTGGCATATCCGGGCCCAGTGGCACTTCTAGCCATAAATTTCAATTAGGACACGCTAGAAAGAGGTTTATTGAAGTAAGCAGTAGCTTTGCTATTAACATACTGAGGAAAACTATATTAAGTGATTGGGCAACAGTAGATTAAGCTGTTGATTACCCATTAAAAAACTTTATTAAAATCTATTTCTTTTAAATTAGTTTTTTTCTGATATTTGCACTCCATTTGAGATTATACTAGAAGAGTTATGGCAAGAATTTGTGACATTACAGGAAAAAAATCAATAGTTGGTAACAATGTTTCTTTCTCTAATAAAAAGAGCAAAAGAAGATTTAATCCAAATTTACAAAAAAAGAAGTTTTTTATACCTGAAACAGGTGAGTGGATCAGTTTAAAAGTATCTACATCTGCATTAAGGACTATAAATAAAAAAGGTATTACAAAAACCATTACCGATGCTATTCGGAAAGGTCAGATCTGATTGCTTTGTTCTGTTTGTTTTGCCGGTAATTTGAGTATTCATAAATTTGTTTTATGAGCATCAAGTTACCGGTTTTTTATTTCTCATTATTACTAGTTCATGTTACGAGCTTTTGCTTCGCTCAGTACTCTGATCTGTATTCTCAAGAATACCTTGGTCCCAATTTTCATGCTGAGCGTAGAGAAGCCCTTCGAAATAAATTACCCGAAAAAACTTTAGCTATTTTCTTTGCCAATCCGGAACGAAACCGGACCAATGACGTGGATTATCAATACCGTCAAGACTCAGACTTTTTGTATCTGACCGGTTTTTTAGAACCAAATGCAGTTTTAATTATTTCAAACGAAAAAATACGACTTCTAAATACAGAATCTAAGGAATTCATATTTGTACCGGAGCGGAATGAAAAGGCTGAGATATGGACCGGAAAGAGATTAGGTGCACAGGGAGCAAAGAGTATTTTAAAAATTAGTGAAGCTTTTGATGCATCTTCATTTTTGGATGTTGACTTTTCTAAACTTAAGCAAGTGGAGAAGATTTATGTTCGATGGCCCAGAGGCATGGAGAATAACAGAATGAATAAAGCAGATTTATTTGATCTCTACCAACACTTAAAACAGCAATCTTTAGAATTCAGTTCAGTTGAGTTGTCAAAAACGATGGCAGCGCTTCGAGAGGTAAAGTCACCTGCTGAGATCAAGCTTTTGAGAAAAGCAATTGATATCACTTGTGAAGCACATAACCAACTAATCAAGACGCTAAATCCTACAATGACCGAAATTCAAGCGCAAGCCGTTTTAGAATATTACTTTAAGTTGGGCGGATCGGAATATCCGGGTTACCCATCCATAGTAGGCGGAGCAGAAAATTCCTGCATACTTCATTACACACACAATCGCAGAAAATTATTTCCAGGAGAAATGCTCTTATTCGATGCTGGGGCTGAATTTCATGGATATACAGCTGATGTAACCAGAACTGTGCCTGTAAACGGCAAATTCACTGAAGAGCAAAAAGCTATTTATGAAATTGTTCTCGATGCGCAAACTAAGGCCATTGAAGCATGTCGGCCTGGAATCTCTTTTAGAGAACCGCACAATATTGCTATGGAGATTATAGCCAAAGGGTTACAAAAATTAGGAATAATAAATAAAGCTGAAGATGTTTCAAAGTACTTCATGCATGGCACAAGCCATTATTTGGGATTGGATGTACATGATGCCGGCACCTACGGACCATTGAAACCATGGAGTGTGATTACCGTTGAGCCTGGGATTTATATAGCCGAAGGGTCGGATTGCGATAAAAAATGGTGGAATATTGGCGTTCGAATAGAAGATGACATACTCATAACAGAAGATGGATATGAGAATTTATCCGCAAAAACCCCAAAAACCATAATAGAAATAGAGCAATTAATGATGCAAAAAGGGATTCTAGAGGAGATCAACAACTAAATTGTGATTTTAAAATATTAGATCTATCTTTGCAACCCATTCTAAAAATGCAAAAAAATGGCTAAAAAAGGTAATAGAATACAAGTAATATTGGAATGCACTGAGCACAAAACCAGTGGCGTTGCCGGTACTTCTAGATACATAACGACTAAGAACAAAAAAAATACTCCAGATCGTATCGAAATGAAGAAGTATAACCCAATTCTGAAAAAGATGACGGTTCATAAAGAGACTAAATAATAAACAGATAACTCCTATTAATTATGGCTAAGAAGGTTGTTGCAACTCTAAAATCAGGAAAAGGAAAAGAATTTTCAAAGGTGATTAAAATGATTAAATCTCCTGAAAGTGGTTCTTATTCTTTTAAAGAAGAAATTGTACATAATGATCACATTAAGGATTTTTTAAAGGAATCCTAATTTAATTGAAAATATAGTGACGGCTTTTTTCTTTAATGGAAGAAGCCGTTTTTTATTATAAAGTAATCATGCTTCCCATTTTTGGAATATTTAATAAAGAAAAAAAGAGCAAACTCAACGATAGTCTAGAAAAGAGTAGAGAAGGGTTCTTTGGTCGACTTAAAAGAGCGGTTATCGGAAAATCACAAGTGGATGATGAATTGTTAGATTCACTTGAAGAAATTCTGATTAGTTCAGATGTGGGTGTCAATACTACCTTAAAGATAATTGAACGCATACAAGCCAGAGTTGCAAACGATAAATATATCGGAACAGATGAACTCAACTCCATATTAAGAGATGAAATAGCTTCCTTGTTAAGTGAAAACGATCATTCCAATTCAGACCATATTTTTAGTTCAACCCAAAATGAACCTTACGTAATTTTAGTTGTTGGTGTTAATGGAGTTGGAAAAACTACAACAATTGGTAAGTTGGCTTACTTGGCTAAAAGTCAAGGCAAATCAGTGGTGATGGGGGCAGGCGATACATTTAGAGCTGCCGCGGTTGATCAATTAGGCATTTGGGCAAAGCGGGCTGGAGTTGATTTCGTTTCTCAAGGCATGAATGCTGATCCTGCTTCGGTAGCTTTTGATACAGTAAGTTCAGCACTGGCCAATAAAAAAGATGTAGTTATTATTGATACTGCGGGAAGACTTCATAACAAAGTTAATTTGATGAACGAGCTCGGAAAAATATCTAGAGTGATTCAAAAAGTAATTCCTTCTGCACCTCATGAAGTACTTTTAGTGCTCGATGCATCAACAGGACAAAATGCTTTAGAACAAGCGAAACAATTTACGGCAGTAACACAAGTGAATACTCTGGCGTTAACTAAGCTGGATGGAACTGCAAAGGGTGGAGTAGTTATTGGAATATCCGATCAGCTGAAAGTACCTGTTAAATATATTGGTGTTGGAGAGAAAATGGAAGACTTGCAGATTTTTAATAAACATGAATTTGTAGATAGTTTGTTTTCAAATGAAAATATCTAAAAGACATTTGATTTGTTCTGCGCTTATGGCACTAATGATATGCCCATTCGATTGTATATCACAAACCATGTTTATTATTAAAGACAATAGTAATACACTTTACAACTCAAATACTTATCAATTATCATCAGACAGTATTATATTAAGATGTGTATCTGATTACGGCCGAAGTCGGTTTACTTATCTTGAGAAAGCACTGACAGAAGAACAAAAACTTCACTTTGCTAAATCTGTGAACGAAATACTAAAACTTGAATTTGATTCTGTTTATTTTACTCCTTTTCATTCTCCTGATGCATACATTGATGAATCATCTGGGCCACGTGTTTTTGATTTTTCTATTCAAGAAGATGGGCATATAAAAATGCATACATCAATTAATAATTCGTATTTATTAAAATATAAGAAAGTTGTCGATTTCGTTAATCACTTTTTATCGGATGAAATCAAAATAAAATATACAGAATCTGAATTCACAAAATAGTTATGCGAACCCGATCAAGACATAAAAAAGAAGTGAAAGTGGTTACACTTGGATGCAGCAAGAATTTGGTTGATTCAGAAGTGATCATGGGTCAATTATCCGCCAACCATTTTGATATTATTCCCGAATCGGAAAAGCAACACCCTGAAGTTGTTATAATTAATACCTGTGGTTTCATTGCTAATGCCAAGCAACAAAGTGTTGATACCATTCTCGAATATGCGCGTATAAAGAAAAAAGGGCATATTAAGCGATTGATCGTTACCGGTTGTCTATCTGAGCGATACAAACCGGAGTTACAAAATGAAATTCCTGAAGTTGATCATTATTTTGGCACTAATGATCTTCCAGCACTATTAAAAACCGTTGGAGCAAATTATAAAAGTGAATTGATAGGCGAACGCCTATTAAATACACCTCAACATTACGCATATTTAAAAATCTCTGAAGGTTGTGATCGTCCCTGTTCATTTTGTGCAATACCATTGATGAGAGGAAAGCATAAAAGTAAGAATATTGAAAATCTTGTTGTAGAAGCTACTCAACTGGCTGCGAAAGGTGTGAAGGAATTAATTCTTATAGCGCAAGATTCTACTTATTATGGACTTGATCTATACAAGAAGAGACGACTTCACGATTTGATTTCGGCTTTAGAGCAAGTGGATGGTATTGAGTGGATTCGATTACATTACGCTTATCCTGCAGGATTTCCATTGGAAGTATTAGATGTAATGTCTGCTTCGAAAAAAGTCTGTAACTACATTGATATTCCTTTGCAACATATCAGCAATGATATTCTTAAATCAATGCGAAGAGGTACCACTCAGGAAAATACAATGAAACTGATTAACGAAATGAGAAGTCGGGTAGAAGGTATAGCCATTCGAACAACGCTCATTAGCGGATATCCGGGAGAAACAAAGGAACATCATCAAGAGCTATTGAGATTTGTGGAAGAAGCACAATTCGATCGCTTAGGGGTATTCACTTATTCGCACGAAGAAAATACAGGTGCATATGCACTTGATGACAATGTGCCCGATAAAGTAAAAACTGAAAGAGCAGATGAGATTATGATGCTGCAACAGTCCATTTCTGAACAGAAGAATCAATTACTTATTGGTCGGAATCTCAAAGTACTCATCGATCGAAAAGATGGTGATTATTTTGTAGGAAGAACAGAATACGATTCGCCTGAAGTAGATAATGAAGTTTTAATTTCGTCCAAAGACTATTATTGTTCAGTCGGTAGTTTTGTCGAAGTTGCAATAACTGATGCAGCGGAATTTGATTTATTTGCAGAACCTTTTTCAAAATGAAATTAGTTGAAGAAATACCGCATGCATCAACCGGGTTATTCAACAAACTCTTCTTAGACTATATTTCCGATTCCGACCGCCTTGAATCTTATTACCACTTTAAACCCAATTGGGATGGAATAGGTAAATCCATTGCAGAGAAAAAATCTCAAAATTACAATCGACTAGTATTGCATAATGTTCTTAGCGAACAAAATGAAAAATATTTTAGTCGATTTTCATTGTTAAGAGATCAAATTAATATTGTAAAAGAAATAAATACTTTTTTTGTTACAACCGGCCATCAACTGTGTTTTGCCTCTGGGCCCTTATATACGATTTATAAGATATGTGATGTAATTACACTCAGTCAACAAATAAAAAAACAATTTCCCGATTGCAATTTTATCCCATTATTTTGGATGGCTAGTGAAGATCATGATTTGGAAGAAATCAATCACATTCACTTGTTTGGGAATAAATTCAGTTGGAATAATACCGATGCATCATTAAGCGGTCGTTTAAGTCTAAATACAATAGCCCCAATCCTCAGTGAGCTTAAAGATTTTTTTAAGAATTCTAAAGATTGGTCTGCGACTCTACATGAATTAGATTCTATATACAATTCCTCTTCTCATCAAAACTATGCAGATGCAACTCGTGCGTTTTTATATCATCTCTTTGGCCATTATGGATTATTAATTCTAGATCCCGATTCGGATGAATTAAAATCTCAATTTGCACCCGTTGTCAAAAAAGAATTCATTGAAAAACAAACGCTACAAAATATTCAAATCGCCAACAAAAGATTAGAAGCCGATGGATATCACATACAAGCCAAAGCAAAAACAATCAATAGTTTTTACATAAAAGATCAAAAAAGAATAGCAATTGAGTATAACGAAGAAACGCAAAAGTTTCTGATCGATAGTATTGAATACACTTTAGACGAGATTATTGATGAAGTGGACAAATATCCAGGTCGATTTAGTCCAAACGTTTTTTTTAGACCACTATACCAGGAATTGCTTTTACCGAATATTAGCTATAGCGGAGGGCCTGGCGAAATTGCTTATTGGTTGCAAATGAAAGAGATGTTTGAGTATTATGGCGTAAAGATGCCTGCGCTAATTCCTCGATCAAATTACATGATCATCGATTCAAAAATGCAGCAGTTTTTTAGTGATCATTCCATTCTTTATGCTTACTTGTTTAAATCAACTGATGAGTTAATACGACTATTAATTTCAAACAAAGAAGGGGAAGCGCTTGGATTAAGTGATACACTTAAGCAAGAACTATATAATGTGTATGATGCAATATTAAAAGAATCAGAATCTATTGATAAAGGATTAATCCCTTATATAGAATCAGAGAAAGCAAAGGCAATTAAATTTCTAAGCAATCTAGACTCAAAAATCATCAGAAGTAAAAAGCGAGTTTATGATGAAAGTGTTCAAAAAATTAAAAACTATCACAACAAATTATTTCCTGATGGGATTCCTCAAGAGCGATATGAAAACATTTTAGCGTACTATAAAAATTGTGAAGATTCGTTTATTGAAAATATCCTGCAAATCAATAACCCCTTAAAATTTCAATTTAAGATAGTAGTCAGTAACTAGTAGTATAGTTTTACTGTTTGCAATGATCCTGCATTTCGAATGCTAACAAGATAAACTCCCTTAGCAATATTTACCGGTAGAATTAGATCATTCTGTTCACTCAATAAATCTCTTCTATAAATAACTCTACCGCTTATATCACTGATATAAATCGAACTTCCATTTAGAAGTGATCCCTTGATGTATATCAGTTGGTTTTTAGCATCTCCATACACTTGGATATCACTATTAATTATGTTAGAAAAATTTACAGCAATTGTTCTTTCTTCTTTAGCAATTCCGTCTATATCAAATTGCTTTAGTCTATAAAAATTCACACCCTTGTAAGGGCTATTATCAAAACATTCATAATGGTTAATCGTACTAGTGGTACCATTTCCATTCACCATGCAGATCTGTTCAAACAGTTTTAGATCTATTGAACGCTCGATAGTAAAATGACTGTTGTTTAGTTCAGATGCGGTAGTCCAATTCAATTTTACTATTTCACTTTCTTGTTTAGCATTATAGCTGATCAATTCAACAGGTAGAACAGTAACATTGGCTATGGCAAAAGGGCCAAAAGAAGAACTGATAAAGGATGATGTCACGGTGCCAGCTGCAACATTTCCACTTGTTGCTCCATTTCCATAATCGTTCCACATGGCTCCATCAAAACGAGCAACACGAAGATCGGGGAGTGTAGTGATATTGCAGGAAGAAGCATTCCAACTAAGGGTAACGTCTCTTGAGGTCGATCCTTGGTTTTGATTCAAAGTCCAATACTCACAATTGCTTAAATTATTAAGTGATCCGGCTAAAATGTTGTTATAAACTATTTGTGGATTTGCAGGAAAATACTCCGATGTAAATTCATTATTAATAAACGATAAAACGATATCATCAACAGCAAAACTAGGGTCAGTGCCAACACCATCAGAGTTATTGGTCCATGTAAACCCAATTTTCAAGTTACTTATATTTTCGCAAGCAGAAGGTAGGAAAACTGAATATTGAGTCCATTGTCCTTGTCCGCTAACACAAACCGGGGTTTTTGCCAAGTTATTGTAAGTAGTCCATGTACCGCCACCATTTGTTGAATACACTAATGCAGCATTATCATTATTACCATCTCCGTTCTCAATATATTTGAAAGCGATCTGAATATTTTTTCTCCCGATCGTATTAATGTTAGGCGATTCCGCTCGTTTATTAGTGGTAGGGTCTTCACCTAAAAAAGTAGGTCCTGCATTATATGTAGCCCCGCAATCACCCGTTGGGCACAAAAAACACAACGTACATGGAACCGATCCAATATGTAAGGTTTGATTACTGCCACAACCTGCACCACAGGAACCAACCGGCATACCATTCTCTGCACAGCTAACAAAAAACTGATTTGCGATATTTCCGTTTGTCCCTGTATTGCTAACAGTCCAAGTCCCATTAAAGCCGGTGTATCCGGTGAGATTACAATTTGAGTTGCAACCATTGGAAAACGACTCAGTCCAAAATGGAATGGTTGAAATACCAACGGCAGGTCCCATTGCAATTGATCTGTACTGTGTTCCTTTTCCAACAGGGAAAGTAAATGCAGGTAGTCCTATACGTTTTACTGGGCCATGTACAAATGCAGCATTTGAAACAGCTAATACAGTCATAGCAGGTTCACATTCCAATATATTTATGGTGCTTGAAAAAATTCTGCCACTCATTAAATTCAAAAAAGCATCGACATTAACTGTTCGGCTTAAAGTAACATCATTGCTCGATTTGTTGATACGCAATTCATATACATCTAATGTTCCAACACCATTTATGCTTTGTGCTGCGCTCCCGGTCAGATCTATTCTCCTGGCATCATTGTTATCATAACTGATCCAACCATCTACAGTTAAATTCCCTTGTATCTCAATACCGGTTCCAAAATTTCTATATTCACTTCCGGAACGAACTACGCAATTGCCCAATACTCTTGCGGGAGTGGCATTTGTATTATCATTTATAAATGATACCGTTCCTATCCCTGAAACACCACCCACATCAAAATTTCCCTTAACTGTTGGGAAGTTTGAACTCCCGGTAAAATAGGATCCAAAATTGGGAACCCAATTTCCTCCTGTTAAATTTTCAATAATCAGATTTGGATAAAACATTCCAATGGTCGTCATTGTCGGATCGCTTGCACCGTTTTTTCGAATATACCAATTGGATGTTGAAGGAATAGATGCGATTCCTCCAGAATAATTGTTTTGCCAATTGGTTGCACTGCTGGTGGAGGATTTTACATAAGTACCACTAGCTCCCATTGCCCATGTAGCTCCTATATTCCAAGCCAAAGAAGTATTATTTCCATCAATAAAAGTACCGTTCACTTGCAAATCGTTTCCAGGTCCATCATAGAGCGTTATTGATCCTCCACTATAATCCAAAGTACCCCCTACATCTATGGTTACTTCATCCATAGTGGTAGTAGAATTCACTGTAGCGGTATGCCCATTTCGAACGGTGATGGTTTGAGAAAAACGATTCGGAGGCATTATAGCAGGGTTCCATACCACCAAATTTGGAGAAGATTCCCAGATGGCTACATTGGTCCAATTACCAGTAGCGATCGTTCTATAATGATCATTTGAACTTGCGGAGATAATCAAATCATCCAAACGAGATGAACCTCCACCTGCAACGGTTCCTGAATTCACAGATGTGTTTGAGGTCATTATCCATCGCAAGTAAACACTAGCCTGATTTTCACAACCAACGGGTAATGTAATATTTGAAAGTACACCAGTGGTAAAATTATCGGCTACAGTTACTCCGGCACCGGGAACAATAGTCCAGGCACCTGCTACGCCAATTTTATATTCAACTCTAAAATCTCTTGGACCCGTATTTGAGCTTCTTTGCTTACTTGAGAACTCAATATTTATAAATCCAATGGTAGAAAATTCAACTTCCCACCATTTTGCCCCATTTCCATTTGCCCAACCTGTACACCAAATGGATTGAGTAGTAGCACCTGGAACATTATAAACAGGTGCATTAGTTCCTCCTTGAGTAATAACTGTTTTAGCTGCATTGGCAACAATCCCTCCATCCGCAATGTTATCATCAGGATTATTAGGAAAATTCCATTCAACTAAAGTTAGCTGCGCATGACTCGATTGGTAAGCAAATAAACACAAACCTATTAAAGCAATTGCTTTAACTAGCATTTTTAGTTTTATTTGGATCGAATCAAACAAATGAATTGATGCTTTTAATTTACTTCAAAAATAATACATTAAGAGATTGAAGTCCAATAGTTTAAATTAATTTATACACTGATTTTCAGTAGGTTTCAAGTAGTAGCGTATTTACTGCAACTTTCATTCCTTTATTACGCCCAATTCAACAAAATTGTTTAATCAAATCCAACTTTAAAAAATCAGTAAATCACAGCTAAAATTTTTATTTTTATTGAAAATACGATTAGAAAATGAGTTCAGAAGCATTTAAAGAACAGATTGAAAACGGATATAGTTTCAAAGGTGATTTTATTATACTAGGTGGGGCAATGCACGAATTAAAATGCCTACCCGGTTTGCATGTAAAAGCCGCGCTTAAAACATTTAATAGACATGGCTTAATAAGTGGTGCTACAGGTACAGGTAAAACAAAAACCATACAGCGATTGGCTGAAGCTTTATCAGAAAAAGGAGTGCCGACTTTGTTAATGGATGTAAAAGGCGATTTGAGTGGATTGGCAGCTGCCTCTGAAGGACATTCGAAGATTGATGAGCGCCATGAGCAAATAGGTAAGGAATGGAAAGCCAGTGCCTATCCTGTTGAACTTTTAAGTATTTCAAATGAAAAAGGCGTTCGCTTGCGAGCTACGGTTTCTGAATTTGGACCGGTTTTATTTTCAAAAATTTTAGAATTAAACGACACACAACAAGGGGTAGTAGCTTTAGTATTTAAGTATGCAGATGATCATCAATTGCCTTTGTTGGATTTAAAGGATTTTAAAAAAACTTTACAATATCTGACCAACGAGGCCAAGGAAGAAATTGAAAAAGAATATGGTAGAATCAGTACGGCTAGTACGGCTACCATTATCCGAAAGATAATTGAATTAGAAGAGCAAGGCGCAGAATTATTTTTTGGAGAAGAGTCGTTCGATACGGAAGATTTGATGCGTATAGATGAACAGGGAAGAGGATATATGAACATTATGCGAATAACCGATATACAGGATAAGCCTCGATTGTTTTCGACTTTTATGTTGTCATTATTGGCTGAGATTTATAATACTTTTCCCGAAGAAGGCGATACGGATGCTCCTAAGCTTGTATTGTTTGTAGATGAAGCTCATTTAGTATTTAAAGAAGCCAGTAAGGCATTGATGGATCAAATTGAAACCATCATAAAACTCATACGGTCCAAAGGTGTTGGAGTGTTTTTCTGCACTCAAAATCCTAGCGATGTACCTTCTGCTGTTTTAAGTCAATTAGGTTTAAAAGTTCAGCATGCATTAAGAGCATTTACTGCAGCCGACCGAAAAAACATCAAACAAGTGGCCGACAATTATCCCTTATCTGATTTTTATGAAACTGATGAACTGCTCACACAATTGGGTATTGGCGAAGCATTGATTACCGGACTCAACGAGAAAGGAATTCCTACACCATTAGCGCATACCATGCTCTGTGCTCCTCAATCGCGTATGGATATTTTAAACGAGAAAGAAATTGATGAACTTGTTAAAAGATCAACTTTAGTAAAAAAATACAATCAAAGTATCGATCGGGAGAGCGCATACGAATTATTGAACGCTAAATTGAAATCCATACAAGAAGAAGAAGAAGAAGAAAATACGGATCCTGAATCTAAAAAAGGTAAAGAAGAAACAGTAATAGGAAAAGCCGTTGACAGTACAGTTGGAAGGCAGGTTATGCGTACCGTAGCACGTGAACTAACGCGTGGTCTTTTGGGTGTTTTAGGGATTAAATCCAGCACTAGAAGGAGAAGCAGAAAATCAATTTTCTAATCTCTTTTATTTCCAAGGCACTACCGCTCGTTTTACTTTGTCATCTCCAAAGCGTTTGCGCATTCGATCTATAGCCTGATAAAGGCTTATCATTTCGCTTGTATCGTCAAACAAATTGATTTGATAGGCTCCGGCTACCAAGTGACTTAAGCGTACGCCTACCAAACGTATAAGCATTCTGCGTTGATATAATTTATCAAACAACTCTTTGACATGCGGTATGAGTGTATGATCGCATGAAGTATAAGGTATGCGGCATTGCATGGTATGTGTATCAAAATTAGAGTAACGTATTTTAACCGTAACACAGGAAGTGAGTTTGTTTTTACTGCGCAGTTGATACGCAATTTTTTCGGTCATGCGCACCAGTAAGGCTTTTATACGATTGATGTCCGTACTATCACTGTCAAAAGTATCTTCGGTACCGATCGATTTTTGTTCGCTATAAGCAACTACCGGTGTATTGTCAATGCCATTGGCTCGTTCCCAAAGCATGATTCCATTGCTGCCCAATACTTGTTGCATCAGTTCTGCAGGCATAGCACTGAGCGTTTCTATATACGCTATGCCCATGCCACGTAGCGTTTTGTAGGTTTGAGGACCAAGCATGGGTATTTTTTTTATAGAAAGCGGATTGAGAAAAGATCGTACCTCATTGTTGCATACCTGCTTTTGTCCTTGCGGTTTTGCTTCACCTGTAGCTATTTTTGAAACCGTTTTGTTGGGTGTTAATCCAAAAGAAACAGGCAATCCGGTTTCATGCGAAATGGATTGAGTCAATTCTTTACTCCATTGCAGACACCCGTAAAAACGATCCATACCACTTACATCTAAATAAAATTCATCTATTGATGCTTTTTCAAACAAAGGGGCTTTGCTGCTTATAATATCCGTAACCCAATGAGAATATTTGCTGTACTGATCCATATCGCCTCGTATGTAAATAGCATTGGGGCATAGGCGCTTACACAACTTCATGGGCATAGCCGAATGCACACCATACGTGCGTGCCTCATAACTACAGGCAGCAACCACTCCGCGGTCTGAACTTCCACCTATAATAACAGGCTTACCCCTTAGACTGCTGTTCAATACGCGCTCTACGGATACAAAAAAAGTATCTAGATCGATATGAACGATAGCACGACCGGTCATTTCCATTTCGAAACAATATTTTACAGATTGATTGTAATAAAATCATTATTGTGATTACAATTTAATCTATTGTTTTATATATTTGCAAGAGAATAGGGTATTTTATTTTTCACCAAAATATTTTCTGAGCAATGAATAAAATAGGCGACAAAATTTATTTAGGAAACAATTTGAAACTGCTGCGCAAACGAAAACAACGTACACAAGATGTGGTAGCAAATGAATTGGGCATGACCCGTCCCACACTGAACAACTACGAAAACGGTATTGTAAAAAATCCCACCATTCAAGCGTTGATTCTTTTTTCGGAGTATTATAAATTAAGTATAGACGATCTGATAAAACAAGACTTGAGTTCGACAAGCGAAAGTATGCTCGGGCAAATGGAGCGAGGCTTTGATGCCTATCTAAATGGGAAGAAATTACGAATACTGGCCACTACAGTCGATCAGGGCAATAGAGACAATATCGAATTGGTTAATGCAAAAGCAAGTGCGGGGTACAGGCAAGGATATGCCGATTCAGAATTTGTATCGAGCTTACCGGTATTTCAATTGCCCATTCTATTTAGCGAACGCAAATATCGCATGTTTGAAATATCAGGCGACAGTATGCTACCCATACCCGATGGTGCATATGTAATAGGAGAGTATGTGGATGATTGGACTACGATAAAAAGTGGAACAGCATGTGTGCTGCTTACCCGTGATGATGGAATTGTATTTAAAATAGTTGACAATCATCTGAAACAAAACAAAACCTTTGTTCTCAGTTCACTCAATACATTTTATAAGCCTTACGAAATCAGTGGCAGAGATGTGTTGGAAGTTTGGAAATTTTGCAACTACATAAGCCGACAATTACCGCATGCACCAGCCACCGAAGATCATATCATGAAAGCTCTGGAAAAATTGCAATCGGATGTAAAACAGATAGGGAAGAAGCTATAGGGCAAAAATCAATTTTGTATCAAAAAATAATAGACTATTTACTCAATAAAATATTTATTATCGATATAACCTTTAGAAAGCAATTTCCTATACATTTGCAAAGACAATTCATAAATAAGTGAACCACTCTAATTTGCATTCAAAAGTCACTCCGACCGGTTTACTGATTACTTTAGGAATTATTTTTGGTGACATTGGCACCTCCCCTTTGTATGTATTGAAGGCAATTGCTGGTCAGAGTATTATTTCTGATGAACTTATATTGGGTGGTCTATCGTGTATTTTTTGGACACTTACACTTCAAACTACATTGAAGTATGTGATCATCACTCTAAGAGCAGATAATAAAGGTGAAGGTGGAATATTTTCATTGTATACTCTTGTTAAGCGAGTTCGGTATAAGTGGCTAATATTACCGGCAATCATTGGCGGTAGTGCCTTATTAGCAGATGGAGTAATTACTCCAGCAATTTCGGTCTCTTCAGCTATTGAAGGATTGAAATTTTTTGATCAAAACATCAATACAATTCCCATTGTAATACTAATTCTTACCACCTTATTTTTTGTTCAACAATTTGGAACTGGTTTTGTAGGTCGCTTTTTTGGGCCGGTTATGCTCGTTTGGTTTATAATGTTAAGCACATTAGGTGTAAATGGGATTTCAAATAATTTCGGTGTACTAAAAGCCATAAGCCCAATTTATATGTTTGATTTTTTAATGAATCAACCAAATGCATTTTGGGTATTAGGTGCTGTTTTCTTATGCACCACTGGGGCCGAAGGTTTGTATTCGGACATGGGACATTGTGGAAAATCAAATATCCGTGTAAGCTGGATTTTTGTTAAGATCTCTCTATTGTTAAATTATTTTGGACAAGGAGCCTGGCTGCTGAATCACAAAGGATCTTATCTGAATGACATAAATCCTTTCTATGAACTGATGCCTTCTTGGTTTAGAATCACTGGCTTGGTTATTGCGACATTGGCAACAGTTGTTGCTAGTCAAGCATTAATTAGCGCTAGCTTTACTTTAATTAACGAAGCTATTCGTTTAAACCTTTGGCCTAAGGTTAAAATAAAATTTCCTTCAAATATAAAAGGACAAATTTATATTCCATCTATAAATTGGTTGCTCTATATAATGTGCATTGCAACAGTATTGTACTTCAAAGAATCAAAAAATATGGAGGCCGCTTATGGTTTAACAATAAATATAGATATGATAATGACATCTATACTGTTGGTTTTATATATGCGGATAATGAGATATCCTAGCATTCTGATAGTAATTTTTATATTTATCTATGGGTCAATAGAATTTTCATTTTTAATTGCAAATAGTGCTAAATTTTTACACGGAGGCTATGTCAGTTTTATTTTAAGTGGTATAGTAATTTTTATAATGTATAGCTGGTATAAGGCCAGGAAAATAAGAAACAGATATGTTGAATTTGTTTCTTTAAAGCCTTATCTCCCTTTGCTCAATGATTTAAGTCACGATCCTTCAATTTCAAAATATAGTACACATCTGGTTTATCTTACTAGTGCCAATAATACCCATGAAATCGAATCTGGAATCATTTACTCTATCATGCAAAAACAACCTAAGAAATCTGATATTTATTGGTTCGTTCATGTTGATGTATTGGATGAACCATATACAATGAATTACAAGGTCACATCATTGACGGAAGGCAAGATTTATAGAATTGATTTTTATCTCGGATTCAGAATAGCGCCAAAGATTAATTTATTATTTAGAAAGGTATTGGAAGAAATGGTTAAAAATATGGAAGTCGATATTGGGTCTCGTTATGAATCTCTAAATAGAAATAACATTATCGGTGACTTCCGTTTTGTAGTAATAGATAAGTATATCAGTTATGACAATGAACTGTCTTTTATGGAAAAGTTAGTAACTGATGTATATCGTGTATTACGATATTTAGGGTTAAGCGATGAACGAGCATTTGGATTGGATACCAGTAGTGTATCAATTGAAAAAGTTCCTTTAATTATACGTGAAAAAAGGCAAATTAATCTTACACGTATCAAATAACTGATTCTATCACAACTTTTCTAAAACGTAGTTTGTCATCATAGTATACAAATGAAGCCGTACACCTGAAATTCCATGGGCTTTGTTCGGATAATAAAAAGAGTCGAATTGCTTTCCTGCTTTGGTTAATGCAGTCACAAAATCAACACTGTTTTGAAAATGCACATTATCATCGGCAGTACCATGCACTAACAGAAAATTACCTTTCAATTTATCTACGTGATTAATAGGGGAGTTGTCATCATAACCCGATGCATTTTCTTGTGGCGTTCGCATATACCTTTCTGTATAAATGGTATCGTAATACCTCCAGTTTGTTACCGGTGCTACGGCAATTCCTGTTTTAAAATAATCAGCTCCTTTAGTCAATAAGGCAGAAGCCATATATCCACCATAACTCCAACCAAATACACCAATTCGATCTTTATCAACAAATGGGAGTGAGGCAAGATATTTAGCGGTTTCTATCTGGTCTTCTACTTCATACTTTCCTAATTGCATGTAAGTGGAATGGGCAAAATCTCTTCCTCGCCCGGGTGTTCCTCTATTGTCAACAGAAATTACAACATAACCTTTTTGAGTAAGCATTTGGAACCAAAAATAATTAGGACCTATCCATTCATCGGTAACCGTTTGTGAACTATTGTCTAAAGAACCGGGACCACCATACACATAAAGAAGTACAGGATACTTTTTGGCGGCTACAAAGTCAGCTGGTTTGATCATGTATGCATGTAAATCATGTCCGGCTTGAGTTTTAAATGTAAAAAAATCAACCGGATTCAATTGATACTCATCCATAGATTTTTTAACCTTTTCATTCGATTCTAATATTCTTACTTTTTTACCATTTCCGGTTTCATACACTTCGCACAAATAAGGGCGATCAATACCATGATGCGTACTCACCATGTATTTAAATCCACTGCTAAATGTTGCGGTATTGGTACCATCCGTATGGCCCAGAATCCGCTTACCTTTCTTTTCACTATAAGCATAAACCAATCTGCTTTCGGGATTTTTTTCTGTGCTTTGATAATAATAAGTCTGTGTTTTTTCATCGTAGCCATAAAAAACACTGATATCGTATTCTCCTTTTGTAATTTGTTTCAATTTATTGCCATCCATGTCGTACACATAAATATGATTAAAGCCACTGGATTGTGATGTCCATACAAAATGCTTTTGATCAGAAGTAAAATGTAAATCATCACTAATCTCAATAAAGGTTTTACTCAACTCGGTCAGTAATACACGGGTTGATCCGTTTGCGGCATCGGCAATTAATAGTTCCAACTTATTCTGATGACGATTCAACCGGGTAATACATAGCTTACCTTCTTGTTGTGTCCATTTTATTCTCGGAATATATTGTTCAACATCTTTACCAATATCACATTGAACTACCTGACCATCGGTCATATTCAAAATAAAAATATCTACTACTGAGTTTTTCTCTCCCGCTTTTGGATATTTCCATCGCTCCTCTTTAGGGTATAAATCCCCATATACCGTCATTGAGAATTCAGGAACCTCCGATTCATTGAATCGATAATAGGCAAGATACTTACCATCGGGGCTCCACTGATACGCTACATCCATTGAAAATTCTTCCTCATATACCCAATCGGTTGCTCCATTAATGATCACATTCTTTGATCCATCCGCAGTCATTCCAATGGCACTGCCTTGAGCTATGTTGTGTAAAAACAGATTGTTATCCATTACATAAGCTATATAATCGTTGGCTGGACTGATACTTGCATATTGAACCTTACCGTTTTTTGTAATTAATGTAAGACTCTTCGATTTTGTATCGTACAAGTAATACAATGATTTGCTGCTGTGTCGATATATTTTTTCTGATTCAGTTGATAGAAGAATATATCGTTCGTCTGCGCTAAATGAATAATCTTCAAATTCAATAGTTTTGTCGCCCACTTTTAGATTGTAAGCATTTAATATAGTATCGAGCGCTTTACCACTTTTATAATCGTATTTAATCAAACAAGTAATTCCATCCATATTTTCAGCGGTGTTGCTAAAATGCTGAGGGTGGTTCATTGCTTGCAATCCGTAAACTCCTTTTGCAAAAAAAGTAGGTGATCCCCATATATCCTTTAACTCTATAGACTTTTTCTGAGCGATTACCGTTGAACTCATGCACAACATCATTAAGAAAATGGTGTAAAATAAAGTGTTTTGTATTTTCATTTTGATATAATTTACCATTAGTATATAAAAATAGTTTTCTTTGTGTTAACGTAATAATCGGCAATAAAATTAATAAACACTCTTCATGAAACAATCCCTATTTTCATTACTTATTTTTATTGGATTATTACAATCTGCCTGTTCTTCAATAAGTTCTCATACACCAGATGAAGGATACATAGTTTATTCTATTGAATATCTCAATGCGGATTCATTGGATGGTATGAAAGCCATGTTGCCCGATGAAATGACCTTGTATTTCAAAAACAATAGTACCTGCTCCGAATTGGTTATAGGAGCCGGATTATTTGAAACCAGGATGATTTCAAATAGCGATAACTTCACAATGAATACTTTAGTTAAAGCACTTGGGCAGAAATCGGTAATGAAATTAAGGAAAGACGATGTAGATAAAAATTATCAAGATCGGGTCCCTTTAGAATTGACTTATACCAATAAACGAAAAGAAATTGCCGGATATAACTGTAAAGAGATTCTAGTAAGAGATAGCACAGGAAATGAATACAAGGTATATTTTACTGAAGATATACATATAAATGAACCGAATTGGTCAACCCCTTTTAGAGATGTAAAGGGAATAATGTTAGACTATAGTTTAAATTTTAATGGGATGATCATGCATCTTACAGCTAAAGAAGTTAAATTTGAAGCCGTTGATTCTACTTATTTTAACCTTCCGGAAGATTATAAAGAAATTAAAAAAGAAAAATTAAAATCTTAAAATATAAACTCAATGAAAAAACTAATCATTAAATCAATTTTTGTATTGATATTATTTCCAATTCTTGGAATGGCGCAAAGTCCAAAATTTCAAGAAGGAAAAATTGTTTACAGTATAACATATAGCGATATGGATCTTGATCCACAGGCGGTACAAATGTTACCTACTGAAACCCACATGTTTTTCAAAGATAATATGTCGAGAGTGGAGATGAATATGGGTATGGGAACGACTGTTGTTATTGCTAATGGAAAAACGGGAAGCGCCACAACTTTAATGGACATGATGGGCCATAAAATATCTATGACAATGAATAAAGCGGATATGGAAAAAGTGCGAGATAAGTATAAAGATAAAAATGAGGTGAAGATCAACTATACCGAAGGTACAAAAACAATATGTGGATTTTCATGTAAACGAGCAGAGATAGTATATGACGAAAGCGAAGAACCCATGGAAGTATATTATACTGATGATATCACCGCTTACAATGCCAACTTTAGTACAGAATATCCTGAACTGAAAGGATTTCCTTTACAATATACTGTATCGCAACAAGGCATGACAATGAAACTTATTGCCAATAAAGTAAGCACCGAAAAATTAGATAAAAAACTTTTTGAAATACCTGAAGGTTACAAAGAAACGAAGCCTGAAGATTTACAAAAAATGTTTGGAGGACAATAAAACTTACCCCGGTAAAAGCCGGGGTTTTTTATTTAGAGACAATGATAAACTCGGTTCTGCGATTGAGCGATCGATGCTCTTCCGAATCATTTGTTTCAATGGGTCTTGACATCCCGTAACCTTTACTGAGCAAACGTTTCGAAGATATACCACAATCCATCAAAAATTGTTTTACAGAATTCGCTCTCAATTCACTTAGTTGTTGATTGTCTGAACTATTTCCTTGATTGTCGGTATGCCCTGCAATTTCAATTATAAGATTTGCATTCGATATCATAAATTCTGCAAACGATCTGATCAATACTTTGGCCTCTTTACCCAATTGAGCAGAGTTGGTTTCAAACAAAACATTATTGAATGAAAACGAACTTCCTTTTTCTATCTTTTTTACTTTCAAATCTACATTAACCGGAGCTTGCAATGAAGTATCACTTTTAGATAAATAATGCGCTTCAAAAGCTGCACTATCTTTTTTAACCGACAGTAGATAATCACTATCGAACAAAACTACGGATGCATAACGTCCACTCAGCGTATCATAGCTTACATTAATGACTTCATTTGTATTTACATTCTTTAATTCAATCTTAGAAGCCATAGGTACACTATTAAATTGATCCTTCAGTTCTCCTTTTACAAATAATACTTTTTGAGGTTTAATTCGATCATCCAATGAGAATGAATAGATATTGTACCCAGCCGATTTTTTAATTTTATTGCTTGCAAAATAGGCTCTACTTCCGGAAGTGCTCACGATTAAGCTAACTTCATCATCGAATGTATTTATGGGGTACCCAATATTTTTAGGGGTGGACCAATTTCCTTGATTGTCCTTCTTACTAACGAATATATCAAACCCACCCATTCCCTTATGGCCATCACTTGCAAAATACAGTGTCGAACCATCGGGATGTATAAAAGGAGATTTCTCATTTCCGATAGTATTGACAGGCGAGGGTAGTGCTTTAGCTTTGCTCCATGTTCCATCGGTTTTCTGCACCGAAAAAAAAATATCACTTGTTCCATTCACCGAATCGCGATAAGAAGTAAAGTATAATGTTTTACCATCAGGTGCAATGCTGGGCTGAGAGTCCCACTGAACAGGATCGTTAATTTGCTCACCTAAGTTTTCGGGTTGGGTCCACTTTTGATGATCGTATTGCATCGACATGTAAATGTCAAAGTTTCCGTCTTTGTTTATGGTAAAAAACATTCTCTTGTTATCAATACTCAATGAAGGTCCCCCTTCATTATTATTGTTGGTCATGTTAAAAGGTTTACCCATACTTTGAGCCGAAGAAAAGACTCCACTTTTGTGCGATGCCATCATCAATTTTTCTACATTTCTAGGGATGAATGAATTCATTGGCTTCTCATCAAATCTTCGAGTAAAATAAAACCACTCATCATCAGGAGATATGGCTGGTAAATATTCAGGATTTATTGTAGTAATACTGTCGATTGGCAGAGGATCAAATTGAACCGGATCCAAAATTAACTGACATCTATAAAGCTTTAATTCAGCAGTTAAGTTTTGTTCCTCACGAACAGAAGCAAATTCCAAATAAACTTTATATAGCTCAGAAGCGCGTTTGTAATCCTCATTTCGAAAATAAAATTCTGCTGCTTCAAAATGTACATTGGTGTCAGCTTCAGCGCATACGTTTATCAGCTTCTCATAGGCCCACATAAATTTAGAATCATCCTTGAATTTTAATGCACATTCAGAGACTAAGAGTAGAGGAGGAACAAAGGCCGAATCTTCTTCTAAAGACTGCTCACATTTTTCATAGATCAATTTTCTATCTCCTTTTGATCGATATAATTTTAAAGCCAAATCATAGCTTTTAATGGCCCTTTTATTGGCAGAAGAGAGACAGGGCAATTGTTGACTTTTACCTTCAATAGAAAAGCACAAAAGGAAAATGAATAAAATTCGTTTCAATGGATTTTATTTGGGTTTCTTGAAAAGGTTTTTAAGCTTGTCTTCCGCTTCTTTCTTTAATTGCTCATTCAATTTATTTAACTCTTGCTGTGCTTTTAATTCCGCTTCCTTTTTAAGTTTATCTGCTTCTTCTTTCGCTTTTGCTTCAGCTTCCGATTTTAGTTTATCTGCTTCGGCTTTTACTTTAGCTTCCAGTTCAGCTTTTTGTTTTTCCAATTCAGCTTTCGCCTGATCTTCAAGATTCTTTTGCAAACTAGCTTTCTGATCACTTAAATCGGTTTTGATACTGGGGTTGTTTATCAAACCACTCAATAGAAGATTTACTTTAACACTTTCACCCATACTTACATTTGTACCGAGAGAAGAATTGGCCTTACCTAACAAACCTTGTATATGACTTTGTGCAGCATTACCCATGTACTTTGTTGGTATATCCAACTTCATATCGTAATTGAGCGACATATCAGTCCCCGTTGATCCTTGAATCAAAGCTTTTGTTCCACCAATATTTTGGATAAAGGGTTCTACATACGCACGGCCCTCTTTTACATAAAATGATAGATTAACATTATCCACAAAAAACTTCTTGAACTGTTCCATTTTTAAAGTGCTTGCAACTTTTTCCATAGGAGTAAATCCATCAACACTCACATTTGAAGTATTTAATTTTCCTTTGGCAAACATCGTTTTAAAAACAGGCATTAAACTTTCATCCAAATTGGTACTAAAGCTAAGTTCACTGCTGAACAAACCCTTTGCATACTTTGCTATAGGTGCCAATTGTCGGATACTGGCAAATGCGGCACTGGTTGCTTGTATATCAAAATCTTTTAAACCAATACTAAAGTCAACTTTAGGTTGGTCATTTTTTGCAGTGTATTTGCCATTAAGGCGCAGCGATCCTCCCAATAGATTTGTATTGATATTATCCAATAAAACAGCTTCGTCACGAATGATAATTTTTCCATTAAAATCACTTAAGGTGATGTTATCATAGCGTACTTCTTTAGCATCGGTAAATAAGGTAAAATCGATGCCACCAGGAATTTTGATTATGCTATTGGTACTAGAATCAGCAGTGGACGCAGAACTGCTTTCTGTCTCGACCATAAAATCATTTAAATCCAATTTCGTGGATTCAAGATTTAATGTTCCAACCAAGGTTTCATTTTTAAGCATCCATGAAAACACATTATCTAAAGCACCATTGGCCTTAAAATCACTATTCTTATAGGTACCATTTAGGTTGCTTAAAGAAATTGAGCGGGGATTAAAACCAAGGCTAGTGGTTTTGATGCTAATGCCTTCAGGATAGTCTGTAGATTTAAATACTACATCTGTAACATTAATTAATCCTTCCGCATTCACCTTCTCATACATCTTTTTATCAATGTAAGACATTCGGGTATTCAAGTTTAAATCGATATTCATTAATCCACTTAAAGAAGTATTTGCTTCAAGAGGAATAATATCCGACAGATTAGAAAAATTTATTTTACCTTTAATAATTGCATTCAAATCCGGATCGCTGATGGGAGTTTTTACCAGTAGTGAAGCATCAAAGGGCTCCTTTCCCAATTCAGCATGGAATTTCTTTAAATTAATAATGGTGTGGTCAGTATTACCGTCAGGATTATCAACTAAAAGATCGACCTGAACATTATTTACCGCTGAAGGCAATGAAGGATATTGAAACATCCCATCTTTAATATTCAATGCAACCTGAAATCCGGGCATTTGTGTATCGTTGTATGTTCCTCTTAAGAAACCTGAAAAGGAAAGAGCTCCGGAAGATTTCAGATCTTTAAAATTGTCGCTGTACATTCCCGGAATCAGAGAAAGAAAATGTTTGAACTCATTCTGCTTAACATCAAATTTAAGATCCATATCAATGTCATCATTTGGCATTGATACAAATCCATCTACTCCAAATGCCAGCTCATTCAGAAGAATCTTATTCTCTTTGAATGTAAATGTGAAATTTGGAATATTCATATCAATATCGGCTGTGATATTGGTGTTTACTTCACTCAAATATTTTACATTTTCATACCAAAGATTTAGCGCCTGGCATTTCGTCTCTGTTTGCAACACAAAATTATCTTGAGTGAAATTACCTTTACCAGAGTGATTAAAATCTTTCAACTCGGTCTTAAAACCTAAACTTTTATCGTCATACAACAAGTATGCATCTGAGATAGAATATTTTTGTAGAGACATCTTAAATGATGATGCTGAAGTATCGGAATCTGCTTCACTTGAATCGGTTAATGCAATATCCCAATTGGCAATACCACTTTCATTAATCATTAATTGAATACGTGGTTTATCCAAATAGATTCCATAAATATCCATCTGCTCTCCTTTTATTACACTTAACAATCCGAGAGTTATTCCAAATTCTTTAGTGCTCAATAAAGTATCATTCACAAATGGTTCTTTGTTAACAATACTAAGGTCATTTATAATAACAGTCAGTTTAGGAAAACTATTAAATAGAGTTAAATCCACATCACTGAATTCAATAGTCGCATTTACATTCTTGTTACTCTCATCTTTGACAAGAGCTACAATTTTATCTTTAAAAATATAGGG
>Ga0116144_10001196_pt1 | contig 32097 bp, 27 predicted proteins | sample AD_UKC035_MetaG_FD_89746 | JGI IMG/M metagenome (GOLD analysis project Ga0116144, IMG submission 89746) | Active sludge microbial communities of municipal wastewater-treating anaerobic digesters from USA - AD_UKC035_MetaG | ecosystem: Engineered > Bioreactor > Anaerobic > Digestate | place: USA...
CGTCGCCGGATCGAGCGCCATAAAATGGTCGGTCGAATACGTGCGCAGTCCGGTGATCTGGGGCAGCAAGCCTTGCTGAGTGTCCTGCAAATACTTCAGCACGGCGCCGGCGGCGCGCGCCGCCAGAGGCTTGCCCTCGCAGCCGAAGCCTTCCAGGGTGCGCACGCCGAAATGCTCCGACAGGGTTTGGCGGGCGGTGGTTTCCTCAAAGTGATAGGCGGCCCAGGGTGTGCAGTGCGCGTCCACCAGGGAGATGAGCGTTTCTTCAATGCGCGTCGCCGGTTGGTCGGGATCGCGCTCTTTCCACGCGCCGGTTTTGGGGAAGAGCAGCTCGCGGGGATGCAGGCGGGCCAATTCCTGCCGCGCCGCGCTGAGGATGTCGCCGCTGTCGCTCAACTGTGTGGCGGCGAATTCGCCCGTTGAAAGCTCGGCATAGGCGATGCCCGCCCGGTCGCCCTCGATGACGACGGCGGCCAGGTAGTTGGGCCGCTTTTCGTCCAGCATCGTTGGCTCGGTGACGGTGCCGGCGGTGACGACGCGCTCGACGCGGCGCTCCATCGGCCCGCGCCCCACGCCCGGCTCGCCGATCTGTTCGGCGATGGCGACGCGATAGCCCTTCTCGATCAGGCGGGCGATGTAGTTCTCGACGGCATGATGGGGCACCCCGGCCATCGGGATGCGCTCGCCTTTGGAGACGGGGCGGGAGGTCAACACGAGGTCCAATTCGCGGGCGGCGATTTCGGCGTCGGCGTCGAATGTCTCGTAAAAGTCGCCCAGGCGGAAGAAGAGCAGCGTGTCGGGATATTGGGCCTTCAGTTGGAGGTATTGCTCACGTAACGGGGTAGTTTCTTTTTCGCTCATGGAGCGAATTATACAAGGGGGCGGGGGAAGTCGCAAGTGCAAAACTTGACGAAGTCAATGGGGACTTGCCCGTTGCTCTGGCTTGCGTATAATCGAGATATGCCAATCTATGTAGATGTTTCCGCCGCAGTGCATCGTCGGGCCGGGTTGGGCCGCTACACCGAGTGTTTGGCGCGCGCATTGGCGCCGCGCCTGGGCGAAGTGATGTCCCTGTTTTATAACCGTGAAGCCGGGATTAAACCGCTGGCCGGTCTTGAGCATGTGCCCTCGCGCACAGTGGAGTTCAGTTATAAAACCTGGCGATTGATCGTATGGATGGCGCAACTGGCCCAGACGCCTTTCAATCGTATGTTGCCCGACGCGCGTTTATTTCACGCTACCGAGCATCTTTTGTTGCCATTGCGGGGCATTCCCACCATTCTCACCGTTCACGATTTGATCTTCCACCACTTGCCGGAGCATCACAAGCTGATGAACCGGTGGTATCTCAACCTGGCGATGCCGCTGTTCTGCCGCCGCGCCGATCACATCATCGCCGTCTCGGAGGCCACGCGCCGCGACCTGCTCAAGCTCTACCGACTGCCGCCGGAAAAAATCACCGTGATTTACGAAGCTGCCGACCCACACTTCTGCGCTCAACCGCCGGAGGTGGTGGCGGATGTGCGCGCGCGGTACCGGTTGCCGGAGCGTTATCTGCTCTATGTGGGCACCATTGAACCGCGCAAGAATCTGACACGCTTGTTGTATGTCTGGGAGTGTCTCTACGCCGCCGGCGAAGCGCCACCGCTGGTCATTGTGGGTAAGCAGGGGTGGCTCGCCAGCGATTTCTTCGTCGCGTTGGAGAACTGCACGCACCCGGAGCATGTGCTGCTTACCGGCTACGTGGACGATGAAGACTTGCCCGCTGTCTATGCCGGCGCCACCGCCTTCGTCTTCCCGAGCCTGTATGAGGGCTTTGGTTTTCCTCCGCTGGAAGCGATGGCGTGTGGCGCGCCGGTGGCTTGTTCCAACACTTCATCCCTGCCGGAGGTGGTGGGGGATGCTGCGTTGACCTTCAATCCCAACAACATCAGTGCGATGACCGAGGCGTTGCGGCGCATTTTGAACGACGAAGCGCTTCAGGCGGAATTGCGCGCGCGCGGTTTCCAGCAGGCCGCTAAATATTCATGGGCGCAGACGGCGCAGGAGACGCTGGAGTTGTACGTGAAGGTGCAGCAGAACTTCGTTGAGAGTTCGTGGTAGGCGATGGTCCATTATGCTTTAGACGCCCGTACCGCCACGCCACATTTCCCCGGTATTGGGCGCTATGTGACGAATCTCATGCGCGCCCTGGTTCCGCAGCTTAACCAGGGTGAAAGGCTTACCCTTCTTTATGATCCGGCCTATCCGTTGACGTTCCCCGCGCATCATGCCATAACTGCGATACCGCTTACTGCCTCGCCTTTTTCTGTACAACAGCAGTGGGTTATCCCGCAACTTCTGCGCCGCCTGGACGCCGACCTTTATCACAGCGCCTATTATCTGATGCCTTACCGCCCTGGCGTTCCTACTGTGTTGACGGTTCACGATCTCATTCCATTGCTTTTGCCTGAACAAAGCACATTCCGCGCGCACCAGTTGTTTCACTGGATGACCGCCCTCGCTTTGCGCGCGGCCACGCAGACGATTGCCGTCTCAGAAGCCACGCGCCGGGATTTGGTCAGACATTTCAAAAATATTCGCCGCGCGCCTGTCGTGATTGTTGAAGCTGCCGACTCGCAGTTTCGTCCGCCGCCGGCGGCCGCGATGACGGAAGTGCGGCAGCGGTATCATCTGCCGGAGGTGTTTTGGTTGTATCTGGGAAGCAACAAACCCCACAAAAACCTGGAACGATTGGTGGCGGCTTACGCACAGTTGCGCGCATCTGCGCCGCCTCTGGTCATTGCCGGGGTTTGGCTTCCGGAACATCCTGAAGCGCGTCAACGGGCGGCGGCGCTCGGTCTGGACGAACGCCGGGTGCGCTGGTTGGGCGCCATCCCCAATGCCGACCTGCCGGCGCTCTACGCGGCGGCTTCGCTGTTTATCTTTCCCAGTCTGTATGAGGGGTTTGGGTTGCCTCCTTTGGAAGCAATGGCCTGTGGAACGGCGGTGGCGTGTTCCAATACTTCGTCGCTGCCGGAGGTGGTGGGGGATGCCGCGATGTGTTTTGACCCGCGCGATCCTGCTGCGATTGTGGCTGCGCTCACGCGGTTTCTTGACGATCCGGCTCTTGGCGAGCATTTTCGGCAATGTAGTCTCCGGCAGGCGGCGCGTTTTTCATGGGAGTATACTGCGCAGAAGACCCTTGAAGTTTACCGCGCCATCACTACGGCCTGATTCTGCTGGTTTTTGCATGGCGGGCATTGGATGTTAGGCTTTTTGATAGATTACCTGGAAGTGGGTTGTCGTGAACAAACGCAATATTCAATTTGAAGAAATCGCTGACGAATATGATGACAGTTTACCTGCTTATGTCGTAGAGCATTATGTACAAAAGCGGATGGGATTTTTGCTGGCGCAGTCTAACAAGTCGCCGGTGCGTGCCCTGGATGTAGGCGCCGGCACGGGGAAACTGGCCGAGCGCTTACAGGCGCAGGGGTGGCAAATGACGGGGGTGGACCTGGCCTATTCGATGTTGCGGGTGATGCAACGCCGAGGCGGGGTCGCTGTTCAGGGAAGCAGCGGGGTCTTACCCTTTCCTGATGAGAGTTTTGATGTCGTTTACTGTGTGGCTATGTTGCATCATGTCGCCGAGCCGCTTGCGGTGCGCGCGACCGTCCGTGAGATGGCGCGGGTGACGCGCCGCGGCGGGGTTACTGTTTACTGGGATCATAATCCCTATAACCCTTATTGGCCGATTATTATGGCGCGCGTTCCCCAGGATACCGGAGAGGAGCGTTTGATCCCGGTGAGGGAGATCACAGCGGCGTTATCTGATTTGCCGGTGAGTATCACGGCATATCAGACCGGATTCATTCCCGATTTTATTCCCCCACAGATGTTGGGCGTCTTTGGGAAGTTGGAACAGATGATCGAACGTCTTCCTGGTGTACGGCGTATTCTGTGCGCGCACAATGTGATGGTGGTTCATAAAGATTAGGGAAGTGTCATCCATTGACTTAACCTCCTTATCCTACACCGGGAGAGAGAATGTATGTGGAGAGACCATACTGTTTCTGTTGTCTTACCGACTTACAATGAAAAAGCCTCAATTCGTCGAAGTATTCAGGAGTTGGAAGAAACTGGCTATGTAGATGAAATTATCGTCGTGAATAACAATGCTGCCCCAGGCACTTCGGACGAAGTGGCGCAAACTTCCGCCCGCGAAATTCATGAGCCGCGTCAGGGGTATGGGTTTGCCTGCCAGCGGGGGTTAAGCGAAGCGACCGGGACCTATGTGATTCTTTCGGAGCCGGATGGCACCTTTCGTGGGGCCGATATTCTTAAACTCCTGGCCTATGCCGATGATGCTGATCTTGTCTTAGGGAGCCGCACTGCCAAGGGATTTATCTGGAAAGATGCTAACATGGGTTGTTTTCTGCGGTGGGGCAATTGGGCCGTCGCTAAACTGCTCGAAATGTTGTTTAATACCACCAATCTTACCGATGTAGGGTGTACGATGCGGTTGATTCATCGCACTGCGTTGGGCGCCATCCAAGGGCAGTTTACTGTTGGCGGCTCATACTTTGGGCCTCAGATGATCCTCCTGGCGCTCCGGCAGCGCCTGCGGGTGATTCAAATTCCCGTCAATTACCAGCGTCGGGTGGGAAAGTCTATGGCGACCGGCAATAAGTTCACGGCCCTCATCATTGGCCTGCAAATGATCGGTATGATTCTTGGCTATCGAGTCAAAACCTGGCTGCGGCCCAGCCTGTAAACGAGGAATGTATTTTATGGAACAACCATCCGTGACGGCCAAAGGATTTGAGCGTTGGGGAGTTTGGGCAGCTATGCTCCTTGCCGCCATTTTGTTATTGGGAGGGTTGGGTGGGCGCGCGCTGTGGTGGGATGAGATCATCAATGTATACATTGATCAACAAGATGTGCGTGGTATTTTGACCAGTTTGGGGGCGGTTCCGGGCGAGCCGGTTTATATAGATGTCCATCCTCCCTTGTTTCATCTGATTCAACATTTTTGGATCGCGCTGGCCGGAACCAGCGATTTCGCCGTGCGCTTCCCCAACGCGGTTTTTGCCCTCATCGCGTTATACTGGCTTTACCGTATCGGACGTAAAATCGGCGGGCCGTTATATGGTGTGGTTATCATTTTGGTTATTGGTTTGTCCCCTTTTTGGCTTATGTATGCGCGTATGGGGCGGTATTATGCGCTTACTGCTATGCTGGGCCTGGCCTCTGTCTTCTTTTATTTGGAGCTATTGGAACATCCCACACGCGCGCGTTGGGGCCTATATTGTGTCACCAATATCCTCCTGTTGTACACCGATTATCTGGCTGCGACTTTGCTGATTTGCCAATGTCTGTATTTGTTATGGGCGCGGCCAGAAAAACGTTGGATATATACCTGGTGTTTAAGTATGATCCTGGTGGGGATTAGCTATCTGCCCTGGTTGCCGGCATGGTATAGACAAACTCAAACTATGAGCGGGTTATTTGAGGCAGACCTCTCCCGCGGGTTACTGGGCATCGCCCTGAAGTTTGCCTTTCCTCTCTTGTCTTTTACCCTCGGTGAAACGATATTTCCCTGGGAACTCCCGGCGATAGTTGGCTATCTTGTGATTGCCGGATTGCTTATCGGCGGTTTACGCGCGTTAGCCAGGCTCTCTTCGCCTTATCCGTGGCGCGGTTCCCGGTTGGCGTTCGTATTGCTGTTCACCCTGGTTCCCACGTTAGGGACTATCGCTGTAATCACTTTTGTCACGCCTACCATCACTTTTATCGGCGTTGGCAATCGCACTTTTTTTGCCTACCCCTTCATCGGGTTGTTGCTTGCCGGCGGATTCTGCGCCCTGAAGCGCTCCCGCGCCATCATTGCCGCCGTCCTGCTGACTTGTGTATGGGGATATAGTCACTACAATTACTATGTAGGCCGGCATTTCTTTAATCCGTTTTATGCGGTGCCTACGGAACAGGTGGTGGCCGATGTCCTTGCGCAGGCGCAGCCCAATGATGTGATTTTCAGCGATCTGGATGCCGGCTTTGGATATTATTTTGACAAACTTTCCAATCCCGTGGCTTCCCATTACTTGCTGAACGGCCCAGAAAGTCGCGCAATTCTCGAAAAAATGCAGCAAGATCGGGCTGCCGGGCGCGCGCCTGGCTATGGCCGGTTGTTCATTTTGATGATGGGGCGTGATCGTACCCGGTACGAACTGCCCCAGGAGTTGACTTCGCTGCTACAACCACCGGCTCGGCTGCTCTGGGAACAAGGTTATGTGCCGCAAGATGAAACCTATCGCCAGATCAAGCAGATATTACTGAGGCGTGAGGATTATCACTATAAGTTGTTAGTTCAATTATACGAGTTACCAAAATGAAAATTCTACATGTTTACAAAGATTACTATCCCGTTTTAGGCGGCATCGAGAACTACATGCGCATCCTCGCCGAGGCGCATACTGCGGCCGGGCACGAGGTCACGGTCGCCGTCTGCGATCCCGGCTTCCATACGCACGTTGAGGAGTTGAACGGCGTCAAAATCATCAAGTCCGGGCGACTGGCGACGGTCTCTTCGATGCCTTTGAGCCTGCGGCATACGCTGGCGCTGGCGCAGACTAAAGCCGACGTGATTCACGTTCACTCGCCCTATCCCCTCGGCGAGGTGGGCACGTGGTTCTTCCAACGGCGCGCGCCCATTGTCATCACCTATCATTCTGATGTCGTGCGGCAACAGGGCTGGCTGAAGCTCTATGCCCCGCTGCTGCGCCACGTCCTCCGCGCCAGTGATTGTATCCTGGCGACCAGTCCGCGCTACATCGAAACGTCGCCCTGGCTGAACCCTCTCAAGGCTAAGTGCCGAGTCGCGCCGTTGGGGGTGGATCACCATCGGTTTGCGCCGCCCCGCCAGCCCTTCGACGGTCCGCCGACGCTGCTCTTTGTCGGGCGGCTGCGTTACTACAAGGGATTGGACACCCTGCTGCAAGCTTTGACTGAACTGCCGGAGGTGCAATTGAACGTGGTCGGCACAGGGCCAATGCAGTCCGTGTGGCAAACTCTCACCAGCACATTGGGACTGGAAGATCGGGTGCATTTCCTGGGGGAGGTGGACGACGCCGATTTGCCGCAGGCCTATCGCCGCGCACACCTGTTTGTGCTGCCGGCCAACGCGCGCGCCGAGGCCTTCGGCACGGTTTTGCTGGAAGCGATGGCGGCCGGGCTACCGTGTGTCAGCACGGAAGTTGGCAGCGGCACATCGTGGGTTGTACAAGACGGCGTGACCGGGCGTGTTGTGCCGCCCAAAGCCCCCACCGTCATGGCGCTGGCGATCCGTGAATTGTTGGCCGACCCCCAGCACTTGGCCGAGATGGGCCGCGCAGCCCACGCGCGTGTGCAGGCCGAATTTACCCAGGAACGTATGGTCGAGCGGGTGATGGAGATTTATCAAAGCGTGGTTTAAACCTTGAAACCGCCCTATATGCAAAAAAACCGGGGGTTTTCTAAACCCCCCGGTTTTTTGCGTGAGAGAGCTGCTATTCGCCTTGTTCCGCCCGTTGATAGACGCGCTTGAATTCCGCCAGATATTGCGCGGCAACCTCGGCGCTATGCACGATCAGAACATTTTCATCATTATTGTTCGCGGCGCTGGCGCTGAAGTTGTATGAGCCGGTGATCACGATTGCTTCGTCAATGATGATGACTTTGTGATGCATCACGTAAGGATTGCCATCCGCCAAAACGTCTATGCCGGCTTTCTGGAAAATCGCAAACTCCGAGCCAGTTCCCTCAGCATTGCGTTTCTCAAAGACCCCCTGCACGGTCAGTCCGGCCCGGTGTTGCTTGATCATGGCCTGGGCAATGTCGTCATCGGTGAAGGAGAAAGCCAGGAAGTAGATGCTGCTTTCGGCTTGCTCAAGCAACTCGATCATACGCACGCGCACGTCACCTTCGGCCTCAAAGAAGTTTTCGAGCAACAGGCCGGCCACTTCCACCTGGGGATGGGGTGTGTTATCCGGCGACGAGGCGCCAAATTTTCCATCCACGAACATTTCCTCGAATTCGGCAGTATAATTCTGGGCCAGCTTTTGGGACTGGATCACGAGCGCGTTGTTGTTGTTGCGGTAAGTGCAGTTGTTGGTCAGATTCCAGGAGCCGGCCCACACAGTGGCCCCGTCAATGACCACGAACTTGTTGTGCATAAACGGCTCGCGGTTGTCGAACACTACCGGAATGTCGGCTTCCAACAAGGTTTGCGGGCCATAATCTTCCTCATAGTCGCTGTCCGTCACGAGGCGCACGCGCACACCGCGTTTGTCGGCGCGCACCAGGGCGTCGGTGACACGTTCCAGGTCCAGCTCGAACGCCGCCACGTCCACAGTCTTCTGCGCCGCATCAATGGCGGCCGCCAGCTTTTCGTCTATGCCGCCGTGACGATCCTGTGCTGTTTCCGGGTAGCGCGGTGTGGTAAAAAACACCTGGACGTCGCCGGTCCGTTCAGATTCGACGATGGGCGTGTCGGACGGCCCGTCTCCCTCTGTCAGTTGATTGGCTACCCAGACTATGCCAATCAGGAGCAGGGCCAATAAAAACTCTCGTACGCCCAATTCTCGGCCTTTCTTCTTCTGTGTGCTGCGTTTTTTGGTCATAGTGTTCTCCTTGTCAATCATCACAGAGAACACAGCGTCCGCAGAGAAAAAACGAAAACCTCTGCGCGCTCTGCGGCTCTGCGGTGAAAATTTTCATGTCTGATCTTTTTTCCCAAACCAGCGGCGGAAAAAAGCGGGAATAAACGCGGGTGGTTTGGGACGTTCGTCCACGGGTAAGGGAGATGGGGGAATTGCCGGCGTTTCCAAGCCGGAATCCGGCGCTATTTGCGGGGCGGCAGTCAGGGGAGATGAAACCGTGCCTGGGGTGTCTGGAGCGGCGGACACCGGCGTCTCGTCGGGATAATTGGGCGGGGTGAGGTGGGTATGCAAGTAGTCCGCCGGGTCGGCCTCGTTTGCGCTGGCCTTGGCTAATCGCCGCAGGTGGCGCCGCAGATGCGCCACTTTGGCCGACAGGTCGGCCTCTGCATCGGTATTGCCCAGCGTGGCGGTCTGTTGCACCAGTCGCCGCACTTCCGCTTGCGCCCAGGCGAGCAATTCACGCGCCTCCGCGTCCGTCAGATCGCTGGTCAATCCTTCATCTTCCGCAATCCGCGCATAGCTCGTTTCCAGGCGAGCTTGCAATTCTGTGGGTAAAAGTTCATCTTCCATGGGTATCCCTCTGCTACGTTAGCATGTCCTTACAACGGCACTTGGCGGGCAAAATCTTCCACTATGACTAACTGGCAGGGGGTCGGGCGGATGAAGGGCCGCACCCGGCGGATGCGTTCCCATGCCAGGGAGGGCGTCAGCCCCTTGCTGACCAGGTATGCGGCCGCCATAGTGGGGGCGCGGCCCACCCCCGCCGCGCAGTGGATGTAGACGCCCCGCCCGGCAGCGATGTGGGCTGTGATGAAGGCGACGCCGCGCGTCAACATCTCCAGGGTGGGGGGGCGATCATCGGTAGTGGGCAACCACAGGTAATGCTCCAACGCGACGCCGCGACGCGCATCGTCCACTTCCTCGCGCATATTGACACTGGCGGTGATGCCCAACCGTTGCATGTGCGCCAGTCCGCGCCGGCGCGGCTGACCCCCCACATACAACAGCGGTTCTACCCGACTCACTTCTGGCAGCGAAAAACCGTGGGTGCGCTGCTGAATTTTGTCTTTCAACCATAACCAGGTGACCCGGCTGCCCTGTTCCGCCAGCCGACGATAAAAAATGTATATCAACTGCGCCGGGCGAAATTTGCGCAATTGATCATGTTTTTCAAAAACCGCTTCTTGCAAAAATACCTCCAAAAAACCTGTTTGCTGAAAAATACCCTTCAAACCGCGCCTTTAGGCGCAAGTCGTGGACCAAAACGAATTATCGGATAGATTCTTAGGCCTTCGAGCATGGCAAGGTGAAGAAAAATTCGCTGCCCTGACCCACGGCGCTGTGGACGCCGACTTCGCCGTTTAGCTTGTGGATGATCCGTTGCACGATGGACAACCCTAATCCATGACCTTCCACATGGGCCTGGTCAAGCCGCATAAAGGCGCTGAATAAATGGGCTTGCTTTTCGGGCGGAATCCCCGGTCCGTGATCGCGCACCCAGAAGCGCACGTGATGATCCGGCAGTTGCTCGCTGCCCAGAACGATTTGCGGGTGGGCGCCCCCGTATTTGATGGCGTTGCTGAGATAATTCACCCACACTTCCTGCACCCACGGGCCGTAGCCCCAGGCGAGCGACCAGGTATCGGGCAGCGTGAGCGTCGCATGGGTGGCATCTATGATGTCGGCCAGGCGCTTTAACACCTCTCCGAGTACGTTTTGCATTTCCAACGGTGCCAGGGGAATCTCTTCCATTTTGCGCACGCTGGCTAACAGGAGAAGCTCATCAATGATGTTGGTCATGCGTCGCGCACTCTCATTGATGAACTTCAACATCTCGGCGGTCTTCTCCGGGGATGCTTGGCGGCGTTGTAGCAGATGGCTGAAGCCCACCAGTGAGGCCAGCGGCGATTTCAGGTCGTGCGCTACCGTGTGGGCGTAGGCATCGAGTTCCTGGTTGCGCGCCTCCAATTCCGCGGTCTGTCGTCGGAGCGCCTCCTCGGCCAGCTTGCGGTCGGTGATTTCCTGCTGGGCCAAATCGTACAATTGCACCTGCCGGATGGCGATAGCCAGGAGAATGGCGACTTCGGCGGCGGCCGTGACGTGGTCGGCGTCGAAGACCCCGGGATACAAGGATTCCAAATGCAGCGTGCCGAGCAGCTCATTGTGCATAAACAAGGGGATGATGATGAAGGCCCGGATGCCGGCGCGATACAACGCCGCTTGCATGGGCGATAAAGCGGGTTGCTGGCTCAAGTCCTGGATGCCGTAAGGCCGCCCATGGTGCAGGGTGAGGTTTTCAAGCAATTCCTGATAGATATCCGGCGAGGCGCCCAGCGAAACTTCGCCGCTGGAATCGGCGGCCAGGGTCTTTAAATGGTTGTCTGCGGCGCGGGCAATGATCACCACGCGTTGGCAGGGGATCAGGCGGCGGATGCGCCCGGCGGCGGCAATGGCAATCGTTTCGGGGGAGCGCGCGGCCAGGATGGATTGGTCTATTTCATGGAGCGTCCGTAAACGCTCGGCATAGGTGACCAGACGCTGCTCAGCCTGTTGTCGCTCCACGATTTCCCGCTGCAATTGCTCGTTTTTGTGTTCCAGATTCCGTTGCAGTTGCCGTAGCGAGAGGTGGGTTTTCAGCCGCGCCAAAACTTCTTCCACTTGGAAGGGCTTGGGGATGTAATCCACTGCACCCACGGCAAACGCATGGACTTTGTCTACTGTATCGGTCAGCGCGCTGAGAAATATCACGGGGATGTCGCGCGTGCGCAGATCGGATTTGAGGTACTCACAGACTTCGTAGCCGGTGACGTGGGGCATCATGATATCCAGCAGGATCAGGTCCGGTGGATCGGTTTGCGCGAGAGACAGCACCTCGGCGCCATCCTCCACCGCGTGGACTGTGAAGCCTTCTTTGCTTAACAACATCGTCCAGAGCTGGAGGTTGGCTTTCTCATCATCCACCACCATAATCTGCGGGCGCGATAAGTCTCTGGTTGGATTCATCGTCTTTATCCGTACAACGCTGATTTGGCTTCCGTCACATCCACTTTGTGACCGCTAATCTCGCCGTATAAGTCCTGATAATCGCGTGTGCGCACAACGATGGGCATCGGAACCGCGTGTCCCAGGATGAGCGCCTGTTGTTTGGTTTCCAGGCGCGCCAGCACTTCCCGCAGCGCCGCAGTGCCGGCGATGCCGGAGAAGACGGCGCGGATATCGTTTTCTTCATCAAGCAGCGCGGTGACGCGCGTGCCGATCTGGCTCATCACTTCCGGGTCAATGCCGCTGGGCCGTTGATCCACCAGCAAGAGGGTGACATTGTACTTGCGCATTTCCCGCGCGATGGTCCCAAAGATGGTGTGCCGGGCGATGGTCGGATCCAGGAATTTGTGCGCTTCTTCAATGGTGATAATCAAGGGGCGGGGTTCTGCGCCATGTCCGCCGAGGTAAGCCTCTTTCCGATCCACATACGCCCGGTGGATGCGCCGGGTGATGTAATTGGCGACTAAAATGTAGGCTTCCAGGGCGTTGCCGTAGCGGCCAAACTCCAAAATGACACTGACGCCACTTTCGATGTAGTCCAGGATTCGCCTGATCGGGTCGTCGTCCGCCCGGTCCACCAGAAAATCGAAGCGGTGCAATTGCGCCAGCTTACGCTGGATGGCGCCGAGGGTGCCCTCGTGGATTTTGCCCTCTTCAATGATGGCCGTCAAGTCGGGGTCGCTCTCCTCGGCTAACAGGCGGCGCAGCCAGCTTGCCCCCAGGCGTCGCCGTAGCATGTAGAGCGCGTTGGATTGCACGTCGCTGAAGCCGAAGAGCGGCGCCAACATCTCTACGTCCTCCGGTTCGACTTGCTCATAGCCGATCCGCACGGTGTAGTCCACTTTGCTGTTCCGCCGCTGCGAGGATTCCGGGTCTAGTGTGAACACGCTCACCCGGCCGTCGAAGAAAAGTTGCCGCAGCCCTTTGACGTCCTGCTTGCTCTCGTCCTGGCTTTTCCAGCCGTATTCGTTGTGCATATCGAAGATTAGATTGACGGCGGCGCGTTTCTGGATGATGCCGGCCAGCAACATGCGCGTCAGGAAAGTCTTGCCCGTACCGCTTTTGCCGAAGACGCCGCTGGAGCGCTCCACGAAGCGCGGCAAATTCAACGCAATACGCACGCCGGGCATTTCCAGTGGGTCGCCAATGTGGAAACGCCCTGTCTCCTCTGGGTCGCCAAATACTTCAGAAACATCCTCCGGGGTGGCTTCGTGGACGTGGGTGAAATGCGCCGGGATGGTTTTGGCCGGGCGGACTTCGCCGGATTCGATCACCAGCATGGGGGTGATGTGCATCCGCCCGGAAGTCAACGTGCCACGATAGACTTGCGCCAGGAAGCCGTCCGGTTCCTCCGGCGGCGTTTGTTCAACTTCGGGATGGCGGCTTTCCAGGGCCACGTCCGTGATCATACCGAAGAAACGGCGGTCGGTTTGCCCCCGGATGACGACGTAGCGCCCCACCGCCAGGCCCTCGATCACGCGATCTGGCGCGAGGCGCGCCTCCAACCCCTTACCCAGGCTGCCGCTGACGATAATTCCCAAGCGGGTCGCCGTCCCCGCCGGCGGGCGGGGGAAAAATTGATCGAGCAGTTCGCTCATAAGTGTCTCCCCTCGAAAAGCGTAAAGGGTAATGAGAAATGGGTAACTGAACGGGCAGTTACCGGGTTCAATTTATTCTAGCACGGAAATGGGCGGGAACAAGGAGCGGATAGGGGCCGGGTGTGTTTTACAAACAGGCCAACGACCTCTCGGCGCCGTGACTGGCCCTTGGCTGTACATGTGGAACGCCCCCCATTGTTTGCGGGGGGCGTTTTCCATGTAGGGTAAGAAACGATGCGTACCAGACGCTATGTATGCTCCCAATCCCCCAGCGCTGTCTGGCGCTATGCGTGCAGAGCTAGGGCCACGGTGAGAGGTAGCAGTCGTTTCACTCAAGCTGTCAACTGACGCATAATCTCTTCTTCTGTCAGATCCGCCTCGGCCGCTTCTTTCGCGGGCGGCTGGTAGTTGCGATTCAGCCATTCTCGGTACTTTTCGGGCATGATCCAGGCCAAATATTGCAACACAATTCCGGCTGTGACAAAGGCCAAAATGCCCACTTGCGCTATCAAGATATTGGTGGGGGCGTATATAAAGGCCGCTACTGCCGGCACTACCATTGCTATGAGGAATAAGATCGTCCAGAGAGGAGCCACCAAGGATAGTCCTGAGTAGGCGATCACCAGCTTGTAGCGCGCCTTGATCCAGTCATCCACGGCCTGGTCGTCAGCAATTCGCCGATATGCCTGGTATCCTGCCCAAATGAGCCAGAGCCAGTTGAAGGGGCTATGATAAGGGAGGAACTCCGCATAGAGTATGTCAGCCGCCAGCACGATGAGGGCCAGCCCCATAAAGATCGGAAAAGGGCTTTTGCGGTCCTGATAGAAAGTTTTCTGAATAAACATAACCATCGCTAGTTCGCTCACGCCCCCTAATACAAGAAACGGTTGGTTAAAGTTGGTGACTGGCGCTAACGTTGCAAAAATGTCCCCTATCCCGGTGAGGTAAAAGAAAGCCGCTAACCATAAAAGGTTGGGCAGTTTTTGCCGGCGTGCTACCCGCGTCAATTGCACGGCAATGATCAGCCGCGCCACAACCAGAATCCACGTGATAGTCATTGTTACAACTGGAAACATAAGTCTTTCCTTTCTTACTAACGTTAATAGGGGATTTATATTAGTGAGCCGACATGGTAAATAGCGATTGGTGCTCGATCAAAGTCTGCCTCAACTGGGTCACAACGGGAGCAGGATCTTGGATCCCGACACCCTTTAAGCGTTGAACTAGCGCTGGCCCTTCGACGATGTCTTTCCAATCCTGATATCCCATCATTTTTATATGAGCCATAGTTTGACTGTAATCGGATGTTTGTCGCAGGTGCTCCGCACTATCAATGATGGCCAGACGCAGTAAGCCGCGGCAGGCTATCGCCTCCTTACCGATCATCTGGGACAGGGTGGTACCAAGACTTTCAATCATTTTGTTCATAGTCCCTCCTGAAGCATTGATCCTCAAAATTGTACTGTTAGGTCTGGGTTTGAAAAACATTGTCTACACTAACTTAGCTTTCTTTGAGTATACTGAGATATTCAGTTGTGTCAAATACAATATCAGGAGAGTCTCAGAAAATGAAGGGGTTGGCCTCTGCTTTCTTTCGATTTTGCAGGCGGCGCGCTTGACGCCCTGGAATAAACTCACTACAATACACACATAACCTAATAGTCGGCAAGCCGAGGTTGTGGAATGTCATTTTGGTTTTGGGTGAATATTGGCGCGTGGGGTATAGTCACCATCCTTGCCCTGGCTCTGGTGTTGAGCGTTTTGAGCGCCGGTGTGCGCCGTGTCTCCAATTTTTACTTTGTGACCTTCAATTTGATGCAGGCGCTCAGTGCGGTCAGCGCTGCCTTGAGCGCCCTCATGTTGTGGCTGGAACGCGGAGATCCCGTGTTGCCGGTAGAATTGAACACGTTAGGCGCCTGTTTTGCCTGTGTATTTTTGCTGATGTTCGCTGCTCGTTATTTCGAGTTTGCCCCACGCACTTTGCTCATTGCGCGGATCGTCAGTACGATTTTCCTGGTGGCCTGCATCATGCTCACGCTGCCGTTGTTTCAACACCGTATTGTTCTCAGTCTGGGCCTGTCCCCTACTGGGATCCCCCTCAACGATTTTACTCCCCTTGGATTGGGCGCGGCGATCATTCCGCTGGCTTGCTTGGTTGGAGCAGCTGTGCTGTTCTGGCGTAGGAAAGAGTCGCCGGGCAGTCGTGCGATGATGAGCAGCGTCCTCATATTGGCGCTCGGCATGGTGCTCGGGGGATTGTCCAACTGGCCGTTTCCGGTCTTCTCGATAATGACGGCCTGTGGCATGGCGATGTTAGGGTACACGGTGATGAATTACCAACTGTTCAATCCGCTGCAAAAACTGACTACCGACCTGGAACTGCGCGTCGCCGAACGTACTGCGGCCCTCGAAAAAGCCTATGCCGATCTGGCGCTCCAGAGCGCGCAAAGTGACGCCGCCCGCGCGGAAGCCGAGCAGGCTCGCCAGTCCGCCGAAGCCGCGAACCAGGCGCTTCAGGCCCAAATCTGGCTGGTGGCCGGGCAGGCGCAGTTGAGCCAGCAATTGCGCGCCACACAGGATATTCCCGCTTTGGCGCACAACGTTATCCGGCAACTGTGCCTGTACCTCGATGCCTCGGTCGGCGCGCTCTACCTGCTGCAAGGTCAGGTGTTGACATTGGCCGGTTCCTATGCTTACCGGCCTCCGGCGACCGGCCCCTGGTGTTTTACTCTGGGCGAAGGTCTGATCGGGCAGGCCGCGCAGAATCAACAGACCCTGGTATTACAGGACCTGCCCGATCATTATATGACCGTGCTTTCCGGGATGGGCCAGATAGCGCCGCGCCAGTTGGTTATTGCGCCGTTTCTCTACAACCGGCAAGTCGTCGGGGCCTTGGAGTTGGGGACTCTGCACGAATTTTCTTCGGCACATCTGGAATTTCTCACCCTTGTGGCAGAATCTATTGCTATGACATTCTATATGGCGCAAGCTCCTGCGCTAACTGGATGAGGGCTTATGTTCAAAGTATTGAAAGCCATCTTTGCTCCCCCTGTTTTTGAGGACGAAGAAAAGAATACTCTCGCCTGGTTAATCAACATCATTCTCTGGGCGACGACCCTGGTGTTGATAGCGACGCTGTTAATTGACTGGCGCGAATTCACGAAAAATATTCTGACCAATCACGCCATTATCCTGGGCGCCATTGTGTGGCACATAGGACTGTTGATCGTTCTGCGCCGGGGATATGTATACCCCTTGCAGAGATGGCTTCCCGTTGAAAGCTGGTTGCTGTGTTTTTTTCTCACCTATTTTACCGGCTCGGTACGGTCCGCCATGGCGTCCTCATTTTTATTGGGTGTCTTGCTCAGCGCCTTGTTCGGCAGCGGCGTCAACATCGTCAGACATACCCTGTTTGGGATTATCGGCCTGGGGTCCCTGGCTTTCCTGGAGTATCTCGGTTATCTTCCTATACCGCCCGTGCTCCCCCCCGCTTATCAGTCCTGGCGGCTTCATGCCATTATTTTGACCATTGCGGGCACCTTTATGTGGCTACTCAATCACCGGATGCGCGCCTCTTTGTTGCGCCTGCGGCGCAATGAAAAGGCTTTGCGTGAAACCAATTTCGAGCTGGAACAGGCGCGCAATTCTTTGGAAGCACAGGTCGCCGAGCGCACGCAACGCGCCGAAATGGCGCGCATCGCCGCCGAGACCGCCCAAAAAGTGACAGAAACCCAGGTCTGGCTGATTGCCGGGCAGGCACAACTGGCCGAGCAGATGCGCGGCGAACAAGACCTGCCCACGTTGGCCCATCGCATTATTCGCCAACTATGCCAATACCTCAACGCGCAAGTGGGCGCGCTCTATGGCCTGACATCGGATCATCTGACCTTGCTTGGCAGTTATGCGTATGTCCACCGCAAACACCTCTCCAATGGTTTTCGCCTGGGCGAGGGTCTGGTGGGCGAGGCGGCCCTGGAAAAGCAGCCTATCTTGCTCCAGCACGTGCCGGAGGATTACGTGGTGGTGCGTTCTGGCCTGGGGGAGACCGCCCCACGCCATATCCTGGCCATGCCCTTTATGTATATGGACCGGGTCATCGGCGTCATCGAACTGGCGACCCTTACCACTTTTGCGCCGGAGCAACTGCAATTTCTGCAAACTGTGGGGGAGAGTATCGCCATCGCGTTTCACACGGCGCAGACGCGCGGGCAGATCAACCAACTGTTGACCCAGACGCAAGAGCAGGCCGAGGAGTTGCAAATTCAGGGCGAAGAATTGCGCGCAGCCAATGAGGAATTGGAGGCGCAGACGGAAAGTTTGCGCCTGTCTGAAGCCCGTCTGCGCGAGCAACAGGGGGCGCTGGAGACCGCCAACGCGGAACTGGAAGAAAAGACCGTCGCCCAGCAGAAACAACAGGCGTTGTTGGATCGGCAGAACCAGGAATTGCGCGTTGCTCAAGTTGAACTGGAACGCAAAGCGGAAGAATTGGCGCGCGCCAGCCAATACAAGTCGGAGTTCCTGGCGAATATGTCGCACGAATTGCGCACCCCCCTCAATTCACTCCTGATCCTGGCGCGACTGCTGGCGAACAATGAGGAGGGCAACCTCACCCCGGAGCAAATTGAATCGGCCAATATTATCCATAACAGCGGCAGTGACCTGCTTGAGCTGATCAACGAAATTCTGGACCTTTCCAAAGTGGAAGCAGGCAAGATGGAATTGCGCCTGGGAGAGGTCTCCTGCCGGGACTTGCTGGACGCGCTGCGCGCGCAGTTCGCGCCGGTGGCGGAGGAGAAGGGCCTGACTTTGGATTTTACTCTGGACGATTCTATCCCGCCGAGCATCATGACCGATGGGCGGCGCGTGGAACAAATCCTCAAAAACCTGCTCGCCAACGCCCTGAAATTTACCGAAAAGGGGAGTGTGTTGTGCCATGTCTACCGCCCGACCGCGAGCGCGCCTTTGCCGCGCAGCGGGCTGGAGCCGACGCGCGCCGTTGCCTTTGACGTGACCGACACCGGCATCGGCCTGACGCCAGAGCAGCAGGAAATTATCTTTGAGGCGTTCCAGCAGGCTGATGGCAGCACCAGCCGCAAGTATGGCGGTACTGGCCTGGGGCTTACCATTTCCCGTTTGCTGGCGGCGCACCTGGGCGGCGAAATTACTATCCACAGCGAGTATGGCCGGGGGAGCACGTTCACACTCTATCTACCGCTGAACGGGCTAGAGGGCGTCGCTGCCGGGCCTCCGCCCGGCGAGTTGGGGCGCGATAAAGACTCGGAACAAAGGGCACCGGGAGTCGCCGCGTCGCCTGGATTGGGGACGACAGACCTTGGGTTGCAATCTACGCCGCCATCTGCCCCCTCTCGTCCCGTTATGCAAATCCCGGATGACCGCAGCGACCTCCAGCCGGGTGATCGGGTGTTGCTCGTTGTAGAGGATGACCCCCATTTTGCCAAGATTGCGCGCGACTTTGCTCGCCGGCAAGGTTTCAAATGTGTGGTGGCCCTCGATGGTCGCGTCGGCCTGGATATGGTGCAGCAGTATCCTCCCGACGCTATCATTCTGGATTTGAACCTGCCGGTGATGAACGGCTGGGCCGTTTTGGACACCTTGAAGGAGGACCCCACCACTCGTCACATCCCAGTGCATATTATGTCGGTGGATGACGCGCCCCGTGATGCTTACCGGCGCGGCGCCATGGGCTTTTTGACCAAACCGGTCACTCCCGAATCCCTTGAAGGGGCTTTTCACCATATCACACAGTTTATCGCGCGCGATATCAAAACCCTGTTGGTCGTGGAAGATGAATCAAACCTCCGCTGGAGCATCAAAAAATTGTTGGAAGGGGATGATGTCGCCATTGTTGAGGCCGAAACTGGGCAGGCGGCGCTGACCGCCCTGCGCGCGCAAGCCTTTGACTGTATGATTCTGGACTTGAGTTTGCCCGATATGAGCGGCTTTGACTTGTTGAATTTATTGGGCGCGGCCGACGATATCCCGCGTTGCCCTGTGATCATCTACACCGGGCGGGCATTGACCGAGGAAGAGAACCTGGAGTTGATGAAATACACCGACGTCGGGGCGCAACCGCCGCGCGTCATCATCAAAGGTGTGCGATCCTCAGAACGCTTGCTGGATGAGACGGCATTGTTTCTGCATCGTATTGTGGCCGATATGCCGGAGGAGAAGCAAAAAACCATCCGGCGCCTGCACGACAAAAAAATGCTCCTGGCGGGCAAACATATCCTGATTGTGGATGACGACATGCGCGGGGCCTATGCGCTCTCCAAGGCGCTTGGCGCGCAGGGGGTGGAGGTCAGCCTGGCGCGCAGCGGCGCAAAGGCGCTGGACCTGCTCCAGGATGCGCCGAAGATTGACCTGGTGTTGATGGACATTATGATGCCTGAAATGGATGGGTATGAGGCCATCCGGCGGATTCGCGCCCTGCCGCGCTGCCGCACCCTGCCCATCCTGGCGCTGACGGCCAAGGCGATGAAGGGCGATCAGGAAAAAAGTATTGCGGCCGGCGCCAACGACTATCTTTCGAAACCGGTGGACCTGGAAAGACTGCTTTCGATGCTGCGCGTGTGGCTCTATTGATGCCATGCTGGGGCGCAGCGGGGTTTCTCAGCGTTCTCTCCCGCCTCCATGGGGAAGCGCGATAGGGTTGCGTAAATCCTGAATAGTAAAGCGAGGGAGCTATGACATCTTCCAAACCTAAAATTTTAATGGTGGATGATAAACCGGCCAATCTGTATGCGATGGAGCAGCTCTTGGGCAGCTTGGAAGTGACCCTCATCTCCACCGCGTCGGGGGTGGATGCGCTGGGGCTGGCCGTGGAGCATGAATTCTGTATGGCGATTGTGGATGTCCAGATGCCGGGTATGGATGGGTATGAGTTGGTGGAACTGTTGCGCGGCAATGCCAGCACGGCCACATTGCCCATTATTTTCGTCAGCGCGATTTATTCCGACGAATATCATCACCGCAAAGGGTACGATGCCGGCGCGGTGGATTTTCTGTCCAAGCCGTTTGTGCCCGAAATTCTGTTGAGCAAGGTCAAAATTTTCCTGGCCCTCTACAACCAACGTCAACAGTTGCAGACCCTGGTGCAGCAGTTGAATACTGCGAATGTTGAAATTACGCGCTTCAACCAGGAATTAGAGCGCCGCGTTCAGGAACGCACCGCTGAGTTGGAACGGGCCTACCAATCTTTGGAATTGCTCGACCGCAACAAATCCGATTTCATCCAGGTCATCTCCCACGAACTGCGAACGCCGTTGACCTTAATTCAGGGCTACAGTCAGATGTTATTGCGTGACGCGGAAAAGCAAGAAGATAAGATCCATCGGCAGCGGGCCGAGGGGATTGTCAGCGGCGCGCAGCGGCTTCATGAAATTGTGGACGGGATGTTGGACATCGTGAAAATTGACAACCGCACGTTGCAATTGCATTTCCATCCCGTCTCCATTCCGCTTATCTTGGAATCCCTCGTGACCAATCTGGCGAAATCGCTCCAGGAGCGGCAACTTACCCTGACGGTTGACCCATTGCTCACGCTCCCGACCATCACGGCTGACATTGAGGCGCTCACCAAAATGTTCAATCACTTGCTGTTCAACGCCATCAAATATACGCCTGATGGTGGACACATTCGCATTTCTGGGCAATGCTTGAGTTTGTCGCAAGAGGCCGTGGAATTTGTCGAACTGATCATTGCCGATACCGGTATCGGCATTGCCCCAGAAGTGCAGGAATTGATTTTTACCAAGTTTTACCATGTGGGAGACGTGGCATTTCACTCATCGGGGAAAACGAAGTTTAAGGGGGGCGGCCCTGGGTTGGGGCTGGCTATCGTCAAAGGCGTTGTTGAGGCGCATGGTGGCCGCATCTGGGTCAACAGCCCCGGCTATGACGAGGAATCCTGCCCTGGCAGCGAATTCCACATTGTGCTGCCGGTGTCCCGCACCGAATTTTCCACCGATATTTTCAACGATCTTAAGCCCTTCAACCAGGCGGCGTCCTGAGTGCGGGGACCCGTTTCAAACACCGGCCCTGTCACGTTTGAGGCTTGCGCTATGCGGTTTATCAGGCGATTCCATCCATAGCGCTTCTCACACCACTTCAATGCTTTCCACATAAAACTCTTTCCCGGCGATCACCTCACCGCCGATTGCGCCGCACGTCGGGCAATGCCAACGATGGTCTGACGGCGCAAATTCGCCGCTGCATTGCCGGCAGCGAAAGCGCGTGGGGATGCGGTGAAAGTGCAGCCGCGCGCCCGCTGCCGCCGTGTCGGGCGACAGCAGATCGAAGTAAAACTGGATGGAATCGTCTATAAAGCTGGTCAACTCTCCGATAACCAGATAGATGTCAGTCACGCGCGTTTCCCCGGCGTACTCCTTCACGATGCGGAGAATTTCCTCCGTGACGGTCAGTTCATGCATCCGATGTTATTCCTTAAAAATCTCAACGGATTGAATGGATTCAACGGAAAAATCCGTTCAATCCGTTCAATCCGTTGAGGTTACGTGCGCCCACGGCTTTCTCCGGTGCCGATGGCGCCGGCGATGAGATGCGCCGTGCGCAGCGGCTCCGGGATGTGCCCCTCGACGGTGAAGTCCTTGAGGACCGCCTCAGCCTGCGTCAACGTCAGGCCGACGCGCTGCACGTAGACTTGATGCAGCGGTTCCATTGGCCCGAGGCGTTCCAGCAGTGCCCACTTCTGCGCGCCGCCCCGCACCTGCGTCAGCAGCGCGTCGTGGATGGCGGCCATATCCGGCGCGCGCCGCGCCACGACGAGGATGGGCAACGCCAGCCGTTCATGCAGCGTGAACACGTCCACCACGTTGAAGCCGGCCAGCGCGATTCCCTGGAGCATGACCAGGTGCAGGTTCTCCACGAATTTGGAGCCGGCCACCAGCCACGCCAGCGCCTCCGCCGCATCGTCGCCATCCCTGGCGACGCCTCCCACCAGCACACCGTTCAGCCGCAAGCGCGCGTACACCGCCCCGACCACCGCCACTGGTCCAATCGCGTCCGGCACAAACGGCGCGTCGTCAAAAGCAATCACGTTAGAAATGCGAGTATGGGCATGCATAACGGATCAGCGGATCAACGAATGAGCGAATCAATGGATAGTGAGAAAGCACTCAGCACTCAGCACTCAGTCCTCAGTCCTCAATCCTTCGTCACCCGCTCCAACACGATGTGCTGACGGTTCCGCAATAATTTTGCCAGCGGCTTGAGCGTGAGCCAGTACAATCCGACGCTGTACAGCGCGCTGAGAGGAAGCGTGATCCACAGTCCTGGTTTCCACAGGAAGTAGGGCAGCAAAATGAGCAGCGCCACGGGCGGCGTCCCCAAAATCCACGCCAGGAAGCTCCAAATGTTGCCCTGGCGATTTTGCATCCCGTATTTCATTTCCATGCGGTACGGCCCCCAGATCGCGGCGAAGGTATAAACCGGGGTGGTGCTGACCTGGAGCGCCAATAGAATGTAGAGTAAGAGGGGCAGCGCAGCCCAGGCGCCGGTCAGCAACGTCAGCACCGTCAATACTAACCCTGACAGCGCGCCGGTGAAGACCGCCATGACGCCGTTGGCCGCCAGGAGCACCGGCCGCCAATCGGCCACCGCCGCCGCCAGCGTGCCGAACCCCTCGCGATCTATCGCGCCGAAATAGTTGCCGGTAAGGGCGATGTTGAACATCATATTGAACATAAACACCATGATCAGGCCGAACACCACCGTCATATATTGATCCCAGCCGGGCGGCAGTTCCTCCGTGGGAATATTTATCAAGGGAAACGCCATGGCCGCCGGCACGAGGACCGTCGCGAATACCATCCGCCGGGGCAGCGGATTGCGCCACAGGTGGCGCCAATCTTTGGCGACGAGCGTCCAAAACACCGGGGCGCGAGAGAAGACGAACCCCAGGCCGCGCGTTCGCACCCGCTCCACGCCCACCGTCAGGGCCGCGCCCTCCATCAGGCGGCGCGTGACGTGGGCGTGCAGCCACAGCAAGCCGCCAATGGTCGCAAAGGACAGCAGCAGAAACAACAGCCCCGTAACCCAGGAATCGGCCACCACCATCCCCATTCCCGCGCTCACCCAACCGGGCGGCAGCCAGAGGAGAAAACGCGAGAGTCGCACGATTTCCAGCACGTCGCTGGGTCCCTGCGCTTGTTGCAACTGCATCGCCAGCGCCGGATCAATGAACGCCGGCAATTTCTCGAAATTGTCACTGATGTATTGCAGGTAATACTGCCCGACCCACAAGAACATAAACGGCGCGGTGAGGAGAAAGATCGCCAGCGTGCGCAAGCGGCGGTCGCTGGCAATCAGGTCGAAGAAATCGTCCATCAAGCGGCCGGCCAGTGTGAACAACACAAACGCCGGAAGCGCGCCGAGGGCGATCAATGGGGCGACCAGCGGCTTGTGCCATGCCAGCCCCACGACTTCGCCGGCCAGAATGGGGAACGTCCACAGGCCGGTCATGTTCAGGGCGGCCATTAACGTGCTGCCCAGCACCATCCCCCGGAAGCTGATGGGATGCGGAAACAGCCGCGACATCTCGAACCGCTCCATCAACTGCGAACTGTACATACTGGGCGCCATCAGCCAGAAGACCGTCATGAAGGTGTTCCCGAGCACCACAGCCTCAAAGGCCGCGCGCGGCGACAGCAGCGCCAATCCTACCGCCACGCCCACTCCCATCAGCAGGAAAAAGGGGAACGTGAACAGGGCTTGCAGCAGCGTCAGCCCCAGGCGCAGCAGCCAGAACCAGTCGGCGGCCCGGCGGCTGCGGAATATTGCCAACGTCAATTTGCCCTGGAGCCAGAACAGCGTTTTCAATTCAGTGAACAACGATGAGTGCATCAGGCGACTCCCTCCAAGAATAGCTCAACGGATTTAGCGGATTCAACGGAAGAGCCAATGGAAAATCTGCTTAATCTGCTCAATCTGCTGACAAAACTTCAGGATTGAGCCGGCGCATTGGTTAGCCAGTTCAGGCCGGATTCCGCGCCGGTCTCCGCGCCGACGAGGCGCACGAACACGTCTTCCAGCGGCGCATCGGGGGGCAATTCCGCCTGCGCCCGCAGCGTCGGGATGTCACCGACGGCAGCCAGCTTCCCCTGGTGGATGATGCCCACCTGATCGCAGAAGCGCTCGGCCAGTTCCATCACGTGGGTGGAGAAGAACACCGTCGTGCCGCGCTGCCGGACCATATCCCGCAGTACCGCCTTGATGGCTTTGGTGGAGATAGGGTCTACGCTTTCAAACGGCTCGTCCATAAACAGGATGTCGGGCGCGTGGATCAGGGCGCAGGCCAGGGCGGTCTTCTTCAACATCCCCTGTGAGTAATCCAGGATCATCTTGTCGGCCTTGTCGCCCAACTCCAACAAATCCAGCAACGCGGGGATGCGGGCGCGAATCTCCGGCACGCGCAGGCCGTGCAGCCGCCCCACCAACTCGATCTGCTCGACCGCTGTGAGCCGCTGGTACAGCCCCAACGACTCCGGCACGACGCCGATGCGTCGTTTGACCTCGATGGGTTGCTCGCGCACGTCGAAGCCGGCTACCCACGCCTTCCCCTGCGTCGGCGGCAGCACCCCGATGAGCATGTTAATCGTCGTGGACTTGCCCGCGCCATTCGGCCCCAAAAAGCCAAAGATGACGCCGCGCGGCACGGTGAGGTTCAACTGGTTGACGGCCACCACTTCGTCGAAGCGGCGGGTGAGAGATTGGGTCTGGATAGCGTAAGGAGAGTCGTTCATACGACCTCTTCTGCCTCAAATAGCGCTTTGACATCTGGGCTGAGGAGCAGCACCAACGTCAGCACGCCCAACACCGTCCCAAACGGCATAAAGAGACACGCGATCCCGCCCATTACCAGGCAGAAGAGATGATGGGTATGCCGTCCTAGAAAATACCCGGTGACGATCAGCCCAATTGCATACGCCCACCCGAGCACGATGATCGTCCCGGCAATCAGCGTGAACATCCCGCCGCCCAGCAAAAAGGGTAAGCCCTCCTCACCAAACTCCCCCGTTGTTCCGGCCAACAGCATCCCCAGACCCGCCACCAGGTGGATGATGGGGAAGCAGGCGAACAAACCGGCCAATGCCCCCACCACGTAATACGCCACCGATAGAATCTTGAGATATTGTATTTTTTCGTTCATTACCAATTTCTCCTTTATGCGCCTAGGGATCTCGGATCAGGCGATTCCCTTTTGTGAGACGTTGTTACTATTGATACTATAGTATAATGGTTTATCTTGCGAGTTTGTCAAATCTCATAGACGAGGGCGAATGTGAGCGATTTTGAATATCCCGTGTCTGTCTGGCGCCAGGGTGAGGTCACATCACAGACTTACATACTGCCCGGCGAAGAGGAATTTTGTATCTACGTCAATGGGCAATCCCTGGTGCGGCTGATGGCCTCGCCGCCGGATCGAGAAGCCCTGGTGGTCGGTTTTCTGGCCTACGCCGGCATCATTGATGCGCTGTCCGACATCGCCAAACTGCATTTTTCCGCAGGGGAAACCTGCGCGGATGTATGGCTGACCGCCGACAAAGCGCCTGATGTGGAGCCGCGCCTGGCGGCGCACAATGCCCTCCTTACGTCCGGCTGTGGACGCGGTGTGGTGTTGGGCGATCTGTACGCGCCGCCGACGCCGCTGCCCGTATTGCCCGTGTTCCCGCCCGCGCGCCTCTTTGAAATGGCGCAGGTCTTGCAAGACGCCACGGCTCGCAATCCCCACAGCCACGGCGTCCACACCAGCATCCTCTTCGCGCCCGCCAGCGAAACCATCGCTATTATGACGGACGTGGGGCGGCACAACACGCTTGATAAGCTCCTGGGCTTTTGCCTGATGGCCGGCCGTTCCACCGAGGGCGATGTGTTGTTGACGACCGGGCGGCTTTCCTCCGAGATGGTCAGCAAGGCGGCGCGGATGCGCGTCCCCATTGTGGCGACGCTGCGGGCTGTGACTTCTAAGGCGGTCAGGCTCGCCGCGACGTGGGGTATTACCACCATCGGCTATCTGCGCGGGCAGCAGATGGTCGTTCACACCCATCCAGAACGGTTGGGAATTTAAAATTCTGGGGATATATTTTTGCGCGGCCCAGCCGCGCAAAAATATATCCCCCTATTCTTCCAATTGTTGTAGCGCCAGCGCCCAATCTTCTGGGGTGTTGATGTTGAAGAACGAGCGGCCTTCCGGGTCATAGCGGGCGATTTCGTCCGGCAGTATAATATGGACGCGCACGTCGGGGTAGAAGGCGATGATCCGCCGTTGGCTGCGTTGTAGGACTGCTTCGGCGGCGGGAACGCAGGCGGCGGGGCGGTAGAGCGCGTGCAGGGGTTCCAGTTCGCCCTGGCGTTGAGGGACGATCACATCGGCGTCGGCAGTTTGAGTCAGGCGCATCATCGCCTGTAACAGCGCGGGATTCAAGAAAGGCAAGTCCCCGGCGACCACCCAGGCCCACTCGCCCCGCGCAGCCGCCAATCCCGCGTGAACGCCGGCCAACACCCCCATTCCCGGATAGGCGTCCGTAACAATCTGCGCGGGAAGGTCGGCAAATAGCGCCGGTTCCAGCGTTGCCACAATCAGCTCTGCGACCAGCGGGCGCAGACATTCCAGCACCCGCCGCACGAGGGATTGCCCCTGCACTTGCAAGAAGCGTTTGTCGCTGCCCATCCGCCGGGCGGATCCGCCGGCCAGGATGACTCCACTATACGTTATGTCCATTCTGTTCCCTAAAAGTCAATCTCCATCCTGTCATACCCCGCTTCTACCGCAGGGAATGTCTGGCGCGCCTGTTCCAATTCGTCCTGGTAATCCAGTTCTTTCAGCGGCGCTTGGTGGATCAATACCAGCCGTTTCACCTGCGCCCTGGCCGCAACTTGCACCACCGCCGTCAAATGACTATGCCCAATTTTCCTCTGCAATCCGGCATGTCTTTCCGCGCCTTGACAATCGTGCAGCAGTACATCCACCCCGGCGATCTTCTCCACATAAGCAGCAGTGGGAGTCCCAACGGTATCGGTGATGTATGCCAGCGCATGGCCGGGCCAATCCAGTCGGAAGCCCTGCGTCCCGCCTTCCATCAGAAAATGGGTCAACTGCCCGTTCCCCCCTACCGTTTCCTCGGCTTGCAGCGGATGCCATTGAAAGGGCGAATGGCTGTATTTGGACTGCACCACCTGCAACGTCGCTTCATCGGCGTGGACGCGCGTTTGAGCGCGGGCCGCGTGGGCGCGTTCAACCAGGCCGGTAATGGTTTCTTCACTCAAGGGTTGCGCGGCCCGGCTTACTTCCCATTTGAAAAAGGAAGCGAAGACATAATCCAACCCGCTGGTGTGATCCGCGTGGGCGTGGCTCAGGTAAATATCCAACTCCGCCCCTTGCATATAATCGGCCAGGCGATATAGTCCGCTTCCCGCGTCGAGCAACAGACCGGCTTCGGGCAGCCAATAACACGCCGTTTGCGCCGTCTCCGTCGGCAAAAACCCCCCGCTTCCCAAAAGAACGAGTTTCATTGGTTCACTCCTGAACAATCCAGACAGCACTTTCTTTTTGACGCGCATCATTGTACAATGCCCTCTAGGGGAGTCAATCATTTCTGGTTTTGTCGGTTTTGTGGGTTTGCGTCGTAGAGTTTAACGTAGTACAATGATTGTGGTAAGCGCTGTTGGGGAGTCTGTTGAGGAAAACCATGCAATCAAAATCCTTGTCCACCGCTGATATGGTCAAGTGGGCTGCCGCCATCGAACGGCGCGGGCTGACTGATCTGGCCCTCCCGCTCCTGGATGTGCTGCAAGTGTGGGGTTTCGTCGGCGCGCAGGGCTTGTGGATGCTGGCGCCATTCCTGGGGCAACGGTTGGCCCCACTCGCTACCATGTTGGAACAGCCGGAGCTACTGCAACAATTTCGGCAGCATCTGGCAGAAGGAGTCACGCAATGAACAGTACTCATTTGATCGCGTTGGGGTTGGTGCTGAGCGGCGCCGTTGCCCTGGCGGTTTTCGGGATACGTTACCGTGACAAGACCCCTACCTTTCGACATTTCCCAGTATTTTCGGCGCTTGCCGGAGAAGTGGGCCGGGCTGCCGAGCAGGGCGTCTCCATCCACGTGGCGTTGGGCAATGGCGGCCTGGCGACAGCCGACGCTATGACCTCGGTGGCAGCTCTGGAAGGGGTTCGCGCACTGTTAGAACTTTCCGCGGCCTATGACACCCCCCCGCTGATCACCACGGGCGATCCCACCCTGTATCTGCTCGCCAGCGATTGGCTGCGGCGGGCTTACACGCGCGTCGGCGCGGGCGACCTGTTTCGCCCGACTATGGTGCAGTTCGCCGCGCCCACCCCCACTACCTACGCCGCGATGGCCGCGACGCAGCTTTTTGACGCGCCGATCGGCGCCAATGTGATGCTGGGGGCTTTCAATCAAGAAGTGAGTTTGCTGACCGAGGCCGCCCGGCGGCGGGGCGTCGCTTCAATGGGCGGCGTCGTTTCTTTGCCTGGGATTGGCGCGCTCTATCCGGCGTTGGAGCAGACGCAATTGGTCATTGGTGAAGAATTGTTCGTCGGCGGCGCCCTTGTCAAAGAACGTTCTGTCTCTTGGGCCAGTTTGAGCGCGCAAGAGACGCTCCGGTGGTTGGTGATTGCCGGTATCCTCATTACTGCGGTGTTATCGCTGTTAAGGTGAGCTGAAGGTATGTTCAAACGCACAATCCCGACGGCCAGCGCGATGTTGGCAGGCATCCTGGTATTGCTGGGAACCCTGATTCCCGTCCGTCCGTTGAGCGACATTCGTTTTGTCTTAATCCGCTGGGCCGTGTTGCTCAGCGCGTTTGCGTTGCTGCTGGCCTCCATTAACCTCCTGCGGGTTCATCTGGGGCGCTTGCGGGATGGCAAACATAAGATCGGCAGCCTGCTGATCATCCTCTCCTTTCTCGCCAGCCTGGGTCTGGTGCTTTGGCAAGGTGCTGGGGGAGAATGGCCGCAATATTTCCTCCATTACGTGCTCGTGCCTGGCGAGGCGGCCTTATTGGCCTTGACCGGCCTCACGTTACTGTTGGCCGGCATACGTGCTATGCAAACGCGCCGCAACGTCGGCACGCTGCTCTTTGTGGGTTTGACCATTTTGTTTTTATTTGCCACGATCCCTTATATTTATCCGCCGCTGCTCCAAACTATCTTGCAATTATTGAATACCCTGGCAATGTCTGGCACCCGAGGGCTGGCGATTGGTGTGGCCCTGGGCATTACCCTAACCGGCCTGCGCGTCATCCTGGGAACCGACCGGCCGCACAGTGATGAGTGAGTTTACGTATGATTCGCTGTTCAAAATGTGGTACGCTGAATCGAGATAATAGCCGTTTTTGTAACGAATGTGGCGCTGCTTTGCAGCACACGGAAATCCGTTGCCCGAATTGCGGCGCCATGAATCCCGTGGGTAACGTTTTCTGTGACAAGTGCCATGCTCGTTTGATGCCTACCGCTGGATTGCGGTCGCGCCCTGCCGCGCCCAGCAGCACCGAGTCCACCATGTCGGGTTTGAAGAGCATCTCTTTGCCAACACGTTCCATTGAAGCGGTCCCTGAGAATACCGAACTGCCCGATTGGCTGCTGGAATTAAGCGACACTTCTCCCGCATCGGGGCAACCTGAAGCGGCTGTCGCTGAAGGCGTCTTGCCCGATTGGCTGGCCGGGTTGGGAGGGGAGGAACCGGCGGGCGCGGCAACTTCGGCGGAGCCTCCTGCCCCGGCGGAACTGCCCGATTGGTTGGCGGGTCTGGGGCAAGAAGCGGCCCCTCCATCACCTTCGCCGGCGCAACCCACTCCCCCTGCTTCTCCGTCATCCGAACCGGCCTTGCCTGATTGGCTATCGGGCCTTGCCGGACCTGACGCCGGCGCCGCCCCATCCGTATTAGCCGACTGGCTCTCCGATCAGGAGGAGCAAACGCCTGCGCCTTCTCCCACAGGACAGGAAGCCGACTGGCTGTCGGGCTTGGTGGCGACTGAACCGGAGCCTACCGTGGCGACTGAATCGGAGCCTACAGAAGAATCTGCCCCGCCCGACTGGCTGCATGAGCTGATGTCGCCCGAACCATCCCCTGCCGCGCGCCAATCGGCTCCCCCGCCGGCCCTGCCGCTCACGGAACCGGCAGAGGCGGCGCCATTGCCCGATTGGCTTGACGACTTTGGTTTGACCGGATCCTCCGCCGAGGAAGAAACAGACGAGCAGCCCGATTGGCTGTCCGACACGGGCGTGGGAGAACCGGTGGACGAGGAACTTGGCGGCCCCGATTGGTTGCGCAGCATGGACGCGGTGGAACCGATTACCGAACCCGCCCCCGATGATTGGCGCGTCGGACTGGTGGGCGCGGGGGCGCCGGAAGGGGCAGAGGAAGAGGAAGAGGTTTTGGAATTGGATTGGACGCAGGGTTTTTCTGAAGCAGAATCCACTGCCGAGGCGCTGCCCATTTCCCCACCCCTTGCGTTTGCCGAACTCTCAGAAGATGCCGCGCCGGAGGCTGTGCGCGACGATACCATTGAAATAGCGCCAGCCCGTCCTTTACCGGATTGGTTGGTGGCGCTGGCTGATCCTGATGCGGCTGCGCCGGGGAGCAGATCCGCAGAGATTCCTTCATGGCTGCTGCAATACGCAGTTCCAGGCGGGCCGCCGGCGTCGGCTGGATTGCTGCCCCTCCCGAACTGGTTGCTGATCAACGCCGACGCGCCTCCGACCAGGCCGTCGCCTACTGCGCCTTCGGGCGCTTCTTCGGCAGGGACACCTGTGGTTCGAAGAGAGCCGATCGCTTCAGAGGAATCCTCGGATTGGTTGGCGGGCCTCGTTCCTGAAACAGAACCGGAGGAGGTTGCGGAACCAGACGCTTTCGCGGAGCCGGTCAAACCCGCCGCCGAACTGCCAGATTGGATCGCGGGATTGGTCGAGGAAACCGAAGCGGAGGCATCCGCGGAGTCGCCCATCTCTGGCGCGGTGACCGAACCCGCCGTCGAACTGCCGGACTGGATCGCGGGATTGGTTGAGGAAACCGAAGCGGAGACAGTCGCGGAATTGACGACTCCGGACCAACTGCTTGAACCCGTTGCTGAATTGCCGGATTGGCTGGCTGGCGCTGTGACAGAAGAGGACGAGGATCTGACGCCCCCGAACACCTCCATACCGGAGAAGGCCGCGCTGCCGGATTGGCTGGCGAACATCGTTGCTGAGGCCGAGGCTGAAGAAGACCTCCCCGACTGGTTAGCCGCTGGCGAGCAACCTGAAGGGGGAGCTGCAACGCCGCCCGCTGCCGATATTTTTGAACAAGAGCCTGCCGATGCGCCCGACGTGACCGGCCGCGCGCCCTCGACCACCGCTGTTTTCACCGAAGCGCCAGAGATGGCCGAGATACCGGATTGGCTTCAGACGGTAGAGCCGGCTACGCCGCAGGCAGCGCCTGGGAAACTTGCCGCGCGTCGTTTGCAAGGCGTCGCCCCGACAGACCGGTCGGAAGAGGCCGAGTTGCCGGATTGGTTAGCCAATATAGGAGAAGAGGAATCCGCCGCCACACCCGCCGCGCCGGCTTTTGTCCCAGGCGCATTGGACGGCGCTATGAGTCGGCCCGTCACGCGGGAACCGGAAGCGGCTGTGGAATCTACGGAGGAGACGCCGAGTTGGCTGGACGCATTGATTCCTGCGGAAGCAGAGGAAGCGCCCGATATCCCGGAAATCCCGGCCGGCGAGGATTTGGCGCGCGCCAA
>Ga0116144_10001197_pt1 | contig 32094 bp, 21 predicted proteins | sample AD_UKC035_MetaG_FD_89746 | JGI IMG/M metagenome (GOLD analysis project Ga0116144, IMG submission 89746) | Active sludge microbial communities of municipal wastewater-treating anaerobic digesters from USA - AD_UKC035_MetaG | ecosystem: Engineered > Bioreactor > Anaerobic > Digestate | place: USA...
CGGCGCGGGGGTGGAGGTAGGGTTGAGGGCGCGCGTCGGGGTGAGGGTGGGGATGGCGGTGGCTTCCAGGGGGGGCGCCGGCGTGGCAGAGGGTTTGGCCGCCTGAGGTGTAGGGGGAGCCTGTGACGTGGGGCTGGCGGTAGCGGCGGTGAACGATGGCAGGCGGAGCACGCCTCCTATGAACAGGGCCAACAGGATCATTAACACAAGCGCCCCTGCCGCGATCAGGGCCAGGTGCGGGCGCTCTTGCACTGTTGCCACTGCAATTTCCAACGGGGTAGAATGACGCTCTTGCACTTCATGCAGCAACACGCCGGCGCCTGCCGGTCGCAGGTGGGGGGCTTTGTTGAGGGCCGACAGCACCACGCGCTCCAGGGCGCGATCCAGGTGGGGATTGCGTTCGCGCAGGGGCGCCGGCGCGTCCTGGAGGTGTTGGCGCAGCAGGACGATATCGCTTTCGCCCTGGAATGGCACGCTGCCGGTCAACATCTCGTACAGCAACACGCCCAACGAATACACATCGCTCCACGGGCCAACGGGGCGGTCGCCGGCGGCCTGTTCGGGAGAGGTGTAGGGCGGCGTCCCCTCGCCGGTCGTCTCATCCCGCCGCCGCACGCTGCCAAAGTCTGCCAGCACCGCGTGTCCATCCGCAAACACCAGAATATTTTCCGGCTTGATGTCCAAATGCACCAGGCCCTGGGCGTGGATGTTATCGAGCGCCGCTGTAATGGGTTGCAACAGACGGACGACTTCCTCGCGGGTGAAGGGTTGACGCTGCGCCTGCCGTTCCCGCAACACATCCCGCAGGGAATGTTCGACGTATTCCATCACCACGTAGGGGTAGCCATCGGGCGTTTGCCCGGCGTCGTGGATGCGGCGCACGCCAGGGTGGTTGAGTTGGGCCGAGAGACGCACTTCCGCCTGGAATTTCTTGAGCGCGTCAGGACTGCGCTGGCGCAACACTTTGATGGCTACCGTGCGTCCCAGAGTCACCTGGGTAGCCCGGTAGACAATCGTATGTTTGCCGCGCCCCAACTCTTGATGCAGTTGGTATGGCCCGATGGTCAGGGGTTTTTCCATCCTGCTCCTTCGGAAGTAGGGAGTAGGGAATAGGGGACAGAAACCGTTCGCCGATCCGCCGATCCGTTCTACCCCCTAACTCCTAACTCCTATTTCCTGTCTCTTAATGCACCGCATCCTTCCGCTTCTGGAAGGCCATGAGCAGTCCGAACAGCGCAACGTTGAGGCCGCCGATCCAGGCCCAGCGCGTGTAAACATTCCCCTGGAAGGCGTAGCCGTAGCTCTCGAAAATGTTTTTAAGCAGGCCCTCGGCGCTGCTGATGGCTTTCTGACGATTCTGTGTCCACTCCTGTTTGGCCTGCGCCCAACCGCCGGCGCCATCCGCGCCGGTCATCATCTCCTCGTACTCATCGCCTTGGGTGTTGCGCTGCGCTGTGTACTCGTCCAGTTGCGTCTGTCGTTGATCGGCGTAGTCTTCCTGTTGCTCCTGGATAGCGTCAATTTGCTCCTTGCAGCGCGTCTTGGCCGTTTCCTGGCTGTCCTCTAACGTCGCCATACATTCCGGGTAACTTTGTGGCTGGATGCCGGATTCGGGGGTGGCGGTGGGCTTGGGGGTGGGCGAGGGGAGCGCCGTCGGCTGCGGGTAGGGGGTGGGGCGTTCCGGGCGCGCGGGTTCGGCTTCCGCCAGCGCGCTCTGCGCGTCCGTCGTATAGAAGTCCGGGTTGCGGATGCCGGGGAAGGCAGCGCAGGTCTCGAAAATACGCGACCCCATGCAGGTGCAGCCTTGCGCGCGTTTCTGCTCGTCGCTCGCGTCGAGCCGCACGTTCCAGCCTTCTGCGCCCTCTTTCTCGCGGTCGCCCCAGCAGACATCTTCCACCAGCAGGTCGCCAATGCCAGTCAGATTGATGAACGACTCCACTGTCCAGCGGTTGCTGAGGAGGGGGCTGATGATCTGGTGGCCGGGCGTGTCGGGCAGGGGAAGCAGGGCGCCGGAAAAGACGATCTCGGCGATCACGATGATGATGAGCACCAGCATCGCCTGCTCGGCTTTGGGCACACTGGCGGAAATCGCCAGGCCGGTCATGTAGCCGGCCAGAGTGCCCAGAAAGATAGTGATGTAGAACGGCAGGTAGGCGGCGTCCCCGGCCGGCAGGCTGCCGGGGCGCACGACGAAGAGCACTTTGAAAAGCATCAACACTGTCGTCTGGTAAAGGGCCAACAGGATGCCCACCCAGACTTTGGAGAGCGCGTAGGGCCAGATTTTGAGGTTGATGGCGCGCTCGCGTTTGTAGATGTCGGCTTCTTTGACGATTTCGTAGATGCTGCTCAACGCCCCGGCCATCATCGTGATCACGGCTGTCACAAAGAGCATCATCACCGCGCGCGTGGGGTTGCCATTCACCGGGTCGAACAGTTTGAGACCCCAGATCAGATCCATCGCGCCCAGGATGGCCGGCATGATCGCCATCATCAGCAGCCCGCGTTTGTCCTGCGTGATGATCTTGAGATTGCGGGATGCCAGAATTCGTAGTTGACGCAGCGCGGACACCCGCTTGACGCTGGCGCCGGGCGTCGCGGTCAGCGTCGGATGCGCTGCGGCGGCGGACTGTGTCGTCGGCTGCTGCGCGGTTTGCAATCGCTCCACCACATACTTGCGGTATGGCTCAGAGGCTTTGTAACGCTCCGCCCACTCTTCCGGCCGTCCACGCCCTTTGTCCTCCAGGATGTTGTAGATGTCATCGAATTCCATATTCTTCACACGGCGTTCTTCGTCCGTGCGGTAGCGGTCGAAATAGGTCAGCGCTTCTTCGGGGGAGCCGTAATAGGCCAGATGCCCGCCGCGCACCAGGATAATGACTTTGTCGCAGAGCATCACGTTTTTGGTGGCGTGCGTGATCAACATGATCGTGCGGCCCTGGTCGGCCAGTTGGCGCAGCAGGCGCATCATCGTGTATTCCGTGCCGGGATCGAGACCGCTGGTCGGCTCATCCAGGAAAAAGAGGCGCGGCTGCGTGATCAATTCCACGCCGATGGACACCCGTTTGAGCTGTCCCCCGGAGATTTTGCTGATCTGCACGTCCTGGCGCTCATCCAGCCCCAAGTCTTGCATGACCTCCTGCACGCGGCGTTCGCGCTCCGCCGGCGACGTGTCGGCCGGCATTCGCAACCGGGCTGCGTAGTCCAGCGCGTCGTGGACGGTCAACTCTTTATGGACGATGTCTTTTTGCGGCACGTACCCCATGTCGTTGCGGTACATATCGAAATTTTCGTAAAGATTGTCGCCGTTCACCAGCACGGTGCCGTGCGTGCCGGGGCGGAAGCCGTTGACGGCGTCCATAAAGGTGGATTTACCCGCGCCGCTCATCCCCACCAACGCCACGAATTCCTGAGAGTAGATGCTGAGGTAGAGGTCTTGCAGTAGGTTGAGGTCAGGGCGCACCCACTTTTGCAGCCCGAAGACGTCCAGGCGGACGCCTTCGTCGGCCAATTGTTGGATGCCGTCCTCGGCAAAAGTCAGCCGGTATGGGCCAATGCGGATTTCGTCTCCCTCCGCGGGCCAGGCTTCCTTTTCCACCTTTTTTCCATTGAGGTACACCCCATTGGCGCTTTTTAAGTCGGTGAGCCGGTAGCGTGTCCCCAGGCGCTCTAACTGGGCGTGGTAACGGCTGATCTGGGGATGGTCGAGCACCACGTCGTTATCGCTGGCGCGACCCAATTTCACCAGGGCCTTGCCGCGCAGGTCGAGGGGTTTGACCGGCTGCACGGTCAGCGCCGGGGCGGCGGCGGCCGGCATGAACCCCAGGCGCGCGCGGAACTGTACGGCGATTTCCTGTCCGCCTAAATAGACAACGTCGCCATCGGCCAGCAGGCGGCTGGCGATGCGCTGCCCGTTGAAGAAGAGGCCGTTGCTGCTGTTGAGGTCAATCACGGCGTACCCATCGGCGGTCCGATCAATTCGCGCGTGGTGGGCCGAGATGCGCGCCTGGTTGATGACCAGCGTGTTGTCGGGCGCGCGCCCGATGGTCAGAGCGGGCTGATCCAGGGGATGCCGGGAAGACTGTTGCGGGAGCAGTAGCAGCAGACCCGGCTGTCCACTGAAAATCAGTCGCTCGGCGAGCGCGGGCGGCGCGGGCGTTTGCGCGCTGATGGGGCGCAGGCTGATCGCAAAGGCGCCAACCATCAACACATCCCCCGGCTTGAAGGGTGTCGGAGTGCGGGGCGAGAGCGGCTGCCCGTTTAACTGGACGCCATTGTGGGACCCCAAATCCATTGCCAGGAGCGTCTGCGGCGTCATGACCAGTTTCAGGTGGTGGCGCGACACTTTCGGATCGTCCAGGATCACATCATTGTCGCGCGCGCGCCCCAGGGTTAACTCCCCCTTCCACAGCGGATGTTCGTCGGGAATGCCGCCTTCCATACGGATTTGCAGGACATGGGGAAATGCATGAGTCACGTTGGCCCTCCTTTAAGCGTTTGAACGTTGAAACGTTGGAACGTTAATTTTACTTAACCATCTTGAAAGTGAATTCCACGTCGGCAAAGCGCACAATATCGCCGTCGCGCAGGGGGGTGAGGCCGTAGATGCGCACGTCGTTGACGAAAGTGCCGTTGCCGCTGCTGTCATCTTGCACGTAGAAGGTCTCGTCGCGCAGCTCAATGTGGGCATGTTTGCGCGACAGCCGCTCGCTGTCCAGCTTAATCTCGTTGCTTTCAGCGCGTCCAATGGCGACGGTGGGGCGGTTAAGTGGATAGGGGGTGTCGGTGCGACGCTCGATGAGAACCGCTTCGTGGGTCATCTGCGGCGCTCGGTAGAGAATTTCTGTCTTGTTGCTGCTCGCGGGCGGGGGCGCGGTGGGCGTTTCCGGCGTTAGCGTGGGCGGCGGCCCCCAGAGGTCGCCGGCCGCCGTCGGCTCACCCCACGCCGGCCCCACTTGTGTGCCGCCGGCCTGCTCTGAGCTGACGGCGTTGCCCAAACCCGGCGTCGTCTGGAATGGCTCGTTAAAGGGCGTATAGACCGGCGTACCTTGCGCGGCGCTCACGTGCGGCGGCGTGTAGGGCGTCATGCCGGACGTCCCGGCCGGCTTTTTCCGCCGTTGAAATATGAGGGCTAACAGGACGATCAGCAGCAGCGCTCCACCGCCAATCATGGCAAATAGTGCCGGGTTTTCTTTCACGTGAGTAACGAAATCTTGCGTATCATTCCCTGTCGCCGTTGCCGGCGGCGCGGAGGTGTCGGAGGCGGGGGTGTCGGCCAGGTCTGGCGTAGCATCGGGCGGGAGGGTGACGGGCGGCGTTTCCGCCGGTTCGGCGGAGGTCGGTGGCGTGGAGGAGCCGGAGGTCGGTACGTCAAAATTGAGACTGTCCGCGCCGGTCAGTCCGGATTTATCCACGCGCACCTTCAAAACCTGGCGGCTGCTGCTGAAGGCGTCCGCCTTGAAGGTGAGGCGGTAGCGCTGGCTGAGGTCGCTGCGCACGTCGCTTAAAAACTGCTCAAAGGCGGTGGAGTCTGGGGTGTTGCGATAGTCGCCGCCGGTGCGGTTCGCCAACTCGTTGAGGAACTGGTCATAGTTACGGTTCTTGCCGGTGTAGCCGATGGTGTACACGGGGATGCGGAGCTGGCGCGCCGCTTCGATCACGACGTCGGCGGTGTTGCGGCTGCCCACGTCGCCGCCGTCGGTGATGACGACGACGCCGCGCCGCCCTACCGGTTCCCCCTCGCCCTCGCGGCTCACTTTCACGGTGTAGCGGATGGCTTTCATAATGACATCGTAGAGGGGAGTGCCGCCGCCGGTGGTGGTGACTGTCAACGGCCCGGTGACGAAGTTGTGACAGTAGCCGCCATCTTCGGTGAAGTCCATTTCGTAGCCAGCGTCCAACGTTTCCGCATCGGGGTCCACCTCACGACGCACGCCGAAGATAGCCTGGCGGTCTTCGGGCGGCGTCTCTGCGTCCAGGCACAGCGCGCTGATGGCGCTTTTGGCGTCTTCCAGGGGTTGGCCCTTCATCGTGGTGTACAATTCCAGGACAATCGCCATCGAGACGCGCGCCGTTTCTACCTCCACCGTGTCTGGCGTGAAGAGCGCGCCATCCGAGACTTGGAGGGTGAAGTCCGTTGCGGTTAACCCTGCCACACCGCCCTCCTGCGGGTGGCGCACGGTGACGTAAGCCTCCACGATTCCTTCGTCGGCATACCGCTGTGTGCTGATTTCGTCCAGCGTCACGTCAAATTGGTCTGCCTGCGCCAGTATGAACTGTAGGCTATTTCCGACGATCAACAAAAGCAACAGACATAAAATTCCGATTTTTTTCACAGGCGCCCTCCTTATGGATGAAGCGTGATGATTTTATGGTAGCAGCTTCACGCTTCTCATACTAGGAAATGCTTTTACAGGTCCACTTGTTTGAAGACCAGGATCGTTTGCCCGATCAGGATAAAGTCACCATCCCGCAGCACATGGCGGTAGGCTCTGGCTTTGGGATCGCCGCTGGTTTTGGCGTCCTGGCAGGTGGTGTAAGACCCCACATAGGTGCCGTTGGTGCTGCCCTGGTCGTAGATGACAAAAACCTGCTGTTGGGGGGGCTGTTCGCTGGCTTCCAGTCGGATGCGCAGGTGCCTCCCGGAGGCTGCGCGGTCGGTCAGCATGATGTCGCCTGGATCGCGGCCCACCACGGCGTCACGTCCCAGAAGAAAGGTCTGCCCGCGTCTGCCTCCCGGCCCATCTACCACCCCCAGCCAGGCCAGGGGGATGTCCTCCGGCGGGGTTTGCGAATCCATGATCACGGTTTTCGCGCCGCCTGTGGCGAGGGGCACTCCCTGCGGGGGCGTAGGCGGGGGGGGCGGGGGGTAGCCGTAGTAGGGCGTCCCGCCGGGCGGCGTCGGGTGGGAATGGGGGTGGGTGGGTTGGAAGGGGTTGCCATCCACCAGCGTTTTGCCCTCGCTGCCGCCGAAGGCCGAGTCGCTCACTGGCGTACTCCGTCCGCCATCAGGCACCGTTTTTTTGTTGTCATAGTCGGCCCGGGGGGCCGGCTCATCAATGAGTGTACGCTTATCTTCTTTCATAAAAGTATCCTCCCTGGCAATGATTCAAACTCCTATGTCCCAAGTCTCAAGACGCCGTTGTGTCCACGGACAAGATCTCATCTGGTCGCTAGGTTGGGTGTGCGACCGACGGTGTAACCGCCGCATCCTCAAACCGCAGACTTTGCGACCCCACCTTGATCACGTCCCCTTGTTTCAGGGGCGATTCGCTGAAGACACGCTCGCCGTTCACCCAAGTGCCGTTCCGCGAGGTGTCCAATAGCCACAACTGCGCTCCTTTCAGCGTGATGGTCAGATGTTTGGTGGAGATGTAACCATCCTCTGGCGCGATCTCGGCGCGCCCTAATACAGCGCTTTCTTCGTCCAGGGGGATGGTTTTGCCGACCTGGTTCCCCTGGATGACGACCAACTGCGCTACAATGCGTTGCTGAGCCGGGGAGGGCGCGCCGGTTCGCCGGTAGCCCAGAGCACACGCCATCTCCCACGCTGAGGCAAAGCGTTTGCGCGGATCCTTCTGCAACGCTGTGAGCGCGATCTGTTCCAAATAGGGCGGCAGTCCCGGCACGACCTGGGTGGGGGGAATGGGCTGGCTATGGATGTGCTGGATCAACACGGACATTGTCGCGGCGCGCGGCTCCACGTTGGGGCTTTGCGGCAGGGGGAAAGGCGGACGGCCAGTCAACAGCTCATACAACACCACCCCCACCGAGTAAATGTCGCTGGCTGCCAGCACCCGTTGCCCCTGCGCTTGTTCCGGGGAGACGTACTCCGGCGTTCCCACGGTGCGGTCGGTCGTCACCGTGATGGAGGAGGTGAGCTTGGCGATCCCAAAGTCGGTCACTTTGACGCGCCCCTGGATATCCACCATAACATTTTCGGGTTTGATGTCCCGGTGAACGATGTTGCGCAGGTGGGCGTAGTGGAGGGCGTCGCAGACCTGCCCGATGATGGCGACGATCTGCGCCTCGGTGAGCCGTTGCCCGGTCATGCGGCGCAGCGAGACGCCCTCGATGAACTCCATCACCAGGTAGAAGCGGTTGTCCGCCCCGCGCCCGGAGTCGTAGACCCGGCAGATGTTAGGATGGTCGCGCAGGGTTGTGCCGATCTCGCCCTCCTGGATGAATTTGCGCACGACGTAATCGTCATCCACGTCCAGCACTTTGATGGCGACTACGCGCTGCTGCGAATCGTGCGCCTTGTAGACTACCGACATTCCACCCCGGCCCACTTCCCCGTCCAACACGTAGCCTCCAAAGTGCGCATTGGCCGACAATTGCATACTGTTGGAGCGCGGTCGCGCTGGCGGGGAGGGAATGGGCGCCGGCGCGCCGACCCGGCTGCCGGCGTCGAACCGGCAGCGGGTGTTCCCCATCTGGATAACATCCCCGTGGCGCAACACATGGCGCATCACCCGCTGATTGTTGACGAACACACCGTTGACGCTGTCCCGGTCGTACAGTACCCAATCCTCGGTCTCGCGGAGAATTTGAGCGTGCTGCCGGGATACCAGGATGTCTTCTGTCAATTTTACGTCGTTCCCGGTGTCGCGCCCTAGCGTCAGCCCTTCGGACGTGGTCGGAATTTTGAATTCTTGCCCGGCGAGCGTGCCTTCGAGCAGCACCAGTTTGGGGGAGGCGGGCGGCGCGGTGGCGGTAGGGGGCACGATGGTGTCATCCGGCGCATGAAGTTTGCGCCGGCGCAGGTAAAGCACAAGTGCCCCTGTCGCCAGCGCCAGAATTCCCCCCAAAATGATGGCATACATCATGTCGGACATATCAATCCTGTGAAGTAACCCGATGCGTGAGATTGAGTGGGTGATGGTGGTTGGTTTCGTGTCGCCTTAAAAGCTGCTTCCACCGTCGTGTAATATTCACAAATCTGAACTTATGACATGACGAATCTATAATTGAATTATACTAAGTTTTGCAATCTGAGCTATTTCCTCTCGATTTGCCCCGATTCTAAAGGCAGGTACAATCTCATTAAGGCCATTCCAGTTGCCATTTGCTATTCGTTATTTGCCATTTGCTATTCGTAATTCATCCATGTCTTCCATTTGGGTTCATTCTGATTGGCGCAGCCAGGAACAATACCGCCTCCGCCGCCGCGAGCGCACCCGTTGGGTGTTGTTGGGGTGGACGTTGGTGCTGTTGGGATGTGTCTGGTGGGTCCAGCATCACGTTGACCGGCTAGTGTTCAAGGCGCTGCTTACGGACAGTATCAGTTGGGGGATTGCCACCGGGCTTTTTGTGTGGTACGCCCTACGTTATCATCCGGCGCGGCGGAGTGTAGCTTGCGGCTATGGATTGGCTGTAGTCATCATGTTCGTCCTGATCAACAGTATCGTCAAATGGGATTTAGCGTCCTGGCCGCCGGAGGCGATGGACGCGCCTATCCTCTTCTGGGGGTTGTGGCATTGGTTTTATCTGGGTATCATTGCTCAGTTTGCGCTTAGTTATCCGCAAGAAGCCCGCGCGTTGGGCTTGCACTTTAACCATTGGCCGCGGGACATCGGCGTGGGGTTGCTTGGGGGGGGCGTACTGGCCGGTCATTACCTGTTCGCTCTGACCTTCACCGGCGCGAGTCAGGTGCGCGTGTTTCCCTTGCCGTTCTTGGTGTGGGAAGCGAGCTTTCAGGTCTTTATGACCCTGGCGACCGAGTTGTTTTACCGGGCGACGCTCTATCGTTATCTCGAAAGCGAGCGTCATTGGGATTTTTGGGCAGCGGCAGCGGTGGTAGCCGCGGTTGGCGTCGCGCTCTATCTGGTCAAGGCGCGTTGGACCAGCGACATCATCACCATTGTCGGGGTGATTTTTTACGTCATTATCTTAAATGTGATTAACTCTGCGCTCTATCGTTGGACGCGCAGTCTGCTGCCCGGTTACATTGCCGGACTTGTCTTTCATATAACCGCGATGTTACGCTAGTGAAAACCGTAGAACGTTCCCTCAGTGCTTCCTGGCAATGGATCGGCATTGGCATCAGTCTGGTGGCGATCACGGTTCTGATCTATGCTACCGAATCACTCAAGCTGCCATTTTTTGCCACGCTCCGTTATCTCTACCTCATTCCGATCAGCTATGTGGCCCTTAACTTTGGTCGCCGCTACGGCCTGGCTGTGGCCCTCCTCGTCACCTCACTCTTCACCCCGATTTTTGCGACTGTGTTGATGAGCAAGGGCTGGCAGGCGGTGGAGGTGGTGGAAATGGCGCTAACCCTGGTGGCGTTCAATGTGCTGGCCGTGTTGGGCGGCGACATGGCCGAGCGCGCCACCTTGCAGAAGGACCGTTACCGCACGCTCAACCACCTTAGCGAGCAATTCAGCCGTGAGTTGAACGTCGAGGAACTGGCGTGCGTGATCCTGGCTGAAACGCGCGTTGCGCTTCACGCTGAAAGCGGCGAGTTGTGGTTGTGCCGGTCAGAAAAAGAAGGCTGTCGGCAGATTGTCCAGCAAGGGCCGCTGCCCATGCCGCTTGCGGGGGAGGTCGCCTCAACCACTGCCGATGACTCGCTGGTTGAATGGGTGCTGGCCCATAACACGCCGTTGTATTGTGAAAATCCGCAGGTGGACCCGCGCTTCTCCGTTCCACCCACTCAGCCACCCTTGCGGGATGTGATCGCCACGCCGCTGCGCCGTTCCAGCGCGCCGTTTGGCGTGCTGCTCTTCTACAACCGCCAGTTCCGCACCTTTATGGCGCGTGACGCCGATTTGTTGACCGACATTGCCCTGAAAAGCGAGGCGGCCCTGGAACGGGCATTGCTCTATCAGACCCTGGAGGAACACGTCCAGCAGCGGACGCAGGATTTGGCTGAAGAGCACAATAAGTTAACCGTCATCTTGCAAAGCATCGCCGACGGGTTGGCCGTCCTCGACCGTGAACAGTATATTCTGATGGTCAACCCTCCGGTGGTTAACTTCATCAACCGCCCGGCCAAGACTTTGATCGGCGCGTATGCCTGGGACATTTTCCCCAGCCCGGCGCTCCAGGCGGCTGTGACCCGCGCTTTAGCGGGCACGGAGGTCATCTCCACGGCGGATGTGGTGTTGCCGACGGGGAGAGTGCTACGGGCGTCGGTGGGGCTGCTCGGCGGCGTCGGGCCAGACGCCACCGGCGTCGTCATCGTTCTGCGCGATGTGACCCAGGAACTGGAAGTGGATCGGATGAAGACCGATTTCGTCTCGATGGTCTCGCATGAACTGCGCACACCGCTCACCGGTGTGATGGGCTTCGCCAAACTCATCCAGAAACAATTGAGCCGCTTCCCCGCCGAGGAACTGGCGCCCGGCAACGTCCCCTGGGCGCAGGCGGTGCAGCGTATCCAGGACAACCTTGCCGTCATCATCACCGAAAGCCAAAGGTTGACGCACCTGATTGCCGATGTGTTGGACATTGCCAAAATGGAAACCGGCGCCATTGACTGGGAAATGGCCGAGGTCGCCCTGGTGGATGTGATTGCCCAGGCTGTCGCCGCTACGCAAGCTATGGCCCATGAAAAGGGCCTGACCCTGGAAGTGGAGATCGCCGACGACATCCCCATGCTCTTTGCTGACTACGACCGGCTGGTGCAGGTGGTGGAAAATTTACTCTCCAACGCTATCAAATTCACCGACGCCGGCGGCGTGACCGTTCATCTGTGGCGGCTGGCGCCGGGCGATGACATCCCGGCCTGGAACGAACGCTGGTCTGATCTGCCTTTAGAATTGCCGTCCGTCGAACCGCTTCTCGCCGTCAGTGTGCAGGATACCGGCGTGGGGATCGCGTTCGATGAACTGCCGCAGGTTTTTGAGAAGTTCAGACAGGTCGGCGACCGGCGCACGGGCACGCGCCGTCGGGGCACCGGCCTGGGTCTGCCCATCTGCCGCGAGATCATCGCGCACCACGACGGCCAGCTCTGGGTCGAGAGCCGGGAAGGCGAGGGCAGCCGGTTTGTGTTTACCTTGCCCATTCAACAGGACTGAGGACTGAGGACTGAGGACTGGGTAAGAATGATCGCACTCAGTCCTCAGCACTCAGGAGGTTGCGATGCAAATCACCGACCTTGTCATCTTTCGTGTGCGCGGGACGTACAGCGGCCCGTATTTCCCGCCGGGCGACCGGCAGGCGCAGGCGATGGATATCTACCCGGAGTTCAACACGCAGAGTTGGGCGCACGCGCGTGAGACCGGCCCGCAGACGGTCAGCGAGATTTATGTCGAGATTTTAAGCGACGAAGGCATTTCCGGCCTCTTCGGCCCTATCGAAGACACCCAGGCGTTCATCATCCACAAATTCCTGCGCCCCTTCCTGGTCGGGCGCGATCCGCTGGCGATTGAACTGCTGCACGATCAAATGCTGCGGATGTACCGCCACGGGCGCTCCGGCATGTTCGTGACGGGCGTGAGCGCGGTGGACTGCGCGCTGTGGGACCTCAAAGGCAAGGCGTGGGGCCAACCGGTCTACCGACTGCTCGGCGGGCCGACGCGCCCCTCGGTGCCCGCCTGCGCGAGTATGCTCGGCTACTCCGTGGAGCCGGAAGCCGCCGCCGAAGTCGCGCTGGACTTCAAGGAGCAGGGCTTCCCGGCGCAGAAGTGGTTTTTCCGCTACGGCCCAGCCGACGGCGAGGAGGGCAAAGCGCGCAACGCCGCGCTCGCCTCTGCGTTGCGCGAGGCGCTCGGCCCGTACTACCCGCTGATGTTCGACGCCTTCTGGGGCTGGGACACGCGCTACGCGCTGGAGATGATGCAGTTGCTCCGGCTGCTCGCCATCACCTGGCTGGAGGAGCCGATCCCGCCGGAGCGCGTCGGCGGCTTCCGGCGGCTCAAGGCCGCTGCTCCGGACGTGCCGCTCGCCACAGGGGAGCACGTCTACACGCGCTGGCAGGTCAAAGAGCTGTTGGTCAGCGACGCCGTGGACTTCATCCAGGCCGACCCCGACTGGACGGGCGGTCTCACCGAGTTGGTCAAGATCGCCGCGCTGTGTTCGGCTTTCGAGGCGCCGCTGGTGGTGCACGGGCACTCGCTGCTGGCCGCGCTGCACCTGGCCGGGGCGCAATCGCCCACCACCATCCCCTACGTCGAGTACCTCATCCGCCACCAGGCGCGTAAACAATACTTCCACAAGCCGCTCTACGAGCCGGTCAGCGGCACCGTCGCCCTGCCGGACTTGCCCGGCCTGGGATTGGCGCTGGACGAGGCGAAGATTGAGGGGCGGGAGACGCTGTAAGGAGCTGTGCCTATGTCTAAAACTGGTGACAATACTTCCCCTCGTATCCTATTGATTTTCGCCTGGGCGTTGATGCTCTTAGCCTCCGATCTACCCGAAATTGTCTGGCACAGCTTCTTTGCCGAGATCCCTGCATGGGCCTGGAGCAAGATCGGCGTGCTGGCCGTGGGGTTGGCGCTGTGCTGGTTTTGGCAGCCGCTGCGTCCGCTGCGGACTTACGCCGGTATCTTTCTTGTCTTTAAACTAGCTGATGCCGCTTTGAAGTGGGTGGGCGCGCAATCCTGGTGGCAAAGTCGCTTCGCCGGGACGCGAGTGTCGTTTTTCCTGGGGTACCTGGGCGTCTACATTCTCGATGTGGGGCTGGCGCTCGTCGTCCTCGCTGCGCTGTGGCTCATTTGGCGAAAGCGCAGCGCTTTTTTTCTGATCAAGGGGCAACTGGATGCCCCCATCGAGCCGGTGCGTTGGCTCGGCATCGGCGCGGGCGAATCGTGGCGCACCTTCGGCTGGATTTTCGCGGGCGTCGCGGCGCTCGCCATCGGCGTGCCGCTTTTCCTGGGGCTGCGGCTTGCGCCGGGGACGTTTGCGCGCGCTCTGCCGCTTCTGCCCGCCGCCGTCCTCTTCGCCGCGATCAACGCCTTCAACGAGGAAATCTACTTCCGCACGTCGTTTCTGTCCACGCTTCACGAAGTCATCGGCAAGCCGCACGCCTTACTGATTTCATCCGTCTTCTTTGGCCTGGGGCACTACCTTTACGGCTCGCCGCCGGGATTCATCGGCGCGTTGCTGCCCGGCTTCCTGGCGTGGCTGATTGGCAAGAGTATGCTCGAAACCAAAGGCTTCGTCTGGCCGTGGTTCATCCATTTCGTGCCGGACGTGGTGGTTTTTGTTTCATACGCATTCGGTTGGGTGCAGTGATACAGGGATCAGGGATTGGGGATTAGGGAACACTCAATCCCCAATTCCTAATCCCCACCACTTATTTTTAGGAGGACATACAATGAAAACGCTCCGTTGGCCTCTGTTGATCTCGATCTGTTTAGCCGCCTTGCTGGCCTTGGGCCTCGTTTTGAGCCACGCCGCGCCGGTGCGGACGGCTGTGCACCCCGTTGCGGCGGCGCCGCTCACATCCATGACCTGCACCACGCACACCACCGGCATGACGTTGACGCTCGATCCGTTAAAACCGCGCGTGGGCGACACGTTTGCGGCGACGGCGACGCTCGCCAACGAGGGCTGCGCGCTCATCGGCTTGCCGCAGTACACTCTCTGGCTAGGCAACGGCCCTAATTCGGTGCTGACTGCCACGTCGCCAATGATCGTGAATCACTCTCTTGGGCTTGGGTATGGCGAGTCTGATGCGGTGACGTTCACTCTCAAAGCCATCGGCGGGGGGACGACGGAGATCAACGTCTTCGCCAGCTTCGAGGTTCACACCGATCTGGGCGCGTATTGGGGCGCCGACGCGACCGGGCCGGCTATCGTGAGCGTGCCCTTCATCGAATCCCTGGTCTTGCAGCGGGCCGCCGAGGAATTAGGTTGCGCCGATGCCGTGATCGTGGAGGGAGGCGACCACTATTCCTTCGATTGTGTCGTGGCGGCGGGTCATTCCCTGGAAGGGCGCATCGAGCGATTCGCAGACGCCGCCGCGGCGCAAGCCGCCTTCTCCGCCCGGCAGGGGACGATGACCCTCGAACCGTTCCACTGCTATCCGGCCTATACGTGGGCGCAGACATTGAACTTGCCCCTGCGCGAATCCGGGCATAGCTGGCTCGCCGACCGCTGGATCATCACCGCGCGCACCGTAGACGACACGCCGTTATACCCGCCGCCCCTCCGCGTCTCCGAAGCGATTTACACCGCCGCGATCCATGAGCGCCTGCTGCGGGCGTGTGACGTGATTTATTTGCCGGTCGTCCAAAAATAACCGGAGATTTTCTTGACGGATTCAACGGGATTTAACGGATACTTTTCCGTTTCATCCGGTTAATCCGTTGAGATTATTCTCATAAGGAGGGGATGATGCCTATCAGTCTGTTTGAATGGTTCGGTGAAGCCTATAACCCTGGCCCGGTGGGATCGGTGAAGTTTGGCCGTCAGCCTAAACCGGGTCGCACGCGTGGCGCAGTCATTGCTTGTTTCATTGTCTCGCTGCTGGCGTTAGCACTGCTTTGGGGTTTGTTGAGCGCCAACAATTCGTCCGACGCGGTGACGGCGTTGATCTTCTTCATCTTATACTGTATCGCCGGTTACTACATCCGTCCCAAACCCAACCTGCAAAACCTGGGCTGGTTAGGCGGCCTGTTCGACAACCCCTTCCGCTATTCCGACGACTGGAACCGTTTTCTCCTGTGGGCTTACCTGCTCCTGCTGCCGGGCCGCTTCGTGGCCGAGTCTATGGTGGATTTTGTGGTGATGCTGGGTAGCCTCAAAAGGCAGAAACACTCCGATGTCTATGACGATATTTTCCGGGCGGTGATGGACCCCAAACGCCATCCCCTCTACCAAAACCTGCTGCGCAAAACCCGGGGCGACGAGAAAATGGCCGAGCGCCTGATCCAATACGAACAGCAGCGCACCCCCTACGCCGCCCGCGAGGAACTGATCGCCAACGCCATCGCGCGTTGGGAACGGGATAACCGTTAACCACGCTGTCGCGTTACCCATTTCTCATTTTCATTTCTCATTACTCATTTCCAATTTCCAATCGCCAACACACAAAGGAGCTATTCTATGTCAAAGTTCAAAGTCGGTATCATCGGCTGCGGCCGGCCCTGGAACACGGCGGGCGCGACGGGTTACGGGATGGCCCACGCGCACGCGGCAGGCTACGAAACCTCGCCCGACGCGGAGATCGTCGCGGCGGCGGACATCAGCCAGGAAAACCTCGACGCTTTCTGCGCCGCGCATCATGTCCCGCACGGCTACCTGAGCGCGGACGAGATGTTCGCCAACGAGCGGCTCGACATCGTGAGCTTATGCCTCTGGCCGCACCTCCACGCGCCAATGACGCTCAAGGCCGTAGCCGCGGGCGTCAAGGCCATCCACTGCGAAAAGCCGATGGCCCTCACCTACGGCGATGCGCAGGCGATGGTCGCGGCCTGCGATGCGGCCGGCGTCCAACTCACCTTCAACCACATGCGGCGCTTCGGCGCGCCCTTCCGCAAGGCGCAGGCGATGCTGAAGGCCGGCGACATCGGCGAATTGGAACGCCTGGAAGCGTTCACCGCTAACCTCTACGACTGGGGCACGCACTGGTTCGACATGTTGTTCATGTTCAACGACGAAGTTCCGGTCGAGTGGGTCATCGGCCAAATAGACGCGCGCGGCGGCGGCGCGATCTTTGGCGCGCCGCTGGAAGGGCAGGGCCTCAGCCAGTTCAAATTTAAAAACGGCGTGCTGGGGCTGATGATCACCGGGCAAGCCAACAACGGCCTGCGCAGCGCCGGGTGCGCCATCCGGCTCGTCGGGTCGGAAGGGATCATCGAGATCGGCGTGAGCCAAGATGTACCGTTGCGCCTGCACAACGTCTTCACCTGTGGGATGTGGCAAACTATCGAGGTCAGCGGCGGCATCCACGGCAGCGGGCAAGACTTGCACGTCCTGGGCGTCCTCGACCTGATTGACGCGCTCAAGACCGGGCGCGAGCCGGAATTGTCGGGCCATCGCGCGTTGCAAGCTACCGAGCTGATCTTCGCCACCTACGAATCCAGCCGCCGCCGCGCCCGCGTGGACTTGCCGCTGGATACCGAGGACTCCGCACTGGTCACGATGATCAACACCGGCGACGTGGTCCCCTGGTGCGACGGCTACGTGGCAGCCAACGGCCTGCGCTTTCACTACTGGCGCACTGGCGGGGATAAGCCGCCGGTTGTCCTCTGCCACGGTTTCAGCGACAATGGCTTGTGCTGGCTGCCCGTCGCCCGCGCGCTAGAAAGCGACTACGACGTGATTATGCTCGACGCACGCGGCCACGGCCTCTCGGACGCGCCCGAGGACGGCTACACCACCGAAGATCGCGCCGCTGACCTCGCCGCCTGCATCCGCGCCCTCGGCCTGGAAAAGCCCGCCGTGCTCGGCCACTCGATGGGCGGGGCAACGGCGGCCTATGCGGCGTACAAATACCCGGAGTTGATCGGCAAGGCATTGCTCGAAGACCCCGCCTGGTGGGACGACAACCCGCACCAGCCGATGACGGAGGAGGAGCGTCAGACCTTTGTGGAGGAACGCCGCGCCGGCATCCTCGCACAGAAGAGCAAATCCCGCGAGGCGCTCATGGCGCAATGCCGCAAGGATTGCCCCGCCTGGGCGGAGGAAGAGCTGGGGAACTGGGCCATTTCCAAGCAGCAGATGAGTCCTTACGTCATCGGAATTTTTGAGCAGCAGCGCCCCCACTGGCGCGAGATGGTCGCCGAGATCCGTTGCCCCGTGTTGCTCATCACCGCCAATGTGGAGCGGGGCGCCATCGTCACGCCCCCGATGGCGGAAGAGGCTGCGCGCATTGCCCCGCACCTTCAAGTCGCGTCTATCCCCTCCGCCGGGCACAACGTCCGCCGTGAAGACTTCCCGGCATACCTGGCGGCGGTGAAAGCGTTCTTGCATCATTCATAGTCGTAAAACGTGAAACGTAAAACGTAAGGCTTGCACAGTAAAACCATTACGTTTTACGTTTCACGTTTCACGTCTTCACGTTTCCGGTGTACAATTTCAACATCATCCAAAGAATAAAGGAGTAAGACTCATGACCGAATCACACGGCAGTGTCGCCGGCGTCCATCATGATCATCATGTCCAGTTTTACGGCATCTCTACCTGTATCTGGTGCCGCAAGACGCGGCAGTATTTGGAGGAAAACTCCGTTGCCTTCGATTTTGTCTACGTAGACTTGTTGGAGGGCGACGAGCGCGAGGCGGTGAAGGACAAGGTGCGCATCTGGAATCCGCGCGTCTCGTTCCCCACCGTCGTCATTGACGAGCGGGAGTGCGTCATCGGTTTCAAGGCCGATGAGCTTAAGGGTCGCCTGGGCTTATGAGCGCGCCGATCACGCCGGAAACGATTGAAGCGTTGTATTGGCAGCTCGATGCGGACGCTCGTGCTGCCGGTTACAACCTCAATCCTGATAAGAGCTTTACGCTGGGATTGGTGGAGGGCCTGCTGGTCAACATAGAGCGGTACGGCTATCAGGCCTGCCCCTGCCGCCTGGCGGAAGGCATCCGGGAAAAAGACCTTGACCTCATCTGCCCCTGCGACTACCGCGACGACGATCTGGGCGACTTCGGCGCGTGCTACTGCGCGCTCTACGTCTCCGACGCGGTGCGTGACGGGCAGCAGGAGTTGGAGCCGATTCCCGACCGCCGCCCACCCGGCGGCCCTGCGGCGGCGCTCAGGGCAGGCCCAACGGCGCAGGCACCAGCTTCGGCGGAGCCGGCCCACGAGGAAGAGTTGGTCGGCTTCACGCGCAGCGGCATCCCGGTGTGGCGCTGTAAAGTCTGCGGCTATCTCTGCGCGCGGCCCAAACCGCCGCTTAAATGCCCCATCTGCCAGGCTGACCGGGATCGGTTCGAGCGGTTTGCGTAGGGTCGCCCGCAAGCGTAGCGCAGCCTTGTAATGAAATGTCTCTAGTAGCAATAAGGAGGGCGCTATGACACAGAAATATATCAAAGGTGGATGTTGTCTGTTTTTGACCGGACTCGGTTTCTGGTTCCTCTTCGGTTTAACGGCTATGCGGCCCGCCGGCAGCGCCGGCGCACTACGTCCCCTTTCCGTATTCGCCGCAGAAAATCCACAGACCATGACCTACACTCTGAATAATCATCTCTACCTGCCACTGGCCCTGAGGGATTTTTCACTCAATGCCCCTCCAATTTCCCCTAGTCACATCTATGCTATGCCCATCAGTTACAGTCAAGTGCGCGTTGAGTGGCGCGACAATGCCTTCAACGAGACGGGTTACCTTATTTATGAGGGCAATAACTTGATTGCCACCCTCGGCGCTAACGTCATCAGTTATACCGCGGGGGGCTTTGAGCCACTCTCTTACCATTGCTTCACGGTCTATGCTTCTAACGACAACGGGCGTTCCGACTGGAGCGGTTGGGCGTGCGCGGTGACGATGCCGCGCGGTGTGGTGTGTGTGGAGGGTTTGCGTAACGGGGGTTTTGAATCCGATGTAGCATGGGAGCTGCCCCACACGGAATACCCCGCGAGCTATACCACCGCCCGGTGGCACAGCGGCGCGCGAGCTATGCGCACCGGCATCGTGACGCCTTTCTACAACTTGATGAGTTATTCTTCCGCGCAACAGGTGATCACGATTCCTACCACTGCCCTCACCGTGACGATCCGGTTTTGGCTTTATCATCAAAGCAGCCAGTTGACGCAACAGGCTCTATCGCCGCCCCCTACGCGTGGAACACCCCTGAATGACGTTGCCACGTTGCGCGCCGGCGACGAGCAATATGTGACGCTCCTCAATACCGACAATCAGGTGGTCGAGACCCTCTTCTGGGATTGTCGTAATGACCGGGCCTGGCAATTTTACCAATACACCCTGCGCGGCTATGCCGGAAAAACTATCAAAATCCACATTGGGACGTACAATGACGGTCTGGATGCTGTGACCGGCATGTATGTGGATGATGTTGGGTTGGACATTTGTATGCTGGAATAGAGAAACAAAAACTTCCCGGAAGCAGCCACGCTTCCGGGAAGTTTTCTCTTTGTTTTACAACCCCAACCGGAAAAACTCATTGGCGTTGCCGAACAGCCAGGTGTATGCCACTTCTTTAGCCTCATCCAGCCCCAAATACTCCGCCTCGACCATCTCCGCGAGCGCGATGGCGATGTTGTCGCGCGCAATCGCCGCGTGCGCCCACGCCCGATCCGCGTTGCCGCCGAAGTCGGAGCCGTAGCCGTGAATCTTGCCGTGCGGCACGCTCGAAAGCGCCTGTTTGAAGAGGGCCTGGCAGTAGATGGGGTCAATGATGTTCGCCCAGCAGAAATCCAGGCTGACGTTGGGATAGTTCTTGGCCAGGTAGAGCCACTCCCCGCCGTAGGGCCAGTTGGCGTGGAAGAGGTCGAAGCGCACGTCGCGGTGCAGTTCCAGCACGCGCGTCAGTCCCACCGCGTTGGTTTTGGCGATGTCGTTGCGAATCCCGGCCATGTGCCCCGTGTGGAGCTGCACCGGCAAATCCAGGTCGCGCGCCATCCGCAGAAATTCGTGGAAGAGGAAGTCGTCCAGCGGCCTGACGCCGTCGGGATACGCGGCGCTGCGGCGTGGGTCTTCCATGAACCAGTTGAAGACCGCCTCCGCCTCCGCGCGGGTGGGGTTGCCGTAGGTGAGGGGGCGCTCGTATGCGCTCTGATCTTTGAAGGCCACTGCGCCAAAGTGCTTGCACCCCACGAAAATCTCCAGGCACACGTCGAGGTACTCATCCAGCGAAGTGATCGTCCGCTTCAGGACGTTGCCGAAGTCCTGCACCATCTGATAGCTGCGCACGGAATGGAAGCCCGGCAGGGAGATCGCCAGCCGCCCGCGCGGCGTGAGCATGAGCGTGCCGTCCAGCACTTTGCGCAGGTCCGGCCAGATGTCCAGGATGCGCGCAGCGATGTGCGTCTCTTCCAGGATGCCCTCGAAAGCCGCCGCGTCGGTCAGATCGAGTAGCCGGCCCTCCATCCGCTTGAGGGCGTCGAACGTCACGTCATCCTCGCCGTAGAAGTGCTTGAGCACCCGCCGCGTCACCTGGGCGTAGCCGGTGTGCTTGGTCCGCTGCCACAGCCGTTCCAACAGCGGCCAGCGTTCCTCCCAGGGACGCTGCGCGTCTTGCAGGAGGGCAATCTCCGCGTCGCCGGACGCGCTGTGCAGATCGCTCGGAAAATACCCATTGACCACCACCTGCACCGGATCGGCATACTTCGGCCCACACCCATCCGAATGATCGTGACAGTCCACGATGGGCAGGGTTTCACAATAAGCGCGTAAGTCGTCGAAACATTTGGCATTGCTGCGCATAGTACACTCCTTTTAGCATAAGGTGGGTAATGAGTAATGAGAAATGAGTAACCCGCCACTCATTTTTCATTACCCATTACTCATTTCCCATCCCCCGCATCACCGCCGCCAGATCGAGCGCCGCGCCGCGTTCAAAGGCGGCTTTCAGTTGCGCCTCCGGCAGCGCGGCCCGGAGCAGAGCCAGGATCGGCGCGATGAATTGCCCGATTTCGGCGTTGTAGTCCGGGTGATTTTGCACCCAGCTCACCCACTCGGCAGCGATGTCGGACTGCCCCTGTTGGGCGTAGACCCAGGCCAGGCCCAGCACGCCCTCCAACAAAACGGCCAACGATCCCAGGGCGTACGTACTCTCCACGGATTCACGGAAGTACCGTTCGGCCATTTCCAGATTTCCCATGCCGTTGTAGGCGTGCCCCAGGTTGAGGGTCGCAATGGCGACGCCGAACCGGTTGCCGATCTCATAGAAAAAGGGCAGACTCTTTTCGTAATACTGCGCCGCCTCGACAAACTTCTCCTGCCGCCGGGCCGCTTCCCCCAAATTGATGTAACCGGTCCCCACGCCCCAGCGGTCGCCAATTTCCATGTAGATGCGGCGACTTTCCTCTTGACGGCGCATCGCGTCGGCGTATTGGCCGCGCATGTAGGCCACAAATCCCAGGATGCGGAACGCGCCCGCGATCCCCTGGCGATCCCCCAGCGCCTGGTACAGCGCCAGACATTCCCAGGCGTGCCGCGCCGCCGCGTCGCTGTCGCCCTGGCGATAGGCCACGTCGCCCAGGTGATGCAGCGCCAGCGCGATTCCTCGCCGGTCCTTCACCTGGCGTCCCAATGTCAGCGCCTTGTCCAGATAAGACCGCGCCTCGTCGTATTTGCCCTGTCCCATCAACGCCCAGCCGATCCCGGTGAGCGCGGCCACTTCCATCGTCGCCTGATGGGTCACGCGCGCCAGCGCCAATCCCTGTTCCAGGCGCGTCTGCGCCAGCGGATAATCACTGAGTTGCCGGTAGACATATCCCATTTGCACCAACGCCGGCGCCCGATGTTCCACGTCCTCTTCCGGCAGCAACGCGAGCGCGCGCTCGAAGGCGGCGAGGGCGTCGTGATACGCGCACACCGCGCGCGCCGCCTCGCCGGAGCGCAGCAGATAGTCCGCCGCTTTGCCGTTCTCCCCCGCCAGCTCATAGTGTCCGGCGATCAGGCCGAGATACTCCCCCAGCCGTTCCCCGGCATTGGCTTCCAGCCAGCGCGCGGCCTGCCGGTGGTAGAGACGGCGCAATTTGAGCAACACCGTCTCGTAGGTCACGTCGCGCAGAATGGCGTGCTTGAAAATGTATTCGGCAGCCCCCTGGAAGACCGACTGGGGCCGCCGGAAGATCAGCTCCCGATCTTCGATGGCTTCCAATGCGACGCGAACGCGATCCTCATTGCCGGGCGCCGCCGCTTCGGTTACATCGGCGACCAGCGCGCTCACCGCCGCATCCCAAAACAGCCGCCCCACCACCGCCGCCCGCTGCAACACGTCCCGCTCGTCGCGGGGCAGGCTGTCCAGCCGGGATTGCAGCACGCCGGTCAGCGTGTCCGGCGCGTGCAGCGTCTTCAGGCGGCTCAAGTCCACGTGCCATTGCTCTTCCCCGCGCCGGATGACGCCGTCGTCCAATAGCATTTTGATCAATTCTTCCACGTAGAAAGGGTTGCCTTCGGCGCCGCTGATGATGAGGTCGAAGAGCGTCTGGGGAACGGTATCCAGTTTTTGCAGAATTTGGGCGACCAGTGCGCGGCTGGCGTCGGGAGAAAGCGGGGGAAGCAGCAAGCGCTGGTAGACTACCGGCGCGGCAGCGTCTGCGGCGCTCCACTGCGGACGGCGCTCAAAGAGGGTGGGGCGCGTCAGGCAGATGACGAGCAGGCGCGCTTCCGGTATTTCGACGATGAGCTGCTGCAACAAATCCAACGAGCGGTCGTCGGCCCAGTGGATGTCCTCCAAGAAGATGACGGTGGGGCGCTGCGTGATCGCGCGCACGAAGGCCGCCAGGTAACTCGCGGCCAGGCGGCCAAACGACGCGCTGCCGAGCAGGTTCTGCACCGCCGGGCTGCCGGCCTGCTGGAAGTCGAAGCCGATCCACTGCCCCACCAGGTCGGCCTGATCGGGCGGCAAAATCGTCGCCATCCCGGTGCGGAACTTTTCCAGCACCACCACCGCGCCGTCGCTCTCGCGGATGTCGAAGCGGTAGGCGAACATATCCCGGATGATGCCGTAGGCGGCCCGCTGCATTTCGGGTGTGGCGCGGCCCTTGAGGTAATAAATCTGCTCCGGCGCCAGTTCCAGCCAGTTCTCGAACTCGTATAGCAGGCGCGATTTGCCCACTCCCGCGTCCCCCACCACCGTGACGACGTGCGGAACGCCCTGTTTCATCGCCGTGTGATAGGCGTCTTGCAGGGCTTGCAACTCGGCGTCGCGCCCCACCATCGTCGTTTCGATGCCCTCGACGCCCCGCGTGCGCATCCGAAACGCGCGCGGCTTGACGCGCAGCACCCGATACGTCTGCACCGGCTCGGCCTTGCCCTTGAGCTGCACCGGCGGCTGCGGCGCCATGTCGAAAATGCCGCGCACCTGGCGGTAGACGCTGTGCGCGATGAGCACGCCGCCCACCGGCGCGGCCTCTTGCAAGCGGCTCGCCAGATTGACGGCGTCGCCGATGGCGGAAAATTCGCCGGTCGTGCCCACGTCGCCCAGCAGCGCCGGCCCGGTGTTGACGCCGATGCGCATCTGCACCTCAGACGGCAAGCCGCGCCGCCGCAGCTTCGCCAGCAGGTCCGCCAGCCGCATCCCGAAGCCGGCCAACTCCTGCTGCATCGCCAGCGCCGCGCGGACGGCCCATTCCGGGTCATCCTCGTGCGCCGCCGCGCTGCCCCACAACGCCATCACACCGTCGCCGACGTGCTTATCAATCGTCCCACCGTGTTCAAGGATGACGCGATCCAGTTGCGTCCAGACGGCGTTGATGATTTCGTGGACGTCCTCGGCGTCCAGGGCCTCGGACATGGCCGTGAAGCCGCACACGTCGGCGAAAAGCACGGTCACTTGCCGGCGGCGGCGATCCGGCGGCGCCTGGAGCGCGGCCAACTGGCGCCGGATGCCGGCCACTGCCGCGTCCACTGCCGCGTCGCCCAGCACCGCGCGCTGCGCTTCAAGCGCGGCCAGCGCGTGTTCCAGTTGGGCCGCTTCATCGGGATGATGGGGTATTGGGGATGGGTTCTCGCTCATTATGCTCCTTCTGCCCAGAGTATAAGGCAGTTTCCTTAAAGGAACAAGCAAATGGGTGTCCCCGCTGAAGCAATCCGAACTTTCACGCAAAGGCGCAAAGTCGCTAAGGAAAATGAATACGGACTTTTTGGAAAAATCCCGTATTTTCCGCGTCCTATATTATGGTATAATGTGGGTGGGGATGACTGGTTTCGACGGGGAAGGCTGAGGGTGGGCTGCAAGCCGGGGAGGCTCCGTTCCCGCAATCCCAGGGGCAAAACAACAAGTGCCAACACTAAGGCCAATACCTGGATTCCCGCTATGGCGAACACCTGGGCTTCGGCTCCGGTCGCCGTCGCGGCGTAACTCCAAAACCCGACCGGGAAATCCGGTCGCGCCCCGCCAGTGTCTCGCAGGCGCGCTGGCGTAAGGTGACATAAGGTCTGCACGCAAGCTTCCAGACGCCGATAAAGAAGCCCTAAGACCATCGGCTGGCCCGGATGTGGCGCGGTCGGCAGCGGCCCACCGGGGCAAGACGTAAGCGCCGACTAAGCTTGTAGACGCACGCCGTCGAATTCTTCGGACGCGGGTTCGATTCCCGCCATCTCCACAGAAAGGGCCAGGGATAACTCCCCGGCCTTTTTCTTTTTGATGGCATCCGGTGTCTCATTTCTTTTCTCAACGGATTTAGCGGATTCAACGGATTAATTTTTCCGTTTAATCCGTTGAGGCTATGGGCGAGGGAGTTATCAGGGTGTTTGATGCAAAGCTTATCCTGATCACCGGGCAGCGGCAGGCGGGCAAAAGTACGCTGTGCGAGCGGCTGGTTGGTGAATTGCACGCGGCTTCGGTCGCTGTGTCCGGGCTGATCACGCGGCGCACCGGGCCTCACGACCAGGAAGTGCTGGAATTGCGCTCCGGGCAGACGTATCCGCTGACGTTGCCTTTCGCGGAGGTGGAAGGCAGCGCGACGCCGCATTTCAGGATGGATCCGGCGGCGTTGGCGCGGGCGCTGGATGCGCTGCGCGAGAGTTTCCCGACGCAGGTTTTCATATTGGATGAAATCGGCCCGTTGGAACTCAAGCGCGGGCAAGGGTGGGCGGCCGCGCTGGATTGGCTGGCGACGGAGCGGTACGCGGCGGCTCTGGTCGTCATCCGCCCGGAATTGTTGGGCGATCTGGTGGCGCGGCTGGCGCTGCCGTGGTACACTGTCGTCAACGTGACGCCGGACAATCGGGATCAGGTGTTGGCACGGCTGGTGGCGATGATTTCTGCATTGATAGGGGGGATGGGGGATTAGGGATCAGGGATTGGGGGACGGTCTTCCCCAATCCCCAACCCCCAACCCCTAATCCCCATCTTTTCGGGTATGGAGTGGCAAATGAGCAGCAATCCTGAGACGTTAAGTGGCTGGCCTATCGTCGGGCATGAGTGGGCGGTGCGGCAGTTGCAGTTGGCCGTGACGCACGACGAAGTCCCGCACGCGCTGTTGTTCACCGGCCCGGAGAGTGTGGGCAAGTTCACGCTGGCGCGCACGGTGGCGGCGGCGCTGTTGTGCAAGGGCGATGCAGAACTGCCCCCCTGCGGCGGCTGTCTGTCGTGCCGCAAGCTGAATTCGGGCAACCACCCGGACTTTCTCTTCATCGAAGCGGACGCCAAAGGCGGCGCGCTTAAGATTGATCAAATCCGCGACGTGGAGCGCTTCCTCAGTCTGACGCCCAACGAAAGCCGCTGCAAGGTCGCGCTGATTGCCGACTTCGAGCGCGCGACCATCGGGGCGGCGAACGCGCTGCTCAAGACGTTGGAGGAGCCGCCGGGCTACGCGCACTTGATGCTGCTGGCGCAGGACGCCGAGTTGCTGCTGCCCACCATCGTCTCCCGCAGCCGGCAAATCGGCCTGCGCCCGTTGGGGCGGCAGCAGGTGGAAGAGGCGCTCATCGCGCGGTGGGCCGTCGCGCCGGAGCAGGCGGAGCGGCTGGCGCGCATCTCCGGCGGGCGGATCGGGTGGGCGGTGCGCGCCGTCACCGATCCGGCGTACCAGGAGCAGATGGAGCAGGCGTTGACGGCCATGCTGGCCGTGTTGGCGCAGGATTTGCCCACCCGCTTCGAGACGGCGCAGGAGATGGGGCGGGATGACGCGCATCTGCCCGAAACGCTTGAATACTGGCTGACCGGCTGGCGGGACGTGCTGCTCATCCAGACTGACAACGCTGTGAAAATGACGTATCGGGAACACGCCAACGTGCTGGAAAAGATCGCCGCTCAGGTGGACGTGGCGCGCACGCTGGCAATGATCCAGGCTTTGGAAAAAGCGCAGCAGGCGCTCCAACGGAACGTCAATACGCAGTTGTTGTTGGAAAATCTGTTGTTGGATTTTCCGGGGCTATGAAAGATTAAAGTAAGGAAGGTACACCTATGAATTTCCTGAATCTCAAAAAAGCCATTCGCATTAACGGAATTCTCCTCTTCGTTCTTTGTTATTTTGGCGCCGGGTGTGTCTCTACCCCACCGCCTGCGCCGACCGCCACAGCGCTCCCCCCGACGGCTACTGCTACCCCACTGCCTACGCCCACTCCCACGCCCATCCCACCGACTTATTATCTTTCACAAGGTGACGCGGCACTTTTTGAAAATGACTTCGTCAGAGCCGATGAAGCTTATAGTCAAACACTGCTGGCCGATCCGCAATTTGCCCTCGCGTATAGTCACCGGGCCTTCCTCTATGCGTTGCAACCGGAACTTCGGGCGGCCTCGCTGGAGTTGGCTCAACAAGCGGTGGATATGGCGCCGGAGAGCAGTGAGGCATGGGCTTATCTGTCATTGGTGCAGACGTTGAATGTGCATTACGCTGACTTGCCCAAAGCTGCTAAAAAGGCAGTGGCATTGGACGAAGACTCCGCTTTGGCGCACATCGCCCTGGCAAAAGCGCATCTGGCGCTTTATGCGGTGGATGATGCGCAAGAGGCCATCGCAACCGCGCTTGAGGTGGAGCCGGATAATGTCCTGGCTCTGATGACTCAGGCCGACTGTGACGCCGCCCTGGGCAAGTTTGACAGCGCGCAGCTTGTGGCAACGCGCGCGATTTCTCAGACGCCCAATTTCTTGCCGGCGCGCTTGGTTCTGGCTGAAATGTATATGCGGGCGACCGAATATCCAGAAGCGGAAGCGGAACTTGATCGGGTTTTTGAACAGAATCCCGATCATCTACAAGCGCTGGCGCTGTCTGTCCACCTGGATATGGCGCGAGGTGATTTCAATACAGCTTCTATGACTTTGCGTAAATTGGCCGGCCTGGCGCCAGAGCTACCGCTGGCGCTCTCTACACGTGGCGCGTTCTATACTCAACAAGATGCGGCCAAGATAGCCTTAGATGCCTTTGAAAAATTGATCGCGGTGGATCCAGAACACTGGCATGCTTATTTAGGCAAAGGTTTCGCACAGTTAAGCGTAGATAGTTGTGAGGATGCCGCCGATACTTTCCATGAGTTATTGAACCTTTCTCCCGATGCCGGGGAGGCGCACTTGGGTCTGGCGCTGGCAATGGAATGTCAGGGTGAGGCCGAGCGCGCTGAGGAGGGGTATCGGCAGGCTGCGGAGTTGTCTGCCCATGACCCCACAACGCTGATAGGTGTCGCCGGGCATTATTTTGCCGAGGGCGATTATGAAAAAGCTATCGAAAATTATCGCGCAGCGCTGATGCAAAGCGTAGACGACCCGGATCTCTATCTCGCTTTGGGGTATATCCATCTTTATACTGAGAAATATGCGGACGCAGAGAGGACTTTCAAACACATCCTGGCGTTGGAATCAGACAATGGCGATGTGTGGTATGGCCTAGCGAAGGCCTATTTTCTGCAAGCAGAATACCAAAAAACCATTGAAACCTTGGAACAGATGGAAAAAAATACCAGAGTCGCATTCAACGGCAATCCGCGTGCCTTGTTAGGAATTGCCTATTGTCAGGTGGGCGATTATCGGCAGGCTGTGCGGGCCTTACAAATGGCTACCTCGGAAGGCGCGACGAATTTGATAGCCTACTTATATCTTGGACGGGCGCGCCGTGAGTTAGGGCAAGTGGCGCAAGCCGCGGAAGCGTTTACCGCCTACCTGGACTACAACGACGCCCAATTGGCTGATAATCCCAAAGCCTTTCTTACTTTCACCGCCCAATCGCTCGCGGAAGACGCCTATCACCTGCGCGAGGCGGAAGGTGTCGCGTTGGCCCGGAAGACAATTCAACAAATTCTCGACTATTTAGATGCCGGCATTTCCTTACAGAAAGTTGCGTTGGAGGACATCGAAAGTCAGCGTGTGATGCATCTTATTCTTGAGATAGAGGAATTTTCCGAATTTGACGATGAGACGCTGGCTGAGTTTATCGGCACCATGATCGTTGGGGTAACTTCTGCCGTTCCGCGCATTGAACCCTGGCTGGATGGCGGGGTTTGGATATCCCTGCAAAATGCGGCAGAGGAAAGCCAAATTGAGGTGACTGCTCCTTACACGCTGTTTCTGGATCTGTCGGATGGACTGGGTTGGAATTCTGCCGATACGTATGGGCAGATTGTCATCCGAGACCTGCGCAATATCAGCGCAACTATTTCAGTCGCCGACCAAATTGAGGAGATCAAACGGAATGTAGAAAAGGAGCGTGGTCTGAAACCCAAGCAGGAGGTGGTCTTTGAGATGTTGACTTCCGAAACATTCCGCGAAACCCTCGAAGATGAATACGCAGGAGAGCAAGAAGATATGCATGCAATGCAGGATACCTGGGTCTTGATGGGGTTGCTCGATCCTGAGGTGAACCTGACGCAGCTTTTCGTAGACCTGCGCGCTACGCAGACTGCCGGTTTTTACAACTGGGAAAAAGATATTATGTATGTGATCGGTGATGAAGAACTTCTCGATCCACGCGAAGAACTTACCTTTGCCCACGAGTACCTCCATGCTTTGCAGGATCAGCACTATGGCCTGGGGCAGATCCAGGATGTCGCCAATGACGATCAGAGTATGGCTTTCCGTTCGTTGGCGGAGGGCGAAGCCACCCAGTTTACGATCAAATATTTGCAGTCATACATCACAGAACTTGAATCCTGGGTCATGATGAATTCCTCGGTGCAGACTTTGTCAGAGGGGTGGGATGTGCCGGGAGTCCTGGAGCGCATGCAAATCTACCCCTACGAAATCGGCCTGGAATTTGTTGAAGCGGTGGCTCCCGGCGGCTACTGGCCGAATATTGAAAGAACTTATACCGACCCACCCGTCTCGACAGAACAAATCCTGCATCCTGACAAATACAAAGGGGATGAAAGGGACGATCCCCAGGAAGTGCAATTGCCCGAAGCCGTCACAGTGCTCTCCATGACCTGGACGATGTTGGACAATGAGGTGGCGGGAGAGTTGTGGACCCGTGAGTATCTGGGGGAATATATTTCCCCTGATCTTGCTGCGGTTGCTGCCGCCGGCTGGGATGGCGATCGGTATATCCTCTTGGAACATCCCGATGACGGGCGGGATATCCTGATCTGGCAGACGGTCTGGGATTCCAATGATGACGCCTGGGAATTTGTCACGGCGCACCGCCTCGCACTTACGGAGGAGCGTGGATACGAAGAAGTAGAGCGCCACATCCAACCTGGAGAGCGGGCATTGCGTTGGAAGCACGAAAACCGCAGCATTTACATTCAACAACAAGGGGTTGTCACATTTCTGGTTTTCGCTGCCGAAGCGCAGGATTTGGACGAAGTGATTCCTTTGCTACACGAAGCCTCACATTGAATCTGGAAATCCTTGCTCCATCCCGTTGAATGGATATAATCCGGGCCATGTTTCGTTACGCGATAGCCTACAAGCCCTTCGATGTTGAATGTCGGCATGGAGAGCCGAAGGATGCGCCGACGCTGACCACGTGGGGCATCCCCAGGGATTTGCACGCCGCCGGGCGGCTTGACCTGGATAGCGAGGGACTGCTCCTGCTCAGCAACGACGGGGAGTTGCTGCATCGCGTCACGCACCCCAACTTTAATCACTCGAAGACCTATCTGGTGTTGGTGCGCGGGCATCCGACGGCGGAGGACATTGTGCATTTCCGCGAGGGCATCGCCATCAAAACGGGGCTGACGCGGCCCTCCGACGTTGAAATCCTGCACAGCCCGCCGCCCCTGCCGGCCTTCGACCAGCCGCAGCCCGCGCCGGAGAAGACGACGTGGCTGCGCATCGTGCTCTTTGAGGGCAAAAAGCGGCAGATCAAGCGGATGACGGCCGCGTTAGGCTATACCACTGTTCGCCTGGTGCGCGTCGCCATCGGCCCGTTGACGCTGCCGGCCGACTTGCCGCCGGGCGGGTGGCGCGACCTGGATCCGGTGGAGCGCAAAGTGCTGCTCGATTGGGTGTGGCCGCACGGCAGACGTTCCAAGACGCCGCCGCGCCCGACCAGCAAGCCTGTGGCGCGTCCCGACCGACGCAAGCCCAAACCGCGCCGGTGATTCAAAATCCGTTTTCAGTGGAATTCGTCATTAACCGGCGGTTCACCAGCGGTTGGATGAAAATTTTCACCACAAAGGACACGAAGGACACAAAGGTTTTTCTCTGTGAACTCGGTGTGCTCTGTGGCTATTTTCAATGGAGGAATTATGAAACTCTCGGTCATCATGCCGGTCTACAACGAAATCGAAACAATTGAAGAAATTGTCAGCGAAGTGCGGGCGGTGCGTTTGCAGGTGTGTATCTGGGCCAACAAGGCGCACGAGGAAACGATTGAATTGGAGCGGGAAATCGTCATTGTGGACGACGGCTCGAAGGACGGCACGCGCGACTTCTTGAAAACGTTGGAAGGCCAGCCGGACGTCCGCGTGATTTACCACGAGGTCAACCGCGGCAAGGGTGGGGCGGTGTGGACGGGATTGCAAAACGCGACCGGCGACATTTGCCTCATCCAGGACGCCGACCTGGAATACGATCCGCGCGACTATCCGCACCTGTTGCAGCCCATCCTGGAAAAACGCACGCAGGCCGTTTACGGCTCGCGGTTTCGCGGCGGGCCAACCAAGGCGATGTTCTTCTGGCACATGCTAGGAAACCGGTTCCTCACGTTTGTCACCAATTTGCTCTACAACACCATCCTGAGCGACATGGAGACGTGTTACAAGGTCTTCACCCGCGAGGTGGCGAAAAAGCTGCATCTCAGAGCGCAGGGGTGGGGGTTCGACCCGGAGATTACCGCGCAAATCCTGTTGATGGGCTATTGCATCTACGAAGTGCCCATCTCTTATAGTGGGCGGGAATTCGTTGAAGGGAAAAAGATTTCCTGGAAGGATGGCTTCACCGTACTGTGGACGTTGTTGAAGTACCGCGTGCATGGGTACAAACCCCAGTACAAACTGTGATCCGCGCGCTCCCCCGGTTTCAAGTTCTATAGGATGGATAGGGCTATCGCATTTGGAGAGCTTTGTTCCGCTGCGCTGCCTGTTGTGCCGCTAAAGCGGCGTTTTTCGGAGGGATTTTTGTGGCGGGGCGAAGCCCCGCCACAAAAATCCCCCTTTATCCCCGGCCTTTAGGCCATCAATGGGTCAAATGCGATAGC